>Ga0065720_1019028_pt1 | contig 44012 bp, 15 predicted proteins | sample Thericmetagenome_FD_59107 | JGI IMG/M metagenome (GOLD analysis project Ga0065720, IMG submission 59107) | Thermophilic microbial communities from the Joint Bioenergy Institute, California, USA of rice/straw/compost enrichment - eDNA_2 v2... | ecosystem: Engineered > Solid waste > Grass >... | reverse complement strand
ATTTGGTGATCAAGGTTGGTCTTCCAATATACAAGGCCAAACAGGAAGGCCTTCACATATACAGCTGCGGCTGCTCCTATTGCAATACCTTCGGCTCCCAGCTTCATTTTAAAGCAAGTTAGATAAGCAACCGGAACTCCAACTACATAATTGGAAAGTGTTATAATAAGCGAGCCAGCTTTTTCTTTTCCAATCGCCTTTAAGGCATTCCCAAGAATTTTCTGGAATGCATCGCCAGGGTATTTAAGAATATATACTCCGAGTACAAGCTGGGAAACACTGAACGTTTCTGAATCCGGGGAAAAAATATCCAGAATTTCATCTTTCCAGAACCAAAGAACAAACTCAACGATTAAACAACAAAATAGCCCAATTCGCAGAGCCATAATGATAAACCGAGATGCATTTTCTTTGTTGTTACTGCCGATTGCATTGCCCGCAAATGACATTGAAGTGGTTCCTATTGAACTGGCAATAGGGTTAGTGATCTTATATATGGATTTGGAGATGGAATAGGCAGCAATATGTGCTACGTTCAGTGTAGCCGTAAATATACTCAAAATCTCTGCAGCAATAGAATCGAACCAATTCATCGATCCGATTACTATTTCATACTTGAATAGGTCCCAGATTTCTTTATAGGACTCTTTTATAGGCCAGAAAAAGATTTCTTTCAGCGGACGATGCTTCCAAAAGTAGGAGATCAGTAAGATCGTGGAGAATGTCCACATGATGTTATAGCATATTGCCTGACCTCTTAGTTCTAGGTCAAAGACGTCAATGAACAGATATGCTGCCATCAAGTAAAGAAGAGCCGAGGTCACTTGGATTAGGCTGGGAATTTTAAACATGCCGCATCCATATAATGTCGAGACAAGTGTGTTGTAGATTAAAAAGGTGAAGAGGCCGGGAATGCAGTACAGAAGGTACTTGTAAGTTAAGTCAACTATTTCTGTAGCGACTCCAAGCATGATGAATACTCTATCTGAAATTATTAGAATTATGATTGATGGAACTAGTAAACACAAGTTAATGATGAAGGCCCGGTGTAAGTAGAGGCCAACTAATCTGAGTTTCTTCGCTCCAAAGGCTTGGGATGTCTTGGTCGTAAGTCCAAGATTAAGGGAAGTGAATAAATGGGTTCCTAAGACTGAAAGCCAGGCTGCACCAACTCCGGATGCGGCAATCAGTTCTTTGTCACTGTTTTTATGTTTAAGAAGGTATAGAGCATACGCCTTATCGGCGTGCACTGCAAAAAGACTTAGAAAAATCGGGAGGGAGTTGATTAACAAGGTCTTGAGGATGTCTTTATATGAAAGAAGGTTTTCACTCAAAGTGTTAGTTTTTTTAGGTGGCTGAGTGTTTTCATCTTCTTCATTGCTGGCCTCATCGGAATCTTCATCAGAGCCCCTCTTTTCTTCTTCTTGGGCTAGCATTTGAAAGAATGGAAATAAAATTATCTAATTTATTAGAGATAATAAATACAAACAAGATGGATTTTTTGGCCCGAAGCTCGATTGGAGTGTGTTTAAGAATATATAAGATGAGGGATATACGATCATCTCCCCCTTCATCCACATTTGCTGGGTGATTCGATGCCAAATTTTAAATAAAAATTCAACCATCATTCACAAAGTACAAGATACTAATAATTGAGATTACATACATATCACTACTTTTTAGCTTGTACTTTCTCATCCTTAACAATCTTCTGCTCATTCATCTTCTTCTTCTCAGCAGAGGGCTCATAAACTTTCAAAACTTTACCCAAAATCTTAGTCGTACCTTCTCTCAAAAGGAAAGTTAAGCCTGGCTGAAGGTACTCAGAGTTGTACATGAACTTGAACTTTACTTTCTCCTTGTCACCAGTTCTCAAATAATCCTTGCTAAGTTCCTGAATAGTGACAGACTGTCTGATAACACCACAGTGCATAACTGCTTGGTAGCCTTCCTCAATAGTAGTACCGTGGTGGAGGACATAGACTTCAGCGTCAAACTCCCAGATTGGCTCAGGTTTAAGGGAGCTATCGATAAGAATCATACCTTTTCTGAAGTCATCCTTGTCCAGAGTGTCTTTCTTGTTAACAGGACGAATACACAGGCAAGCATATTGACCAGCCTTGGCCTCATCAACAGGAACTCTATTCATGTGGATGGTTTTAACCATGACAGGCTTGAAGCCATTTACTTTATCAGGACCAAGCAAGAGAGTGGTGTTTGGCTTGATAGTTCCGGATCTGACAACACCAGAGACTACAACACCGACTCCCGAAACCAAGAACTGCTCGTTGATGTCGTATTGGATGGGGTCAGAGGCGCTCTTGATCAATTTGTTGCTTTGGTTCCTGTTCTTCAAGAGGGAAATAAACTTAATGAGCTTATCCATACCATCCCCAGTAACACTGGAAACAGAAAAGACTGGGCAAATTCTATTTGTTTCGATACCGTTGGCACATACTTGAAGTTCCTCATTGTCCTTGACAAAAATAGTCTTTCTGTTGGCATCTCCAACCTTAAGAGCCTTTCCGAGCTTTTCCATGGTCTCTTTGTAAACATTCTCAGGGCACATATCAATCTTGGTAACTACAACGAAGAAGGGAATTTTCAAAGCAAGAGTAATACCCAGATGCTCCTTAGTCATTCTGGAGACACCCATATTGGCACCAACTATAATCATAGCGTAGTCAGGGACAAGACCGACCAACCCGAACATAGTAGTCTTGAGGTATTTCTCGTGACCACACAGATCGAGAAGAGTTACGACCTTCTTGCTGTCCTTGACAACTTCGGCCCAATATTTGTTCTTATTCTGGTTAAATCTGTCTGGCAATACTTGCTTTCCTTCAGCGTCAAAGCCCATGATTTCATGCCCAATAGAAGAGGTTCTTCCATTCTCAACTTCATGAGCATAGTTAAAAACCCTCAATCTGGCACTTCCTCTACCATCATCCATTATACCTTTAGTCAAAACTCCAACAAGGGTTGTCTTTCCTGAGTCGACATTACCGATGGTAGCGATTTTGACAGTGTCAAGACCGTTATCAGTAATGTCATAGGATTTAATTTCCTCAGTGACTTGCATGTTGGGAGTTTGAGTCTTGCTATCGAGTTGAGTGGTTTCAGTGTTCATTTTGTCAGTCGTTGTTGTCGTCTTTATAGTTGTTGTCATCATCCTGGCGGTTGCTAGCATACTATCCCTATTGGTTTCGTATCACATTATTTATAATTTTCAACATATCGGGTCGGTTTAATAATCGAAATGCCCAATCAGATTCAAATTCAACAGATCAGTACTTGATCAGATCCTCTTCCAATTTCTCTTCTAACTCCAGCAGTTAGAACAGAGAGACCACCAGTCCATTGATTCATCTAAAAAAGCGATTCAGCCTATACAAAAGCAAATTTTGCATCGTTTCTGAAAAGAGAACTGCCTTTAACGCTTATTTGCTACGATTGGTTATGCATGTAACCTCTTCGGCAGCAGATCGAAATAACTAGTTCTACGTGTATTAAATAATTAACCAATACATGGGTTAGTTATCGATATTTATTATTCCATTGTATAGGCCATTTTCCTAAATTTTCTCCTAAACAAGTGAAAAACTAACCTAATAAAAGGGGGATACAGTCTCTAAACCTCCTCTTGAGAAGAAAGTTTTCAGAGTAAAGGATTTTCAGGATGACACACACCATAGGATGTAAAATTTGTTAACATAGGATTTGTCAAAAAGAGGAAATAATATGTATTCAGTTTCTTACGAATAATATACGCTTAGAACTTTCCAAACTTCTCAAGTTTATCCCTAACTTCCACAAGATCCTTGTGGATCTCCTCACTTGAGGGCAAAATTTTAGGCCTTCCAATAACATTAGCCCTAGCGCTCATTCTCTTAGTTTCGATCTTTAGAATTTCGCAGTGCTTAGTCACAATTCTATCAAGCTCAGGCATGTCAAATGAAATTCCATTGACTTCATAAACAACAGGGTCCTTAGTACCATATCTTCTAATATATCCGATTTGAGGATTTTCTCTTTCTTCATATGCCTCATTCAAATACTTCAGGGCAGCTTCATAATTTCCAGCAGCCTTATGAGCAAGACCAAGCTGATGTTTAAGATCTACAATAGCAATGTGAGTAGGATGGAACTCCAAATATCTCTTTTTATAGGTCTCAAGCAACTCAGTCAAATCGTCAATAGCTTCCTTGTATGAGCCTTGCTGAAGCTTGAATATGGCAACATATTTCATAACTTCATAGACTTCATCGCAGCCTTCGCCATATGCAACGGCAAATCTTTCCAAGCTGGCCTTGAAGCAATCAAGGGCCTTGACATCTTTATTATGCAAGTAGGCAAGACCGAGTCCAAAGTAGGTTCTAGCGAATTCAAGGTCGTCCTCGTTTAACTTATTGAGTAGCTGAAGGGCGAAATTAAAGTGAACCTCAGCTTCAGCATATTGGCCAAGGGCAATGCAAAGATGTCCGAGGATTCTTGAGAAATAGGCTTCATGATATTGGCAAGTGGCTTCATCTTCTTCTTTGGATTTGATCTTGTCTTCTTCTTCCTTTAATTGGAGCTGGGCCCAAGTCTTTTCATATTCAAGGGCTTCTTTGTTTCTTCCAAGAGCTTCATGAACGACTGCTAGGAGGACATAAGCCAGTTCAAGTGTAGAATTCTTGGTGTCCTCTAAAGCCCAAACTGACTTCTTTCCAATATTAACACATTCTTCGAGGTCCTTCTTAGCTCCTTCATAGTCTCTGAGCTTAGCCTTGACATGCCCAAGATTCAAGTATGCGATACTAACTTCTTCGTGGATATTTCCATGGGTTTCCTTCATGATGTCAAGAGTATTTTGGAAGCACTCTTTGGCTCTTTCAAGGTCACCAACATTGTCGGAGTAAACTCCTCCTAATTTATTGTATTCATTTGCCAAGGCATCTAAATCTAAAGTATTGGATCTTTTCTTGATATCAAGAGCTCTGGAGTAATGAGCAACACTGTCCCTGTAATTATCCATGTCTTGATATACATTTCCAAGGCGGTCGTGAATATCAGCAGCCTCCTTGCTATTTTCCCCACCCCTATCAATGATATATTTGAGGAGAATGTCATAGTAATATGCTGCTTTTTCGAATTCATTGTCAGCATGATATCTCTCAGCTAATTTCTTACAGAGTTCTTGGACTTGAGGATGATCCCAGGAGTACATTCTTGAATATAAGTCGAATGCTTTTTTGTACATTTCGAGAGCCTCCTGGAGCATTAATTCTCTCTCATACACACGAATTATCTTAAAATACAGGGCACCGACCTCTTCTCTGTAATCTCCTTCAGCTTCAGAAAAAGTTTGGAGAGCCATATTGTAATACCAGATAGCTTGCTCAGCATTTCCTTTTTCCAAGCTACTTTCAGCATGACTTTCGTACAAGGCGACCTTTTCCAGTACAGGATCAGGCCCCAAAACTGTTTGACATTGACCCATTTTCGTAGTTTTGTAAAATTATTGTTGTATTTTTTGCGATAAAAAATATAATTTATTTGAGAATTAATTATGCATTAGTACAGGACTAAAGTGCCAATATACAGAAGCCATCATTAATTTAGGCTTTGAGTTATTTCCTCATAGTTCTTTCCACTTTTATTACATATTTCCCTTATTTCACTCAAGATGTGCTCCATACTAGGCCTCAACTTGGTTTGCCCAGTCATCTCAGCCCTAATAGCCAGCCAGTAGCATTCTTTCGCGAACGCCTTAGGGGAACTTTGTAAATGGTCATACTGTGATATGTCAAACAGTACTCCATGGGCTTCATACTCAAGGCCATTTATGTCACCCTGTTTCCTGAGAATTTTTACATTAGAATTTTTCATGATGCTATATGCTTCCTTTAGGTACTTCAGAGCCTCCTCTACGTCACCCCTATCTTTATTGATCAATCCAATTTGGAAAAGACAATTTATCACAGTGATATGCTGCGACCCGTACTTGTCTTTATATTTTTCAAGGACTTTTTCCATTGCAGAGATCGCCGTTTGGTAGTTTTCCTGCATAGCTTGTAGAAGAGCCAATTGCTGATCGATCTCTATCACTTCATCATATTTAGGATATTCTTCTAGCAATTCCTTTTTAATTGACTCTAATATTTTTCTGGCCTGGTCGAACTCTTTCAGCTCGGCCATAGTAGGGGCATATGAGATATATATTCTGGCCCTTTCTAGGCTGTCATTTCCGATCATTTTTAGTGCCTCTAAGGCTATTTTAAATTGTGCTTCTGCGTCATCAAAAAGTCCAACTTCATGAAGAATTTCCCCATAGATCCTTGTATGAAACACAAAGGCATATCCTGTCCCTGAGTCTTCACTCAATTGGAGCTCTATCCATTTTCTATGACATTCTAGGGCTTCATATCTCCTTCCTAGAATCTCTGCCACCAGTCCTAAGTGCACATATCCAACGTGGAATAGTTTAGAACGCTGGGCTGGGTCAGGCCACTCCACCCTTTGGGCCACTTCTAATGCTCTTTGCAAATCTTGGAAGGCAGTGTTATATTGCTTTAGCATTGCTTTTGACCTCCCTAGGCCTAGATATGACTGGCAGGTACAATAATGATATTCCCCTCTCATTTCCTTGTCTATGCCTAGCAGGTTGTCATATGACTCCTTCGCCTTGTCATATTCTTTGAGATGCTCAAGATATATTCTTCCTATTTTCATCCAAAGCAAACTGAAAGAGTCACTTTCAGCTCCAACATCCTTCTTAATCTCGTAGGCCTTTCTGAAGTAATCCACCGCCTTCCTATATTTTTCTGTCTTTTCACAACTTATTGCAAGTCTTTCGTACAATGATGCCATTTCCATACTGTTTTCTCCTCTTAATGCCTTCTTAATCTCAATTAATTTCTCGTAATATTTCTCCGCTTCCTCATGAATACCCTCCATCCAGTACCCCGAGGCCAGAGCCTCGCAAACATCTTCAACCTTCTTGTCAGTTTCTCCATAGATATTCTGATATATTTCTAAAGCCTTTTTATAGTAATTCATTTCCTGGTTGAACTTCTCCTGAAGTTCGTACATTCTGACCATTTTTAGATATAATCCTGCAACTGATTCCTGATTTTCACCACCATTTTGCCTATAATAATCCAAGGCTTTATTAAAGTAGAGCAGAGCCTGGTCATACTGCCTAATCTTGAGGTGCTCCTTGGCAATATCCTCGAAAACTTCACCATCGTTCTTGAAATTGGAGATCCTGATGTGAGAACAGCACTGTCCCATGCGGTAAAATGTCAATAAAATTTATTGTTTATTTCAAACGACAATTATACAAAACAAAGTAACAAAAAACAAACAAAGTTGCAGTGGAATTACGTTCACATCAGAAATAAATATTTTCCCTAATATTATCTTCACAAGCTCTACACACCTTCCTCACTTTTCTTAATTATAATTGGAGGGAGCCTCCTCGATTCATACTGAATCACGGGTACTTTATTGTCATATTGATCCTCCCTATATTGTGGCTCTTCAAAGTACTGTATCCTATTCCTTGAAGGATTATTATTTTCATAAGCTTCACGAGAGTTAGTTTGATAATTTTCTCTCCTAGACATCGGGACATCCTCATCATAATGATTATAATTCCTTTCAGGATTTTCAGGATATTCAGATTTTGGCTGATATTCCTCTTGGGGCGGAGGGTAATTGGGCTGAGGCTCAGGCTGATATTGTCTTGCATTATGTGTACTAATCATAGATCCCTGACGCTGATATGGAGTGTGAATAGGTTCCTGATAAACTTGAGTGGTCATCCTACTTTGGTTCTTTTCAATAGGAGGATTATTAATCCTTGATAAATTCAGCTGGGATATCTGACTTCTCTCTAAGGGGTCTATTATGCTTGTATTATTCAATGTAACTGGCTTTACATATCGACTGCCAAGCATTTGGGCCAGTTTCCTCTGCCTCCTGTAATGGATTATTATTGCGCACAAAACGAAGATGAAGAACAGGCTTACTGCAAAGAATATAACAAAAGCGAGAAGAATTGAATCTCTGCATTGAGCACCAGTTCCGCAAGTACAAGTTGATTCAAGTAAACAAGAGTCAGGACAGACCACACCAGGGCAGCGAGTTATATTAAGAACGATTTTGGTTTCGCATAAAAATCTTCCCTTAGTTTCTGGCTCAAGGAGAAAGTCCATTTAATTTATATTTCTTTCAACGTATTAATGTTTTATTGGAAATTTGAAATACAAAATTTAGAACACTTTGTAAATTAGTATTACCTCAATGATGCCACTCTAAATCCACACTCCAATAAGTATTCATGATTCATATACAAAATTAAACCAAGTTAGCTAATTTGCAATAAATAGTATTCAAAATTTTTAATTCAAAGATTTTCCTCACTGCGCCTGTTGGATTTCTCCAAAGGTAAGACCTCCATTGGCCTGTATACTACTCATTCTCATCTGAGAGCTCAAGTTTTGCGAATCTTCATCCCTTTCTTCTTTTATAATATCCCCCTCAGTAATTCTGAAACTGCTTGTTGCGGGTTTCTTCAGCCGGCAAATCTGGCTTTTTTCCTCCTCTAATAGACATTTCATGTTATGGACAAAGGTCTCAACATCGGGGTGTTTTTCTCCCACACATTGAGTGCCTATTGCTATAGCTTTTTCATAATTTGCCTTCGCCTTGTCATAATCTCCTTGTATTTTATAAGCCAAACCCATATTATTATAAACTGTTGCAACATCAAGCGCATCCTCACCCAGCATCTTTACTCTAATTCCCAAGGCTTTAATAAAATTCTCAATAGCTAATTGGGTTTTATCCAATTGGCAATAAGCCATCCCAATATTATTGTACACATTTGCAACCTTGAGGTCGTCCTCTCCTTTAAGTTTCTTCAGAGTCTCTAGCGCTTTAGCATGGTAGTGTATAGCACTTTCCGGATCTCCAAGATAGCTGTATATAAGGCCTACTTGATCATAAGTCATTGCAACTAGATTATGCCCCTCCCCATAAGTCTTAAGAAACACCGGCAATGTCTTCAGGTAATAATCCAAAGCTTTGGTATATTCCCCATTTTTCATGTACAACAAGGCCAAATTATGCATAGAGCAAGCCACAGAATTAGTGTTGCCATAAGCTTTAAGGAGGATAGCTAAGCCCTTCTTGCAGTAGTCCAGCGCCTCTGTGATGTTCCCTTTCTTAAAATGAGCTATACCCAGACTTTCACTAACCCTCCCGACTTCAGGGTGATCTTTACCTAATGTAGACACATATATTTGTAAGGCTTGTTCTAGGTATCCAATGCCAATATCATGCTTTCCCAGATGGCTGTATGACTTGCCCAGATGCAGTAATGTGGCTCCATGTTCAAAATCTCTGGATCCTTGAGGATCTTTAAGGAAAATTGTTAAGCTTTTTTTGTAGAAATCAATTGCATCTTGATAATAACCTTGCTTATAGTAGCAAGATCCAATTTTGTTATAGGTCTTTGCAGTTGTCGAAAGGTCTTGAGCATCAAGAAAGATATCCATGGCTCTGAAGTAATATTTGAGGGCGTCTTTGTACTTCCCCATTCCATCAAAGCATGCACCTATGGAAGATAGAGCTTTTCCAACATAAAAATGGTTCTCGCCATGGTGGCGGGCGTCGAGTATTGCTGCCTGGTCAAAGCAATCTATAGCTTCTTTCCAATTTTCCAGAGTTTTGTGAACAGAACCGAGATTGTAATAGGCTGTGCTAATAACTGGATTGTCCTTGCCATAAAATTTGATTAGGATCACCAAGGCCTCATGAAAGTATTCTAAAGCTTCGTTGTAAAGGCCAATCGTGTTATAAGCTTCTCCTAATTCAGTATAAATCTTTCCTAATTCGACTTTATCTTGGCCCAAATTGTCTGTGTAGATTTTGGCTGCTTTAAGATAATGCTCAATGGCCTGTTCGTATTCTCTAGCTTGTTTCAAGGCTTTGGCGTGAGTAATAAGCTGATCTGCTGCTCGTAATGTTTTATAGTCCATTCTAAATATATAAATAAAAAAATAACATCTTTTTTCAGAGCATATATTAGACTGTGGACTTTGGGAGTGGTATAGAGGATAGAAAACTTCAGATACAAGGGTCCAGAATGCAACTGAGGTTAGGTTCTTTCTCTGTGGTAGCTGGTTGATTTGGCTTGCAATCCTTGATTGGTTGGTTTGTTTAATTCGGACAGTCTAAATGCGGATTAAAATGATCAAGCTCGTAGAGAAAACCCGTGGACATTGAGTGTTTGTTAAGATGAATGACTAATGGAAACATCACAAGTGACGTAAGTATAGATAGAACGAGGAAGAAATTTTAAGATACACAAAAAATACAAAGGAGACATTTTACTAAACAGTTATTCATCTTCAAAGCCCTGCATAACATAGATCATATTCTCAATATTCTGCTTCTTCTGCTGCTCAGGATTGTACTGCAAAGTCATACTAATTAGCTGCTTCTTCTTCTCATTTAGCTGCAAAATTCTCTCTTCTATAGTTCTGGCACACACAAATCTAATAACTTCTGTTTTTCTCTGTTGCCCAATTCTATAAACTCTCTCAATAGCCTGGTCTTCCACAGCAGGATTCCACCAAGGATCCACAATGAAGACATGATTTGCCGCAGTTAAGTTAAGTCCCACAGATCCGGCCTTCAAAGATATAAGAATCGCTGTGAGTCCTTTCTGATTCTTAAATGAGTCAATATACACTGCTCTGTCCTTCATTTGGACCGAACCATCTATTCTTCTATAGTCCACTCCTTCTTCCTTAAGGAATCTCTCAATAATATCAAGCATCTTGATGAATTGTGTAAAGACAACACATTTCTCGCCTTTATTTTGAACTATATGAATCTGTTCCAATAAAGCCGCCAACTTAGAGCTCTTAATGAAATTAGTACTTTCAAAGTCAATTAGTTCTTTCTGAACTCCTGCAAATTCCTCGTCAGGGTTAATTACCATAACATCACCAGGCCTGAGCTCAGAATGGCAGTCAGGACACTGATTAGAAGTTTCAAGACTCTTTTGTAAGCATTCTTTACAGAACATATGTCCACAAGCTGTGAGCGCTGGGGATTGGATATCTTCAAGACAGATATAACAAGGCTCAAGATCGTTATTTTTCAGACTTGTTATTGTCTGCTGGATAAACTCAGGGGTTAGGCCTGGCTTTTCTACTCTCTGTTTTTTCAGGGTAAGAGGATTTGTGTCAATTTTTTTCTTTGTTTCTTTGGCTTGTCTTTTCTCGAGGAATCTCTTCACTGCATTTTCGAGACTTCCGTCAGTTATCAAGTCATCTTTATTGAAGACGAGGCTTGGATGGTCACAGACCTGTCTTAATCTGATCATAAGTTCAAAGACGTGTGCATACTCGTAATTTAAGTTTCCTTCATTGACAATATTATCGAACTGGCTCTTTCCACTTCTATAGAAACAGTTATATATTCTTCTCTCCTCGGGGGTAAGCTTTACAAAGATAGTTTTGACTTCCTTAGGGGGGAGCTCTAAGATACCTCTGCCGTCAAGGTAAGTTGATTTCTTGGTTCTTCTTAGAAGGATAGGCTTCAATATTCCTCTGACGAGTTCTGCGGAGTCCTCAGCTGATGTGTGCTTGTTAATGTAGTTGTTCCACCAGAAATATTCTCCCCAGATTTCAACTCTTAAAAATTGCAGGATCGAGAAAAGATCATCAAGTCTGTTTTGGATTGGAGTTCCTGTTAATGCCCATCTATATTCGGCTCTTAGGGCACAAGTCGCCTTGGCAGTCTTGGTTGTTCTACTCTTGATATAGTGGGCTTCATCAAGGATAATTCTGAACCACTTGTAACCGAAGAGTCCTGTATCTCTTCCTGAAGCATGTTCTGACTCCACGACACCATATGTTGTGAGGACGATATCGAATTCCTGAAGTCTCATTTTCTGTCTTGTGTTGCCATAGTATTGATACACAGTCATTGTGTTCTCTTCTGAGTGTCTTAATATTTCCTTTTCCCATTGTGGCATTACAGTAAGAGGCACGATAATTAAAGTGCCACCTTTCTTCAAAGGAAGATTGGACCCAAAGCCCATAGACTCGAAACTATCTTGGATCCTCTCTATTGCTTGTTGGGTTTGATTCTTTTTCTTGGGAGGGATGTAGTCCTCGTCCTTTTTCTTGTGTTTCTTTCCTGTTTTTTTCTTGGGCAGAAGAGGGTTGTAGTCATCATCATCATCTGAGACATAGATATTACGCTTGGGCTCTTCTGGTTTCTTGATGTTCTTATTTGTGTGGATCATTTTTCCTACAGGTTCTTCCTTCTTTGTAATTGGCTTCTCAATGTCCATTTTGGTTTCTTTCTTGGAAGGGTCCTCTTTTTCTTCTTCATCAGAATCCCAAAGATTATCGATAAAGTTCTTGATATATCTAGAACCAACTTCTTCCAAGCTATTCTTAGTCTTGATCTTTTTCAATATGGGTTTGACTTCGTCCATTTCTATTTTCTTTCCACCCTTCTTTTCTGGGGATTTCTCTTTAACAGCTTCAGGTTCTTCCTTGTACAAACCAAGTAATTTACCTATCTGCTTGACCTTATCCCCATCTTCCTTCTTGGCTGATTCTTTCTTAGGCTCCTCAACTGGCTTGATCATTTTAGAGATTATTTCCTTTGTATCACCTCGCTTAAGTCCTCCTGCGCTGGGCTTTTCGTCGTCATCGGAAATGAAAGGCTCCTGAGATCCTTGAAGTTGGTTCATTTTCCTTCTAAACACCTCTTCAGGGTCTTCTTCCTCATCCTCATCTATCATTTTCTCAGGCTCTGGCTTTCTTCTCTGGTTGCCTTTATTCTTTTTCTTGGGAGATTCTTCTTCATCTTCAATCTCGATTTCTTCCTCCTCCTCTTCTTCAGGGGTTTCCTCCTCCAAGTCTTCCTCCTCAGACTCCTCAGGAAGTTCTTTCAATTTTGACTTGGGACCGTGCCCTTGCCCAGGGTCATCTTCTCTTTTGTGACTGTGAATAAGGCTTATAGCCATGACAGTTTTTCCAAGACCCATTTCATCAGCCAGTATACCACCTTTACACAGTTTGGTAGTAGGCATGTCGAGACATATCTCTCCATTGAAAGGATTGAAATATAACTTGCTTCCATCTATTAACACCATTTCCTGGAACAAATCAGCCAAAGTCCTGTTATTCTCAGGATTGTTCTCAGTTATATATAGTTGCTCCTTGCTTATCACACCCTCTCTGTGCAACATCCAGCTCAAAGCCTGCTTTTGGTAAACATGCAGCTCAGTCTTGAAGGTCCAGGGAGGTTCACTTAGATTAAAGTAGTTGGAATTTTGGCCTGTAAGTTGTGTAAAGACATCTTCTTCATCTTTTCCTCTATTGCTAGCCTTAGTGCTGTGCTCTTGATCATCATAAGGATCCTCTTCATCGTTCTCATAATTGAAATAGTCTATTTCATCCTCCTCGTCATCATCATCATTTCCTATAAAGAGAGTGCCTTTCATGGGGCTCTTCGAAGTTGGGTGATTGTAGTATTCTGCAAAGGTTTCGGTGACTAGGAGGGGTGGAGGTCCAGAATTACTTTCGTTAAGTCTTTTGTATTTATCTGTAAGGAGTCTCTTGAAAGGATCTTTCTTTTGTCTGACCTGAACAACAGGAGGGATAGTAACTCTGATTTTCAGAATGGAAAATAGCTTGACAAAGGACTCTTTAGTAAGTCTCAGAATCTGCTGCCTTTTCTGGAAATCATCATCATTTTCATCCTCAGCAGTAAAATCTCCCCAATATTGGCTTGCATTGATAGTTGCACTCAAATTATTATTCTGCTTCTTATCCTTCTTGGCCATGACCCTCAAGGGACTTTTGATAACCTCATCTGTTAGGAAGATGTTGATCTGGACTCTAAATCTATTTATACCAAATTGTCTGCTCATGGGGTCTCCTGGCTTGCATAAAGCAGTGCCTTCGAGGAATATGTAGTTCAAAGACAAGAGAAAGACGAAGATTTCCTCGTGTTCACAAGACAGATACCCGACCATCTTGCCTTTACAATAAGCTTGTACTACTAAGCTGTATCCTTTGATGTACCAGTTTTTCTTATTCTTTGTTCCATCTCCTTTCTTAGATCTTGATGCATTTATAGATCCAAAGTCAATTTCATTAGGCTCGAAAGTGATTTGTTCTCCTGTATTAACTCTTGCAGCATAGTCTTTATTTGTAATTCTGACATCCACAACAATTGTTCCAAGATATTTAGGCCACTGTCTTGCCTCCTCATCATCTAGTGCAGCCTTCCCAACATAGGGCTCAATATATTCATTATACTTTCTCTTCAATTTGGCAAAATCAGTCGTATCCTCAATGACTTTTTTCTTCTTTGGCTCTTTCTTAGGACTTACCAAAGTTTCCAAATTCTTTTCTAATTGCTTAGACAATCCCACAGGAATATCATCTTCTTCCTGAGTTTCCTGGAATCCTCGACTTCCCTCCAGGCTCTTCACCCCTTCAATAATGTTAAAGCTGCTTCTCGAATTTTCTCTATCACTAGTTGGATCATTTTTCCTGCGGACCCAGCTACCAATAAGCCCAGTGGGACTAGGCTCAGATTCATCATCCTTGGATTCCCCTATATTAATCATGGACCAGTCGATCAATTTTGGTGCATTAATTTTGACAGGAGTTTCCTCTTCAGAAATGATATTGATACTCGGGACAGTTTTCTTTTCCTGTTGCTTTTGTTCTTGTGGAGGGATGAAGAACGATGGCTGAGCTGGAAGTTTACTTTCCATTTCCTTAAATGGGTTTCTGTACGGCTTTGCTTCCTCTTTTTTCGTCTGTGGGAGATCACGGGAGGGCGACTGTCTTTTCTCAATTGGCTTTTGCTCAGCTAGCCTGGTTGGAGACTTTGGGCCAGCTTGTTGAGGAAGCTTGGAGTCAGAGAAAAGATCTTCTTCGAATATAACTGTGGACTTGCTGGGAGTTTTTCCAGTCAATCTCTCTTGGATAATGTCCTTTGAGGTCTTGGTTTCGATTGTTTGCTTTGTTATGGGAGACCTGTGGACTTCGATATTTTGTGGAAGTCCTTTTTTTGTAGTAATAACATCTTCATAATCAAGCAGGCGGGCACTCTGAGGAGAATGTCTTCTTTCAGTTCTCATCATCTCTCGCTGATCTGCTTGATATTCTGTAAGTTTAAATCCCTTAACCTTTTGATCCTTTTCTTTAGACTTCTTGACACCCAAGAAGGGATCTTCATTATCCAGAAAGCCAAGGAGCTCCTTTTCAGGAGACCTCCCAGGAGATCTTCCTGGAGAAGGGTTCTTTTCTAATTTGCTTCTTTGAGAGCTCCTCCTAAGAGCTTCTACTTCCTCAGGACTTTCGATTTTTAGTGGAATGGGGAGTAATGGTCTCTCAGGTTCAATAGCTGAAGGGTCAGTGACTAATTTTATTCCCTCAAAAGTCTCGACATACTTCATTGGGCTTCTGACTTTGGGCTTTCCTAAACCAGGACTAGGAACTGGGATCTCCTTTTGAGGAGATTTTCTGTGTTCTGGCACAAACTTAAACGTTCTTGAGGCAGAGCTTTTATTTAGGTCCTTCTTGCTGGTGACTATTTCTTCGATATGCTCTTCAGGGCTTCTTGGAGAATGATATGGAGAACTTTTAGCAGATAAACTGCCAGGGCTTGGAATAGGCTCTAAGGGTATTGGGAGGAGAGGCTGTTGTTTCTTGTCTCCAAATTGGTTTATTTGTCGATATTCTTTGAGAGATGGTCTCTTGGGCTGGGTGGTTACTGGCTCTGGGCTTCTTGCTGGAGAATCTTTATCAGGAACATATTTCTTGAATCCCTCCTTTCTAGAATCAGGAGAACTTCTAACAGGCTCCTCTTTCTTGATGTATTGCTTTATTCCTTCGACTTCGACTGGTTTCGTAGGAGATCTTTTGTTAGTGCCATGTGATCGATGGTCATCTTTATGCTCTTTCTTGTTCAAATGACTAACCACCTCAGCCAAGGCCAAAGGCTTCTCCACTTGTAGCTCTTTTTCTGAGGCTCGGCGGCTTTGGCTTCTAGTTGTCTCAATTAGTTCAAGGGAGCTTTGATTAGAGGTGTTAGTCGTAGCCTTTTCAGGATATAATGCTTGCGATTCTTTTTTGACTGCAGTTTCTGGACTTAGCATAGGCATAATAGGATTAGCAGTCTTACTTTGATCTGGTCGGCTACTTTCCTGGGACATCTGTCTTGAGGATGGTCTTGAGCTTTTCACTTGGAGAGTCGTTGTTTCCTTGGGATTATCAACATCAACGATCTCAATTGTGGGGATCTTGTCACTATGTCTTGGAGATCTTCTAGGCTCAAGAGTCTCAATTGATCTTGTCATGCTAGGCAATTTATCTCCAGAGGCGAGATTTTTAATAAAGGAACCCAAGTCACTCAGATCTTCCATTTCAGTTTTAATTGGCTTAATGGCGGGAATCTCAGGCTTTGAAGGAGATTCTCTTCGGACAGGGGGCTCTTCAGCGAATCCAAATCTTCCCTTTCCAGGACGCTTTGGCTGTTCAACTTCATCAGGATCTTTGCTAAGCAAATCTAATGTATCTAAGTCATCTTGGACTTTTGTGGTCTTGAATGAGATCTTCTCTTTTAGAGGTTTTTCAGCTTTCTTTTGAATAGGGGGTTCTTCTATCATCTTGGAAGTTGTAGCTTTGGAAGTGGATTTATCACCTCGAGAGTCAGAATTATTTCTAAGAGGAATTTGTAAGCTCTCAGAGCTTTCTATGAATCCTCTGGAATTCTCTCTGTCAGATCTAAAGGATCCTTGAGAGTCTTTTCGAGTATATTCATCGGGTTCAATCAATGGCAAGATGGTCTTAGCACTTGATTTATCCGATTTGGTCTTGTGTATTTCTATGGCTTCTTGCTTGATAGTAGACTTGTGGGGTAGCTGCATTTCAGGCTGGATAGCTGGCTCAATTGACTTTTTTGTGGTGATAAATTCTGAGGATTCGTAACTTTGGCGAGCCTTATTCCCTGCTCTCTCCGTCTTAGAGAAATCAAATTCTTGCTTGGTGAACCTAATCTCTAATTCCTCACTTTGTCTATTTGCATTTCTTGGAGAATTTCTTGGAGAAATTCTCTCTATCTCCATTCCCACATCCTTCTTTCCAAAGGCCTCTTGTGGCTCTGTGGAGAGATAGGATGGTCTATTCCCTTTTTCGTTTCTAGAAGGCTCTTGTGAGAGCTTAGTAGCTGGCTTAATACTTTCTGAATTCTCTAGAGTCTCCCTTCTGCTTTGGAGTTTTTCCATTGAAGGGTATTGCTGATACTCCTTTTTATTAGTAGTGATATCTTCCTTTTGTCCCAAAGGGCTCTTTATAGCCGTCCTGTCAGGCTGTGGAAGTTCTCTATTCTCTCTTCTATTTATATTCACATCTTGAACTATTTCTATTGGCTTTGAGGGTCTTGTATGTTGTAAGTCTTCATTTCTGAATTGATTTTGAGGTTCTTTCCTCACAGTCCTGTAATCCTGTGACGAGTCTAGCAGAGAACTATATGCTGACGAGGCTTTGGGATCTGGGCTGCTTATCTGTGTCAGCTTTTTTCCTGAAAAGAGTTCCTGTAGAGAAGCTGAAGGTGATTTCTGAGGTGAATTATTTATTTCCCTGATGGCGTCTTTGAGATTCATTGACTTCCAGCTTGTCGTTCTTTCCACTTGGTGGGTCATGTACTTATCTACTGCTGTATTCATGTCCTTGTATTTCCCGAGGTACTTTCTGGCCGTCTCGTCGTCAGCCTCTGTCATCATCTTGAAAAATTCTAAGTCGTCAATTGTTATATCCTTATCATCATATGCACTATCACTGCCTGATTCCTCGATTCGTTCTCGGATTTCGAGGGAAGAAGGTAATTCCCGAATCTGATGGGCCAATGCTCCGCTTTTAATCCTTTCTAAAATTCTATCTATTTCAGTATTCGTTAGACTGCGGCTCGGTTGAGAATCTTCCTTTTGAACAGGTTCCTGGGATCGTTGCTGAGGAGATTGGGGCTCTATTTTTGAATTATTTTGGGATTATTTCAAAAATTACCTTGTTTAGGCGATGGATGAGGTTGAGGTTGATTAGGCATATTGGGTTGTTGCTGCCCTCCAGTCTGACTGTTAGCTGCTTGTCTTTCTGCCTCAGCCATGAAGTATTCTTCTACAGCTTGATTCATATCTTCGTATCTGAGAAGGAAAATGCGCGCTCTTCGCTCGCTGGCTCCAGTGAGCTGCCGGAAGAGAGTAACATCTTCGGGCGAAACTCTGTTATTCATTAGCTTTGCTCTCTGTTACCTTTGTACAGAGCTTAAGAAACTTAATAAATTTATTTTGCATCAAGCCAGATAGATTTTCGAAAAGAAACCATGGCGGGGCAATTCCGTTGGAAAGAACACTGATCATTCTGATCGTAGCATGCATGGGTTGGTATTATCTCTATAAAAAATAATGAAAAACGAAAAAACGAATTTTCTGGTGCAAAACCTATTTAAACAATAGAATAAAGACTTATTATCCCAGGTAAAGATCAACATAACTGATGAGTTAATTTTAAGAACTATTTGTTACAGTATGAATTAGGAAGAAAGGTTATATTGAAAATGGACTTTTATTGAAGTCTCACCCAAATAATGTAAGATTGATGAATTATTGCACATTATGAAGAGAAAAACTATTACTCATGTTGTTAAATCATATTTAGAGAGTCACACTTTGTTTTGAAATTTTACAAAAGTGCTAAACTTTGCAGGAATAAATTTCTTGCAATGAAGAGACTATTGGCTTTATAAGGCAGATCATAATTATGGGAGAGGTTAAGCCCTCATACTCTTATTCTAGATAAAAAGCCACCATTAAGCTAAGTGTTGGATAATTTTGGTTCTACTTGCAAGTTTTCCTCGGAGCACTAATATTTTTTTTCTCACAATTTTCTAGCTCAGTCTCTTCTATCTAATACGGCCTTTTGTGACTAATTTGGCTTCTCATAAAGAACTATGCAAACAAATCCTCAATCTTCTAGGCATATTTTTCTTTTCCTAAATTTGATCAAAAATCAAGATCTTTCATATCTAAGCCCGTCCTAGTTAGTGATAGTCATTTATCATACTCCTGAGGGCAAGCCAATTACTTTCATTTCAAAGCTTCTCTATTAATAACTAAAGTGAGAATTCAATAAGAAATCATTCTTAACTCTTCAAGTTCCTTTACAATCTGGCATGATTCTATCAATACGTTCATGGTTATCTTCAACCAATTGTAAATTCCTCGCTTCGGGAAGATAATATATTAAATATGAACAAATTACCAGTAGACCAATATCATAGTTCAAAGTAACCTAATAATCAAGAATCTTAAGCAATCTACAGGGAACAATAACATCTTAAAAAGGCGGCAGGTTAACTTGGGCATTGAATGTCCTACCATAATTTCTTGAAGAAAAATGATAATTCATTTTGGTGACTTAATCATCCAGTAGTTTCGAGTATCCTAGAGTCGAGAGCACATGGCTGTCGGATTGGCTATGAGCCTGTCTATCCTCGGAATTGAAAATTCATACGAATTCTGTTCAAGCTATTCCTAATTAAAATAAAGTGTCTTGTTGTGAAATTATCGAGACCCGAAAACCGGTACATATACAAGAGAAACCGAAAAAACCTATTAAATATCAATTTGAAACTGCTTTACTGGTACATGTTTTACACTTGTTGGAGAACCACTCAGACCGCCTAAACTAGTAGATTGGCTACTAAATGTTGGAACTCATGGATAGAACTCAATTCGACCCAAAAATTTGGTAAATTAGCCACAGTTCCATTTAAAGGCACGCGAGGTCTAATTTAAAATATATATCTTAATAACACAAACTTTCAATAAAGGCAAAATCATGAACGGAGTCTACGAGACACCAAGAGATAAAACTTACTTTGACCTTGGAGCCAACGCCCTTTCTCCCCAAATCGGCCACTCCAGGAATGCCTCAACCCAAAATCTTAACATCAACCCATCCGTCAGATATTCAATTTCTTACCTTCCTCAAGTCTCTGAGAAGCCCATCATCACAGGCGATACTCTTGAGGAGGCTAAGAAGAAGGTCATTCTTCTCACAGCTGAAGTCGAAAGACTCAACATGCTGAACTATTCTTTAGTTAAGGAAAATGAATTCCTCAGACTCGACACCGATAGACCTATGAAAGAGAAAGAGCTCCATGTTAAGGTTGCTGTTGTTCTTGCTGAGAACGAGAAGCTCAACCAGATCATTGAAGACCTCTACACTGCTCTCCAAAACATCAGAAATAATTCTGAATCTCCAGAAACTAGAGAAAAGATTGACCAACTCCTTGGAGGAAAGGGAATCAAGAGTAATGCTTCTGAGGTCAGAGACAGAGAGCACACTAGAAAAGTTGAAGAATTAGAGCTCAAGATAAGAGAACTTTCCGAGGAGAATCACAAACTTAAATCCAGACCTGTCTCCGCCACCCCTGACGTCGTTGTCGACAGCACTAGCGTCAACGCCTCAACTACTTTGACTGCCAATGCTCAACTTTTGCTCGAAGAAAACAATAAGTTGAACACCCTCCTCGAGCAAAAGACTCGCGAAATAGAATCTATGAAAGCTCAATTATGGAGTCAGGGACCCAGCCAAGCTGAATACACTCTTCTTCAATCTCAACTCAACGACAAGAACAATGAAATTCTTATCCTTAAGGCCTCTCAATCTGTCCTCACCCAAGAAAACGAATCCTTGAAGAGAGAAATTGAAGAACTCAAGGCCAAAGTTGCTGCTGCTACTGCTGCTGCTGCTGACACCAAGATCACCAGAAGTGATCCTCTTGTCATTCCTCTCCTCAATGCCTGCAGTGAGCTATCTGATACCTCTGCCATTGATGATATTGATGGCAAGTTGACTGGTGTCAAATCCCATTTGGATGAGCTTGTTCAACAAAGAAAGAAGGAAATCGAAGCCATCCAAGAGAAAATCAACGAAATTGACACTGCCAGAAGCGGAGTCTCTAAGGTCAAGGGTAAGGTCACCAATGTTTACCAAGAATCTGAAAAGCTTGTCAAGCTCCGCAAGGAACAAGACGAAAAGGCTGATGCCGCTGGAGTTCCTCAAGACCTTGCTGCTGAAGTCGAAAAGCTCAAGAAGGAATTGGAAGATGCCAGAAAGGGAACCGCTGATGAATCCCTTGTTTTGGAAGTCCAAACCCTCTTGGCTGAAAATGAGAAACTTAGAGTTGCTATTAATGAGGCCACTAGTAAGCCAGTCGAAGCTGGTAGCCCTGAGGAGTTGGTTCAATTGAGAATTCAATCTCATGCCCTTAGCGCCACCGTTGAAAGAATGACTCAACAACTTAGCTTCTATAAACAACAATACGAAGTCCTTAGAGCTGCTCCTAGTGACAATGCTGCCCAAAGAGAAGTCAAGGAAGTCGAATCTGAGGCTGTTGAACCCAAGGAGGAAAAAGAGAAGAAGAGCGCAAGAGTCACCGAATTGAAAAAGAAAATGGCTGAGCAAAAGGAAGCTGAAGAAGTCGAAAACAAGGATGAAGTCCAAGTTGAAGAACCCCACCAAGATCAAGCTCTCACTGAACGCGAACATCATGAAGAAGCTCAACCTGAAGAGCAAGAGCCTGCTCCTAAGGAAGAAAAGAAGGAGAAGAAGGCCACTAAGACCGCCAAGAAGGAGAAGGAGGAAGCTCCTAAGGAAGAAGCACCCAAGGAGGAAAAGAAAGAGGAGAAGAAGGAAGCCAAGAAGTCAACTAAGACAAAGGAAGAAAAGGCTGAAAAGAAAGAGGAAAAGGCTGAAGAGCCCAAGGAACCCGCCACTGAGAAGAAGGAAGCTAAGAAGGGAACTAAGGCTAAAGAAGAAAAGGCTGAAAAGAAAGAAGAAAAAGCCGACAAGAAGGCTCCCTCAGAGGAGGTAAAGGAACCCGCTACTGAGAAGAAGGAAACCAAGAAGGGTGCCAAGGCCGCTGATAAGAAGGAAGAAAAGGCTCCTGCTGAAAAGAAGGAAGAGAAAAAGGAAGATAAGAAAGCTGCTACTAAGGATGCTAAAGAAGCTAAAGATTCTCCTGCTAAGGTTACTAAGGACAAATCCGACGCTAAGGATACACCTACCAAGACTCCTGCTAAGACTGATGAAAAGAAGCCTGCTACTACTGCTAAGAAGGATGATGCTAAACCCGCTGGTACTGCCACTAAGAAGGCCACCAAGAAGTAATAAATTATTTGACCGTAATTGTCTACGAATAGTATATTTTTATCCATAAATGAGTAACAAGAGTATCAAATAAACTTTTCAAAACATCCTAAAAATTGGTTTCTCTTGGCCTTTCCAAGAAAAAATGATTTTGCAATTAATTCAATAATTTTATTTTGAACTAAAACGCTATAGAGTAAACTTATTATCCCCTATTTCTCTCATATTTTCATCCTAATAAGCCTCTTGTACCAAAATTTACTGACTCTTGTATTTTACAATATTAAAACTGATAAAGAAGTTTTGAAAATTTTCAATAATACAGAAAATACCCCTGAAAAATAATCATAAATGTCTAAGATTGTGTTACTATTCCCGGATGAGCTTCAGCAAGGAAGATAAAGAAAATTGGGAGTACCTTTGGGGATTTCATAAAAGTTTCTAAACGAAGAAAAGCGTGATAAGAGAATGTGATTTATTCATGTGTTTGTGAAATACTTTAACTATTATGGTATTCTTATTGAACATTCTGGCCAAAATTGCCAATCAAGGGAGGTTATTTACCTATACCCAAGGAATTTTCATCAAAATTATATCATAAGAAATGAATTCATAACAACACTTCTCCTGATAATGGAGACTTTATCCAACTCATAAATACATTGATATAGCAGCATGAAATGTCTAAGCATTCGATAATATCGGAATTTTTCCTGATTTTGAGCCTGAAATAAATATGTTGAAGATTATCTTTTTAAAGAGGGATAATCCCTTCTTCAAGCTATTTGGCATGTATTAGAATCTAAGCAGAAACATTAAACCCTTGTCTGTTTGGCTTAACAGGTTTCTGTCGGTTTAATCTTTCAGATAGAAGAGATTTGGAATTTTATTTAGAAAAGATAATTTATTGAAAAAGCGTTTTTTGAACGGATATGTTGAATACCCACGAGAGTATGGACAGTAAACCATTATTTACAGATATGTCTTTGACAAACACTGTCCCAATCACTACCGACAAGAAACAACTTAATCTAAACCTTCAAAGCATATTCCCATCAAGATTGGACTCATGGACTATCAATAATATGTCACATACTCCGAAGAACGTTTCGCAAACCAATGAATCCTTCCATAAGCAGCCTTACCAACCCCCAACTGAGCTTGAAAGACTCCGAGCCATCAACTATCAGTTAGTTAGAGAGAATGAATTCCTAAAAAAAGAAGCTGACAAGGAAGGGAAGGAAAAGGACTACCAAATGAAGGTGGCAATTATGTTGGCTGAAAATGAGAAACTAAATCAGGTCATTGAGGATCTCTGTAATGCTTATAATAATGTAAAATCTGCAAATCCTGAACAAGCCAAGGCCTCCTTGCGCAGACTTGACACAATATTTAAGGGAATAGAGGGCAAGGTACCCAACGTGGATGAAAGTACACTAAATAATACTTCAAGTCAGGCGGAGCCAAAGATATTTGATATGATGAAATCAGTCTTTGGAGATCCTGTCAATAATGAAAAAGACAGGAAGATTTTGAAGCTTCAAGATCACGTAGAAGCACTTTTGAAAGAAAATCAGAGGTTGAATGATATTTTAGATGAGAAAATCAAAGAAGAAAATCAAAAGAATACAACTAGCCCAAGATTCACACTTTTTCCTAGAGGGACCATTTTTGAGCCTGCTCAAAAGGAAACTGACAAGAACGTCCAGGCTTTATTGGGGGAAAATGAAAAGCTCAACAACCTTCTCAATGCAAAGAATAAGGAAATTGAGGAACTAAAAAATGCGCTCAAGAAACAATCCCTCAGTCATGCTGTCATTCAATTGCCACTCGTTGAAAATGAACTTAGAAATAAGGAAGTTCAGCTCGTTCTAGCCAGGACCCAAGTTGCAGCACTTAGTCAGCAAAATGTTGATCTCCAAAAGGCACTCGAAGAATCAGCTCAAAATCCTTCCACTGGTCTTCCTGTTCGTCTCTCAAAGGCCGTAAACGAGCTCAAAGATGAAGTTTCTACCATTGATAGTACAGATAAGACCCTGCTTGACACTAGAAAATTCCTAGAAGACATGCTCAATAAGAGAAGAAAAGAAATTGAACTTCTTCAGGGAAATATTTCAGATATCAATAACATGAAATCAGCCCTCGCCCAACAGAAGATCAAAGCTCTAAATGCCAAGCAGCAAATAGACAAATATCGAACCTCCAATGGTTTACCCTCAGAAGAACCAAAACCCCTCAAGCTATCACTTCCTGGCCAGCTGGACAAAGATAGTGAACTTGAAGCACTCAGACTGGAAAACCTCAAGTTAAGAGAAGAGCTCGCAAGATTGAAGTCCCAAGATGCTCAACCAGAGGAAGGTGGCCAAGATGATGAAGTATCTCAGGAGGAAGAAAAAGATGAAGTAGTAGTCGCAGAGAATAGCGAAGGAGAGAATACCCCCAACAGCAATTCACGCAACGGATCAAGCACCCCTAGGGCTGCCAGTCTCTTCAAAACTCTGACAGTCTTAACCAAGAAAATGATGCAAGCTAAGATGGCAGTCATGATGAGAAAGCTTGAAGAGGAGAGAAAGCTTGAGGATGAAAGAAGGCTCAGTGAGGAGCAGAGAATCCGTCGTGAGAACTTCACTGGAAAATTCGACGTTGTCTTCTGTATTGATTGTACCAACTCCATGGGTCCTTACATTATCTCCGCCAAACAAGCCTGCCAGACTATTATCAATACCATGAACGAGGTCAGCTACTTCAAGCCTGATCTCAGATTTGGCTTTGTGGGATACAGAGACCATCCACCCTATGATGGAAATACTTGGGTGACCCTAGTTGAGGACCTAGTAGAGCCAGAATTGTGCATGCAGTTCATTGATGGAGTTACTGCAGTTAGCGGAAAAGGAAATGATATCCCAGAGGCTGTATTGCCAGGTCTGTGGGAGTGTGTAACTAAAATAAATTGGAGAGATAATTCTAATGAAAAAATTATTAGAGTGGTTTTCCATATTGGAGATGCCCCACCCCATGGAAAGAAGTATTATAGCGGAAGGGATGATGCTTATCCTCAAGGAGATCCTTCCGGTATTACAATCGAGCAAATTGGGGCTAAGTTCTGGGAACTAGATATTTCCTATAGACTTCTCAAGATCGGTAAATTGCTAGATAAGATGGAAAAAGACTTTAGCAGGAGCATCAAGGACATGTTCACTGTGGAGCTGAAGAAGGCGGAGGATCTGAAGAAATTAACTTCTAGTTTGATCGAGACTCAACTTGAAATTTTGAACAATCAGCCTTCTGTGAAGGATAGAGTGTTCTTCAATAAGAAGCTTCCACTTAAGAAGGTCCAGAGGACTGAAAAAGCTGGTCAGTGCTTCTACACTTCTGTTATCTTTGATGATTATTATGAGAGATTTGTTGATAGAGATATCTCTAAGGAGCCTGCAGTCACCTCCTTGAACATTTACTATAACGAAGAAGATATAGTTGGAGTACAGTGCAACTATAAGACAACCAGAATTAACGTAGAAGGCCCTGCACATAAGGCTACTGTCCCTCCTACCAGTCAAATAACCCTAGACTTTGATGAAAATACATTCTTGGATGAAGTTGTTGGATATCTGGATGAATCAGGAAGCATTTGTGGTATCAAGCTTACGAACTCCAAGGGAAAGACCTTTGAAGCTGGTAACAGAGGAGTGAAGGCAACTGAGAATTTGATCCCTGAGAAGGGTGCTAAATTGCATGGTATGGGAGGATCATATAGAAAGTCTGGAGTGGATAGTCTTTATTTCTATTTTAGTTACCCTCTGAAATAATATTCTTGTATGCCTTTTAAGATATGAGAATATATTCAAATAAACATACTAGAGAAAAGAATTAAATAAAAAAGTGTCAAGGATAGAGTATTACAGAAAATTTTTTTATCTTATTGTGGCAATTGAACAAGATTAAATAAGTATTCTCTAGAGACTTTTCTGCTGTCAGCCATCTGTTTACGGATGGGAGACAGATCATGAGGAAAACTGATCATAGACTGATTAAAGCTGTCAATATTCTTTACAGAAATTGTAAATGTGGGATATCTGGAAGTTTTTCTAATAGAGATTCTAGGACTAAGCTCCTCCTTCTTGGCTTCTGGTTGTGTGCTGTCAGTATGGCTGTTTACAGAATGAGACTCCCCGTCCCTGGAAGCTTCAACCTCAACCATCAGTTTCTGAGCTTCTTCAAACTCAGCTGTCCTGCCTTTCTGTCTGTAGGCTTCAGAGAGAGTTCTATAAGCAGAAGCAAGCACAGGATGCTTATCTCCAAAGAGCTTTTCAGCAATCTCTATACATTTCTTGCTATAATGAATAGTTTTTTCCAATTGTTTTTCTGATAGATAGGTGTCTGCAATACGTTCGTAGAGATAGACAACCTGAGGATGATCTTCTCCGAAATTCTTGATATAATTATACAAGGACTTGACAAGGAGTTTCCTTGATTTCTCCCACTCAGATCTCTTAAAATGGAAGAACCCATATGCACTATGAATTCTAGCCAATCGATGATGCTCCTCAGAAAAGAATTCAAGATAAATCGTCCTAGCCTCTTCTAGTAACTCCTCTACACTATTGTGTTGTCCAAGACAAATTTTAGCTAGAGCTTGTTCGACCAAAATTTCAGCAATCTGGGGATGACTTCGACCAAGTATTTGGCTCTTTGTTTCTGCAGCTGTCTTTAAGAAATCCTCAGCTTTTGAGAACTCTCCAAGTTTCAGACGGATTTTCCCAAGGTGGAGGTATGAGTCCGCAGTTTCAAGGTGAACCTTTCCATATATTTGTTCCTTGATGGCCAAGGATTTCTGGTGGTATTCCACAGATGAAGTAAGGTTATCCTCGAGTTCATAGATGTCCCCGTAGTTAGTATAGCAATCAGCCAGCTCACGAAGTTCCCCATTTTCATATTTTTCAGAAAGTCGATTGTATGCAATATCTGTATAGGTCTTGGCCTCCAATAACTTCCCCAAAAGTATGTGGAGAGAAGCCAAGGAGTTATAGACTCGAGCTTTAATGATTGAATTATCATCATTATTCTTAACTCGAATCTCTAGACTTCTTTGATACTGGGATAAAGCCTCTTTATAATTCCCCATGCTTTTAGCAATATACCCAAAAGCTTCATAGATCTCTGCTTGTTCAAGACTCTCAGGACCTTCATTATTAATGCATAAGTGAAGGCTCTGTTTGATCAGGTCTAATGCTTCGTTATACTTTCCTTGAATGCATTTGATTATTGCTAAAGTTTTGAGTGTAAAATAAAACTGGCAAGTGATAACTTGTTCTTTAGAATCTCCTTGAAGGTCAAGACTCTGCTGGAGTGCAATAGTGGCTTCCCTGTGACTTCCAGAAATGATTAAACAATCTGCGATCTTGTCATATGTTTCCGCCCCAACAATGGCCTTATGTCTAGTGTTTTGTTCCTTGATGGTTCGGATTTTGTAAAGCTCATCGAGAGCTTCTTGGAACTTAGATTGAAAAATATAAATATTAGCCCTAAGATGCTGAATTAATATTATTTTGTTTATATAACGGCCAAGATCTGAACTAAAGAACCGGAAGGCCTTGTCCAGATATCCTAAGGCCCTCTGGTACTCCTCTCCATAAATAAGCTTTTGGGCTAGCTTGATTTCTTTTTCAGCAACCTCCTCATGATATTCACCGAGATTTGTCGTGGCTGTCCTTAGCTCTTTGACCAGAAACTCTAAAGTTCCCAGACCGTCACTTGTTAAAGAAACTTTATTTTTAGAAGTAGTCGTTCGGCCTTGAAATAAGTGCTCGTCTAGAGTGATATCAAAGCGTGATGCAATGGTAGGCTTGCGGTGGATTATGGGTAAATCCATGCAATAAGAGTTGGAATTCATAAGTTTAATTGGTTCACTATTAGAAGCCTGAGTCCTGCTGAAGCAGGGCTTTTTAAAGGAAATAAGAGTAGAAAGTGATACAGAATGAGTTTCATCAGCATCATAAACATAGGATTCGGAAGGAAGATCTATTGTCTGAAGGAATAACCGTGTGGGCTGCGATATGTTTATGTGCTGCATTGTCACATATTGAGTAAAACCATTGATCATTTCCATAAAGATAAGAAATCTATAAAATTTAATATGACTCTAATAATTAGCCTATCTCGAATTAAGATCCTGTTAACCATTTTTAAATGAATTAGATAGTGACAAACATTCGAGTTAGTCCAGAGTAAGGGAAAAAAATTCTAGGTTTGGCTGTCTAATCTCGACAATATTGACAATGTCATATGTGAGAGGGTTTCTTATAAAGCAACTCGATATAAGGGTAAGAATTTTTTATTCTGTATACTTTCAGAGAACCTCGAAAGTTTAAACTTAGAGGAGAACGGTCATTGAATTTTAAATTTGATGTATGTAATAGGGACACTGGATTACCTTTAGGAGAAAAATTCTTTATGAGAATTATTCAAAGATCCTTTGCACATCTGGATGCAGAATAATATAAGAAAGATATGAGATTACATAGAAATGAGTTTCTGAAAGGCTCTCAAGAGATATATTAAGAATCAAAGTGTCTGTACAATAATTTAAAAACGGCCTGAAGCAGGTCGAATGAAGAACGCGAAGGAGGTCCAGACACTTTCCCTTGAAGGGTTGTACCATTTTTCTTTTGAAACTCTTCACAAGTCAGTTCATACTTCTGAACGTGACTACTATTTCCCAACGTTTTATATACATAAATCAACTGGTGACAAGTTTCAGCAAAAGAAGCTGTAAATTGTAAATGAAGTCTCTGAACTTTTAAGCTGTCCTTTAGATATGGAGCTGCCGCCTGGTAATTTTCTAGCCTTTTGTGAATCATTCCAATTTGATAGTATAAGAAGGCCAGCTGAGGGGTTGTATTCCCATAGTTAAGGATAGTGATCTTGGCCGATCTTTCGAAGTAGGCTAAGCATCTTTTATAGTCCTTATTGTGAATGATATTCTGAGCCAGTTCATCTAGAATTAACACTAGGACTGGATGCTCTGAACCAAATGTTGTTTCTAAGGCTCTAAGAGCCTTCTCTAGAAACTCTACACCCATGGTTCTTTTATTTTGTGCTGAGTAGGCTTTTCCAATCATGAATGTTGAGATTCCTGCTGGAAAAGAATTTTCCCCATAAATACGGTTATATTGTTTTAAGGCCTTGAGGAAACAGACAACCGATTCTTCATATTGTTGGGCTTGAAAATAAGACTGGCCAAGTGAGAAAAAAGCATTGGCGGTGATAGGGCTTTCTTCAGAATACTTAGAAATTATAAGTGAAATATTTGAGCTAAGAGCAGACGTCAGGGACGAATCCCTTTTCGAGAAACTTTGCAAGGCTGATAAGATAAAAGAAGACTCTAGCAAAGTTGAGGATTTTTCCTCAGCGATTGATTGTAGGATGGCAAAAGATGAAACTAAATTTTCTTCTGCCTTCAAAATATTTTCCTCCATTAGAAATGTATAAGCCAAGGCTTGAAGACAACTAGAATTGTCAGGATGACTATCGCCAACACAGGATTTGATAATGGATTGGGATTTTTCTATGGCATCTCGGGCCTTTGAAATCTCCCTCTTGTCTGCATAAATGTACCCCAGGTATAGATAACTTTTGGCAGCGGAGAGGTTGTGCTCTACAGGGCACATCTCTCTGCATTTTAGAGCATTTTTGATGCATTGATGAGCATAATTTAGGTTTCCTTCGATATACGAAATTCTTCCAATTTCATTGTATATAACCGGTAATTCAGGATGAATTTCACCCAGGAATTGGGTCTTGATTTCTAGAGCTTTTGTTAGATAAGACTTAGCCTCTTGATGGCTTTTTTGCAGCATTTTAATCAGTCCCAGGGTCTGAAGCACCTCAGCATATGAGACACTCGAATCACCATAAGATGAGATTCTGATTGTCAGAGCTTCATTGGCCTGAGCGGTTGCTTCAGTGAATTGTTCTTTGCACGAAAGTATTAAGGCCGAGATTAACAAGGAATCTGACATTAGGGGGTGTTTAGGCGGGAGGATTTTTTCTTTAATTCCAATGCTTTTTGTTACATAAGTCATCCCCTCTGTATATCTGCCCATATGATAGAAAACTTGAGCCAAATGGTCATAGCTTGTTGTGAGATCAACGTGTTCCTCCCCAAGGAAGGTTACACGTAGATTCATAGCCATATTGTAATGGCCCAGAGCTTCATTATATTTCCCACGTATTTGGCATAAATGGCCCAACCTATCGTAGATTTGAGGAATAACTCCATAAAAGGTATGAAAATCTTGGTAATAGATCTCCAGTGCTTTAGTATAGTATGAAAGTGCCTTGAAATAGTCTCCCAAAGCGAAAGAATCTTCAGCGATCTTCAAGCAGCTAGAAGCCACATCTACATTGACTTCTCCTTTGGACAACAGCAAGGTTTGGAGCTCTTTTTTGCTCTCTTTGGTTCGTTGTTCAAGTTCTCGAGCCGAACTCACTGGAGTCCCGTCAAAAATGCTCATACTACTTTTAGTACTTTGAGAGCTAAAGGCTTCTGATGGCTTTCTGCTGATTGGACTCAGCAGGCAAGACTGGGAAATCTGTGAAGTCTGGGGCTTAGCATAGGCAGGTTTAGCGAGCTGTTTGGAGATTTCTGTGGAAGAAATAATGAAGGGATTATATGCCTTAGGGGCCGAAGTTAACGAAGAATGATGGCTTTCCTCTCCAACCTCATCGAGATCAGCCTCAGAAAGATCATTGGCTAATGGCAGAGAAGGAAAAGTGCCAGTTTTGAGCTCGAGGAGTGACTTCATACGCTGTCGATAATTAATTCGAATAATTAAAAGTTAGGTAAGGTGAGCTTGATTTTCATATAAAATTGGTCTAAACCCTAACCAAGGAAACCTTATCAGATGAAACCTTTCAATGAACCGACTTAGCCTTCATTGATTACAATCTTGATTAAGATGCTTAAATGATATGAAACAATCATTGTATGGGATTTGAAACTAATCCACACCTACTTTTTTACTCTCTTTTGTCTGCTTTCTCATGAGAGTCTACACTCTATGTAAAATTTCGCCAAGAGAGCTTTTAACGCACTAGGTCTAATCTAAACAATATTAAATGATTTACTGTCCTCAATTAAAAATAAAATCTGAATCTCTTCCGATATAAAAGATCGATGACAGAGTGTCTAGATCTTTATGAAAGTTAAACTCAGAGTTATTTTATGAGGATAAGCTTAAGATACGTCTGATTTGAGGTCAGATTCGGCTTGAAAATTTCAAATGGTTCTGACATCAATTAGACTTTCACCATTCTGTAAAAGAATTTGTTAGGTTTTCTGGTCTACAACCAACAAGACCAACTCAAGATTTTGTTTCAGCTGGCCTGTGAACTACCATATCCTGAACATTACAGGAGTTCAGTAAGATATGTGAACCTCATTTTTTTTCCTGGAAGCAAGCTTAGTTTAGCAAATCTAGGGACTATATACGAGACCTTTCAAGGATGTCGAAAAATTCTATAAAGTTGAGCTTTCTTATGGAGCTTCTTGTTAGACTGAAATTCAGTGATAATCATTAATATGACAGAAATTTGCTTGAGGAGGGTAAGGTTACAGGATGCAAAATTTAATGTTCACAGAGAGAATATGACGGGTTTTTTGCTCTAGACGAATAGCCTTAGGCTTGGAAATTTTGATTTTAAATACATTTATTTGATTGGAACGGCTTTATAATGTTGTAATAAATACAAGCAAGAAAAATACTAGGTTAAATTTACAAAAATTTAGTCACACTTCATAAACTCAATAGCTTAAAAGAAAAGAGCATAAAGTGAGAGTTCATATATAACAAGCATCTGGAAATCTTCAAGCTTTTGTGAACAATGAGTTTGTTGACAGAGCTGCTGATAATGGATGGATATCTTTTGTCCGAGCTTGCTGTATACGCAAGAAAGTTTATAATAAATGAGATACAATAGCTGGTTGTAAGCAGAATTTTGAGAACCCTGAATTATACTTTCAGATTCTTTCAGCGAATCGACTGCACTTAAGTATTGCCCCAAGTGATAATAGGTAACACCTATTTCATAATGAATCATTCCCAAATCAGGATGGTTTTCTTTAGACGATCCCTTCATTATTCGCATCACTTTTTCGTAGGTTTCGAGGGCCTCTTTGTATTTTTTGTTCCGATGGTACGCTCTCGAGAGCTGTATTAGAGCATCTAAATAGATGTCTCTATCTTCCATGAACAATTCTTCCATAACTTGAATAACAGTCGATAGTTTTTGAATGGCTCTTTCATGTAGACCGACTTCGGAATAGGCCTTCGCTGTTAAAATCTTCGCAATGAGTATTTTTTGATGATGTTCATCATAGAACTCTATTAGTATTGAGCATGCCTTTTGGAAGCTTTTCAAGGCTTTGGGAGCTTGATCTAGAAGCAAGTAGGCAAGTCCCATTCCAAGGTAAGAATTAGCAGCTTCACAGCTATGTTCGTGACTGTTTTTATGGCAAAGGCTAAGTTTTTTATAAAATTTGGTACATCCGTTCTTGAAGTCTCCCTCTAATATATAGAGGAATGCTTCATACTTTGCAATTTCGATGTTATCTTTAGCCTCGCAAGCATATTTGCTTCGCGATTCTATTGACATTTTAAATTTTTCAAAGGCCTGTTGCAGGTCTCTTCTATTTAAATATAATAGACACAGCTCATTTAAGCACATCCAATACTCTTCATGATTCTCTCCAAGAGAATTCTTAAAGATTTCCACAGTTGCCTTTAATGATTCTTCAGCTTGGTCAAATTCTTTTTTTAATCTTCTGATCCGGGCCAAGTGATAAGAAATCCTTGTAAATAAGATGTTCTCTTCAAGATGAAAGTCCCTTGATATTTTGGCTCCTCTTTTCAGAATCGATTTAGCCTCCTCAAATTTATTAAGTCTTATGGAAATATCTCCAAGTTCACATAATGACAAAATCATCTCCGGATGATCCTCTTCATAAAGCTCTTCATAGATATCACATGCTTTGGTGTACATTTCAAGAGCTTTCTGGAGGTTGTCTTGCCTTTTGTAGACCATCCCTAAGGACTCATAGACTTTGGCAACAGATTCATGGATTTCCCCGAACTTAGAGACTCTCAGGCTCAGGGCCATCTCTCCGTAATTTAGAGCCTCAAGATAGTTGTCTTGGTGTGCATAATACTCACAGTAGGCAAGATAATTGTTCGAGAAGAGGAAGTCCTTGGGGGCTAAATATATATTTCTGGTCTCTAAACTCTTTTTAATAAAAGTGGCTGCATGGTCAAATTTTCTTTGAAGCATGCATACCTGAGCTATTTTATCCAAGCTCAGAGCTGTATCTAAGTGATTATCTCCAAGGAAGGTAACTCTCATGCTCAGACTTAAATTGTACTTGCCTTGAGCTTCTTCGTATTTTCCATATAATTTCAGAATGTCACCTTCTCGCTCATAAATTTCTGCGATATCTTTGTAGTAGGTGTGAAAATCGATGCTAAAAATCTCTAAGGCCTTAGCATAAAATGCTTTAGCCTTATAATAACGCCCAGACTCAAAAGCATCCTGAGCTATCTCGTGACATTTTGTTGCGAGGCTGATGTTGTTTGCTCCTAACTTCCTGATCAGACTACGAAGTTCTTCCATCAAATCATCACTTTTGCTCATATTCTTTTTGTACAAGGAGCCTGAATTTATGGTGGTCAGGACACTAAAATTAGTTGTCTTTGTAACAAAAGTCTTTGAAACTGAGTGTCGTGTGTTTGGACTTGTTTCAAGCGAGTCTGATGAGTTCATGGAGCTTCTAATGATGGTTTTAGCTGGAGGATGTTTCTGGTTGATGTTCTGAGAGAATGGGTTACTCGCAAAGGAAAGGGAGTTTAGGGTAGAATTATGACGTATTTCCTCATCTTCACTACTTAATGAAGGATCACTTGCTTCCAAACAAAATTCCTGGTTAAGTATTTTAGCTTTGGTCATGAACATCTTTGATGAAGAGAATATTAATTATTAGAACCAAATTAGACTCGAATTAATTTCGCTTCATTTCACGAAGTCAGCAAGGTGTCTCAGTTAATCTATCGGTAAATATAGAAAACCACCGTGAACCCTGGGTACCACCCTCCCTTCAAGCTTAAAATTCATAAGGATAGGAATTAAATATGATGATAGAGAAGGGTAAGTTACTTATATTCAGTCAGGCAAATTTGTTAATTTATCGATTAAAACGCTGATCGAAACAAATAATGATCCTCTATGCAGGCCCGAAGTTAGAAATTTCAATTCAAGAATGATATCTTACACTGTGGAAGTGACTAGTTTTAGACAATTACAACTTAATTTTGAGGTTCTTGATTTGAACTTGGATATACTAAGCATATAGTCTCTAAATTGTCATTCTCTCTGCCCAATCGTGATCAATCAGTGGATGTGAGCATGGATAATTTTTGATAATTACCCTCCTAATTGACTTGTTTCATTCAAGTTTAAGGTACCTTTATAGTTCCTTTGCATCGGATACAAATTCTAATCAGAAGTTCTCGCTGAAACAAGTTTCGTTTAATTTTTTGTTTGGGGAAACCGCTATTAAGATTGATTAAAAGAATGTCCATAACTCTGATTATTCTGAACGATATAAAATACACTGTATCATATACTAAATAGAACGAAACGAAAAAGAATTTTTACAACAAAAAGAGAAAATTGGCACTTACACGCCCAGTTTTGAAGCCAGGGTCTTATACTTATTTGCTTCAGCAAAGTTTCCTAGTTTTTCATATACTTCAGCCATTTTCTTGTATGTTCCAACCACTTCAGGATGGAACTTACCATATTTCTTCTCCAATATGCTCAATGACTTTTTATAATTCTCAATTGCTTCATCATATTTCGTCTGCTTCATAAGCACTGTACCAAAACTGACGAGTGTCTTGGCCAAGTCAATTGGATTCAGATCCACAGTAGGTGATTGAAGGCTTGAATTCGATAAATCAAGCGTTTTCTGAAGCACTCTGTAAGCATCATCATAGTTTTCTTGCTTAAAATATACATTTCCAATGTTATTATAGTAGGCCAAAAGACCAGGGTAATCCTCTCCAAAATGATTTATACTAATCTCCAGACACTTGTTATAATACTCCAAGGCTTCTTTGTAACGTCCTTGTTTCTCACAAAGGGCTCCCATATTATTGTAAATTTTTGCAAGTTCAGGGTGATCATTTCCCAGCTTTTTTCTTCCAATAGACAGCGATCTTTTATAACTTTGGATTGCTTCAACGTAGTTCCCATCACCTTCATATATCGTCCCAATATTATTTAAGGTTCTTGACAAAGACGGATGATAGTCCCCAAGAAGAGTCCTCTTCACTGCAACTGATTTTTCATAATACTCCAATGCCTGTTTAGAGTCTTTGAGTGAGTCATAGACATTGCCTATATTATTGTATACTGTAGCCACATGAAGATGTTCCTCTCCGAGAGTCTCAATGAAAATTTCCAAGGCCTTTTTATAATAATTCAGGGCCTCATGAAATTTTCCTTGATTATAGCAGACAGAGCCGATATTAAGATAGCATGAGGCAACACTTGGATGTTTCTCACTAAACTGGGTGGTGTTGATTTCTAGGGCCTGCTTAAAACATTTATGAGAATCATCAAAATATCCCAGATTTGCATATGTCAGTCCAAGATTGCTAAAAGTCGAGGCGACTTCGGGATGTTTCTTTGTTAGGACTTTAATTTTAATTCTGAGACTTTTGTGGAACAGGCCTAAGGCTTCTTGGAAATTATTCTGCTTGAAGAAAACATTTCCCAGGCAATTATAACTCTTTGCTGTATCAATATGATGAATCCCCAGATGGTCTTCTCTAATTTTCAAGGCTTTCTTGAAATATTTGGAAGCCTCCTTTAGATCCCCTGACTCATCATGGATTATTCCCATTAAATTATAGCTCTTAGCAACTTCTGGATGGTCTTCTCCTACAATAGATAATCTTATATTTAGAGATTTCTCATAGCAATCAAGCGCTTCTGTAAATTTGGAGAGATGATAATACACCTCTCCCATATCATCATATAGATTGGCCATTTCCAGGTCTGAATTTTCTTTCTTATTTTCTCTAATATCAAATGATAATTTGTAGTATTCAAGGGCCTGATTATACTTGCCTTGATTCTTATACACTAAGCCAAGGCTCTCATAGACCTTGGCAACTTCTATATGATCCTTTCCGAAGCAAGCTAACTTAATATCAAGTGCTTTTTGAGCATAATTCTTTGCATCCTCATATTTCCCTTGATTTACATATACATAACTCAAACGGTTAAAACTAGTTGCCAATCCAGGGTCACTTTCACCCAAGTGAGCCTCTCGGATCTGTAGGCCTTGCCTTATCGATCCGATGGCTTCTCTGAATTTTCCTTGGGCGCAAAACAGCAAACCGATTGAGTCATAATTCTCAGCGATATCAATATGGTTCTCCCCAAGGAGGTTATTCTTAATTTCCAGAGCTTGATCATACTTCTGCATAGCTTCTCCATATTGGCCCCTATACTTATACAGAGACCCAAGCCTTTCAAATATTTTAGCCTTCACTAGGTTGTCTTCTTTCTTGTTCCTTTCTAATGTACTCAGAGCTCTCGTATAAAAAGTTTCAGCACTTTCAAGCTCCCCTTTCTTATGATATGCCTCACCTAATAGGGAATAATTGAGGACGCACTCATCATGGTCCTCATTATATAAGAGAATGAAGATTCTGAGGCTGGTTTTGAATGAGCCAATGGCATCGGGATATTCCTTGTTCTTCATGAATGCGCTGCCAAGTCTGCGGTATAATATTGCAACCTCCAGGTTGTTTTCTCCCATCTGTTGGACTTTATCCTCTATTATTTTTTGGAGCTTGGCTATGGCTTCGTTAAAATTTCCTTTTTTGATCAAATCTTCAGGATCATCTGTTTCTATAAGTTGGATGTCCTTTGGTTGAACAACATGAAGAGAAGGTGAATCACAGGAAATAGTGGACTTTTTATTGAGTGTATCAGTGGTTTTATTCTGAGAGAGATCCCCAGAAATAGTTGTGATCTTAGAAATAGGTACAGTGTCAATAGCTTTGGGGCTTTCTATATCCATACTCTTCTTTTTACCAAAGCATATGCATCTAAAAAGCATTAGATCCTTTAGTGTTAAATTTATTTAATTGAGTCAATCATGTTAGATATTTCTCTATTTTGAAAGTTTGATGTGATGCTTCCTCCATCATCAAGCTAAAGGTTTGATCAATTCAGCGATTTTTAGACAATAATCATAATATGATATCTCTAGGAAAGTAAAGACAAACAAGACAGCTTTATGAATAAGAACGAAGTACAATAATGTTAAGACATTAGGTGGAATTTAAGTGTATAGCAGAGATTAAGTCATCGATGGTTACTGGCTTCCTGAGGAACGCATCTGCTTTGATGTCGCAATCCTTGTTCATGCATTCAGTCATCTCAGATTGAGTACAATTCCCACTGACAATTATCAGCTGGCATTCCTTTAAATTATTTTCCCTCTCAAATTGTCTTATTTTTCTGGCTGCATACTTTCCGTCATACTCTGGCATGTAGATGTCCATGGTAACGATGTCCGGTTTTTCTCCCTTTGAGGCTAGATCCCGATATTTTTCAAAGGCCTCTTTTCCATTGGAGGCCCTATCAAGGACCCGAACTGAAATCTTATCAAAATATGTACTGAGGACTTGGACATTCATATTCTCATCATCCACAATTAGGGACTTCAACTTCAACTTCTTCATGATTTTATTCATGGAAGCAACCCCGATGTTACTTTTCGGTGATACTTGATCAGGTAAGGCCTGAATAGGCAGGCATATCATAAATACTGAACCAATTCCTGGTTTGCTATAAGCCCTGATATCTCCATTCATTTTATCACATAATTTTTTCGTGATATAAAGTCCTAGACCAGCCCCCAATTTGCTTGATGTACCACCAGAAACTTGAGAGAATTTCTTAAACAATTTAGAAAGATCCTCTTCTTTCATCCCTACACCTGAATCTCTGACCGAAATCTTCAATATTCCTGGGGATTCAAGGGTTCTTACTAAAGGGAATTTTGGACTGATATGCGAATTGAGCCCATATATTATAAAGTCAGAATTCATGGTCGTGAAGTTATCGTCTTTTTCGAATAAACCTTCTTCCTCTGAAAAGGGTACTGGTAAGAAACACCCATCGTCAACCTTGTCTTTAAATTCAATCCATTCAACAGAAACAGAAATATAACCCACATGTGTGAATTTAGCGGCATTGCTGATAAGATTCAGAAGCATCTGATTTATGCGGTAACTATCTATATTGATAGTGCTTGGCACAGTCTTCGAGATCTTAAGACATCCACTTAAGGATTTTCTGCTTATAAATTCCCTGCTTACTTTCCACATATTAGTAAACATCTCATGAGTAGAACAAGGACTCGGCTGAACTTCCATTTCCCCCACTTCATCTTTTCCCGAGTCAAGGATATTGTTAATATAGTGAATCAGCATCTCGCTACACACTTTGGCGTTATATAGGCTCTCTTTGATGACTGAATTACCAACTGCTTCCATTAGAGCGATTTGAATGCTACCAGTCATGCTATTGATGAGGTTTCTAATTTCGTGCGAGAAGCTGAGGAGCAATATTTTTTGTCTCTCGATGTTTGCCCTTTCTGATTCTATAACCTTGACTTTGTTGACAGCAGCTCGAAAAGAATTATCTAAGCGGATAATGATCAGCAAGATGAAGGTAATGGAGCCGGTGAAGGCATGCTTGAGCCTGAGAAGAAAGAGTTCCTTTGGCATATTCTCAATTGCTTCTGTTAAATAATAGTGGTAAAAATATTGTAAGAAGAAGAGCTGAGCTGCTCCTTCCAAGAAAGACATCAATTTACTCTCTGTTATGAGATAAACTAGAATTGGAAAGGTTATGACTGTGGTTAGGCTAAAGAAAAGGCAATCGGGAGCCATCCAAACTGAAAACACTCTGTAAAATGTGATGATGAAGGATAGGGCCCCTTTATAGAACTTTGGATTGGTCCTGCAGGTGCACAAGAAAATGATCAATTTAATTGTAAAGAAGAACAGCCCGGCCTGATGATCTGGCTTCATCCCTCCTTCTTCTAGCAAGGCAGCGAACAAAATTTCAATGATTGTGATAAAGAGCATAAGGAATATCTCTTTATTTTTATTTTTGAGAAATTCCCTCTCAATATGGTCTGGGAAATGGCTCACTACAGGTGAACATAGGCGCTCGAGAACTGAGTTCAGCATTAAAGCAAATTAATTTTATTTTGAATTATAGATTGTACCCCATTCTTTTAATATTATGGTTTTTTTGTTAATCAGGAAATTCTAAGCACTGCAAAATCCCACAAATGAGGATCATATACAATGAATTCGATGAAGTGAGTGCGATATATTACTCATTTACAGTCTTTTTAAATCCTAAATTTATAAAATTGTTTTCTAAATATTAGAAACCTCAGGTGGAATGCTTTTTTATTTCAAGGGAAAGTAATGTTTATACTAGAAAGTTAACAATCTTATTGAAATTAAGTAATATAGAGTTTGCCTCTCAGTAAGTCTCACTAATTTCATATTGATTCAATTACACCTTAGTCATCCAGTCATGATAGGGCTTACCCTGGAAATGAATGTTCAAAAATTTGTTAAAAAATATTTACAAGGTTTTATCTTTATGTGATATGATTATATGAATCAAATCATCAATAGTTACAGGTTTCTTAAGGAAGGCATCAGCCTGTATATCACCATCTTTCTTCAGACATTCCCTTATTTCAGATTCGCTACAGTTTCCACTTATCATAATCAACAAACAAGATTTCAGTTTTTGTTCTCTCTCGAATTGTCTGATCATCTTGGCAGCAAACTTTCCATCATATTCAGGCATGCAAATGTCCATGGTAACAATTTCTGGCTTTTCACCATTCAATGCATGTTCTTGATACTTTCTAAATGCTTCTAGACCATTTGAAGCCCTGTTAATCACCTCACAGGAGATCCTCTTGAAATAAGATGTTAGCACTGTCTGTGCAAGATTTTCATCATCTACAACCATAGACTTCAGTTTCAAGTTACCAAAGACCCTCTGGAATAATTGGATATCCAACTCTCTCCTTGAGAAGTCATAATCAGCCAAAACTTGAACTGACAGGCAGACCACAAAAGTAGTGCCTACTCCAACTCGACTATAGGCTCGGATGTCCCCTCCCATCTTATGGCAGAGTTTTTTCGTAATATAGAGTCCAAGGCCAGCTCCAAGCATTCGGGTTGTGGTATTGCCGGAGAATTGACTGAACTTCTTGAAGAGTTTGTCTAGATCTTCTGGGGCAATTCCAGACCCCGAATCTCTGACTGCTATTCTCAAGACTCCTTTTGAATCGATAAGACTTCTTCTTAGATCATGGGCTTTGGAGTGATGTGAATTAAGTCCAAATACAATAGAGTTGTTTTGGAAACTGCTGAAGTTCTGTTCCTTCTCAAAAAGACCCTCCTCATCATCTCCTTCGTAATATGGGACGGGTCTGAAGCATTCGTCGTCCACTACAGATTTTGTTCCGTCCCAGTCAACTGTAACTGAAACAAATCCTTTTTGAGTGTATTTAGCCGCGTTGCTTACCAGGTTCATAAGAATCTGGTTCAGCCTATAACTGTCAATCTTTATTGACTTAGGCACATTCTTATCCACTTTAAGGGATCCATTTAGAGATTTCTTTCTTATGAACTCTTTGCAGACCTTCCAGATATTATTAAAAAGGTCATAACTTTGTACAGAGGTTGGATATACTTCGAGTTCTCCTATTTCATCTTTTCCTGAATCAAGAATGTTATTTATATACTGTAAGAGCATCTCGCTGCATACCTTGGCATCTGACAAAGCTTCTGTCATTTTGGGATTGTCAAGAGCCTCCAGCAAAGCGATCTGTATGCACCCAGTCATACTATTTATAAGATTTCTTAATTCATGAGAGAAGCTTAGAAGTAGAGTTTTTTGTTTATGTAGGAATTCTTTTTCGTTTTCCGCCTTCTTCAGTTGAGTGAAGGCAAAAGTGAAGCAATTATCAGTTCCAATTATCGACATAATTGTCCAGAGGACCGCTCCTACCATTACTTGAGAGAATCTCTTTGCTATGTATCTTGCTGGAACGGTATAGATAAGTTCTATTATAGCTTCTTCATAGAAAGAACTGGCATAGAGAAGATGAATTACTCCTTCAAGGGCAGATAAAAGCTTACTTTTTGTGAGGAAATAAACCACATTTGTCATCACAATTGAAGCATAAAGACTAAAGTATATACAATCGAGATCCAACATCACAGTGATTGGGCGATGGAATGTGAGTATTATAAACAGAATAACATGAAGAACCTTTGATTGAGACCTACACATTAGTAGGAAGAGAATCAGTGTGATGAAATATGTGAGCGAACTTATCAATTGATCTGTCTTCATCCCATCATCTTCGAGAAACATTGCAAACCAAACTGCGAGAACTGCTGTCCCCAGCACAAGAACAATTTGTTTATTCTTATGTGTAGCAAAGTCTTTGCTTGATGGATCTAGCTTATCTTCTTTATTAGGTGTACAGAGATCATTTAGAAGTTTTGTGAAGAACATCACTAATAAATTTATTTTAGATCTGCAATTTAATATCATTTTTGGAGAAGCAATATTTCTCAAAACTTATTATTTTCTGTTCGAAAATATTAAACCAGGATTATATTCTCCTTTCTAAAGACTAATTGAGACTACCTGATGATATTTTGTCATAGGTTTACTACAGGCTAGATAAAAAACTCATAGAATAGAAAAAATTGGTGTGATTGAAGCTAGTCAACTAATTTGAGTCAGAAGATTCCTTAATTAAACAGTTTTGATTGAAAGGTCTTAAGTCCTGACGGATTAAATACTTCCATGTATATTTAAAGGCTTTCAAATTGTATTAAGATAAGAGCAAAAATAATTTCTCACAAACAACTTTCTATTTATTGAAAATAAACTACACTAAATTTATATCCTCATCTCTACTCGATAGTTGTTTCCTAATGGGGAAATTTTGTTTGAAAGGTTCATAATCAATTGAAAAACAACTAAACAAGGCATATCTGATATAACTTATCATTTTCATTGCACAGTTAAAAAGCTTATAAAATTTACATTAGTCTAACTAACTTGATGAACCATATACATCATAATACAGACATTTTGTGTTCAAAAGCTTGATCAAACAGATTAGAGAATTCTTATGAAGATTAGAATTTATCAATTGAATTATCAGAATATATTGGAAATTTGAGTGGCAATTACATTTACAAGCTCCTCAAAGCTAACAGGTTTCTTCAAAAACGCATCAGCTCTAATCTCTCCATCTTTGTTTAAGCACTCATTTATTTCAGAATCACTACAGTTCCCACTCACCATAATTAATAGACAGTTTGGTAAATTAAATACCCTCTCAAATTCTCGGATTTTCCTCGCTGCAGTTTTTCCATCACCGTTAGGCATATAAATATCCATTGTCACAATCTTAGGCTGTTGCCCTTTCTCTACAAGACTGACATATTTCTTAAATGCCGAGAGTCCATCATTAGCAGAATCAGCAATCCCAATTGCTATTTTAGAAAAATAAGTGCTTAGAACTGCTATATTATCCTGTACATCATCGACAACTAAAGCCTTGAAATTTTTCCTCATCAGAGTTGTTTGAATAGCTTCAGGGCTTACTCTTATGGGCATCTGATCCTGAACAACTTCCACAGGAATGCATATTATGAATGCAGATCCCTTTTCCTTCTTGCTAAAAGCTCTAACATCTCCTCCCATCTTTTGGCAGAGCTGCTTCGTAATAAAGAGTCCCAGACCAGTTCCCAGCTTTCTCCTGGAAGTTTCTGAGACTTGTGTGAACTTTTGGAAGAGCTTTGAAAGATCAGTAGAATTCATTCCAATTCCAGAATCAATTACTGTGATCTTTAGAATGCCTTTATTGCGTTGGATAGGTGGAGTACACTTGTTAAGGCTTTTTGAAGAAGGACGCAGGCCAAAAATATCATAATTTTCGGTATAGGAGAGTATGTTCTGCTCTTTCTCGAATATCCCTTCCTCATCTGAAAAAGGATATGGATAAAAGCAATTCTCATCAACTCTATCTTTTTCTTGGAAATCCACTGTGATCTTAATAGAGCCCTTTTCAGTGAATTTAACGGAGTTTCCAACAATATTAAGAAGTATTTGGTTAATCCTATAATGATCCATTTTGATAGTTCTAGGTATCTTTTTGGATATTTTTAGTTGGCCATTTAAGTTCTTTCTCTTTATTAGCTCTGAACATATCGACCAAATGCTCCTAAATGCATCATAAGTAGATGTAGTAGTAGGGTTGACCTCTAATTCACCTATTTCGATCTTTCCAGAGTCGAGAATATTATTGATTAGGTGCAATAGCATTTCACTACACACTTTTGCATTATTCAGTTGTTCTTTAATTTTGCTGTTTTCTATGGCCTCCATTAAGGAGATCTGAATATTCCCAGTCAAACTATTAATAAGATTTCTAATTTCATGTGAAAAGCTCAAGAGGAACACTTTTTGTCTTTCGATTTCTGCTCTCTTTGATTCCACCATGGAGATTTTCTGATAAGAAGTTTTCAATGTATTAGCAATTCCTATAGAAAAAAGCATATT
>Ga0065720_1019026_pt1 | contig 44078 bp, 45 predicted proteins | sample Thericmetagenome_FD_59107 | JGI IMG/M metagenome (GOLD analysis project Ga0065720, IMG submission 59107) | Thermophilic microbial communities from the Joint Bioenergy Institute, California, USA of rice/straw/compost enrichment - eDNA_2 v2... | ecosystem: Engineered > Solid waste > Grass >... | reverse complement strand
TTTTTTTTTTTTTTTTTTTTTTTTTTTTTTCAGGTCCGTTGTTTGTGGTGAGTAGCATGATGTTTGGGGGCGGTGGGCGGATTCTTCTCTTCTTTATACATCTTTTTGTTGCTCCGTTTAATTTTAACTCATGTGATTTGATATCTTGATATTGCTGCTCAAGGCATTACCTGTGTTAGACTGTGTCCAAGCGAGGACAACGGTGATACTTTCTGGTGGTGAGTGAAGTTGAAGCTTCTATGGAAATCTATGGAAACCCCACGAACCCTTTGCTCGCCTACTCTTCACTTATCCTAAGAAACATTCTTCAGCGTTATCAGGGTTCGGATTCTATTCAATCTGGGTCTACAGAATTTTTTTTCTTTATGCATCGCAGTCACTCCTTCTGCCCCCCTTGTCCATGTTCTTCACCTCAGCCCCTCCTTAGCGTAGCTAAGTTACCCGAGAAAAAAAAAACCAACAGCTAAAGGACCTACCGATTCTCAAGTCAGAAGCGGTTAAGGAGGTTTCTTTTCATAAGCTCCCGATGGCGATCATATTATGAGGAGGATGATCGTCTTGACAGAGACGTTGGTGAAGGAGACGCAATATGCTCGATTCTCGTGGGCATGTGTGGAAGTCATGTTGGCCGTTGGCATTCTGAGCCCTTGGCACCCGCAAACTTGGCGTCTTGGCCTTTGGATCGCTCACACCACGCCACTTGCATGCGGCGGCCTGGCAGCATCCACAGCGCCAAGAGCCAACGGACCGCGTCCCAGCCGGCAGGCTGGCAGCACGGCCATTTGATCCACTGACAGTATGCGGTGGGCCCGAGCAGTTTTCGTCAAGACCGGGAACGACAGAGAAGCCGTGTGGAGCAAACCCAAGAGTTCCCCACAAATCGAAGGGCCTGAGCAAGTGAGAGCCCGAGGTGAGCAGCGCGCGGAAAGCGAGCAAGGGAGGTTGGTCGGCGACCAGGCAGGCAGGACCAACTGACGGACGACTTGGACCTGCATCCCATCACAACAACGACAGGCCTCTTTGAGATCGCCAGAGCTGAAATGCCTGCAAACTGGAGAACAGGCACATCATCTCATCCGTATCCATCACCAGAAAGGCAAAGACAGAGAGACGCACACGACGTGGACGCAAAATTGGGCTCGACGGGGGCGAATGGGAGTGTGTGTGGCTGCAGGACCTGCGATGACCCAGCCGGGCTATTGCAGACGGGATTTCAGATATCAAACACTGCTTGATTGGCCATCGACCCTTATTCACGCCCGCTTATACTCATAGCTCATAGCTGCTTGTTGCTTTCCTGATCCCAATCCCCATCTACCTGACTGGACCCAATCCTCATCGGCCGACCAGACTTCTTGACCAAACAATACCGGGAATACACACCCGAAAGATAAAGACTCAACTTTAAGTCAAACTCAAACTCAGCCAGTCACCAGCTACACCCTCCCCTGTACCATGACTACTTCGCCGCGTCCGCAGAAGCGGACCACCAATACGTGCGTGACATGCCGCGCGCGCAAGGTACGATGCGATGGCCGCCGCGAGATCTGCTCAAACTGCGAACGGCTTGGCTTTTCCTGCTCGTACGACGAAAATGTCGGGGTCGAGATGGTCTCAGGCGAGGGCAATGGCATGTCCATCTCGGTGCCACGCCGCCGCGTGCGCCAGGCCTGCCAGAACTGCCATGCCAGGAAGGCCAGGTGCAGCGGTTCGATGCCGAGCTGCGACCGGTGCCGTGCCCAGGGGCTGGAGTGCGTCTATCGGCCCGGGAAGCGGTCTTTGCCGTTGCCGCCGCCCGTGGCCATTCCGAGCTCCACTTCTGCCGCCGGCGTCGCCGCGGCTGCTGCCCCTGGGACGGCCAACTCGCCTGCCATGTCGTCGCATGACGACGGCCAGCCAGGTCAGGCGGTGCCGAACGATTACGGAGCGTCTGCCAGCAGCACTACCAGCCCCGGATCGGCCGCTGTCGACAATACTGATCCCGACGAGGCCCTGGCTCTCAAGGCCTTCGACAACTTCTTCCGACATGTCCATCACATCGCCATGTTCTCCTTTCTTCATCGGCCGTCCCTCATGGAGCGCTACCACGCCGGCTCGTTGGACCGCGCTCTACTGCTCGCCATTATTGGCATCACATCCCTCCTAACTGACCTGGGCCCCGGTATGGACGCCTACGGCAGCCGCTGCATCGAAGATGCCGTGACCATGTGCCTGGCCGACCTAGAAAGACCTTCCATCCCCCGTCTGCAGGCTCTAGTGTTGGCCATAAAACATCGCATCCTTTCCAAGCGCTTCTCGAGCGCATTTATGCTTCACGCCATCGCCAGTCGCTTCGCCATAGCTCTCCGACTAAACCACGAAAATCCGGATCTTTGCTTCCTTGCCCGCGAGGCCCGCCGCCGATTGATGTGGACCATCTACATGATCGACTCATCCATCGCTGCTGGCCAGCCCGAGTTCGCGCTCTGGGCTGATGCCGAGCGTCAGATCCATCTACAGCTCCCCTGCAACGAGCGCAACTTTGACTTTGACTTGCCTGAGCCGACCGAGCCGCTCCGATTCCCGGGCCCCGGCCCAGGAGGTGTCGTCCCACCTTTGCCAGATGTGCTGGGTCTCATGGCCTTACACATCCGCCTCCATTGGATGCGGAACCGAATCCTGGAGTGCACTTCTCGAGCAGTGGCCTCACCATCTCAGGATGCACTTGCACTCCTCCCAGGCCAGTGTTCCGAACTTGCCACTGAGCTCGAGGCTTTTGAGGCGAGGCTGCCAGCCTCGTTTCGCGGCTGCGAGGCAAACTTTCGGCTGCGTAGCTACTCTCCACGGCTCGGTATCTTTGTCATGACACACGTATGGTGGCGACAATGTCATCTCGATCTCTACCGCATCTTCCTGCCAGGCCTCAAGGAGGCACTACCTCCGGCTGCGCTGCAGCAGCTCGACCTGCACTACGTCATGAACAGGCGGCGAACCTGCTACGAGCACGCCAAGGCTATGGCCGACATGTTCTCGCAATTGCTGACCCTCGGCAACAAGACTCCCGTTGCTGACCTTGATCTTCCCGCCTGTGCTTTCCAATGTACCAAAATCCTGTATCATGGCGTGCAGATGGCCGAAGGGGCTGAGCTTGGTCTCACGCAAGAACGTGTGCAAGAGCTTGCCAATGTCTGCCTCCGTGCTGCGCGACAGTCGACTCCTGGACCAGCTTCGGCTGCTATCGTAAGTGTCTTCTTGGACCGGCCAAATCAAGCTAAGTCACTAACGGTTCCTTAGCAATCTGACATCGAGAGACTTATCTCCAACGGACTGCAACTACCCGAGACCCCAGCTTCCCTACAGTTGAGCCGCGCTCGCGGGCCAAGCATCACCCCTGGGTCAGAAATGCCGTACCTTGTGGAACAAATACCTGACACCGACCAAATGCAAGGCATCTCTCATACACCACCAGCAGTCCAGATGCCCACTCTTCCTCCGACCACGCTGTCCCCCATGACAGCACTAAACATGCCAGTCGCCGACCCACAAGTAGCTGCTGCTGTCCCCCCAGCGCCGCCTTCGCAGACCAGCGCGATGACAGGCGCGAGCAACGCGTTTGAAGAAACGGCGGACGGGTTCATATTTGGTCCCGAAATGTTTGGGGTCGACTCGTGGCCGGCGCTGTCGCATGGCTGGACGAACATGACACAGTTCCCAGGCACCACCATTTGATTTGTTAACAATCCCCTGGAAAAGAAAAGAGAGAATGTGTGAGAAATGGGGAGGATAAAAGAAGTTGCGTGTCTTGTGGGGGCGTTGGGCATTCTTGAACGCATCTCAGTGGCAGCATCCCCCGCGACCGCGATGTCGCAATTCCACGTGCCTGTGGGGTGCATTTTTTTGGGCTTTTTTTTTTGGCGTATGGTTGGTGCTCGGGACTTGCGGGGCTGCAGCTGCGGTGAAGGGAAGCAAAATCGGGGCGACTGAACAAAGCTGGATGCAGCAGCGCATCCTTTTTATGAAGTGTGTTTCCTAACTACGATGAGGCGTCATGATATGGAACGAATCTTTGGATCCTACTGTACATATATAGCATACGCAGCTCTTATGTTTTGAGTATTTAACAATACATTAATCATCATGTGGTATCATGGTATCTGCAACTATGAACAAATAGCTCATAACATCATCGAAGCCATTAAGTACATAACAGTAGACTTGCCAAAGTCGGACATGTCTTCAGGTCATTCTTTTCTTGGCACCCAAATAATATATCGCTTTATCCTCCTGCTTCACTGCTCACCGCAGCAACGGAGTGTGTTCAGATAAACAATCATCTTCGCTGTTCCTCCGGCCCCCAACCACAACGACAGTCACGCCCCCGTCTGGATCTACAGTACTCTCCCGGTAGATCCAGCCAATGCAAATGCCCGCGCCAGGGCCTAGAAGCACTGAGACGAGAGCCATCACAGCAGCAACTCTCCATCCAGCTTCCACAAAAACCCAATATAGCACTGTCAGGCCGATGAAAAACGTGTTGATTATGATAAACTTGACCGTCGAGCGCGTCATTTCCTTGCGATCGTCGGGCTGTGTCAAGCTCCACAGGAATAGAACATATGAAATGATCGAGCAAATGGTCGGGATGATGTAGACTGCTACAAGCGCCAGTCGGTTCGACTCGAGATGGCAACTGGAATGCCAGACCTCGCGCAGCGAGAGCACAATTTTGCGGACAGCCTGCCTGATGAGAGAAACCCAGACGGGGAAGAACAGCCACACAAGGGCGACGATGGGGGTGTCGAGGACGAGGAGCAGAATAGAAGGAACGACGAAGCCGAGTGCAACGGCTATGGGAATGGCAACTGTCTCAGCAACCTTGGCCAGATGTCGCATGGCCTCACCAAATGTCGGATCGGCCGGTCCCAAGAGCTGCGCCGGCCCTCCACGACGGCGGGCAAGGATAATCTCACGGCTGCGATGGAAGAAGGCTGGAATGATGACCAGCTGCCAAATCATAGCACCGCCGATTAAGTCGAATACGAGCCATGGCCCCGTGGGGTACGCAATCAGTACCGCCGGTGCATTGCAGATTCTCGCCGCCTCGACCGTGCTCACTGTCAAAAGGCCAGCCAGGAACGAGAGGACGAGCGCCATGATGCTGATGGCGCGCAGGGAGACAGATGCCGCGGCCTTCTGAAAGAAGCTGACTAGAAAGCAGGCAGGGCTGCCGATCACCGGGATATGAGAGAGCCATGGGACACGCGACCTGGCATGGCACTGGCTGTAAAGCATGTAGATGTCCGTGTCGCAGTGGACGAAGAGGGTGTAGCCGGTCAGCAGGGCGAGGAGGATGGGGACGACGACGAGGTAGCGGAGGGGGAATGTGTGCACCGCATGGCGCGGACGACGAGGTGGTGTGTCCATGATGGGCATGCGTCAAAGGCTGCTTCGTAACAATGCTTTGGGAGACAATTTTCTGGTGTGTAGGTGGGTTTATCCCTTCTCTCCCGCTGCCTTTTTCGTGAGAACGGCCCCATGTAAAGGGAATGTGACGGAGACAGTGACCGTTGGAGCATGCATCTCGTGATGGTCTTATTGGTCTTGGCAAGCAATTGGGACCCACCGCACGAGGGGCAGGGTATCGCTGTGGTCCCTACAGATTGCATCCCGCAATACTCTGCCCCACATCGCTGAGCTTGACACCAGGACCGAGCAGAATCCAATGGCCAGCTGCTTGTCATTGTCATCTTGAGCAAGCGACAACCCATGTGCTGACGATTTCAAGTTAAGAGTTTCAGATTTTGAGGTTTCATTTTTTGCAACAGGCTGCGAATTGTCTCCCTATGGTGCCACATACAGTTATTCCTGCACCCTGTCTTTCAATAATCAAGAATCATTGACCCTGCTGAGCAAAGGGCTGTGTTGATCCTGAGATACAACTTGTCGTTGTTCACAATGCCAACGAGCGTCGCTATCTTATCCAAAAACAGTGACCGCGAGCTGTCCCAAGTGTTCTCCTTTGATTATATGTACTTCTGTGATTGGTATTGAGGTAACCAGCTGACTGCGAGAGATCTACAGCCAACAGCCTATAAGCCGAAAAACTCTTCCCCATTCATAATGGCATCTTGACTGCAAGCACGAGCTACGATGAGTTTGCCAAGCCCAGCAGTAACTCTGTTCATGAAGGCTTGCCGCGTGCCTGTTAGGTCACCGACCAAGGTCATGCGGTGCGTCACTTGCACCACCAAACTTAGGTCAGGCATCCAGGACAGCTGCAACGACAGCTGTGATGGCTGTGATGGCTGCGGTAGCTGTGCCGTACAAGCCGCTCAGCCTTACGGCGCGAACCCCATGCAAAAAAGCCTAAACAATGCAGTATATAACGCGCAGTTAATCCATATTCCAATACCCTTTCCTCACCGATGCTTTATTATGGATACGTTTCGAAGAGGTCTCTTCTGTTAGGATTGCTTCGATTTGTGTTTGCTGTTGTTACTGTCTCCACTTATTCCCTCGGTCTTAATTAGGAGCCACGAATATGCCATCTTTGATACCTTCCAGAACGCGATACAGGGCCACCAACTTGGGGTCCTCCATCTTCCCAAGGCAGACCCAGTGCCATCGCAGGGTCAACAGTGTTGGATCCACACCAGCCAGAACGTCCAGCATTGTCTCCAAAGTTCAGGATGCATTGATGCGACGCCAACGCAAAATCACCAACTGGCTTTCCTACCTCGACCCCAAGAACCCGCTTCCTGTTTCCGTCTCGTCCGATGATGTAGTCTGGCTCATGGACAATGTAGCTTTCCAAGGACCCGGAGGAGTATGGCAGGCCGAATTTGTTGCTGCCGTCTTCGACCATAAGCCATCGCCAAAAGCTGTAGATATCGTAGGCGATATTGCCAGTAAGCTGGGGTTTTCCAAAGGTGACAAAGAGCAAAAAACAATCGAATGGCGCGTGGCCCCATTTATGATGGAAGTCCTGCCAGGGAGATGTGTCAGAGTCAACTTTGAGAACCTCGTTCAGCTGGATCTGGGTCCTGGTGGTAGAAATGGCATCAGCAGCGATATAAAGCAGCTCCCGCACAACTTCAGTTATCTAGTTGCTCGATCCGTCGCTGACGTCCCACGAGGCGTCACTGGCATGCTAGAGATGAAGACTTTGTTTGCGGAGCCAGAAGGGTGGGCTATCATCTCAGGTATGAGTGTGCTCTATCCAATCTGCACACTTTCCCATGCTGACAGGATCTTTCTAGACATCGATGATACAATCAAGATTACACAAACAGATGATCCAGCTGGCATTTTAAGAACGACGTTTGTGGTGCGTTTCAGTGTTCTTGGTGACCGAAGTTGCTCGTAGGCTAACGCTCAACAAGTCTGAACCAACGCCAGTTGATGGCATGCCGGAGTTGTACACTTATCTTCGCAATTTGTTGCCTCCCTCCGCACCGTTCTTTTACCTTTCAGCATCTCCGTACAACCTGTATCCCTTGCTCCGTGACTTCAGGGACAAGTATTTTCCATACGGGCAGTTGATTCTTCGTGACACGAGCTGGACAACAGTCTCTGGGTTGCTCGAGACACTGACAGTTGGAACAGAGACGTTCAAAGTCAACAGGATCAAAAAGATTAGGCAGTGGTTCCCTCGAAGGAAGATAATATGCATTGGCGACTCAACACAGAGTGACCCTGAGGCTTACGGCGTCATTTCCAGGTTGTTCCCAGGCTGGATTCGACTTATCCTCATCCGCAGAGTAACAGGCATTGCTGCTGCTGGACTGGAGGAAAAGAACGCACCAGAAAGATTTGAACGGGCATTTGCAAGCCTTCCTCGGTAAGTTCAATAAACGCATTGCGTTTCGATGTTTAGCTTTACTTGCTCCTTCCCGGTACTGACAAAGAACAGGGAAATGTGGCATGTCTTTGAAGATCCAGCCGAGTGTTGGTCATTAATTCACAACACCATCAAAGCGGAATGAACCTATACGCATCTCCACACCCCAACATGTCCATTGTTAGATCCGCTGAATTCCTGGTCCTTGATCAATTGTAAGATTTTGCCGTTACGCAGATCCGATGCGGAGTCACCTGACGTCATCTGCATACCTGGCTGAGGGTTTCACAGCCACTTACTTTCTCCGTTTGCTGTGTTCCAGCCTCTCCTTTGCGAGTCCTCTGAAACCCGACTTCTTCACAGACAAACTGGATCAGCAAGAAGTCAAGTCTACCGCTTCTACCATATCTGACTATGTCGTCCGAAGTTCCGGCTCAGCGGCAGAAGTCTGACAAGGACCTATCCTACCATTTGATCTACTGGCCCGGATTTCCTGGACGAGGCGAACATGTGCGCTTAGTTCTCGAAAAAGCTGGTGCCGACTACACCGACACAGCTGCCACAGAGGGCGGTATTGACGAAGTCCTTGCCTATGTTCAAGGAGAGACTCCGGATGACGGCGTCAACCCTCCTATTCTAGCCCCTCCAATCCTCAGGCAAGGAGAGCTTGTCATCAGCCAAACGCCCAACATCGTTCTTTACCTCGGCAACCGCCTTGGCCTCTTGCCTAACCCTGAGGAGGACCCAGACGGTCTTTACAGAGTGAACGAGTTGGTGCTGACTGCACTGGATGGACTGAGTAACGAGGTGCATGACTGCCACCACCCGATTGCTGTGAGCCTCTACTACGAGGATCAGAAGCTTGAAAGTAAAAGGCGCGCCGAAGATTATGTAAAAAGCCGTATGCCCAAGTTTTTCACATACTTTGAGCGGGTTCTCAGTTCTAAAGCAAGCGGCGACGGGCCATGGCTCTACGGGGGCAAGTTGACAGTCGCAGATCTGATCCTTTTCCAAGTGCGCTGCGTTTCTCCTCCAATTCTCGTCATGAATGGCTCAGTTGACAATATCTTTAGTGTGTAGATGGTGTCAAATACATGTTCCCGAAGGCAACGGGCAAGCTCAAACGCGAAGGCAAACACTCAAAAGTGTTTGCGCTTCACAAGGCTGTGGCTGAATGCACCGGCATCAAGGAATACTTACAGAGTCCTCGAAGGCAGAAGTATACCAATGGCCTCTATCGGTACTATGAAGAGCTTGACATTGAGTAACACTGGACTAGATTGCTTTTCGTTAATGCCACCTTGTAAATCCACGTTTACTGCACCGCTTGTGGGCATGATACTCCCTTGCAGTTCCATGTGTCTTGTTTGGCCCCCCCTCCCCCTCCTTTGTGCCTCTACATACGGACTGTCCATAACATATTTCACCATTTGGCCTAATCTCAACGAATCCTAATTGTTCTTAGATCTTGCACGCTAATCCATCTAGACGTTGGCATTTTCAGCCCATAAAATCTTGAAAGGGTGGCAAAAATGTCTAAAACATACAACACCGGGTATTCCCCAGACGTCACCGATCTAGGCACTAACCCAGCCCTCACTGGCTTAACGAGAGTAGAGCGAATGGGATGCCGTGTTTTCCAGTGGGTGTGGTCGTATGTGCCTATTTCCTGCAACGGAAGTGACTTGAAAGGTAGTCACCAGGGACCATGGTCAGTGACAGAGCCATTCAGTGATTCTTAAATTCCGATACTCTCAGATAATCATCCAGTGTATTAGCAGTTTGACTCTCGGTGATAGATAGCACCAGCTTTTTGGCAACTGACAGTAAAAGATGAGTGTGCAAAACATTCCATCTCATTACTCCACAACAGGTCTTGGCGACTGCTGATGCTTTTGAAGATCAATGACATCATAGGCACTTTTGCACACCCACTCTCATCTTGACGCATCATGCATGAATGTCCCCGCCACCTTAAACTATTCCGCACTCTCCACGACTCATATACGTCCAATTGCCTATCAAAAACACCACAGAGATCCGAAATCAAGAAAAGATGGAGCTAGAGCTCGAAATCCACCCACAACATTCGTTGGAACTTTGCCAAAAGTTCCTTCCCCCGGGGCTCTAAGTTACCTGATTTATCCTTGCGTCGAGGGCAACAGCAGGGCCCGGAAATCTATGCCTGGACTATACAGGACATCGACTACATTGCCACACTCGGTTCCAGAACTGTTATATATTTTGTGCTTACCGAAAGGCATCTCTGCCCCTCACCATTTTCTTGGCGAAAATTTATGGCTTCTACATGTCCCTGAGATCTTTAATCCTGTATCAGGCCAGACAACTCAGACTGGCTATTCCTAGCTCAATCTACCTTCTGCATTCTGCTCACTCGACTTTCACTCGACACTTTCTCCTTCGGTGTATCCATCATATTCATCAAAACATCACAAGCCACTCAACTGAAGTGCTGATCCCAATGGCTGTCAAAAACAAGGCATCAACAAAGACAATCACCAAGAAAAAAGCCGTGACCCTCTCCAAATGTCAGGACCCGTCTCCAACTCAAGCTGGGCTCAGACGTTCAAGGAGCTGTCTGACAAAGACCGCCGTTCAAAGAAGGATGAAAGCAGGGGAATTGGAGGAACCAACCAACTTCAACCCTTCGGAGGGGGATGATGCACAGTTCGCTGTCACAAAGTTGGCAGAGACAAATAGACGTCTCAAAGCAACAACAAAGAGGAGAAAGATCAAAGTCGAGGAGATGATTGAAGGGTCTTACGATGAGTCTCTATCCGAGTATTTGCCAGACCCGACCGATGATGAGACACAGTCGATTATATCCGAGGTAATCAATGAGAACTCACTAACTGGCGAGGCCAGATTAACCCAGTATTCATGTGATGTGGAAGCAACAGTTGACACCGTGGAGGTACCAATCGTCATCGAAAGAGGTGCTGCGAGACCCCCTCCTGTCAACAGCGATTACTTGCCACTGCCCTGGAGAGGACGTCTGGGGTATGCGTGCCTCAACACCTACCTTCGTTCTGCAAAGACGCCAATCTTCAGCTCTCGAACCTGCAGAATGGCCAGCATCATTGAGCATCGACACCCACTCAGGGATCCCTCTCAGCCCGAGCATCCTGTCAAAAACCGACCTGACAAATCCAAGAAGGCTCGTAAGGAGCTTGGGGACAAGTTTGTCCAGGACCTTGGCTTGGCAAACGCCCGCGATATCATCAAAATGCTAAAGTGGAACGACAAGTATGGCATCAAGTTTCTACGACTTAGCTCTGAGATGTTCCCCTTCGCCAGTCACCTACAACATGGATACAGGCTGGCACCTTTCGCTTCAGAGCTCCTTGCAGAAGTTGGCAAGGTTGCGGCAGAACTGGGACATCGGCTTACTACACATCCAGGCCAGTTTACCCAGCTTGGGTCTCCGCGAAAGGAGGTAATCGACGCGGCCATCAGAGATTTGGAATACCACGACGAGATGTTGACTCTTCTCCGACTTCCCGAACAGCAGGACCGCGATGCGGTGATGATTCTCCATATGGGTGGTGTGTATGGAGACAAAGCCGCCACGTTGGACAGATTCCGCAAAAACTATGCCACACTCTCTCCTTCAATTAAGGCTAGACTAGTTTTGGAGAATGACGACGTGAGCTGGAGTGTTCACGACCTGCTGCCCATTTGCGAAGAGCTCAACATTCCTCTGGTGCTGGATTACCATCATCACAACATCGTCTTCGACAGCACCCAGTGTCGAGAGGGGACATTCGACATCAGCCAGCCAGAACTCCAGGAACGTATCGCCGCAACATGGAAATGTAAGGGTATCACTCAGAAGATGCACTACAGCGAGCCCTGTCCCGGAGCCGTGACCCCTCGCGACAGGAGAAAGCATAGCCCACGAGTGGCCACATTACCGCCCTGTCCTCCTGACATGGACCTGATGATCGAGGCCAAGGACAAGGAGCAAGCTGTTTTTGAGCTCATGCGCAACTTCAAGCTACCCGGATTCGAAAAGATCAACGACATGGTGCCCTACGAACGTGATGATGAACCACGGCTACCTGTCCAACTTTCTAGGAAGAAGCAGAAGGCTGCTGCACACTTCAAGAGAAAACGAGCTGTTTCGGACAGTATCAGTGATCACAACGGCGCAAGCGCGGGTGGTGATGAGCAATGCCAACAAGTTCCTGGCAAGGAGGTCCCCTTGGATGAGGTCGCGATGGGCGGTCCACAGAATCGAGTGTATTGGCCGCCTGGAAGGGAAGATTGGCTGAGGCCATTGAAAAGAGGTGCCAAAGTCCCAAATATAGTTGAAACAGATTAAGAATACTCTTGATTCTAGTTATAAGGGATGCTTGGGGCCGCGTCGGGCCAACCCCCGAGCCGATAATGAGCAGTCGCCTGCACCCATCTGCAAAGACGTTGATAAAACAGTAAAATAAACAGATATATTGACTGAGAGTCGGGACTAAGATATTCGAAATTCAATTTATCATATAATACCCAAGAACATCCGAGCGAATGTCGCGCAGTTTTATGACTGTTTACCAGTTTGCCTATCAACTTCTCTGACTTGAGAGGAGGCCACTCGGAGGCTTGTCTGACTGGCGCAAAGCCATTGACATTTCCACAAAGCCTGTTTCGAACCAATGTAATGCCAATGACGACCCCCTGAAGCCCTTTCAGCCCAACAAGCTCTTTTTTCATCGCTGCGGCATCATTGGCCCAGGAGCACCAGGAACACCCGGAACACTAGGAGCCCCCGCCGCAGGACCCGGCACAACAGGGGACATCGGCGTCCCAGGCACAGGAGCAGGCCACGGCTGGGGTTGAGGCCCAGGAAACCCAGGAACTGGCACAAGTGCATAGTTATATGTCGGCGGTGACCTTGCCGAAAGGGACTTGTGCCGGTGCACGCCAGCAACCTGCATTGCTTCCTCGGCGGTCGCTGCAGCGAACTTGATGGCCTCACCTAGGAAACTTGCCGTCTTCTTACTCCACTTGTCGGGGCGGTTGAGCACTGAGCTGGCGATGTGGCCCAGTGCTGTTGCAGGCCTAGCAGGTGACATAGAGCCTGACACTGATGGAATCATAGGGATTACTGATAGTTTGGAGACAGGATAAGCGTTAAGATGTGACGTTGATTGAGGAGGAGGCGGTATTGTCTGAGGAATGGCCATGGGCTGAGGAGTTGTCGTGCCCAATCTGGGAGAAACTGCCACAGGCGTGTAGGGTCCTACGGCGGCTGCTTGGGGAGTTGGTGCCGGAAACATTGGTGCTGGCTGGGTTCCCGGGTGAGGAGAAAGAGGCTGCGCACCCATGGGTGTCTGCGGCACAGAGATTGTCGGGACATTAATGGTCGGCAGCTGGCTCTGCGTAGTAGGATATACATGTGGTTGAGTAGCAGGCCTCGGGGGAAGTGGTGGTGGGTTAGGGCCAGGAGCCGGAGAAGCAACCGCAGCTAGATAAGGCCCTGAAGAAACTTGTGTGACTGGCGCGTGTCCCTGAGTTGCGCAAGCAATGGTTGCCGGGGGCACAGCAACAGAGCCAGTAGAGCCTGGGTATTGGGGGGGAGATTGCAATGGCGGGGAATACGGTGGCGGCGGTGACGATGGGGTGACAGGAGTTTGGCCCAAGCTGGGTGTTGATGGGGAGGACAGGCCATCACTTGGTTGTGGATGAGGAGGTTTTGGTACTGGCGCAACAATTGCTGGTTGAGTTTGCTGACTCGATACTTGGCCAGGCTGCATTACAGGAGGAGGAGAAGGAGCCGTCACAGGGGGATATTGGCCTGTGATTTGGTTAACTTGTGGGTGAGGGTTGTTTATTGGCAAGGATGTGGGTTGCTGGGTTTGCTGAGCGCATTGCGTCACTGTAGGCTGCGAAGAAGTCGCTATAGGGGAGTATTGACTTATGTTCTGATTACCAGTAGGTTGTGAAGGAGATAGTGGAGAGGTAACCGATTGGTTTGGAAAGAGCGGGCTGGAGAATTCTAGCTCCGAGTCGACAGGAATGAGTCCTTCATGGTCAGGAGGGGCCGGCTTTTCAACAGGAATCAGACCCTCATGATCGGGGTAAGCTGGTCTGGGGCTTTTAGGAACAAGAGAAGATTGAGCCTGAGTGTTCAAGTACGGGTTCACATTCACCTTCCACGGCGGTAAAACTGGGATGGGGCCAGGTGTTTGTAGAGTATCACAAACAAGAGCAGTTGTTGTTGTCGCTTGTGACTGAGAATCCTGCCCCAAGGCAGTTGAACTTGGCTCGTTCGTTTGGGGAGGATTAGGGAAACTGTGCCCATTGTTTGATAGAGGTTGCTGGACCGAAGCGGTAATGTTTGCCTGGTTGGCTGCTGTTGGCTTGGCCACACTTTGACTGGGAGCCGGCGTCGTTGGCAAGCTGTTCGGCGCAACTTGAGCACTTTCTGACTTTCCGGGGAGGCGATATGGTTGTATCACTCGCAGAGACCGCCGAGATCCGGCCGTCCCGAATTCGGGCACTGAATTAGGCGTGGCCGCTCCCTGTATTTGGGCCGGTCCTGTGTTGCTAATGGCCAGTCCTGCCATGGAAGAAACCAAGCCTTGCTCTGGTGGCTGTAGTGGCTTGTATTCGCGTTGAGGGCCATCATGAGGGGATTGACACTTTTGTTGTGCTTGCTGCGTCAGCCGAGCGCCTGGCCGATATGGCGTATATTGAGCCGGTTGGCGCTCAGCGGGCGCGTTCGAGGCCATTTTGATATTGATGTGGATACAAGAGTTCTCTATTGTTGGTCAGACAAAAAGTCAACAGATCGGCTGGGAAGGACAGGCGCGTGTCGTAGACTCAAAATGATCGGGATCGCCAGCCAGTAGCTCTCATATCCAGCAGTGTATACCCGGGGGTCGGACGCGGTCGCTGTCAAGGCAGGGGTTTCAGACTCTCGAGAGCCCTTTTAACGCCGCAGTGGGAACGCCAGCCTGATCAACGAAAGCGATCCGAACAGTTCAAGACTTCCTTGGCAATCAGCCACTATTCCAAATTCATGCCCGATCATCAGCCGCAGGTCCTCCAGGCAAACAAGCCACATAGGGCTACCATCCCGAAAGCGCAGCAGTGCTCCTGTCCCAACTTCATCTAGAGATAAATGTGGCTCTCATCTCCGGTAAGTTCGTTGCGATATTTTGGTTGAGTCTTGTCACGCGTGTGAGTTCTCATACATGCAGCTGGAAACTTACAACTTGACATTATAGATACGGTTCACCAGGAAAGCATCGAGGTCAATACGAGGGTTAGGGTTGCATATTAGGGTTGGTTCCAGTAACAATGGCACTGCCAACCTGTCACCAATTGCAACTGACACTCGGTTAACCTGGAAGTCAAAACACACCATCAACCACTCACCGGTGTGAAATCACTTGTTCCCTATTACTCTCAGTTCCTTGCATGCTTATGGTACTGAGGGCTTACGTTTAAGCCTAAGTGAACCACACAACACTCTGTCCATTCAAGTGCTGATGATTTGATATCGTGTAAACCAGTACTCGCACACATCCTGGCCCGCAAACATAGAGATGGGGAGGCGAGACTTGCTTTTATGCTTTGACGCCTTCGGGACGCTCTTCAAGCCCAAGATACCTATTCCAGAACAATATGCCCTAGTGGCACGTCAATTGGGATTGAATGGCTTTAGCCTGGAGCAGCTCGAGACATCATTCACAGCGGCCTACAAGTCGGAGAGCAAGGCACACCCAAATTATGGAAAAGAAAGCGGCATGGGGGCCGAGAAATGGTGGACCAACGTAAGTCCAGTTATCCCCAGGAAGGTGTCGATTAGGCACCAAGTCAAGGAAATGCTCACATTGACGCTCACGAGCACCAGGTCATCCACAAGACTTTCCAGCCCCTGATCGGCCCACACGAAGAACTGCCCAAAGATCTAGCCCCAAAGCTCCTGCATCGCTTTTCCTCCAGGGAAGGCTACACACTAGCCCCCGGTGTTATACACCTTCTCCGAAAGCTCAAGGCTCAGCAAGCCCCCAACCCTCTCAGTACTAGCCAGCCAAGTTGCATTATCATAGGAGTCATCACCAACTCAGATGACCGTGTAACGAGTGTCCTATCCTCCTGCGGCCTGCGTATTAGCCCTGTTCGGGCAGGTGTGCAGTTTAGTGTCTCAGGTGCTGTCAACTTAGAGAAAGCAGAGTATGACATTGACCTGCACTGTATCTCATATGACATCGGGGTCACCAAGCCGGACCCCCGCATCTTTGATGCTGCCGAAGCAGTAGCAAACACCCTCAGAGCTATGCGTGCCCAAGACCAGACGATAACAGAATGCCATACAAGGCCATGGGTTAAGGTTTATGCCGGGGATGAGTTGGTGAAGGACGTTCAGGGAGCCTGGGCAGCTGGATGGAACTCAGTTCTTGTGGGTCCAGCTTCAGACACAAATTCGCAGGAAGGTTGTAGAAAACTTATCGATTGTCGGACGCTGCCATCTGGTGAGCTCTTTAGGCAGAAGGGGGCTGCTCTGATGTTGAAAGCAGAGAGTCTGCAAGACTTCCTAGAATGGCTCACAGAACAATGTGCCTAAGGGAATCAGGTGGAGGATAAGATTTTGTGGCTTGACCAGTTCGGCAAACATGTTAAGATTCACACAGCCATATGAAACAACGCATCACGACACTTTCCTTGACCAGAATTTGATACCTGATACGTTGCCAGCAAGCACCAAAGTTTAGCATACATTAATAGTGAAGTATGTACAAGCCAACTCCTCTGCAACCACCCATCCCTTTGTACCGACCCGAAAAGGAAGTCAAGTTGTGAGCTTGTTCTGACTTCTTTTTTCTACTGTAAGAGAGAAACTGAGAAGCTGATGCAAACGAGGTAACACCCTGTAGAATTGTACTAACAAGTGACTATGATAGACAGGAGATGTGCACATGATGTGACCAAGCCTTAATGCAACCTGGCCTATGAAAGGGAAGAAGGTGGGGTCAAAGCAAAAGGGGGAAAGGGAAGGGAATGGAAAGAAAGAAAGGAGTGTATCTCTTGGGGGCCATAAACCCCGAGGAGTTCAATGTAAACTCATGTCCGCTTAAGGGCAAGCAGAAGCAGCTAAAGACACGGACACAACAACAAAATCAAAAAAAGGGGAGGCTGTGAACCTGTGGGGACTATGGCTATGGGTGTAGAAACCCAGAACGCCTAATATTTTTTTTTCCTTTCTCTTCCTGTTCCCGAATGTCTTCTTTTTATCTCTCATACCCTCTCACTCTCCCATCTTCTCGTCTTTTTTTCTCTTCTCACCGGGCTTTTGAAGCCCTTCCTTTCTGTCCCAGACAAATCCCGCAGGCACTTGCCCGATCCTTTTTAACCAGCACAATCTCCAAATTCTCTCATGATAACATCGGGTATTCTGCCATGAATCATCTCCAGTGAACACACATTTCAACCCGACATCTTGACATCTGAATCCGTGGAAGGAGCAGTAGAAGAGGTAGATGCATGGATAATGCCATTAAGCGAAGACTGCGCTTGCTCATCATTCTTCTTCCTATACAGCGTTTCGCACCATTCTTCTGCGCTCACAAGCGTCCTGTTGAGAACGTCTCCAACTTGAGTCATCATCTGTAGAGCCTCCTTGGCAAACAACAGAGCCAGATGGGCGCTGTCGCGAACCAAAGCCTCCGGGCTGCCGTTTCCGCGGCGGCCCTCCGAGGTCTCCCGGATGTAATGGAATTGGTACAAGCCGGGCAGGCTCATCAACTGGCGATGGACAATATTCCTGGCATTCTCGGGCAGTGCACTGCCAGCATACTTTGATACTGTCTGAACAGTCCGTTGGATAACACGAAAGATGTCCTCCTTCAGCTCCTTCATACGCAGGAGGAGTTTGTTGAGATCAGCAGCACCGCTGCAAGACGAGTCTTTCATGACCTGATCCTCGCCGTCCTTCTGGGTAGCGCGGTCATACTCGTCAATGACATTCTTCAGCTTCACAATGATCTCGCCGACGTAACTGTTCGTTTCTCTGAGAACCTTGAGGCAGAACCTGAGACTCTTCAAGCTCTCTTGTTTCATAGCAACACCTAAGCCAGATGTCGTTACAACAAACCGTTGAGGCCAAGGCTGCGGCGAGGTGCCTGGGGGGCAAGATCTCGACGTCATCTCATCTGCTACTTCGGTATATGCTGGAGATTTCTGGTCGTCGTATGGGGGTAAAGTGTCGATGGTGCTGATCGACATGCGGCGATCGTCAAAGCCATCGGCTGCAAGCTGGGGTGACGTGGAATTCGACAAGTTGGACTCCTTGTCATTACGCTCCGACTTGCGCCGCTTGGTGCTCCCGCGATCGCCCGATTCAATATCTGACAAGGCCTGTTGCTTTTTGTTCCGTATCCCAAAGATCCACCTCACGCCCCCCTCTACACCAGTTTTCCGGCTCACAGTCCCGACGGCCTTTGCAACGGGATTCAGACAGCTCTCGACATACTCGGCGCCTGACTTGAGGTGGGGCGAGTAATTCTTGCCAGTCCTATAGGCAGAGGCAGCACCTCCGATAGTGCTGGCTAACAACGGATAAGTTGTTGTGATGAGCGACAGGAGAGGCTCCGGTTCGGGCTGTTTGCTATTCTGCGACGATGAGGGAGCAGGCTTGCAGTCTACAGAGGTCTTGCGGTCACCCGGTGCCGCTGAAATCAAAGACGGGGATTGCTTCGGTGATGACATAAAATCTGATGGCAGCCACAACAGTCAGCCGATTTGACAGGCACAGAAGGGTAACGAAGCACATGACAGCACGCAAATGAACGACTGGCGACTGGGTCAGAACATGACGAACCTGTTCTCATCTGTCCAAGTGCCTCAGCGGCAATCCTCACATCGGGGTCGTCAAGGCTGACACTGGCTGCCCTGGGCCCGGTGCTCCGTTCTGAATCCATGCTCGGAGAAGATTCGGCACTCTCGAGGTAGCTGGGGCGGTAGTAGGTCGTGAAAGGGTTCATGCTAGGCCAGTGGTTTACTCTGGTCGGCTGGGGGTTGTGCGATGAGGCAGGAGGATGCGACAAAGGAGCATGACGCTGGGGCTGCGTGCCTGTGACCTCGGACAATGGTGGCAAGGTTTGTTGCCCCAAGACGCTGGCGGATTTCTCATGAGGCAGCTGGATCGGTGCAAGCTCTGTAGGCGGCTCGTCGGGGAAAGAAAGCGCGAGGGGCGGCAGCTGCACGGGGGCCGCTGGAGGCGCTGGAGGCGCTGGAGGTGCTGGCGGCGGTGCTGGCAGCGTCGTTGGATGTGGATGTGGATTTAGACCTGGGCTTGGATTTGGATTTGAATTTGGATGTGAATGTGGACTTGGGGCTGGGTGCAGGGGGAAATCTCTGGACAGGGAGCGATGGTGAGCGAGATGACCTGGCGGAGGTTGCATCGGATCAAGCTGCATCGTCGACACGGAAGCCTCCGGTGCCGACGCGACCGAGCCTGTTGCGCGGTGGTGACTGGGAATGCCTCCGGCTAGAGCAGTCGCACCCTCGGACGACCCATGTGGTTGTGGTTGTGGTTGTGACTGTGATTGCGGTTGTGGGAGTGGTGGCGGCAGACACTGGCCGCTCAGCATGTGACAGTGTTCCATCGTGCAAGTGCTTGCCCAATGCCGACCGCAGACCCAAAAAGCGAGCGGGGCCGCTGATCAGATGAGCGTCAGCATTGGAATGCCAATGCAATGTAAGGGACAGCGACGGGAGTGGACAAAAAGAGTGTGTGAGCAAGCAGTGCGTGGAGGACGATGACGCGCAGTTGAGAGTAGGGCGAGTACAGTGCTCAAGGCTCAGGTCACTGCCACTCTGTCCGTCTCTTTTTGACGAAGGCTCAGCGCCGCTAAGTCGCGCGACTGCCCGAACTAAGTATGAGAATATTATTAGCGTGTCACTCTCAAGTCCTGGGCGTGTGCTTGATATGGAGATTTGACGCGTTTGAATGCCCTGCGGGTGCCCAGACAGATAAAACGAAGCAGCAGCGCAAGCAGGTAGACGGAATTACTCGAGTATCTGGCGCAGCGGAATGGACCCTGCGCCGCCTCTACATGGGCGATGGGATTGGGCGGATGAACACTGAAAAGGCTCTGCTGGCACCGTTGCTTGCTGCTGTGGGCCCAAAAAGAAGTCGGGGAAATGAGTGTAGCAAAGGGGAAGACAGGAAAGGGGTCAATGGCTGATGGAGAGTGGCCAATGATAATATTATTGGAATTGGAATTGGATGGAGCTGTTTGCTAAAAATGCAAGGAATCCAGCAGCTCACAAGCCGCGCCGAGCAGGGCAGAGAGACGACCGGGATGTGGGGAGCGGCGAGCGGGATTGGACATGTCAGGTACTTAAGCTAAACCGGCTGTGTGCCTACGCAACCGCATACCTGCTACCTACCAGCCTGTCGACACCACCCGGTCAGCTGCCAGAGCCCTAGAGAAAAAAAAAAGTTGGCAACCATTCAATGCCGCTGTCTCCGGTACAGCACACAACGTGGGCCATGGCATCACGGCATTATCTGGAGACTGGCGGCCGCTCAGTCGCTCTGTGTCACCTATGGATCACACAGGGACAGCATGGATGCGTCCTCTGCATTAATCGCGTTGCCTCAAATATCGCTAGGTACCCTACTGACAGTACGCCTGCAGAGCTCATTAGTCTTCACGCAGATCCTGTCATCCGTGCCCATCTGCGGCCTGCTGCGTCCCTTTTGCCCATCGAGATCCGTGGATGTCACCAGGTCACAGACTATGGCGCAAGCCCCGCCCTGTCCTCCCCAACCGCGACCCGGCAGGGCTTGAACGCTTTCAGGGTCCACGAGTGATTCTCCAAAAAAACCGAGGCCCCTCTTAGATGTCACATGGTGATTACTATACGCTCTGCGTCCGATTTCTGTTGAGCTCCAATGCATATACTGTGCAGCTGCAGCAACATGCCTATATACAAGCACTGATAGTGCTAAGTATTGATCTACGATTCATCTCTTCTGTTATCCAAGCCGCCACTGCCATCCCACCCGGTACTCCCTCCCGCCCACGCTCCTGCGCTGTTAACCGACCTCGACAAATCATTCCGAGCTCGTGATACCAAGACTCTGGGCCTTCCGTCGGTATCAGCAGCAGCAGCCCATCAATGTTAGGAGGAGGGTTAACTGGCTGCTGACATCCTAGGCATCCGCACGTACACCGTAGCCGTGGAGTGACGGTTTCGAGGAGAGATGGATCAAGGATGCCACCAGCTTCAAGCTTGTCCCCACTAGAGCCACCAGGACCAAAATGCAGCGCGGGGTGCCTGCGCCTAACATGTCCCTCTCCGCCCTGTCTCAGTACAAGTACGACCAATTCGTCCCCTGAGAGGCCGTATTAGCATCTAATTATTTCCTTCTTGTAACAAAGATAAGTTTAAATTCTCTATGCTATGCTCTCGGAAAGTTGACGAGAAACACAGGCTATTTTGTACTTTTACACTGCTGCCGGCAAAGGCATGCGCATGGAGGTACTTGGATGGTGGATCGGTGAAGCACGTGTCAGCTTTAGTCAGACCCGCCAAGTCGACGGGCGTTATTCTTTGGGGCTTGGTCACATCGTCGCCGATAGCTCTCTGTTGAGTCGACCCACCTTCACATGCATTCCTGCCACTCTCAACCCGAAGACATGCCAACCGGAAAGCAGGGGCAGAAACGCGGAGAAATCCGTTTCCTCCCCTTCAAGCAATGAACATATCCATCCCATAGCGATAAGTCGTCTGGAGATCCATGCTTTTAAAGAAGCCTTGCAAACAGCCTAGGTACCTACCTACATATCTATGTCTCTACATCCGCTTGCATCGCGTCAGCCTTATCTGAATCCCGCAAATAAACGAGCCGGCGAAAGCAAATGCGCTGCTTCTCTACGAACCTGTCATGGCAGAAAACGCGGGGTCAGCCACAACACAGCTATCGGCATGTAGTATGGAGAGACTCCAGCATGTTTGCAAGATTGTCAGAAGAGATTTCACATCAGACAGGCACAGCAAGGAGCGTCCATGAGTCAAAGATTACCCAAGATGCCGATATCTAGTAATGCCCTTCGCCCTTCATCGGTTCTAATTAAGTCCAATGGCTGGGCAGGAACCTTGATGGCAGATGGAATGTGATCCAAAACGGGAGGGCTGGCTTTCGACGGTACACGTTCCGGGTCTGTTAAACACAATGTCATTAGAAAAGCCGACAATAGTGCAGATTACAACTTGCTAGAACGGGACGTTTGGCTTGGCTCTAAAGATACTTCCAAAATGTCCCTCTCTGAGCATAGGTGTTTGAAATGTCCGGTGCCTCTGACGCTGCCCAAGCAATGAACTTAAACTAGCATGTCTGGACAGCTCTTATGGCACCTTAAGGAATAAACATCCTTCTTCTCCGCATCGCAAATCGCAGACGACATCAACAACAGCACGGTTCGGGACGACAGAATGCCTGCCCGGGTTGTGCGTACGATGGGCTGCACTGTCTATTGGACGCGTTGTTGAGAAGAAAAGAGTTTTCAAAAGCATCCAATTTGTGGACTGAAAAATAATGCGACGGTGCGCCAGGAGCCGCGTGCACGGACCACATATGGAGCAATCTAAGGGCTACCACGGAGCTAAGTTTAGCCTTCTGCCGATGCCAGGCTTGGCATGTTGCCCGAGAGGAGCCGCAGACAAGAAGCGGATTGACGTGGGGTTTTGTGGATCCCCTCTGTTCAGCCAAAGGCCTGGATCTAGCTTCGTGTCCCAGTCGTTGTCGTTGAGAGAGGGGTCCGTGCATCTGGTTGAGGATGCGACAAGCGGCAAACCACCGGTCGAACAACTGAACACACCGTAAAAGAAGCTCAGGTGTATGAAAGGAGAAGACGAGACAGATCAGCAGACTGCATACTCGACGGAAGCCTCCAGACATTCCCCGAAACGCACGCGAAGCTATCAAGTTCATAGCATATCCAGCAACCCAAACACGAAGCAACTGGTACGTCGGTGACCGCGCAACCTCAGCGCCGACTGAGAGATCGCATCGGGCTAGCAATCAATCACCGACACGCAACTCTTCCTGGATTGGCCTGGTCTACCTGTCCGCGTCGAACACGACCTCGGTGCTCGACACTTGTCCTCGCCTGCCCACCCCTCCTGAAACACCCAAGCCAGTCTTCCCCGACCACTGATCTGGCCGGGACCTGCCGGGCAAACTCACATCGCCATGGCGTCGGCCATCTTCTTTCTCGACCTTAAGGGTAAGACCCTTCTGGCCCGCAACTACCGTGGCGACATTCCTATGTCCGCGGTGGAGAAGTTCCCGATACTCTTGAGTGAAGCAGAAGAAGAGTCCTCCGCAGTGCCCCCATGCTTTTCCCATGAGGGAATCAATGTGAGAACCTACGCCAACTATTCACTCTTGCCTGTCATCCTCAAATGCTGACTAGACCATACTGCGACCAGTACCTCTATATCAGACACAACAACCTTTATCTGCTCGCCCTCACAAAACGGAACACCAATGCCGCTGAGATCCTGCTCTTCCTGCACAAGATTGTCGAGGTCTTCACCGAGTACTTTAAGGTGCTCGAGGAGGAGTCTATTCGCGACAACTTTGTCATTATTTATGAGCTTTTGGACGAGATGATGGACTTTGGCTACCCGCAGACGACCGAGTCCAAGATCCTGCAAGAATATATCACCCAGGAGTCACACAAGTTGGAGATTCAAGCCCGGCCCCCAATTGCCGTTACCAACGCTGTCTCGTGGCGGTCGGAAGGTATTCGCTACCGCAAGAACGAAGTCTTCCTGGATGTCATCGAGTCTCTCAATCTGTTGGTTTCTGCCAACGGTAATGTGCTGCGGTCCGAAATTCTTGGCTGCATCAAGATGAAGTGCTACCTATCAGGCATGCCCGAGTTGCGCTTGGGGCTGAACGACAAGGTCATGTTCGAGACCACTGGGAGGACCACCCGCGGCAAGGCCATTGAGATGGAGGATGTAAAGTTCCACCAATGCGTACGCCTTTCCCGCTTCGAAAACGATCGCACCATTAGCTTTATCCCTCCCGATGGCGAGTTTGAGCTCATGTCGTATCGCCTGAACACACAAGTTAAGCCACTCATTTGGGTTGAGTGTGTGGTTGAGTCGCACAGCGGTTCGCGAATTGAGTATATGCTCAAGGCTAGGGCACAGTTCAAGCGACGCAGCACGGCCAACAATGTCGAGATTATCGTACCTGTCCCTGACGATGCTGACAGCCCACGCTTCCGGACAAATGTTGGCTCAGTCCACTACGCTCCAGAGCAAAGCGCCATCATCTGGAAGATTAAACAATTTGGCGGCGGGAAGGAATTCTTGATGCGTGCTGAACTTGGCCTGCCTAGCGTCCGTGGTGATGACGAGCATGGCGGTGGTATGACGGGCGGTTTTGGCGGAAGCATGGGTGGTATTGGCGGTCCGGGGAAGGGAGCCAAGAGGCCTATTCAGGTCAAATTTGAAATCCCCTATTTTACTACAAGCGGTATCCAAGTGCGATACCTGAAGATTACGGAGCCGAAGGTTTGTTATCACCCTAGCTGGTTCCCCCCCCCCTCTCCCCCTTCATAGTATTCACTTTATCCGGCTTCTCCTCTTTCGGTGGCTAACACCGCGTTCGTCCTCAGCTTCAATATCCTTCACTGCCATGGGTACGCTACATCACACAGTCCGGTGACATCGCCGTAAGGCTACCTGACGCCATATAAGTCTGTCTGCCCATAAAACCGAAGGAGGTCTTTGTCGTTATGGGATTGCTGCATCCAGCATGCCATGCTTCGGCGTTCTTGGGAGATAGTTGACTCATTACTTGGTTTCCGTGGCGTCTTGTGGTATATAATAATTGTGATCCAGGTGCAAGAAACTAGAACAGGCATGAAACTAGACAAATCCGGTGCGCATACAGCCCCTATTAGATGGCCTATTTTCCCCGGTGGGACGTATCCAAGCTGTGATCAAATCCGTCACACAATGATTGATTGGCGGTCTCCATGTCCCTCACCGCGTGACTTAAGCACAGTAATGGTAATTACAGGAAAAGTTTCGGAATCATTGCTCCTGTTCGTGTAATGTAATTCGTGGAGCCATTTTTGACATTCTCAGTCTGGTCATGGTTATTGAGGGCAGCAAGGTTCGTCATCACCAAGGGAACAGACCCTTCAAAATGTACTCAGCGTCTCCTGGCAGACCTGTGGCAGCTTCAATATGCATGGTCTATCCAATACTCTCTTTCGATGACAGACAGCCTAGGGGATTGACTGACCCAGGAGATCCTATAGCGGTCTTCAACTTTTCATTCGGCTGGAATTCTGCAGGTCAAGCACTTCCCATATCTGATCACTCAGATCTCTAGTTGCCTGGTATGATAAGGAGGCATCCTTTCATTTGAACTGAAAACAAGCCCCCAAAGATTTTCCACGCACTCAAAAAGCAACTACCCAATGTGAGCTTCCATGCCGGGGATTGAACCCGCATCATCAGAGGTCCAACGCAGGATAAAATATGGAATGCTAAACCATTACAATACATGGAATCTATTGTTGGCGCTCCTTCTACCCTACGACGCGATAAACTGCCAGCACCCCGCAGAGTATGCCCTGGGTCAGACGACATGGCTGGTTTCTTTGATTCCCCCATATTGATGATAGGGGATCTCCACCCTGCTCTTTCAACAACGAATACGGGAGACGTATCGATAATCATTGTCACAATGTAGCATTTCAAGACTCGAGAGGTGCCGGTCAACAACAGTTTGGTGTGCCTCATTGACGGTTGTTACCTGAAACATTTCTTAACATACTTTGTTGTAATATCAAGGTAGGCACAGCTACCAATCAGTCGCTGGGATAACTGCCGAGTCCAATGTGCTCCATTAAGGTCCAAATGAACCTGTGAACGGGACCAGTCCGGCTGAATTCCACGCACCCGGAGATGAAGCCGGCAAGGAACACCAACGGAGGTGCTCATCCATCACGGACCTGATGTGTACATATAGGTACGATGCTTTGGGAATGAGAGATTATAGAGAAATCTATCGAGGCTTCCGCGCTGCTTTCCTAGAAAGTATATCTTTCCCATCCTGGCCCATTTGTCTCAGCTCTCCATTCACCCACAGTCAATAGCAGTCGTCACGTCTACATGCCCGAAATGCTTTCTATCTTGGTGTTCAGCATCATTACACCCGTGGTCTCTTTTGCGGGCAACTGTACTCGTGAATTCCTCAAGACCAGTGCGGATAGTCTTGTTGCTGCCCAGACTGCCGGCAACCCGGAGCTCCTTCAACCAAAATCAAACAACTTTGAGTATCATGAGAACTTCGCAGAAGCATCCTTCACGGCGGGGATATTATCATCCCCCCTCAAGGTGGACCATAATCGACACAGCCTTGACACCACTCAATGCGCCACTTACACTGAGATAGTCTCAGCGACAGGGAGCAAGCCATATGTCATCGGTGTACAAATGTATTTCACAGACAATGTCATCTCAAAAGTGGCCACACTCATCACGACCACTGGTGACTGGCTTTTCAATGCAACTGGGACGCTGTACTGGGCCAGCAGAGAGGACTGGAGCACCATCCCCGAGGAAAAGCGCGATTCTCGGGACGTTATCCAGGCGGCAGCGGAGGCCTATCTTAACCTGTTCAGCGACAATAGCACTGTAGTGCCGTGGGGTTACCCTTGCTCGAGGCTGGAAGGAGGGATGTACACGGGAAACGGCGGGCCCAATGATAGATGTGACGTGGGCATTCCTAGCGGTGTTTCTCTCGTGAGCCGGCGCTATGTCATCGACGAGACAGCCGGAGCTGTTTCTGTTTTCCTGAGTTTCTCTGGCCTTCCAGACAGCCATGAGTTCCGCATTGAGGGGGGAAAGCTCCGTTATGTACACACTATCACTGTTTTGAGTGTTAGAGCCAATGGCAAAGAGAAGATGAGAGCTAGGAAGGCCATGGCCACCTATCCAACGAATTGAAGGGATGGGAGAGGATAACCAAAGGATATATTGTGTGAAACTACAGGGCCCTATGCTCGGCTGGCATTGTATTTCGGTAACCAGTTATATGAGTCAGCAGAAAATATCCCAGCTGGCATCGAATTGTGATGTACTTATGGAGCTACCTGGGGGTGATCTGGAGGTAGCAAGAGTCTAGTCCACAAGTACAGCACTTTCGATCCATTCTCTGTCCTTTTTTTCTCGTAAATTGGTCTTTGGGTAGCAGAAACTTGAGCCGAGCCCCTGCGGACCGTCAGCATAGACCCACGAGACCCCAGTACAACGGCCCAATGCTGAAGCGGGCCTTAAGTTGAGATAGGCACAGAGGGCAAGACAATCCTGCATTGTCGGTGTGGGAACTCGAGCGAGATCGTCTCCCATGTAGTCGGCACCACAAACCCGCATAAACCTGAGGTTGGTCCCAGGTACAGTATAGTTAACCCGCCCCTCTGGAATGCTTGGACATTCTGCTGCAACACTACCGGCTGCAAGCGTTGTCGTGCTGGCCCCAAAACAGAGATGGCTTGTACCGCTTGTTTGTGTTGAGGGAGCTGTTGGTGAAGACACGGTATCGTTACTGCTACAGATGTCAGCTTTCACATTTTTCCCACCTTCCATCAAAGTAGTCGAGCGAAGTGAGTCATTGAAGCAACACACCTCCCACATGATTCCTTTGCCGTGGTTGCTGACTTTTGCAAAACGTGATTCTGTACCACTCCTAGGATGACAAGGCCGATTGCAAGCAAGATATTGCTAATGACCAGTGCAAGTGTTGTTTTCCGTAATCCGAGTACTTTTTTGTTCTTCGGATCCGGTAACTTAGTATATTGATTGGGTTCAGATGCAAGTGAAGTGGTAGGGTCCAACGCCGTCCTGTCAGACATTTTAGGCCAACTCTGTGAAGTAGACGACCAAGTGAAAGCAGGGTTGTGTTGCTGCTGTAGTTGCACCTGCGGCATCTGATGTGCTTGGTGTAAGTGATAGCGGCTATCGTAATCGGGAGGCAAGTCTACTGGGTGTAAGCCGTGTCCAGGTGGAGTTGGGTCGACAGGCTGAAGACCCTCGAGATCTCTTTGGCCCCAAGGCACTGGCATCTTCCGGATTTCGAGTGTTTTGCTCACACTTTCGAGGGAGAGACATTGAGGGTTTATCAAAGAGACTCTCAGTGGTGCTCGGTCGAGCGATTGTGCTGTGATTGGCCCCCACCTTACTGCCGTGGTGGTAGTGCTGTGCCGAGCTCAGGGGTGAGCACCGCCCCTATCCTGTGCCACAACGATACATCCAATGTTCGAGACCATTGCCCGCTTAGGCTCTCCGGGCGTGAGATGCCACTGGCCCTTTTTGATTCTGATCAGTTGCATTTGCTTGCCCTCTGCTGCCAACTGCGTTACCGGCACATTTCAGTCTGCAAGTGTGTGGAAGCTTAGGCGCTTAGGAAGCTCGAAATGACTGATCTGCCAAAGCCACTGCTAGATGTGGGTTAAATTGAATTGCATTTCTGACCCGTATCACCCATGAGGATGCTCGGTCGTGCTCACGACGCCGGCGGGCAAAAGGTACATATGCACTCACTAGTCTAAGCTATGTGCACGCGGGAAAAACCTGAGGAAGGAAAACCGGCGCGTATCCGTGAGATAGATGAGTGCTGTTGGAAAAAGGAGAGAAGTAGGGAAAGAAAAAGAGAATGAGTTAAGAGGAGCGAGTGTGAGGTATGTAGATGTCCAAACCAGACAGTTCCGATTCTGATCCTTCGTTGTTAGAGGTGCGCATTGATCGAGATCGTAAGGTCATGCGTAAGGGAGAGTTGGGAGGGCGTTGTGAAGCATATTATCAGCATACCAAACCACCCACCCCACCTTCCCTAGTGTTACATAACCTCTAGGTGCCCACATTACATCTTCGCGGGCACATAAAGCCAACCAGGGGCTAAGATGAGTGGATCAACCACCCAACCGGTCAATCGCCCTGACGTCTGCCCCTCATCCTTCGGCCCATAGCCCTCAGTCCTAGTAACATATCAGAAGCCACTCATCCAATCCATAAGTGCTTCTCATCAATTGCTTGCTAGCGTTGAGAGATGCTCACTTGAATTGCATTTTTTGCAAATCTTGGCCAATGACCGCATTGGTTGATGAAATTGACTCGCCCCCTGCTGCCCCTCTGGGGTTCAGCGATCATACTTTCAAGTCAAAGAGTGGCATCGACCTAGCCATTCGTATATGGCCTGCGGAAACACCCATCACAGCACCTGCACCCTTCGTATTATGGTAAGTTTATCTACATGTACTAGTAAAGGGACTGGAACCAGGATGTATGCTCGCATCTTGCAAGTAGGGAACTGATTCACTGCTAGATGCACCTGATGCAGCAATATCTTCAGCAGCGAATGAAAGAGAAGGCTAATTTTAGCTTTGCGCCTTGTCAACCAGGACACATGGTGGAGGATGGTTCGGCGGTTTTCGTATGTCCAAACGCTTCTCCCTTCTGAAGCTGTGAATTTTGTAGTATGAATCCGGGTCACAGAGAAATACTCTAACTAGAGATTCACTCAGACTTCGCCCCCCTACCATGGATGTCGCCCGCATTTCGGCAGCGAGGCTACCACTTGGTCTCACACAACTATCGCCTCGCACCGCAGGCTAGGCTAGATGACCAGCTTGCTGACTGCCTGGAAGCCGTTGCTTGGTGCCGGGAGAATCTTCCATCCATCCTAGGTTCCAATACAGTTGACGTCGACCGCTATGTTTTGTGTGGAGAGTCAGCCGGCGGCCATCTCGTCACTCTCATGGGCACCCACCTTTTCGATCCTCCCCCGCGGGCCATCATCGACGTCTATGGCGTGGTAGATTTCCTCACTTTATCTGCTTTCGATCCGGATCCAACCAAACGACCTAACAGGTCGCAACAAGGTCCCTGGACCGGCAAGTTTTCCGAAGACGTACTCAACAGTCTTCTGCGGGATCGTAATCCAGCTAACATACTGACTGATGCTATGCCATGGAATGAGTTCGAGCGCTTTACGGACACTCAGCTGAGCGAGCGCTGGGCTACCGACTTCCGCTACACCGACAGGGTGTTAATGCAGGCCGAATTACACATGATGCATGCACTGGGTGTATCTGCCGACGGCCTTCGTGTTGGTGTCATGCACAGTGAAAAGTTTACCAGTGAGGAGGAGTTAGTAGCCTTTGCCAGCTCTATGTCACCACTGAGAATTCTACAGAGCAGATTTGAACAAGGGCAAAGGGGACACGAACTGTACTCTCCCACGGCATTCCTCCACGGAACTGGTGACGAGTCTGTTCCAGTTGAACAGAGCTATGCCATGGCAAAGTTGCTCAGAGAAGCTGGTGTTCCAGTTGTCGAGTGTTATGAAGAAGGAGAGCCCCATGTCTTTGACAAGAAGTACACGGTAAGTCTAGCCTGCCCACGTCGTTCTGGTTAGAGCAAGATGGTTTAGGCTAACAAGAGCATCAAGGGTCCTAATGTCCGAGGATGGGAGACCTATATCCAACCAATCCTCGATTTCATTGATAAGCATACCGGATATCATCGCGATTAGAGACGTGAATGTTAGCTAGCGGCATAACATGGGACATGCGAGATTGAACGTACAACTCAAGACCTTTCTTTGAGACCCTCCCTCCTTGGTGATGACATGACCCAGTATCATATTCTGGGCTGTGGTGATTCTAGAGTTTAGAGATCAGCAGGGTCTTTCTCCTAAATCCCGGGGTACAGTATACTTGCACATGGTCTTTCCGCTTTACCTGGATTCTTGTCCACACCAGCCTTCATACTTCTGTTAGAGATTCAGTCTTGGCATGCCTAGGTCACAGGTCAGCTTTCCGGCTCTGCGTTTGACACAAGAGCCGTGCCTGAGCATCCTAGGTACCACTATGATACCATCCACAAAAAGTCAGGCCGCAATTGGATTTCAGGGTTGGCCCTGCCCCGCGCTACTTGCGTTACAATGACCCAACCTCCAATCCATTCACTTCTCGACACAGGTCGGAGAAATACTACATTAAAAGCTCACCCACCCTACAGAAGATTTACCCGGTCCAGCCTACTGCCGGGCTTTGTGCAGCGTCTTGGTCAAAGAAAGCTTCCAGCCACTGAGCAAACATCTTCTTCTAGCATTAACTGCCTCTTTTAGGACGGAGATTCAATGACTATCCGATTACAGTTACGCTAATCCCTGGTTTCTGGAATCGTACAAGCAACAACCGAAGTCATTGATACCCTGCCATTGTCCATTAGGCCGATACTACAACATACTGTTACGTTCTCCGCACCATGAAAACAGATCATGAGATGACAATGTTGACCCGCAGCATCATTTCACAACAGCTCTTGAGAAACCGCCGTGCGAGAATAAGCCAGACATTTGAATAGCTAGTGTCTGATATACTCTGACTGGTTTTTGATGTGTCAACCTTGATCAAGCTATGTAAATATGTGCACTAGGTTCTGTTAATCGGACTGAATATCTCGAAGAATAATCCTGGGGCCCTTCTCTGGGCTCACTTCTAAACCCTCCGAGTCGATAGAATTCGGGGAGAAACAGCAGGAAGTATTCTAGTTTCCCTCCCTGGAAATTCTAGAAAATCACCCGGACCCATGTCGCGGCAACGTTGATGTTCGCCGGCGCTAGCCTAGTGTACATTCACGAGGAGGTTGGCGAATGGCATCTCGACGGTAAAATCAAGCACGGAACACATGGTCCGGAATATAACGAACTGAGTTTGGCTAGTCGCCCCAACCCGGTATGCTGTATAGTCTGGTGAGGTGTAGGAAGAGAACGTAACGTGAAGAAACAGAAACATGAAGCGTGGTTTATAGGATATCGGTAGAGGTGACTTCGGATCATAGTGAAACCAGGCTGCGTTCATCTTGGCGCTTCCTGAGGCTCAGGATCGAACCCTCAAACAGCAGTCGGCCCATTCAGGCTAATCCCTACCCTGATGCGGCGTGGTAAGGTACCGTCGCGTAATATACACGTGAACGCATTTTGCAACACTATTCCTACTCAGGATGGCAGCATGAAAACGGTAAACAGTCTCGCAACCCAAACATCTGGATCCCAAAACGGCTGCATGTAAAGGAGCAAAAAATGGAGTGCTTGGAAACAGCTGCAAGAAGGAATGGATGGACAAACAGGTAAGCGAATTGAAGGACTGATACCAGCACGGATATCCGGCTATGCCTGGCTACAAACTCTTATAGAGCATCAAGAGAAGCAGCTATATAGAGTTATATGGTCCCCCTTAGTTGTCACCGACGAGTTGATCTAACTCAAGCGGCAAGCTAAACTCAACGGCAGCCTGATCATTATCACCACCCGTTCCAGCAGACAATGTTGTCCTCAGTAGCTGCTTCTTCTCTTCTTTTTCTCCTTGGCGCCGCCAGTGTCAATGCTCAGAGACAAAGCCTTTGGGGCCAGTGTGGTGGAATTGGCTGGACCGGTCCGACCCAGTGCGTCGACGGTGCCTACTGCTCCCAGCTGAATCCGTGGTATTATCAGTGTCTCCCTGGCAGCGGGCCGTCCACGTCGTCGATGCCCACGACCACCAGCCAAACCGCGCAGCAACCCACGACTCTCAGCACCTCAATCGTCCCCACGACTACGGCCTCAGGTCCGACCACTACTTCGGCTGCTCCCGGCGGTGGCAGCACCTCGTGCCCTGCCATCCCCAACGGCCTGGGTAGCCCGGTCTCTAACCAGCTGAACGACCCCTTCACTTTCCACGGAGGCAGCAAGGTCGCCAGCAAGGCCGACTGGACATGCCGTCAACGCGAGATCAGCGAGCTCTTGCAGCGCTATGAGCTGGGCACCCTCCCGCCCAAGCCCCAGTCGGTGACTGCCAGCTTTTCTGGCAGCACCCTGAGCATCACTGTCACGGACAATGTCAAGTCCATCTCTTTCTCTGTCAGCATCAGCAACCGGCCCGCCGGCGGTGGTCCTCACCCAGCTATCATCACCTTTGGTTCGTTTGCCAGCATCCCTATTCCTTCTGGTGTGGCCACCATCAGTTTCAACAACGACGAGATTGCCCAGCAGCAAGGCGGCTCCTCGAGAGGTCGCGGCAAGTTCTACGATCTGTATGGCAGCAGCCACTCCGCTGGTGCTCTGATGGCTTGGGCCTGGGGCGTTTCCCGCATCATTGATGCCCTAGAGCTCACGCAGGCCCAGACCAACATCGATCCGACTCGCATCGGTGTCACGGGCTGCTCGAGGAACGGCAAGGGCGCCATGGTCGCTGGTGCTTTCGAGCCACGCATTGCCCTCACCCTGCCTCAGGAGTCGGGCGCCGGTGGCTCTGGATGCTGGCGTATCGCCAACTGGCAGAAGAATCGCGGTGAGAATGTCCAGACCTCAACGCAGATCGTCCAGGAGAACGTCTGGTTCTCTCCCAACTTTAACAATTACGTTAACAACGTCGATGCCCTTCCCTTCGATCATCACCTGCTCGCCGGTCTTATTGCTCCTCGCGCTCTCTACGTCATGGAGAACGTCGACATGGAGTGGCTTGGCAAGGTGTCAACCTACGGCTGCATGGGCATTGCTCGGAAACAGTGGCAGGCTCTTGGCTCTCTTGATACCTTCGGGTACTCACAAGTTGGCGGTAACTCCCATTGCAGCTTCCCCAGCTCGCAGCAGGGCAGCGAGCTCAATGCTTTCATCGGCAAGTTCTTACTCAAGAATTCCAACGCCGGCAACACCAATATCTTCCGCACTACCGGAAACCATAACTTCAACCTCGACTCATGGAGCCCATGGGCTGTTCCGACTCTGTCTTGAACTGGATAACAAAAAAAGATGTGGTTGAAGCGATGAGAATGGTGATGTAAACAAACTGTTTCATGTATATAGCCGCGATGGGTTCTTTTACCCCTCTGTGAACATACCTTTGTGCCTCTCTGCCTCTACATTACTTGGAAAAGTGGTGAAGTGAATTGAAAAGTTCGGTAGCAGATTCGGTAAGCTGGGCTCGTACATCACACACAAGAAGTGAAACATTCAATGGGTTCAAATTCAAAAACCTTGAATCTTGATCTGGGTTTGTGGGAGAGTCAAGTTGTGTGTATTTAAGCTTCTGCCCCAATCACGAGTCATTTGCTTCAAGAGTGCCTTATCTGAGAGCAAGTACTGTTCGTAATTGCTATGTATCAGGCAAGGCTATTCAGTTGCAGGTAAAACTCGCAAGACGCTCAGCAATAAATGGACTCGAGATATAACGGTGAATTAGCGCTTGGCTTCCCCAACTCCATCACAGAGAAACTGCTGCTCTCTGAAGCCGTCATTCTAAATACCCACTCAGATATTCGCTTCCGCTTTCGCGCGGATGGTGGCCGGTTAGCGAAATCCCAAAGCTGACTATTGCAGCGGCTGCAACGACACATCATGGACGAACAAGAGCCCAGGAGATCTCGTATAAAATCTTAATGTTAACCCCACAGTCTTTTGTTTTCGACATCCACGAAATACAGGGGTTTTTAGATGTCGTGATTGGCACCCTTGCACGGCAGCGGCTCTACCTGCGACGACGGGTGTAGCATGGCGTGGGGGAGCCAATGACGCGAACTTGAGCCTCAATGTCGCCATTCCATGGGCCGATGTTCTCATCATCATTTGTAATTGTAACTACTGCAACTACTAGGGGGCTTGTTTTGTGACTAAGAAGCTATACAAGCTCTTCTAGATGGAAATTGTCCATGGAGGGGCAAAGTGTATGTTGCCGGGACGAGATAATCTATAAAGTACCCAACAAACCCTACAAACAACAGGTGGCTCTCGTCATGTCCACAGCGAGCTATTCCTGAGACAACATTTGCCTAAGACTTACTGAAACCTCAATCCTCAAGTTCCATCCATTTTGGGCTCCGGATTTTGATCTTTGCCACCATGACCGTTGAATCAAATCTCGAGAACAAAGTGCCAGTTGGCACACATCGAAAATCGAAGGGGCGGCCAGACTACCCCGAAGAGTATGTGGTGCGCACAAAGCCACATGTGGACTCGAAAGTGCGGTCTTCCCCTAGCTCTGAGGTTGGGATAACCGGCATCATGATACAAAGTTATGAGAAAGCGCTGCTTCGTAAAATCGACTGGCGACTCTTACCTGCTGTGGGCATTCTATATCTGCTTTCGTTTTTAGACCGCAGCAATGTCGGCAATGCCCGTATCGAGGGCTTGGCCGAGGACATCGACATGACGGGCAATCAGTACTTGACGGGTCTCACCCTTTACTTTGTAGGATATGTCCTCTTTGAGGTAAGAACTGACTTGGAACACAGTCATGACTGTAGTTTAGCGAGGTTAACGAGCTCAGGTCCCTTGTAACATCATTTTGAGGCGCACAACTCCCCGGCTTTGGCTACCGACTTTGACGATCCTTTGGGGTATCGTAGCTACTTTGATGGGGCTTGTCGAGAACATTGCGGGTTTCTTTGTCGCTCGCTTCTTCTTAGGTGTGACGGAATCTGGCCTATTTCCGGGCGTCGTCTACTACTTTTCGATGTGGTATAAGAGAAGGGAGAGGCAGTTCCGCATTTCATTGTTCTTCGGAGCTGCGGCCCTGGCAGGATCGTTTGGTGGAATTCTGGCATATGTGAGTCTCACTGTAGAGTGTCAAGAATACGGCTGCTTGTTTATCGTCAACCACTGACATCTTATTTTTCTTTCAGGGTATTGGGCACATGGCCGGAGTGGTATGGGAGAATGGATGGCGCTGGATCTTTATCTTGGTATGTAGTCAACTGAGCCGCATATTTTTCTCCCACATGATCGCTGGAGTTCATTTTAACAAGCTTTTTTTTCATGGCTCCATCATTAGGAAGGCATTGCTACGGTGATAATAGCTGTTGCTGCATACTGGTTCATTTATAACTACCCTGACACGGCCGAGTTTCTCACCGATGAGGAGCACAAGTTCATCCACAACCGCCTGACTGCTGATAGCGATGCAACCCACGATGAGCGCTTTACCTGGGGCAATGTAATCAAGGCACTACGTGATCCCAAGTGTTGGCTGTATGGCATGAGTTTCCATACCACCAGCTTACCGCTGTATACCTTCTCATTGTTTTTGGTACGTCTTCCTTTGATCTAGAACCTGAATAGAGGGCAATTTGATGAAAACTGCGGATAATGGCTGACCGAGTTGCCCACAGCCCACGATTATCAAGGATCTTGGATTCAAAGCAGCGATTGCGCAACTTCTCACGGTCCCCCCGTATGCTTTTGCGTTCCTGACAACGTTAGGGGTAGCAACAGTGTCGGAGAGGATAGAAAAACGGGCAATCCCGCTGATCGCTTCAGCACTGTTTGCCATCATCGGGTACATCATTCTCTTGTCCAATCCGGATCCTGCGGGCAGACCTGGTATCTCTTATCTTGGGACATTCTTCGCTGCTGGCGGGATCTACCCAGCAACAGCGTTGGCTTTGTCATGGCCGGCCATCAATGTCTCAGGGCAGACTAAGAGGGCGGTTGCCAATGCAATGCAAATCAGCATTGGGAACCTCGGCGCTGTTCTTGGGACACAGCTTTATCGCGCTAATGATGGACCGCGTTATATTGTCGGCCATAGTTTTGCCCTGGGTTATCTGGTGGGAAATATCGTCGTCTCGTCAATCCTTTACTCACTGCTGAAGAGTGAGAATCAACGCCGTGATCAGATAGCTCCGGAGGTAAAAGAGGTGGGTGAGTTGGTAGACTGGCAGGGTGATGATGATCCTCGCTGGAGATTCAAATTTTAAGTATGTGTGGAAGCTGAGCATTGTCCATGATTTTAGTCCATGGTATAATGAGCTCCTTCAAAGCAGGTAGACTCTAGGTAGCGCAGGAAAAACGAGGTTGGCTGCAGAAAACTTCCAAAAGAGATACATTGGAATCGTAGTAAAACGACCTTCCCATATATTTCCAGAGCAGCCACTCAGTGATATCATGGCTGCATCAACTCTAGAATACCTAGAAATTGAGGCTTCATTTTGGAGGACCTGCATCGCTATATATACCAAGAGAAGAACTCGTGTACACTCATATAAGTCCTGTGCAGAGATAGCCAAATGGTTGCAGTAAGCTCGATTACTCTACCTTATAGCTGGATAGGTAGGCAGTCTTCTGCCTCTTCATTCATTACCGGCTGTTAAGTATGATATGACTTGTGCCTGGATTGGGTGGTATCTTATGCTCCCAAGTGCCGCGATGGACCTGACGTCGCGGTATGCATACCATGCCCCTTTTCTCATCCATGGTGCCTAACCGTTTCTTGACGCGCGGCAAAGGTGCGGGCCCAGCTGCCCCTCAGCAAATCGAATTGAAGATCAGAGACATCATACAACGTAGCCATCCCTGAATCCTGCGCGCAGGAGCCAGCGAAGCGCACAAGGCTCCAGGGCTGTTGTTCAGGAAAAGACACCCTATAAAGCTGAGACATCTTTTTCACTCAAGCTGATCTCACGAATAGCAATTGGAGGTTGGCAATGCTCTTCTGCTACCTTTATCCATCCCTTCCTGATCTCCACAGGGCATGGTACTTCGCCGGCCCTGATTCAACGTTGCCCTCAAGAGCACCGAATTCCCGAACGATGTGCATACGCCGGAGCACTGGCTCGTACCCATGCCAGAATGCAGGGTGTGTTTCAGAGGGCAGAATCTAGAACGCCCAGAAGCCTCTTGGCACTTGGCCCCAATCGTATGCCTGACCACGGCCGTTAATGTTTCTCTTTATGGATATGTAGCTGCATGTAATTCTGGTAGGTGCCTGAGAGTCCCAGTCACCTTTTCCACAGTTGAGATTGAAGGGGCCTAGCTAAGGAGAATTTTGTGCGCGATAGGCGACGCCGCAGACAAACATAGAAATAAATAGGCAATCCGACCCGGCCCAACCTTCGCCCATCACCTGTTTTTCTTTACGTCTTCCCTATGCTCTTTGTCATTAAGTTGCTTTGCGTCCGGGTTGTTCTGCTCCTCGTTCTTTTGGTGTTTCGTTCGCTCCTTTCTTAGAGTTAGGTTCTTCATCGCCTTATCCCAACGTGAGTTGGGTTTGTGTTACTCCGTTGTCCTTGTATGACCCGGCGGGGTTGAGCCGAGTCGAAACTTGAGAGATTTGTTCTTTGTGCCTTTGAGTCCTTATAATCATTCCTTGCGCCGAGTTTAGCTTGCTTTCTCGAATGAACAAAATGGCCGACGACGGCGCTGGAGGAGCCCCCGCTGCTGCTTCAGGAGCTCCGGCAGTCTCAGGTGGTGGTGGTCCGGGAGAACCAGTTCCAGTTCCCGCTCATGGCGCACACGCTGGGCACCAATCAACTGCTCACACTACGAACGGTCCGGCGATTGAGGAGATTGCCTCTCTTACATCACCTCGCCTCTTTACACCCAATCCTTTCAGTAGGAAGGATAGCTCACTGGATATCGATGACTATTTTGTATTTATTACTAAATCAGCCCCCCTTAGATTCGCTTTCTGTCAGGAGCTTCCGTACTGACTCGGTTCACAGATGGGACCTCGTGATATCCAGAAGCATTCGAAATGGCCCATCTTTCTTCAGATGCATGGCAGTATCCTGCCGAAGATGATACTGCCTCTGTTGGCTGTCGGCTCATGGGCCACTGTGATCACTGTTATCCATAATAAGGTGACAAAACGTAAAATTCTCCTTTAATATTTCAGCACTCTGAGACAGACATGGATCTTGCTAATGTGGAATTGAACATTGAAAAGTCGCCATCAGCAGCATCCTCCTTACCATCCTTGGTTTTGTTGTTGGTCTTGGTCTTTCCTTCCGCAGTGCTACCGCGTATGAACGTTATGCGGAAGGGAGGAGATATTGGGCACAGTTGATCCTGGCAAGCCAGAGCCTCGGACGTGTTTTCTGGATTCATGCGACAGAAAGGAAAGACATCCCCGAAGACAGGCAAGAAGAATTTAGAAAGAGGGACGTCCTTGAGAGACTGTAAGTAAAATGTTCAAGTTATTTATCTTCCCGTCCCTTTACCATTTCTCTTCACCCCAAGTCTCTCTCGTCCTTCCCCCTTGCTACTGCCTTAAACCAGCAACCTCAATGCTAACCCAAACGATTTATTTAAATCCTCAGGACTGCAATGAACCTTGTTGTTGCCTTCGCAGTTGCGCTCAAACACAGGCTTCGATTTGAACCCTACACCAATTATGAGGATATTTCAAGTCTTGTTTCGCATCTCGACACGTTTGCACGCGTAGCAACGCAGGGTGACCCCCTTAGTGCTCGCAAGACTCTCAGGAGGAACGGGTTCTTCAAAAGCGTGGGTGAATATCTTGGCGTGTCGTTCGCAGAGAGCAATCCGCGCAAGGCTATTAAGAAAGCCAATCTTCCTCTGGGGAACTTGCCGCTCGAGATCTTGTCGTATCTGGCTAGTTATACAGATGAACTTGCCCTCTCTGGTCGCCTGCCTGTCACGATGCACCAGACAACCGCATACAATAACATTTCGACACTGAATGACGTGCTCGTGGGAACGGAACGCGTCCTCAACACCCCGCTCCCCATTGCGTACTCGATCGCGATTGCACAGATAACATGGGTGTATGTGCTTGTGCTTCCCTTCCAACTGCTATCGACACTTGATGGCTGGCTCACAATACCTGCCACTGTCGTGGCGGCCTACATCATCCTGGGTATTCTTTTTATCGGGCGAGAAATCGAAAACCCTTTTGGGCAAGATGTCAACGACTTGCACCTCGAGGCGTTCTGTGCGCAGATCGCAGCTGAGATGGACATCATTGCTAGCCGGCCTAAGCCACAGAGTAGCGAATGGATGGAATCGAACGAGAATCGCGTCCTCTGGCCTCTATCGAACTCTGGCTGGAACGTATGGATGACACGAGGGGAGAACCATATCCGCGAGGCAATTCTCCACAAGGTCCAGTCCACCTTTATGAGCCAAAAGAAGAGGGAAGCTGAAGCCGAAGGACGTCCCTTCGCAGCAGCAGATAAAGTAACTTTTTCGAGGTCGTCAGAAGAAGTCTGAGTTGGGTCCACTCAAGTCCACAGCTCCGTGAGCAACTTAAGTATAGGTAGGGCAAGGCAGACTAAGCATGGGAGTCCCGTAGGGAGATGCCCGAGGGCAACTGGTACATGTATGGAGAAGCGAACAAGACGCTGAGGTGATGGAAACTGCTATCTAGATAGAACAGTTGTCATATGATGGATATGAAAGTATATCCAATTGAACCTCGAAGAAGGGTAAGAGCCGAACTGGCGGCAGATAATTACCAGCTTGAAGAGCAGAGTATTGACGAAAAAAGAGCATCGGTGAAGTGTGTACGTGTGGTTCCTGTTATCATTGTCGTTATCGCTTATGGATATTCTTATCGCTGTTGGCTATCAGCGTGCTGACGGTTCATCTCCCGCGCTGGGTGGGGCCCACCCTCCATCCTCCAGGATCCTGCCACCGCAGGTCCAACGTCAGACGCGGCAGGGACACCAGCGCTTTTCGCACCTTAACACGTAACATCCTGTGTTTATCGCCTCTCGTCCAATCCTCGTGCCTCGTTGCGCTTCTGCGCGCCGGAGTATCACCATGCTATCGGGAATACTTATCTTCAATCAAAAGGGCGAAAACCTGATCTTCAGGGCTTTCCGCAATGACTGCCGACCGCGACTTGCCGACGTCTTTCGCATCCAAGTCATCAGCAATCCTCAAGTTCGGTCGCCCATTCTCACCCTAGGCAGTACCACATTCAGCCATGTTAAGCATGAAAATATCTACCTTGTCGCAATCACAAAGAGCAATGCCAATGCTGCCCTCGTTTTTGAGTTCTTGTACCGCTTGATCCAGCTCGGCAGAAGCTATTTTGGCAAATTCGATGAAGAAGCTGTTAAGAACAACTTCGTACTCGTTTACGAGCTTCTCGACGGTAAGCTGCTCTCTTGCTTTCAACCAACTAGCACTTGCTGACGCGTTTGCGATGTTATTAGAAATCATCGACTTTGGCTACCCCCAGAACACCGAGACCGATACCCTCAAGATGTACATCACGACCGAAGGCGTCAAGTCTGAGCGTGCTGTCGAAGATTCGGCCAAGATCACAATGCAGGCTACAGGCGCAATATCATGGAGGAAGGCCGACGTCAAGTACCGCAAGAATGAAGCCTTCGTAGATGTGATCGAAGATGTCAACCTGCTCATGAGTGCGACCGGTGCGGTGTTACGTGCCGATGTCACTGGACAAATTATCATGCGTGCCTACCTGAGCGGCACCCCCGAGTGCAAGTTTGGCCTGAACGACCGCCTACTCCTCGATAACGACTCGAATCTCCCGAGCGGGAACAAAATGGGCAGCAAAGCGACAAAGGCTGCTGCCGGAAGTGTCACTCTCGAGGACTGCCAGTTTCACCAATGCGTCAAACTTGGAAAGTTTGACAGTGACCGCATCATCAGCTTCATTCCTCCTGATGGCGAGTTCGAGCTGATGCGCTATCGTGCCACCGAAAATGTCAACCTCCCCTTCAAGGTACATGCTATTGTCAATGAGGTTGGCAAGACCAAGGTTGAATACAGCATCGGCATCCGGTCGAACTTTGGTGCAAAGTTATTCGCGACAAATGTCGTTGTTCGAATCCCTACGCCGCTTAACACGGCTAGAATCACAGAACGCTGCACGCAGGGCAAAGCCAAATACGAACCATCTGAAAACAACATTGTCTGGAAGATTGGCCGCTTCAGTGGCCAATGCGAATATGTTCTGAGCGCAGAGGCAGAGTTGACTAGCATGACGAACCAAAAAGCTTGGAGCCGACCCCCGCTGAGTTTGAACTTTAGCTTGTTAATGTTTACAAGCTCAGGATTGCTTGTTAGGTACTTGAAGGTATTTGAAAAGAGCAACTACTCAAGTGTAAAATGGGTGAGATACATGACACGAGCAGGAAGCTATGAAATTAGGTATGTTATATTTTCTCTTGTCTCTTTCAAAATTCAAGACACTAATTGATCTTTAGATTCTGAAGTCGCGTTACGCTAGAGTGAAGTTAATGGAATTGATATATTGCATAGCAGAGGCGTTACGGCGTTTGAGAGAAAGAGTATGTTAAGAGGTATATAGCTAGACTTTAATAATAATATACGTAACATTACCTCCAGAGAATACTGGCAGTGTCGCGAGCAAAAATGACTCTATCTGGGAGAGTAGCTTCCGTGCAACTCACTGATCGGAGTAGAAGGGAGTTGTGACCCATCAAAATTCGGATATCCGCCCCTAACAACTGAACATTGGGAGAGTGTTCCTCAGCGCCCAAGGATGTTGACTCTCAACAGTCTGTGTTGAAGGAAGGGAAGCCACAAATGTGCATGGGATGTATATAGATTCCAAGCAGGGCCATCTGGCCCAAGAAACTCTCCAGTCAGCAATACAAACAGTTGCTTACCGATTGGTGACCACAACGGCCACTTTGGTTGTGTGAGAACTCCTCCTGTCTCTCAATCCAGCAGCTTGGCATCTCTCGAACCCATCTCAGAAGGTCTGTTTGGATCGTTACATAAGAGCATAAAAAACATACCCTTATGAGCGGGATAGGTTATAAGAGGCTACTGAAAAGCTTTCATGCAACAATCCACCTTACCTTCCTGAGACGGGTTCGGCTATGCAAGGCTTGATGATATGAGGGCCGAGAGTTTTCAAACAGGTTTCATGATCACTGCAGTCACCGGTTGTGAAGAACTGGTTGTATTGTGTGATGGTGAAGTCTCTAGTCAGTGACTCTTGGCTCCTGTTCGTCATTTTGAACTGCATGAACAACATCTTTATTGGCCCTTTGTACCTGTTTCTAACTTTTCTTTGATACTTGATGTTAATTATGACATTTCCACAAGAAGAACGGGGAGAGAGGTAGGAATTTATAACATAGCTTAGATAATAGTTAGGGTTTCGGACAAAAAAGCTGAGGAGAATATCGGATTTTAAGTGCATCAAGAGATTACTTCCCAAAACCTAAAATGGTAATTTATGAGATGAACGAAATATCTCCTAGGCCGGAATTGCAACCCTTCCTTAGATGAGGATTGGTTTGGTTCATGGCTTATGAATCTTAGAGGACGTTCTCACACCGATTCAGCAGCAGTTTGGGCATCTGTTTGAATTGCTGACTGGGGAGTTCTTTGTTCCCCTTCCCGCCGCGAGAAATTCATCTACTCAATGCACTCAGAATTTTCCTTGTCTCTGTCACCAAGGATCCTAAGTCCATTGTCAGTGATTCTAGCTCTTAGGAGCATTCATCAGAAACCTCTTGCTTCCTGTTACCGCTCCCAACCTCTCATGAGCCGCTTTGTTACAGGTCCTTCGTATTTTACCCCACTCTTCCCTCTGATACTCACTATTGGGCGTAAAAATATTCAAATTTAGTGACATAATAATAATTGCTAGTTTTATAGCTAGTGTAGACTTCGATGATCCAGGTAGAAAATTTCTTGATATAGCCTCTTAAGGTTTGTAGGTGTTACGGCTGGTAACAAGGTTAGCTGCTGCCCCACAGACGGCGTAGGAGGCGACTAATAGGAAGGCCCAAAGAGGGGACAAAGGGGGATAGATCAGGAGAAGCACAAGTATCGTAATTCTCATCGCGATACAGCGTGATAACAGCGAGAAACTTATCAACAATACCAAAATAAGTAATGGCAGCCGACAGGCAAATTGACGGTTTTGAATATACATATGTATAGAAGCTCCGATTCTCAGAGCCAAGGCGAAAACTCTTCAGTCAGCAATAGAAACAGGTTGTTAACCAAGAACTGGTGACCGCACTCGACTCCATACTCTACGGTGTACGGAACCTGGTCCCTCAAGTTCTACAAGCCGGCCACTACATTCGAACCCTATCTCAGGAGGTTACGGAATCGCCACACTAGGCATGGAATTGTCGATCTTTACTGGAATTGACGTATTGATTAAGGACCAACATATCTTTAGATCAAGTTATGACAACAACCACTATCAGTATTATGTCACCAATGACTAATGTTCCTTAATGAGGAAGTTTGCAGAGCCGGAAAAGCAAAACCACTTATCACAATAGTCTTCGAACTCGGCTCCCTCCACCTCGCACTCACCTGGTCTTTGGCCTCGATCAACCCCAATTTCCCCGCTTGGACCAGCTGGACCAGCGGGCACAGGCTACGCGCGGGTTTTTCCCCACAAAGGGTTTTCCCCCGCGCAATGTACTTAGCAACCTCTTGGCC
>Ga0065720_1019024_pt1 | contig 44141 bp, 36 predicted proteins | sample Thericmetagenome_FD_59107 | JGI IMG/M metagenome (GOLD analysis project Ga0065720, IMG submission 59107) | Thermophilic microbial communities from the Joint Bioenergy Institute, California, USA of rice/straw/compost enrichment - eDNA_2 v2... | ecosystem: Engineered > Solid waste > Grass >... | reverse complement strand
AAAAACAATACAATTTTTCAGGTGCTGAAATGGCAAATCCTTTGTCTTAGCACACTTGAAATAGCTCAAATCTCGCAGAGTGAGATAAGGTTTTTTAACAATTAATACATAAGGGTAATAATCAGGATCTGAAATGACACGAACAAAAGGGTTGTTGATACTCCAATACACCTCTCCCTTTTTCAACCTCCCTGAATGGTCAATGATTCCTGTTAGACAGGCTGCATATTCTGTTATGATATTCAGCTTCACAGCTATTTCCATTTTCAAGACCTCTTGTAGAACATCGGACATCTTCTGTTTGAATGGCTGGGTTTTTGGAAATGATGTTTCTTGGAAAAAGGTTAATATGAAGTTATTCAAATTCTTGGAACTCATCAGAATTCTAAATAGATATGTGTCATCCTCTATGCTGAGATTCTTGCTTAAAATAACTCTGATTTGATCTTGGAATCGTTTATTATATTCATGATGTGTTTGTAGCAGAGCCAGTAAGGCCTTGTTAAGTTTTCCAGGCTTGTATCTAGCAACTTCAATAATATGAATTGTTCTTATTTTCTCAATTTTCTTATTTTGTAGAATGGCAGGTGGAAGACAGATTGTTCGTGGACTCAAATTTGGATCTCCCACGAGAATCACATTGTCGCTCTGAATCCTCACCATAATCCATGGAATATATCCATAATAAAACTGTTCTGATAGTGATTCAAGTACCTCGATAGATATTCTTCCATAAATTTCATTATCATTTTTAAGCTGTTTAATAGAAATATTTTCTTGTTTAAGATCTAGGTACTCATGGGAATATTTCAAAGCAAAGGAAGCCTGGGATACATACTCATTCAAGTCATTTGTTGCAGGATCAATGTATCCTGATTCGAGATATGTTAAAATCTCTTCAGATTTTATTTCACAATCTTTTGCAAGCATCCAAAAGCTTCTGTATTTAACTTGATCACAAGCATAGGAAAAAAACTCAAATTTCTCATCCAATACACGTAGTTGCCTTGAATAATACCTTTTAAAGTAGTATATCAAATCTCTTCCAGGAGTATCAATAGGAGTCAAGATTTCATCAATGAATTGTACCGACAAAAATTGATCACATGCTGAAGGAAACTTAATCATAAGATCTTTAGGAAGGCTGAGGTCTACGAATGTGTAATAAGTGCAACTAGGAGAGATTTTAACGCTGAAATTATAAAGATTTGAGTCAAAGGTATAAATTGTAGACTCAAAATCAAGGCTAATAATCTTGTCTTTGACCTCAATAATCCTAGAATATTTTTGAAGAATGTCCTCCCATTCTTTGTAGTTTAAGTTCATATTCTCCAATGATCTATCAAACACTATAAGCTCAAAAGCTCTTCTCGTAATTTCTTGATTCCTCTTATAAAGGGAAGGGAGGAAATTTTCTGGAAACGTATAAAAATCAAATATTCCGTGTGAGATCATGACAAGGAGAAGATATCTGAGACGAAAAGGAAGTTGTGATTGTTGCAGGGCTCTATAATTGAGATGAGGGGTAATATCACAATATGCCTGTTCTGAAATATTAGTATTTTTTTCTAACCTGCCAATTTTTGCCTTCTCTGCAAGCTCTGCAATGTATTTTTGGAGAAATTCGTTGTTCAAGTACTCTGATTTCTTAAAGGTGATCTTTAATACGCTATTTCGACCAACATAAATTTTGTCTAAATTATCTGGAAGTGCATGCGCAAAGAAATTAAATGTTCTTCTCCATTCTTTGATATGATGCGCCAGGAATTCCTCTGAATTCATTGGATAATAATAGCAAGCTGGATGACGCAATAAATGAACATACCACTCCACATTCTTCTTCCCTTCAATAACCTCAATAAATTCTATAGAAAATGAAGCACGAGCTTCTATCTCCTGGTTCACAGAAAAAGCCATTCCAAGCTGAAATAAATTTCCTGGCAACTCTGTGCTTGGATCCTTAAAATTGAAGCACAACAATGGAACATTAAGATAATTCCCAATATCTCTAATGTTCTCAAATTTCCAGTAGCTTCGAAAGATTCTTGAAGTTTTTTGGTCGTGCATAACACCAATTTCGAAGTCATCGATGAATATTGAAACACCTGAGTCACCAAGTCTCTTCTTAACATTAGAAATTCTCTTTTGAAAAGAAGAATTATCGGCTGCTTTACAGAGTCTAAGTTGATTACGTTTAATCTGTATAGGCTCTTTTGGAATTTCTTCGAAAGTTCTCGTATCAAATATCTCTATAGCCCATCTTCCTTCATACAAAATAATATTTTTCCCCTCTTCATCTGACTGATAGTATCTTAGATTCTGCTGTATAATCCAATCTTCCTCTATTTCATTAGAATTAGCACTATATTTTGTCCTTGAGTTCTTGGGATTGTTATCATTTGTGGAAGTATCAATATGACGAGAATGCGAATTGCCAAACCTTAAAATCGTCCTTTTTGGTAATTTTTTCCCTAAATGTTCATTAGGCTTCACAATCAATTCTTCAATTAAGCCCTCACAGGTTTCCACAGAGTATTTCTCATCCAATTCTGCTATATCAAGCTCCCATTTATGCACACCGATTATGTTGATGTTTAGCTTGTTTTTTAATTCATGGAATATCTCAAAAGGAGTAAGACCTTGAACATTATGGACTTCCACTGTGTATAAAGTTGGAAGTTGAGCTGGACTCTTAGTTTCTTCCTCTAAATCTTTTTGCATTTTCGGAAAATAGGATTTATAAGATTCAGCCTTTTTTGAAAATATAATTGTTAATTAAAGTAATGCAATCCAAATTTGCGAGGAAAACCGACCCCACAGTTCAGCTTCAACCAAAATACGATAGCTTCATACGATTTCTCTTTAGAGCCTTGTCTGAAAAGATAGATCATGCTCAGAAAATTGAGGAAATCACCCACCGCTATCAAGAAATAGCAGGAAAAGATATTGTCAGAGACATTATTTTGATAGATAGGCTCTCCAAACTCAAACAAGATATTATAAACAACGGGCAAAAGTACTCACACTTATTTATTGACGTTCTGAAGCTATTGAAGGAAGCAAAGATCATTTATGATGATGTTTTCCAAGAATTATCGATTTTCCCACAAAAGATAGAAAAGCCTACAGACAGTTTAGTTGAAAAGTACAAGATCGATGTTGATGCCCTAGTTGAGAAAGTCGCACAAAATAAAGAAGTCAAGGGCACAATCAAAGGGCTCATAAAATCCAACATTGATTCAAAGGATTCAATTAGAAAGAAATTACGATGTTTTGAACTATTCCAACAGCAATTCAACAAAGAAGTTGATTGGACTCAACTTGATCCTGAGCTCAGGGTCCAGCTTGAATGCTATGGCTCCTTAGTAAGTCGTTCTTCTGTCAAAAGTTCTGATATCGATATCTCATTAAAAACCTCAAAACCAATAGATGAGAGAAAAGTGCTTCAATTTCTCTATGATAAACTGATTATTAAGTTTGTCAATGACACCCAAAATTACAAGGTCCAGAGACTTCTTCATGATAATATCCGGGTTCCCTTGATTGATTTGACCATTTTGAAGTACGAGGTAAAACTAAGTTTCACAGTGAATAACATTCTGGGAATCTATAATTCAAAAATGATCGATCTATATCTAGATCTAGACCCCAGAGCAAGGATTTTATGCCTTCTAGTAAAAATTTGGGCTAAAATTCAAGGAGTTATCTCCACACAAAAGCTATTCTTGTCTTCTTATGCTTATAACCTCATGGTTATTAATTATCTTCAAACAATCTCTCCTCCTATCCTCCCATCACTGCAAAAATTAACTGAGAGAAACCCTCCGCAACTTCTAGAGATCTTAAGAAAGGGGAAAAACTTTGAACAATTTCAGACAAGAATTGATTATGAAAGTGACAGAGAAAGATTGCAACAAATTATGCAGCAGAATTATTCCTCAAATACTTCTGACATAATTGAGCTTTTGCTTGGATTTTTCAAAACTTATGGGTCTGCCTCAAAGAGTGATGTTCGAATTTCAGTAAAAGAGGGAACTACTTTGAAAAAAAGAGAATCGGATTCCAATTATCTTTACAGTATTGAAGATCCATTTGATCCGTATCATAATCCCGGAAAGTATTTACTAAAGGGAACTCCTAGTGCTAAAAAGATGTTGAAAGTTATGTTTCAGTCATATGAGTTGCTTAAACAAGGCAAGTTAAAGGAAATATTTTTACCTTTCTTTGCATAAAATATGCTCTACAGAGCTTTAATATAAATAATAATACAATTAGAATAAGACCTCTTGTTATTGAATGTACATGTGTGTTTTACACTACTAAAATTTGAAAAGTAATTGCTTTATTTTATAAATCACTGATCATTCCTTTCTTTAATAAATCATTCTCTTCTTTCAAGTTGGCTATGATTTTTTCGAAGTAAGTTCTCTGTTTTTCCACTTCATATTTTGTCTTGGACTTTTCGTCTTTCACCATCTTCTCCAGATGAATAATTACATTCTTTTGATCATCATATTTCAGCTTTAACAGCTCATAAGATGACTTTATTTGATTCATTTCTCTTCTGAAGGATAGGAATTCCTCTTGTTTCTTTCTAAGAGATGATATTTTATTTTCTAGCTCTTGTATTTTATTTGAGAAAGCTCTTTCTAGCTTGGATTTATATTCTTCAATAGCATTCATTATCGGTCCTTGGAAATACTTTAGTGCTTCTGAAGCAAAAGACTCAGAGAAAGCTGGATTAGAAGGTGTCTTTTTAGGCGAACCATCTCTCCTGATGAGTTCAAGCTCCATCTTGATTTGATTATTTTCCGTCAGAAGCTTTTCAATTTCATATGTTTTTATTTGAACTAAATTGCTTAGTTGATTGTTCTCAATCAGAACCTTCTCTTTGAACTCTGTGATTTCAGAGAGCTCGTCGATTTTTTCTTGGAGGGCCCTGTCCAACTTACTTATTATCTCAAGGTTTGTATTTATGATATCTGATTTTTCCTTTATCCTAGCTCTAAGTTCAGAGGCCTCAATAGATTTAGCCTCCAGAATTTTCTTGTATAACTCTAAAATATTCTTTTTTGTAGTCTCAAGACTAGCTTCCTGAGGATTTAGAGTCAACAAAGCAATTTTTGAGTTTTTCTCTTCTAGTTGATTCTCAAGGTCTGCAATTTTAGACTCAAGAAGCTCTAGCTTATTAATATAATTCTTTACAATCTTCAAGTCTTCTTTAGGCTTCTGGATCAACTTCTTTTCAACTTCTCCTAGGCTTTCTTCTGAAATAAACTTCAATTGATGGACATCTAGATTATCTTCGATGAGCAACTGATGTGGAGAGGACCCTTGTTGTATCATATCATGAACATATTCTAACTCTTGCTTGTATTCATTTAATCTCTGGAGGATTGTGTTCTTCTCAAGTGTGATCTTAGTATTTTCTTCACTGAACATCTTGACTTTTGAAGAAAACTCACTATTTTCCCTTTTGAGATCAGCTAGTTGGCTCTCAAGAGATGAAATTATTCCTTTCAAATTCTGGATTTCACTCTCAGAAGTGGCAACTAACTTTTTAAGAGTTGTGATTTCCTCAGTTGCTTGAATATACTTTTCTTGTAATTTCTTGTCCTCTGTAGAAGTAACATTTCTCGCATTTATTAGTTCTTGCTTCAGATTTTCTAAGAGCTCATTAAGCGAGTTGCTTTGTTCATTTTGATCATAATTAATCATGGCTTCTTCCTCCAAATTCAGGACATTTTCTTCGACAGTCTTATCTCTAGAACTCTGTCTAGCAATCTTTTCAGTTTCCCTGAGTTGAGCTAGTTGCTGTTCTAGAAGAGAGATTTTATTCTTTAGTAATCTATTGTTATCCTTTTCAATTTTTAATTCATTTTCCTTCTTTCTCAAAGCAATCTCATGCTCATGAACTGCACTCTGCATTTCTGTGTTCTCTGTTAAGTATTCTGTGAATTTCTCTGTCAAAAACTTTATTCTAGTGTTTAATGTTGCCACAGTGTCCTTTGACTTTTTCTCTTGTTTTGACTTATCTTGTTGTAATTCATCTATTTCAAGCTTTAGAGAAGCATTCTTTTTTTCAAGGTCCTCGATAACTTGCTTCTGTTTGAGGAGATCCTTTGCTTGATCCGCTAACTTTGCTTTGGTTCTTGTGGTATAGTGATTGATCCTCTGTACTCGTGTATTGAGTTCAACTATTTTACTCTCTAGGGCTTGTATCTCTTCTCTCGATTTACAAATTGATTTCTGTTTATTCTCAATCTCCTCCTTTAATTTCGCTATCAACTTGACTTTTCTGTTGATCTCTCCATCAAACCTTAGCTTGACTTGGTTGAATTCTTTCTTCATATCCGAGATTTGCCTCTCTTTCAGGATCAATAATTTATTCAAAGTGCTATTTTCCTGCATCAGAATCTTAATCGCCTTTTTTTCCTCTCCTTCTTTGGCAAGCAACAATTTAATCTCTTCTGCAAAGTTCCTTTCATTTTGGATATGAAGAACCTCTTTTATCTTGCTGAATTCCTCATGATGCTGCTGATTTTGTGGCTCTTCAAAATCTTCCGTCTCAAAATCCATTCGTAATCTGAGATCAGTGTCAATTTGAGACATTGAGCGAAATCTAAGTGTTGGAATATCTAGCTCATCACTAGGCAACTTCGTTTCCACAGGCTGAAGCTTTATAGAAACTTGTTTGGTCTTTTTTTCCTATCAGTTGACTAATAGATATCACATTTTACTATGGATGCTTCTGTTTTCTCTTTTCCATTATATTGTGAAAGACTGGAATTGTCTCCTTGCTGCATCCAATATTCAACTGTTCATGTTAATAAAATAACTACTTGATTTACTTAATTTATGTACAACTTCCTTAATGTCATGGATTCCAAAGTTTCTCCTCTTTAAAGGACCTGAAAACAGGTTGTAAAAATCTCTGAATAGGATAACATCATCTCCCAGTTTTTGGAAATACGATGAAACCTGTTTCTCTTTTGCAGTGAGTTGCTTCTTCAGGACTTTGAAACTTTGATTTATCATTGACTTGCCCAAAACACCACTACCCTCAAAGTCTAGTAGCTCATAACACTCGATTAAATCGTAAAACATCTGCTCATCAATGAATTCGTTGATAAATGCAGAAGGCTTAATGTATTCTTTCACAGAAAGAGAAGTGCCATTAATATGACCTTGATGATTTATCATTTCCTTGATTATTCTCATCATATTGCATATCACAAGTAATCCCTTTTTTGTTGTTAATGCACATAGAATGTTCTCGAATGTCAAGGATTGCTGCTCTTTGTAATCCATTTCTTTCAGCATCATGTTTGCTTCGTTCTCTTCGATAATATCTTTGAAATTTGTAAGTAACAGGTTTCGAAATTCTTGATATACTTGCCTGCCATCCTTCTTATTGCATAGTTTGTTGAATTCAGATCTATACTTCTCTATTTTCTTGTTAGGAATCCCTAAACATCGAAAATCAAATTGACTAAAATCAAGATAATCTGAATTCTCACTAATCTTTGGAATGGCATCTGATCTCTTTATTTGCAGCAGTTCGTTATTACTCAATCCAGTTTTGACTATAATTTCAGTAAATTGGTGATAATCTAGAGTCTTGTTGGAATTTCCTTGCAGTTTTGCTATCGCTGAATAAATCTCCTTGTCAAAGAACCTGTAGCCCGCAGTCAAGCTAGAGTATATGACTTCTATAATAGAAATAACTCCTTTCTGTTGTAAATCGAATTGATCAAACAGTTTTTGCAGAGATTGAACTTGTTTAGGAGACACTCCGAGCTTGTTCTTGTTTATTGAGACTTCCTCCCTATGGTTTTCGACTATAACTCGTCGAGTATCGAAATTGCTTTCCATTTATTGGAAACGGACTTCACTATTATTTATCTCTTAACAGGACTTATTTAATAAAAATTCTGCGTTATTCTCCCTAGCATTAACCTAACTGCAATCTCTCATTCTTCATCTCTCTATGTTATACTCGATATCTAAGATGGGCCTCGCTTGAGAAACTGTATTCTGTTGGTTGAGACCAAAATATTATCAAAGATGATTTATTTCTTTACTTAATAAAACTTCATTCTAAAACCTTCACTTCAAAATGAAGGGAAAAGCCGAAAGAGTGAGGTATTGAACTAAAAAACAATTTAGTAGAAAAGGCCTTAAAGTAGATGACTTCTGTTGTGAAAGAAAATTATTTTTATTTCAAATTTAGTCAATGCAAGCTTTTGAGATAGACCAAATACACGACGAACAGTAGAGTTTTTGTGAGAAATCTAATGAATTAGAATATATGAAGTATCTGAGAAAGATCTTGAGAATAAGAAACTAATTCAGGGAAAGAAAATTGCTTCCGAAGTCGAATTCGACAAAGTTTATCAAACAGTCCTTTTCTTGAGCTTAGTAATGTCTGAGTTATAATCATAATATGCCAGATCTTTCATGTCTCTATCTTCTTATGGATGCTCATTCTCACAGCAGTTCCAGCTTCCAGCTCAATACTTGATCTCTTAAGAGGATATACAATTTTGATGGTTGTGTCTATAATTTGTTATATATCAGGACTCTTTGCTCTCAATTACAAAAGCGCAAAGTGGCAAAGAGTGTTCATGATCTTATTATGCTTGATCATGCTGGCTAATGTGGGATTAGTTCTTGCATTTAAAACAAAAGAAGAGAGCCAATATGTCATGGTCTCAGTATTTTTGCTGTTGTTAAATGTAGCATTGTTGTACAAGGCCGCTTACATCTATAAAAAGCTCAAAGGTAATTTTTGCAAGTAATAAGATTAATCAGATAGAACTTGAAAAATTCACTTATAGTAATATGGAGGAAATAAGTTTACAACAACAATAAATTCATATTTATACTATGCTGCCTATTATTGTAAGATAAAGTATATTTCATATTACTCTCAAAATGATTTCTGAACGCTTCAAGATGTTTCGACTGAGCCTTCAAGAATTTTATCTCTTCTTCTCTTTTCTTTTTATTATAAGCATTTATTTCTTCGTAGCTCTTCTGTGTAGCTTCTAGCTTATTTGTCAGATCAATTTTCTAACACTTTACACCTATCTTCTATTCTCATACCTTATTTAAAAGAATTTGTTTCTGTTTTTCAAGATCTTCAATTCTCTTCTCAAGATCTGCCTTTCCTTCTTCGGCCTGAATTTGCTTGTTTATTCCAAATAACACCGAGCTTTCATACAAAGACTGATAAGCAGCGATTGTCATTTTATAATCATCTCTGACTCTCAGTAACAGTAAACCTATTGGTTAAATTGAATGTACTCGTTTCTATACCTCTTTCAGGAGAGTTAATGGTGACTTGCCTAATAATCTCATCGAAGAGCTGGAAGTGTAGGTCCAACCTAACGGCAGAAAGACCAGCACGTCTATTAAGAATAACTAGAAAATACTATTCAAATTTGCCTTGCTTGTCTATCTTTAAGCTTCTTGATCAATTCTGCATCAAGAGCCCCGAGCATCTCTCTTTTAGTATCCTCTTTAGAAACGAATTGGATATAGTGTTTTCCGTCCTTCTCAAACTGTCGTGGTGGAAAGATTGCATTTAAGATTTCATCCAACGGAGGAAGTTTATCAAGGGGTGGAAGAGGATTCTTCTTACGGGCAAGAGGATTGCTCCAATCTAGCATTTCTTTGAGTTTGAAATCTTTGGGGATTTCCTCGGGCTCGTCCCATTTTAGAATGGAATCAGGAAAAGGAGCAGTCATTTATTTATGTAAAACAATAAGTTTTATTTATGAAGAATTCTCGACATTTAAATTAGAAAAGAGTATCTACAAAGGCTAAAATACAAAAATTGCAAACGCAAGGACTCATTTAGCCGACAATCTACTTGTGTTTCCAAATCTCTGACAACTTCGATTTAAAATCATCCAAAATTCCTAAAAATTTACTCTTCATCCCTTTCCATTTCTCTTGAAAGGAGGAAGAACTGAGAAGAATAGGAATATTTTGTTCCTCAGCCACTTCAATCATATTATTGTCAGTAATTTTGACTCTTTTAAAGCCATTTACAAGTTCATCTTCTTGGTCACAGTATCTATCACTATGAGTCTTTTTATTATTCGTCTTAATTATCTCTTCTTGAATATCATACTGAGGTTTTGCCCTCACCTGGACCACAAGATCAGGGTCATTTGGCAGTAAACATTCTTTCTTTTCTTCCTCATTCTCTGATGCTTCACTAGGATTACGAGTAGACTTCTTGTCTCTCAAGGTTTCAGAGTCCTCTGAGTTATTATATTTACTTTTCTCGCCCTCTTGCTTAGGGAAATCTAATTGGATTTTTATATCCTCCTTCTCCGAGTTACCTCTTTCGAGATCTGGATTTTTACTGGTAACATCAGTCAGACACTTTGAGTCCAGTGTTAAGGTTGTCTGAGTTGATAGAACCTGATTCAAAGGTCTAACAGCCTTCTTCTTCGAAGTACTGATTTTTTTCTTCTTTGTAGCTTTGTTATTTTCTTGTAGATGGTCTGCGTTGGTATGCCTAAAGGTGTAGTTTTCTTTAGAGGAATTATTCGTAGTTTCACTCTTGTATTTCTGACTTGGGAGAATAGCAGAAGTTTCATACTTCTGTACTTTTGATGTCTTTATGAGATCAGGAATTGTGGTCATGACAGGTTCTTCGGGTGGATCTATGTCTCTTGATGTACTGCCTAAACTTTGTAAAAGAGGTTCGAAAATTTTGTTCTGAATTTCAAAAGCCTCAGCAAATGCTTCATCGAGGTATTGAGATTTCTCGAAATTGGCTTTATGGAATTCTGAACTAATATGTGCATAATAATCATCAAACATTTGACTACATATGGCGCATGTGGTCGCCTTAGCTGGTCTTGGTTGTAAGAGAAGCTTTAATTCTTCTTCTTTACCCCTATTTAACCTCTTTTTTTGATGCTCTTGATAGATCTGGGCATTTCTTTCCATACAAATCTTTTCATGCGGAGTTATAAAAGCAGGCTCCCATTGAGGAGACCCAAAATTGAGCATAGGTAAATTCAAGTTGTCATGTGACTTTTGTTTGGGGTTGGTTGTTTCAAAATCGTATTTTATTTCGTCTCTGAAACGGCCCTTCTTCTTGAGAGGCTTGACAATCATTAGATAAGGTTTCTCTTTGGTAGAAGATTCATTCATTTAAAGATAAGAAAGGGTACAAGAAGTCAAACAAAAATTGAGCTGAAAGAAATTATTTAAAATTAATTCGAAATATGTTAGCCTAGGTAACTTAAAAAATTACTCCAAAATTATAGAAATACATATCACCTTGTAGTATTATTCGGGTAAATCGGTATTGAATTTCTATTTAGAGTAGTTGTTAATTTACCACTTTAAAATAATCTCTATACGATGACTCTATCGATAGAAAAAGGATTATCTAGCCTGCTAATAATGGACTACGAGAACGTAAAAGGAGGAATATAACAGAAGTTCTAATACTCATACAGTGATTTACGAAAGATTCTTGTGAAACAACTTTCAGTAGAAATGCACTTGGATTTTGGTCAGAAAACACAGGGAATTATAATATAAAATCATTCCAAAATTACAAATGGAGTTCTGTAGCGCAAAGGCATATATTCCTAAGCAAGGCGGCATTGTGGAGGAGCCTAAAGAGAAAGACCCGCAAACCTCAGTCGACACAAATGTCATATCAGTAAAGTTTGGGGATCTTCAGGCTAAACAAGAAAACATATTAAAGAGCGACCCTGTTTACTGTAACAACTGCAAATCTATCTTATCATTTATTAGTCGCACCTACGGAGTGGATGAGTACCGATCCCTTTTGCTAACCAATCCAAAGGACAAGAATAAGATAGAAATTGAGGAAGAAGTAAAAGACCAGAATCAAAATGTGAAGTCGCCAGGAAATGAGAAAGAATCTCTTAATATTGATGAATTTGGAGGTAACAACAGAATATGGATATGCGAATTTTGTGGAGAACATAATCATATCAAGATTATGCCCGAAGCAATTCCAAAAGAAAAGGACATATTCTTTCTACTAAAAAGCTCTGATCATGTGAAAGAAAAAAGCCATCTGGATACTTCATCTGAAGAAACAGTCATTTTTGCCATTGATAACAGTGGCTCAACGGGCGAGACCATCAAAGGCAAAACAGCAGATGGCCAGAAAAAGTTTGTCACTAGAAAGCAATGTGTTGAGGAAGCTATCAATGCTCAACTTTCGGAAATGATCGAAACCTTCCCTAATTGAAAAATTGGTCTTGTCACGTTCAATACAGGAGTTAATATAGTCGGAGATGGCTCAAGTGATTCGATTATTATCAGTGGCAAAGACCTTAATAACTATGAATATTGCCTGAATCAAGGCCTAAAAAATGCAGATAAACTGCTTTCTGAAACAATTTCACAATCTTCCCAGAAGATCACTAAACAGCTAAAAAATCTTGTTGAAAGTGGCTCAACAGCACTGGGCCCAGGATTGCTTGCTGCTATAGGCCTTGCTATTAATGGCAAGCCAGGATCAATGATCATCCTCTGTACTGATGGCGAAGCTAATACAGGTCTTGGGGCTCTAGATCGGAAAAATCAGAGTGCGACAGATTTTTACCAGCAAGCAGGAGAGCTAGCCAAACAAAAAGGAATAATCATTAATGTGATTACTATCAAGGGAGGTGGATGTCGAGTTGATATTCTATCAAAGCTAGCTGAGCTGACTGGCGGAAAGGTTACTAGAGTAAATCCTCAAAAACTTGGGAAGGATTTCTCTAAAGCTCTGGATGAAGAACTCATGGCCAGCAACGTAACTATTAAGCTCAAATTGCCTAATGTAATGAAATTTAGAAATGAAGACACTGAATTTCTATCTTTCGATCAATCATTATTTGAAAAGGCAATTGGAAATGCCACTAGATCAACAGAGCTGACCTTTGAATATGAGCTAAAATCACCAAATGAGCTTCAGAACAAGTCCATTGACCTCGATAATCTCAAGGAAGTGCCCTTCCAGCTACAAGTATATTACACTTCCACGAGGGGAGATGAGATTTTGAGGGTATTTTCTCACATTCAGGAGACTGCAAGCAATCTAGATGAAGCTAGTATAGGAGCTAACTTTAAATTGATGGCTGCCAGAGCTGCACATGTCACTTCTACTCGTGCTGAAGTTGGCGATTTATTGCAGGCTAAGGCTATTAATAAGAAATGGGATAACTTCTTGAAAGATACTGCTAAGCGTGTTAATGAAGGAAATGAGGAGATCCAAAGGTATTTCAAGAACTACACAAAGGCAAACAAGAAGTTGATCAAAGCTATCAACAAGACGTCAAGAGAGACTTGAGGAGGAATCCTCGAAAAATGAAGGATCAGATGGATGACCTTAGCGAGAACGATAGGAAATCTCTTGAGTCTTCTCTTGATGACCTCTCAAGTAGTGGAAGTGAGGACGGTGGAGTTGTTGACTATTACAAATTTAAAAGAATTAGATCTAGATCTTATAGTCGTAGCCCAGTAAGAAGCGAATCTTCAGGTGGAAGCCCAGTAAGATCTAATGACAGCATAAGCATTGATTCTAGCATCGAAAGCAGAAGTAGTAGGAGAAGAAACAGTTCGGGATCTCAATCTCCTTATCAAGGGAAGTCAGTAAAGAACCGTCCTAGAAGACGTTCTCTTTCAGGATCTGGTTCCGACTCAAGTCTGGGCCGTTCTTATAGAAGTGGTAGTGATTCAAGATCTGTAGGCCCAATACAGAACCAAAATAAGAAATTTGATCGTATGAATCATAGGAAAAGTGATAGACAAGACAAAAGTCGATCAAGATCTGAGTCTTAGGTTTTATATTGTGAGAGATTGAATGGTTAAGTAAAGATAAATAGTATTATATATTGTGTTCAAACTCTCTATTCTCAAATTTAAATAAGTTTCTGTTAATAATAAAATTGAATTTAAATGAGTCTCTCGTCTGCTGACAAAAACAAGCATAAATCTTCTTCCCAGGAACTTAGAGGGATAAGTTCCAACATCAATCCAGAACTTCAAATCCGTTTGGACGCTCAAAAAGGCTCTACTAAATTGTCTATTATCGATATGTTCATCGGAGATGAAGGTGCTGAATTGTTAGCAAAATTTTTGAGAGAGAACACTCAATACGAAATTCTCGAAATCAGAGGAAATAATATCTCAGCTTCAGGATTTACTACCATCTGTGATGCACTAAAATCCGCAAAAAGAATCAAGACTATTGCTGCCGAATGGAATCAGATAGGCTCTGATCCCAGCGGTCTTGCAGCTTTACACGATTTAGTCCGTGTGAAAAACACAATTACCAATATTGACCTGAGAAATAACCATATCGGCCCTCAATCTGCAGGAGCAATTGCCGGCATAATTAAAGATTCTGAAGGTTTACAAACTTTGGATCTCAGATGGAATGATATTGGGGACGAAGGCGCTAGAGTCATCTTAGGAGTCCTCAAGAGCGCCAATAAGAGAATTCAAATTGACCTTAATGGAAATAAGATCCATGAAGAACTTATTTCTGAAATTGCATCATTCGATCCTTATCATGGCCAACCATCTGTTATCCACGGAACCGATTATTCCATTTCAAGATCCCCAGCTCGTCGTAGCGACGAAGGTTCTCGTGAAAGAATTGCTCAACAAGAAAGAGGCTCATATGGTGGGAGACAAGTCACTGATCCAGGTGCCAACAAATTGAAAGAGAGTCAATTAGTTAAGGATCCCCTCGCTAAGAGAGAAGACTTTACACCCATCAGAAGCACCCAAATGTCTTCAAGAAATGCTGCAATGACAACTTCTCAGAAGCCTACTCCCGGCCCCAGTAATATTTATACACCTGCTCCTTATTCCAGAACCTCGGTTCAAGCAACACCTCTCCAGAATCCTCTAAAGAAGTCTGGAATAACCATCAATGGTTACAATCCTGAATATGATATAAAAGAAATCCAAGCCAGGTATGAGGCTGAGGCTAGAGAAATCAGGGAAAAATATGAGTCCCACGTACAGGCTCATTTGAAGATGGGAAAGGTTATTAATGAGCTCGAATCTAATTTGATAGAAGAAAGGATGAGGGCTGGTCAAGCTGAAGAGAAACTTATGTTAACTATTCAAGATCTTGAAAATGAAAGAAATTACAGACTTGATCTGGAAGCTAAGTACAAGCACTTAGTTGACGATCTTCACAGGAATCAGAGAATTATAGAAGAGTTAAAGCACGACAATGAAGCATATAAGAGAGAAATAGGTCAAGCCAGAGCCGAAATAGCAGCACTCAAGGATGAAAATATTCAAATTGATACATTCTATAAGCAAAAGTTGAGAGATGCTGAGGAGAACTATCACGGAAATATGAGAAATTTGAGTGGAGAAAATGAGAGCTTAAGAAACCAAATGGAAAGAATGAGAATTGACTTCGATAACCGTATGAGAGAACTCCAAAGAGATCATGACATGGCCATAAGAAAGCTTGATGATCAAATCAGAAATCTCACCCACATCAACAGTGATATTTCTGAAGACCTCAGAAGACAAACTGAATACATTCAAAAGCTCAAGCTTGACCACGAAGAAGAAGTCAGAAGAGTTGCCGCTGAGGCCAGAGATGATGAATACAGAAAGGCTCAAATCGCTATCCGCGAGCTTGATACTCGCTTCCAAACCCTCCAAACTGCCCATGATGACCTTGGCAGAAGAAATGCCGAGATGTTGAAGGATCTACAAGACTATGAAAGACAAATTAGAGAGCTTCAAATTAAATATGAAAATGAGACTACTCGTCAAAGAAATGAGATCGAGAAGTTGAGAGAACAAATTACTCAAGTTAATGCAACCCTTGATAAACAAAAGAATGAGCTTTATGCCAAAGAAAGCTCACTTCAGAGACTAGGAACAGAATATGAAAACCTTGAAAGAGAGCTCCAGAGACAAAAGACCGCAGATATGGAGGCCTTGGAAAGAGCCAGAAGAGAGGCAGAATTTGAGAGAAGAAGACATGAAGAGGTTGAGAGAGATCTAACAATGAAGATAACTGAACTTGAAAGAAGATTCAAGGACGCTCAGAATGAAATCTTGAAATTAAGAAACCAATATGATACTCTTGGAGAAGTTTTGCAGTCTAACATAATCAAGGTTATTTCTCAGACAGTTGTCGACCATGGAAGATCTACATCAAAATATGCTCGTGAAGAACTTTAATTAATTAGGATGTTGTTTTTTGTAAATGTTTATTTTAGCAGAAATTTTACATAGTTTCGTATTGTATGTATCCACTTAATACAATTGAAGTTCCAATCTATCTTGCAGATTTCCTATTAGAGGTCTTTGGAATTCAATAACCAAAGTGATCTTTTACATTCAAAACAGGACGAGCAGATTCAATATCTAACTTTAAGTGATAAATATTTTTTTTTTTTTTTGAATTAAGAGTATAATTTACTATTTTTTTGAATGAACAAAGAATTCACAAAATTACATCTCAATAAGTATTACACTAAATATAAATAGTAAGTAGGATAAGTATTCAATTAAAGTTGAGACCGCATCCTGTTCTACGATGGTCACTTTGATAAGAGCTTCTCATTATTGATCCGGACTGTTGGGGGCCTTCACTTTGAATTTTTTTAGGTTCACCAATGATGTCCTTCTCGTTATCAATCCAATACTTAACATCTAAAATTTTTTCTGCAGTCTCTTTACTCATCATCCTAAGATTTGGAACTTCTCCAAAGAGGATTCGCTCCACACAGAATCCGGCCTCAGAGTAAAGAAGTGTTGAATCTGCAGTAGTGACATAAGGAGGAGTCTTTTTCATGTATCTCTTTGGGACTTGATAAATTCTCCTCAGCTTATGCATCATTTCATGGAGTATAACTACTACGAATTGAGCTTTTTGAATAATCACACTATCCTCATCTTGTTTATTGCTGAGAATGAAAGATTGTCAAAGCCCAATGTCATTATTTAGAAATAGAAGTCCATCAATTTCTTTATTACTCGGAAAGAGTATTAATTCTGTTGGTAGGTTCTTCAAAAATTTGTCACTGCAATCGTCTAGCTCTTCTTTTGTCAGTGAGAGCTTGTAATTAAATATCGCAACTTTGGCATCTTCAGTAGTAAATAAACGTATCACTTTCATTAACTTGGAGTCTTGTTTTTGTTTCAAAGCTTCGATCAGTTCATTAATAAACTTCAAACTGTCTGAGAAAATAGGGTCTTCTTTTTTGATAATTGAACTATCGAGTCCTTGGCTGATTTCTGGAATCCAGTCCCTTAAAATTGTGTTGTAATGTTCGATATCTTTTTGTTCTCCTTTTCTTGTCATGTAGAGGAAAATGGAAATAACCAAACTTAAAATCCTTATTTCGGGTGGGTTATTCTCAGTCATACATTCAATTTAGTTTTTTCAAGTCTTTTGAAAAACCTTTAAGACACTGCCCAATATCGATAATTCTTTGTGTATTTCTAGTTGAAGTTGAATGTCACCACTAGCAAGGGGCCAGACGAGATTTTCCAGTAGAATAACTCTTAATTGAAGAAGTTTTTCAATGGTTAATGAGTTGGGATCAATCTCTATGTTTTTCAGATTGTCCTGAGACACTTCTTTGATTTTATCCTTAGAAAATTCTTCTGCAATAAACTCAGTAGCTTGAGTTGTTTTCTCCAGATGTGTCTTTCCAAGTTGTGCGAAGATGTCTCTGAATGCTATGATTTTGTCTATCATGCTGAAGAACTTGGCTGCGAAATTAGGTTGCATCTTAGAGATTTTTGAAAATTCATCAATTAGCGAAAATATAAATCTTATTCAAACCTAACTAAACAAAAAAATCTCTGAAATCCTACTAATTCAATGATCTTTTACTTTAGCTTTGCAAATTTTTAGATAACTATCTGTAAAAATAAGCCATATGAACCTACAAGATAGCCTGATGTATCTCAACTTTTAAGAATCTAGGATTTTCACTAGAAAGTCGTATAACTTGCATACACTGTGTGGAGTCATTGCTCTTGAAAAAATGAGGTCCAATATCGTAAATAAATACATTTGCTTTTAACCCGATAAAGAGCATTGGTAGAGCTTTGTGGATTCCCTCTGTGACGGTGAGAGAGGACAATGTTTGTAATTCCTTATTCGATACAACTGAATTGAATTTTGTTAATTTGAACTAGTATTTGATTGAAATACAATGGTAGAGGGTACCTCAGAGTGTGATGAATGGAATTCTTATGATCGATTGTAAAAATGTTAGAAGAATAAGTCCTAACTCAGCAGAATATATATTTTTGTGTGTGGACAGGAATGCAACAGTTTATTCTTGGTGATCATCATAGAATGGCTCATTTTGAAAGTATTTCCCAGAGAATTATTTACTCATTATTGCAAGAAATTCATCTTGGAACTTTTTCAAAGAAAACTAATTTAAATTTATGGATTCTCTCAAGGAAGAAAAGAACGGTTTTGGAATCAACAACAATTCCAATTTGAAAAACGGTGGCGAAGAAAAGAATCAAGACGATGATATCTTTGAAGGCATGAAAAATTTATTGTTGCCTAATAGACCTAGATGAGAATTATGAGAATAAACAAGCAACCTCCTCACCAAAAGTGAAATATGGCAAATATGAAGAGGATCACAAGGGCTTTAGTAAAGAAGATAGGATAATATTGTAAAACTCTTAGGAAAAGAGCAAGCTGATGACCATCATGACTACCTTGGTGATGATCCAGCCAACTTTTATGGCATTAATAAGAGATTGTATAGAAAATCTGATACCTATGACCCTCCTAAAACGTGAGATATAGCAATCTTTATTAACTCAATACAGGGGCACAGACTTTGTCTTACTACCTCAAAATCCAACTTTCATCAAGAGTGTAGATCTTCAAGAGCCTGTCTTCCTTCCCAAGCAAAATATTTTGGAGGAATGCCTACGCAGAGAGGCTGAGAAGATCTGCTTCCATGAAACCCTTTTGAACAAAGTTGTATATGATTGTGTTGACCCAAGCTATTATACAAAGGTACTTTGAACACCCCTATTTTCACAATGAAGAATCTGAATTGTAAAGATTATGATGTTGACATATTGCCCTTCTACATTCCAACATCCAAAGATGATCATACTTTGGTCTTCGAGTCCAGATTTGAAAGTGGAAATCTTAGAAGAGCAATCCAAATGTAAAAGTTATATACACACGTCTCATTTCTACAGATATGACTACGAATATAATCTGATCCTCAAACCCGACTACTTTACAAGAGGACATACTCAGTGGTACTACTTCTCCGTTGCAAATACTCGAAAAGACAAGGTACTAGAATGTTTCATTTGAAAATGCTCTAGGAATATCGATTCAATATTATCAACATGATGAAGCCTGATAGTTTGTATAATTGTGGTATGAAGCCGCTAGTCTATTCCGAAGCTGCAGCCCGATATAAGAGTATATATAGATAATGAACTTTTCCTTAAAAGATAGAACAGGGATGGCATAGAGATGGCTATGATATCTGCTACTATCAAAATAACATGAAGAGGAGGAATGCTGGATATTATTACACATTGACTTTTGCAATCAAATTTAAATGTAAGGAAATCTTGTGCTCATATATATAAACAAAATAGATGATCATGATACTGTTTATTTTGCACACTGCTTCCCCTACACATATACAGACCTCTGCACCTTCCTGAAATCTGTGGAAGAAGATCCCTATAAGAAAAAAATGATTAGAAGAAAGCCCTTATGCCAGACCATCGCTGGAAACAAGTAGAAAACACTTCACAATAGAATAAATAATTAGTTGTGATATGTTGATCATCACCAATTTTGCACACGATCTTGACGCCAATAAAGAGAAAAAGGGAATAGCAATCACAGCCAGAGTTCACCCTGGAGAAACACAATCCAGCATCGTCATGGAATCAATTATTGACTTTTTGACAGGGCCCTCACCTGAAGCAAGGGCATTGAGAGATAATTTCATCATTAGGGTATGCTAAACAGCATTTTTCTCATTGTTAGATTGTACCTATGCTGAATCCTGATGGAGTTATAAACGGAAATTATCGTTGTAACTTAGCTGGAGTTGATCTCAATAGACAATGGGTTGATCCTTCAAAGAAGCTCCATCCAACAATTTTCTCCACTAAGCTTATGTTGAGAAAGATGAAGGAAGAAAGAGAGCTGTTACTCTTCTGTGATATTCATGGGCATAGCAGAAAGAAGAATATCTTCATTTGTAAGAATTTCTTTTAAGAAAACTTATTGTAAGATGGGTGCTCTGGAAAAGACAATAAGAGAAGAGAATTAGTGTTCCCTCTCCTTTATAGAAATAATTGTGATTTCTTCTCATTCAAGGATTCAAGCTTTATAATCCAAAAAGACAGAGAAACAACAGCCAGAGTAAGCAAGTTTCAAGCATCTTTTAAGATTATAGGTGGTGGTTTGGAGAGAATTATCTGTAATCAATTGCTACACTTTGGAAATGTCCTTCTGTGGACCAGATGTGGGTAGATATGAATACCTCCACTTCAACTATGAAATGTTCAGGGAGGTAGCAATTTCATTCTGTCAGACTATCTTGGATCTAGCTGACCCAGAACAGACTAAGGTGAAAGTTGTTATGGATGAGATTGAACAAAACTTCCTTAAACTACCAGAAATTAATAAGAAAGATGACGGAACTAATAAGAATCAAGAGTATCTTTAGTTTTTATATTGCTAACTATTTAAGTGACCAAGATTCTGACTATTCCAATGATGAGGAAACTTTGGCAAAGAATGATCCTATTCCAAATCCTAATGTAAATCCAGAGAACAATCCTTCATCAAATCTGAACTCGCAACAGAGTATATTTTCTTCAAATGGAAATCAATCAGGAATGATGGCCCCTGTATCTAATATGCAGACTAATCAATTGAGTGTAATAAACGAACTTGATGATAAAAAGAAGAAAAAGAAGAAGACAACAAAAAAACCATAACTTTCTTATTGAAATACCATTTGATCTCATAATGAACATACAACTATTGACAGAATAGTAACTGTGTATGCTGTATTTTTATCAATTGTTTTGGCCGTTCTCTACAGTATCGTATTGCTTCATCAGCTGATCAAGCCTAAAAAATTACTTTTCACAATTATAACATTACATTTTCAACAACTTCTTCTCTTCATTTTGGAATTTCTCCAGATTCTTCTTTGCCTCTTCCTTCATATTGCTGTCCTCTGAATTAATCACTTTGATACTTTGGATCTGGACATTCTTGATCTTCAGTAACTTGACCAGTGTTTGATTGATGTCCTTAGATATCTGATTTTCCTTTGTAAGTCTATAGATTTTCAAATTTTTTTGAGTCAGACTTTGTTCCAGTTCCTCAACTTTAGCAGTATTAACTCCACTTTCTTTATCAGTGAACTTGGATTCCTCATCAAATTGATTTTCCTACCAAATAAATCTTAAGAAATTCTTAGTTACCTTATCAGAGTTAGCTCGATCAACACTTGATTTTTCTATCCTGGCTATAGACAGATCCTTCACTTGGTTATGAAGGTTAGCCATATCCTCTTCTCTCTGACTCAACATCATGATTCTCTCTTGTAATTCTTGGCCTTTTCTTTCAGCTTCTTTTCTGAAGAACTCTTCTTGACTTTGAAGGGTCTGATATTGAACATTTAACTCGGCTATTGTGGAGTTAAGCTGCTTGATTTTCTCATGCTGTTCCTTCATTTGATGATTTTGCTGGTTAATTTTCTCTTTATATGAGGCGATTTGTCCCTTCAGAAGATCATTCTTGGCAACCAAATCCTGCATTAGTTTCTCATTCTGTTTCAGAAGTACTTCTAACTTGGTCTTTTCTTGCCTGATTATTTCTCTCTTTCTGACCTCTTCTCTCAGGAATTTGTTTTCCTTTTCCAGAGTTTCATAGCTTGTCTCCATGTAGCTGATTTTTGTGTGTAGTGATTTTAACGTACTGTCCTTTTCTTTCAGCTTACGCTCTAATTCTTCTATCTGAGCTTCATATTTCTCTCTTGCTTCGTTGTCAAAACTTACATCATCCCTATGCCATTACATTATGCGATTTATTCTTACAATATATAGTCCTTTTCAACCTGATTTTCTCGTTGTCCAAGATTCTTATCTAATTTGTCAAGGACATAATTTCCCTATTTATTATTTGCTATCTGAAAATAGCTTACCAATAGAGATACTCTGGCTATAGTACCTCTGCCAAGTTTCAACTCTGAATTTTCTCTACGTAAATCAACAAGCTCTGCTTGAAGCTTTTTAATTATTTGTTGGGCATCTTCACTAAAACCACTGATATCAATTGAGAGATCCATCTCTTTTTTAGTTGGAGAAATTTGCTTAGCTGGGGAATTAGTTTCTTCAACAGGTGGGATATCCATTCCCTTAGTAATATCCGCTAGGAGGGCTTGCTTTTTAAGCTCAGCAAGGATATTTAGGAATTTCGAACGAACATCAAGTTTCTTCTTGTTAGACATGAATATCTTCCAATTTCTTGCTATCTTAGCCGAGCATTTATCCATGATATGCAATTTGCATTTGGCTTTAAACACCCTGAAAATCGTTATTACAACCTTTCGCTTGAGCCTCAAAATGTGAGACATCTTTTTCCATCTTCTTCTCATAATGATTTTCCTAGCAAAATTCTGCATTCTCTTAATATACTTCTGTAAAGATAGATACAGTTGTTGTTCTAGAATAGGGAGAGCATCCTCTTTCAAGAAAACTTTAGTTTTACCCAGAGCCCACAATCCATTTAACTGCTTAGCAATAGCAGGATTCGAGCAAATCTTTTTGAACAAGGCCTTACTGGTTTCATTGGAGCCAGTTTTACCTAACTCTGGCGATATTCTTCCATATTTATTCAAGAAATCTTGATGAGTTCTTCTCACTGGGAATCCATTCTTTCTAATTCTAATAGCCTCCAAAATACCAGCGCATCTTAGTTGTCTCATAATATCCACAGAATCAAACACTCCAGGACTCTTTAATCCATTTGGCTTGATGCATCGAATATAAGAAGGATTAGTATCATTTAGACAGTCCAAGAGCTCACTCAGTTGAGCCTTAAACTTGGCAGTAATGGTAGCTCCTTTCATGGTATTCAGTTGAGGTTGTTGATTCTTATTTCCTTGATTTGAACTGCTCTTTGTACCAGAGAGTTGTCTTGCACTAAACACATTGTCTGGAGAGAAGATATCCTTCAGGAGCTGATTTTCACTTTTCATGAACAAGTTTTGAATATCAGGATTGACTAAATCCTTATTCTTTTCAACAAAATTAACAGCCTCATAATGAACTTCTCCAGCAAAATGTTTAATTCCAAAGATTGTCTGTTCGCGATTGCTTCTTTGGCATAATGCAGATGAACTGAGCTTTGAGTAAACTTTGCTCAAGAAATTAGTATCTGTGCCTTTGGGGACCATGCATTCTTCTTCTAATAGGGAAAAGATGGATAAGCCTGGCTTCTCAATTAAATCGATTGTCCTGATGTTATCTTGGAAGCTTATGTTCTCCCAGCTAATGCCTTCAGCTTTGTATTCTTCTTGTTCGATTTTAAAGATATGGTTGTTGAAATGTTGCTGGAGCTTTTCGTTAGTATAATTGATACAGAGTTGCTCAAAGCTGTTATTCTAGTAGAATTATAACAAAAGATATTGGATAAGTACCTGGAAGATTTCAAATCCAAAAATATCCAGAATACCCAGAACCAAAGGATTTTTCTCTTTTGGATCTTGGGACCTTGAGATAGACTGATTCACACGGTAAATCAACCAATCAAAGAATTTCGCTGAAAAATTAATTTCAAGGCTGGGATTCTCTTACCATAAATATCCTTAACAAGACCATCCTTTGCCTTATAAGCATCTTCAACCTTAAAGTTCTTTTTCATCATATCTTTTCCCTAAAAATAAATTGTAATAGTAAACCTTCTTACGACTTGAACTGTCTTAGTACAACAAACAGTTGCTAAATCATCGGCATTGACACCAAAAAGCTTTGCTGCACGATCAAGAGAAGATTGGGCTAAATATTCAATTGAATATCGGTAAATATTACTCTTATCACTGACTTGGGATCCTTCTGTCATGGATTTTTCTAACTGGACAAAGTCAACATTTCCGAGGTGTAAAATTCCTGAAATGATACTGAAAATATTATCCTTGTATATTAGAAGAGAATTATAAGCCAATATACTTTTTCAGATTCGTTAATCCCAAGGACATCTATGCACTCTCTTGTTCTAGCGAAGTCCTCTATATCATCCATATTTGCATCAGTATCTTCTTCTTTATCTCTTGAAACATATCTATAGGCTCTAGGGCCTTCAATTCCATATTTTTCTCTTTCCTGATATCTTAGTCTTGAGTTAAACAATTGTTACCTTATCATTGAAGCCGTAACAGATTTGATAGAAGATATGATAGTTTCTTTCAGAAGAATGTTGGAAAACCAACCTGCTCTTTTCGAGGAGATAGTTCACTATACTGGCAGATTTTATTTTTCCATTCTTGTCAAAATAAACTTCAATGAATTTTCCTGTCCATAACTAAAATTATACTAATCTCTTACCAAATCTTGATGAGTTATCATTTCTAACAGTTTTGGCATTTCCAAAGGCTTCGAGAATGGGATTTGAGTCAAGAACTCTCTCTTCGATTCCATGTTCTTCTGTCGATGTACTCTTTTCAACTCCCTGAAATAAATATTATACTTAGCAATTGTTACATCAAGATGTGAAGTTTGTGTCAGATATTTCAAAATGATTTTAGCTGACTCAGTTTTTCCTGAACCACTTTCTCCAGAAATAATTATACTTTGATTTCTCCTTGTTTCTAATAAAGACTGATAAGAATTTTCTGCCACTTTATATAGATGAGGCTCTATTTCATGTGGATTCAACCCCTATACTTTAGGTTTATATTTCTGAATAGTTACTCCAGATCTCATCAACCCAATTGATTTCTTATAACTTGCCACAAGTTCCTTACTGTAAATATTAAGTCTCTTATAAGGATTGATCGAAATGATAATAGGGCCTCCAATAGCCGTGTAAATCAAATCTTTGCTATATCTAACCCTGATATTATGCAATAAGCTTCCCTCATTTAAATCTCCCAGCGAAAGCAAGTCAGGAACTCCATCTGTTACATTATTTCATGAAAGTATTGTATTACTCAGACAAGAAGCCTCAACTTCTAGGGCTTTCTTCTTCTCGATTTTAAAGGTGTTTTCTTTATCATCAATAACGGTAAAATAGTTGGGATCTTGCTCATCAATTACGGTCCCTTGGCAATTATTGATAAAATGATAAGTTCGTACCTGGAAACCAATCATATTCGGGATGGCCAGGGATCCAGATCATCTTAGACGAGGATTTATTCATTTTCAATTTTTAAATTTATTGCAAAAGCTTCTTCTCGAAAGGTTTAATAAAACATGAAGAACAAAGAGAAATAGAGAACAATAAAGAAGAGAAGATATGAGTGAAGATCAAAAAATGATGATAAATCAAAAGTAGTGGAAAACTGGGGAATCTACAATGCCACATCCCAAGCGAGCTTTCCTTTATAATTTCTTATATTCTGCTTTGCACCATTATTAATCAATATGTCAGCAATGTGGTGATGTCCATATGAAAGCGCTAAGTGGAGGGCAGTGTCTCCTTGGTTCTACAGAGTTAACAAATTGCCGTTTTATCCATACGTTTTGTGAGTTTATATCTATCTTCTTATTAAGAAGGAGACTAACAGCCTTCTCATGACCACATTTGGCGGCGACCATGAGCATGCTATTTCCTTCTTGATCCTTTATATCAATCCATTCCTTGGGGTATAGATTTAATAATTCCTGAAGCTAAGGAATGATTATTCCTTGAAGAATTTTATTATACCTCTAGAACTCTATTCTCATAAATTGAGTCAAACAATAATTGAGAAGGGTTCATTTTCATTCTCTTGCTTTGGGCTATCATGTGATTCCTCAATAATGAGCTGGATTTGTCCATTTTCTAAGAGGTTACAATTATTCAATCTTTCTTTACATGACTAGCTTGGCTCATAATTGCCTTATATTTGGATCTAGCGTTAGTGGGTTGAGGGTCTGGGTTATGTTCCATCTTCTTGGGGTTGTCAAGGGATTTGATGGATTCGACCTTTAGTTCTCCCTTAATCTCCCGTTGTGTTGCAGAACTCTTTGAAACATCTGATTTCAAAGGACTTCCTTTGTGGAAGTTTTGAGCGGTGCTGGCTAGATTGCTTCTAGAGTCTGGTATGCTCTCATTGTTGCCAGGCATCTTTGGATTCAAAGTACGGAAAAATGTCTCTGCTTGAGAATTTGCAGCTGTTGGAGATGCAGATTGGCTGGATAATGTGTCCTTTTTATTCATCTTGTCATCAGCAAATTTGGATTTTATTTCCTGAAACGTTTAGATTAGTAAAATTATGGTTTTACAAGGGTTGAAGACTTGACCACCTCTGTTTTGGGGGCAATTGTTCCAAATCTTTGAAGAGTGTCAGATTTCAGAGGAATACGAAGCTTTTCAGCAACTTCATGACTAGAAACACTTTCAGCTTCTACTTCAGTTGTGTTGTTTGAAGCATCATCTTCAATAGCAAGTGTCTGCATACGCAAAGTAGAAAACTAAACCATTAATAAATCCCTTATAAATTTACCTTAGTAGTCTCTGGCTTCTTCTCAATTTTCATGGGTATTGTTATAGTATTCTTCTCACCTTCACCTGGAAAATTAAAACAATAGTTATTTTATTATTACTGAACTGAATGCTAGTTTTAGAGTATTTTCTGGGCTTCGCCTTTTCTCCCTTTTCTTCTACGCTTGACGTTTCTTCAACTTGCACTTTCTTTTGTGTATTCTTTTGTTCAATAGTCTGGGAAGTGGTCTTCGAAATTTCAAGCAAGGCTTTGCCCTCTTCCTGTTCAGATTTCTTTGGCAAGGGTGATACATCTAATTTTTCCTCTTTCTTATTTTGATGCTTTCTTCTCTTTTGAAGAGCCGTTGCAGAGTCCTAATAAATTAGCGAAAGATAAAAACCATATACCATTTTGATTAATTTAGAGACTTCTCTTCTTTCCCTTCTCTTTATAATCTTTTCCTCTCCAAGAATGACTCTTTGCTCATAATAGCCATACAGTAAGTCTTTGTACATTTTATAGGTCAGCCTGCAAACATGTTCCCAATTGCTTTGGTGAGAGTTGCTCAAAAGGAAAGAGAGGTATCGATATCGTTCTTGGAGTTGATTTTTGTAGGGATTTTTGTGTAGCAAACTATCTTGCTTAATTGAGAAATAACTTGCTAATCGTTTTGTAAAGGAAGGAAGGTCGAAGAAATTTGCTAAAGGTTTCTTCTCAAATTCTTTTATGCTATGCTTCCAGTTAGGAATGGTGTTTGTTATCGTTAGCTCATCTCCATCTATAAGCTTGAGTCTATTGTTGGACATTTCTTCTTCTTCTTTCTCCAAGTCATTCTCAAAGTTCTCAATCTCTATTTCGTTGAAAGGTGGGAGTGCATCTCCTTCAAGCAATTCCTTAACATCAACATCATCACAAACAAATTCTTCAAAAGTTTTCTTCACCATTTGAGAAGTATATTCATACTCAAGCCCTGTACATCTCTTCAGTGATGTATCTTCACGATATAAATGACTTAATTCGAAATAGTCTGTATGCTTCTTCACATCATAAGGATATAATATAATATTTTCAGCAAAAAGCAAGAAATTAGCTTTGCATCTTAGCTTATTGGACTTCGTTGTCAGATTTTCAATACCATTATCATAGATCTCATCAAAATTGAATAAATCCTCCCCTCTTCTTTTATATGATTTATCTACAACGGGTGGTGCAAGAGTAATATCATCAGATAAAGCATCCTCAATATCTTCAACAGTCTTATTACGATTAAGGTCGAATTTATACACTCTCCTCTGGGGACTGACTGCTAAACCAGATTCAGAATTATTTCTTTGGGTTTCAGGTGGGGGTGTTTCAGAGTCAATTCTTTGAAGTGTTCCAACATTTTCTGAGACATCCTCCAGCTGTGCTGCAACCTCCTCGATGGGAGGATTGATATTAATTGTTATTGTTTGATCTTTAAAGGAAAATGTCTTAAAAATAATAGACTCTTGTTTCTGCTTAACTTTCTTAGCTGATGAAGGCTCGTCCAGGGTCATTGATCTTATCTTACTCTCTTCCATTTCTTGTTTTAATAGATCTTCTAGACTGATCTGATTTGTGTCAAATTTCTTTATGGCATGCTTTGAATTTTCTAATTCAACAGTTTTGTTCACTGGATTATTTGAGTTAGCTGTCTTCTGAATATTCTTTATTACATGATCAAAAGCCCTGATGAATTCTTCGTCATTGACATGAATGCCATCAAATTCCATGCTTTTCGAAGATGAGTTTTTTCGAATTCTTTGGCTCACAGGCTTTTTAGTAAAGTTAAATTTTGAGAGTAATCGCTTATGCTCTGGATCCATGATTGATGGTTCGGAAGGTATTTGATCAGTTGTTTCTGTGGTTTTAGATTTAGGAGACTCACCTGTGTTTTGAATAGAAGAAGCTTTAATATGTGACAGGGTTTTTGCTCCCTTCCTACGAGTTTCTGAATGGAGTTTATCTAAGTCATTTTCAGATTTTGACTTTTGACGTATAATGTTTCTCTCTGGCAGTGGCTCTCGATTGTCAACTTCTTTACCTTCTTTGTTCTTTTCAGCTTCAATATTGTCTGCATTTATTTTTTGTCCATTATCAATATCCTTTCCTTTTAGTTCTTCTGGGTTATCAATTGGAGTAACATGTGAAAAGTTGTTATTATCATTCTGTTTATTTGAAATTTTTTCTTCTTTTATATCTGGAGAGTTTTCAGGAATAAAGTCTGGTACTTTGTCAACTTTAGTAGAGGTTACTTTAGGACTCTTTGGGCTTTCGATCGATCCTGTGGATGTGGGCATTAAATTGTTGACAGCTTCTTTTTCAAGAGAAGTTTTACTTGGGGATTTTTCTTCAATTTTATTAGCTATAATAGGTGAGAAAGGAGCCTCGAAGTGATCTACGTCTTTTCCTGAGCCTTGGCCTTTATCTACAGACATGGTTTTGGTCAAAGTAATAGGGCTATCCTTATAAATATCTTCAGCTTCTCCTTCCTGCCCTTCTTCTTTTGGCTTCTTTATATAATCAGAGGCCTTTGGAGTTCCCACAGTCTCGAATGCCTCCTCAGCTTTCTGTATATTTAAATATAACTTTTTGCTAACTTTGGATGCTCCCTTTTCAGGTGCTTGTTCAGGAATTGTATACATTCCATTATAGTTACTTAACGAAGTTGATCTAGCCAATGGATTTTTCTTATCTTGCAAATTAGGTAAGTTGCTCTCATTCTTCAATACGCCTGGCTCTAGATTAACTGAGTTCCTGAACATTTTCTTATTTCCTTCAGTCGATGAATTAGTCCCTTGCCTATTAATTTTGATTGTTCGGTTAGAGTCGCTGGAATTGAAACATAGCTGTCGATATGAGTTATCTTTTCTGGAGGTTAAAGTAGTATCGTTATCTCCAAGCATAGATCTTGTTGCATCCCGGTCAGTTAATGAGACCGATGGGAAAATTCTAGGATCGTATGCCAATTTCCCCAGTGTATCATAGTCAATATGCCCTAATGCTCTTTCATCTAAAGATTCAAAGTTCTGTCTGAGAAAGAAATCGAAATTCAGGAGTCTTTGAGTTAAATGTGCCAAATCGAGCTGAAGGGGTTCATTTACGGATTTCTTTTGACTTTTAGCACTTGTAGGAAACTTGAGCAACTTTTCAGAGGCTTTTTTCGAATTTATATCGGGTAATGTACGTCCTTCAGCACCATTTCTTTGAGTTTGAGAGCCTATATTGAGCTAAAAGATTATCAAGTAAATTGCAAATAAGTTACTGTGTGAGAGCCAGGCTTAGAATTCAACAAGTTGAGGTCAAGTTTAAGTGACGAGAAGTTGAAATTCTTTTTTTTGTTCTCTCTGACACTCATTTGTTATTTTCATAGCAAATAGGTCTCATAAAATTAAGATATAATTAAAACTGTGAAAAAATAAAACTAGGGAAGTTTGAATTTTTCTAGATGGCAACAGCTAACGAAATTGAAATCAGTGCCGCAGTTATTGATAATGGTTCAGGCTTGTGCAAAGCAGGTTTAGCCGGAGAAGATGCTCCTAAATCTTGTTTTCCCACAGTTGTTGGAAAACCCAAAATGCAAGGATTATTAGTTGGAACTGATCAAAGAGATGCTTATGTTGGAGATGAAGCTATTCACAAGAGAGGAGTACTTAATCTTTACTACCCAATCAAGCATGGACTTATCGATAACTGGGACGATATTGAGAAGGTGTGGCATCATTGTTATTTCACTGAGTTATTGGTCCCTCCTGAGGAACACCCATGCCTAATGACCGAGTCACCTTTAAACCCTAAGCAATCTAGAGAGAGAATGACACAAGTTCTCTTCGAAATATTCAATGTTCCTTCATATTATATTGCTCCTCAAGCTGTTCTTGCTCTCTATGCTTCAGGAAGAACAACAGGTATTGTTTTGGACTCTGGAGATGGTGTTACTCATACTGTTCCCGTCTACGAAGGATACGCTCTTCCTCATGCTATTATGCAATCTGACATTGCAGGAAGAGATGTTAGTGATTATCTCGTTACCTTGATGAAGCAAGCAGGAGGGCCTCTCTTAGCTGCTGCTGAAAGAGAAATAGCCAAGAATATCAAGGAACAGGTCTGCTATGTCGCTGAAAACTACGAACAGGCAGATAAGGATTTCAAGTCAGGACTTGAGAAAGAAGTTACATATACTCTTCCTGATGGAAAGACTATTCCTATTGGAGATATGCAATATAAAGCTCCTGAAATCCTGTTCAAGCCAAGCAAAATTAGCAGCAAGCATGAAGGACTTCCTGGTTTGCATGAATTGATTTTCCAATCCATCATGAAATGTGACCCTGAAATTAGAAAGGATCTCTATGCTAATATAGTTCTTGCAGGAGGAAACACTATGTTTGCAGGAATTAGTGACAGAATAAACCATGAACTTCAAGAAGTTCAATCTAACTTCAAGGTAAAGGTTGCTGCTCCTAAGGAAAGAAAGTATACTGGATGGATTGGAGGAAGTATTTTGGCCTCTCTTAGCACATTCCAGGTGATGTGGATTACAAAGAGCGAATATGACGAACAGGGTGCTAGTATTGTTCACCGTAAGTGTTTCTAATATAAACATAATTTGTATAATTGATTATACGACATTCTACAAACACTTATCTACCATATAGAGATATAATCATTCATTTTTTGCCCAACCCTTTTCCGAGTTTGCTCAAAGCATATTTGAAATTTTTCCAAGGAGAAACTGTTAACAAATGATAAAATAACATATTCCTAGATATTCTCGAATTAATATCCGAAAGAGCATCTTTCAAGATTTCTCTCTGTTCATCCTTCCTCATATAAAGTGATTCATAAAAATCTTGGCCATCACTAACAACTAAAAATAATTATTTCGCAAATCACTGTTAATCACCTTCAGAACCAAGACCAATAGGAAGCAAGTCAATAAGAGCTCTTCTATTTTCATTTGTAAAATTGCACTAGATAATTAAACTACACATTTTGTTCTTTTTTTACGAAAATCAGTCCTGATGGATCTAATTTCACTATCTTTGAGAATGGGGGTTCATTCAACAGAGGATTATACAAGTTTTTCAACTCATTATACTGTCCTTCAACGATATTCATCATTTTATTTGCATTTTCTCCCTTCACAACAAATCTAATATCACCTGGATATGTCAATAACAGTCAAAACAACTAATACCGATGTACGAAAGTGAAACGATATTCAAAAATAGTTCTTTATCTTTGATGGCGCTTCTCATGTCTAGCAACAAAGCAGTAGCAAGCTATTGCTAATTCCTTGATAATATAAAATTACTGCGCTCCGGAGATTTCTCTTTATCTGTTCATCAAAATTCTCTTCTTCAATAACCTTTACAACCTAGCCCATTAACAATACATTTCCGATGGTATTACAGGCTTGTGCAATCTTCCAGAAACAACTAATGTCTCCCAGTCAACTAAATCTCTCTTGAAGTCGTCTTCGGAGATGACTCCGTATTTAATGAAGTACTAGGACTCATTATAACTTGATTTCAAAAAGTAGCGAACCTCATCAAGCTGGATGAAGGGATTATAATGAATTGGAGAGAACACATTTTGCATAGAATCGATAAAACCAGCTCCTAATAGGTAGGATAGTCCTCCATAATGTGCTCTATTATTCTTCATATTCTCGGCATGCCATTGCCTTCTATCCTCGACAACGAAAATTAGATCAAGTACAGGAGGCTATTTTGTTTTTATACGTGTCAATTTTCCTACCTTAGAATAGTCATAATTTTTCTGTTGAAGAAAGCCAGATCCGTATCCTATTCCAAATTGAATCTTGGGAAACGCCTGAGTTAATACGGTGTGAAATTTCTGTATATCTAATTTTGACTTCATCTTTTCAATAAAAATTTATCAGAAATGCAAGGGAAAAACAACAAAAACAAGAACCACAGTTCTGGATCTGGAGTTTTCGGTCTGCTCTTAGCAGGAGCAATAGGAGCCGTTGGTGGATATTTATTCAACAAGTTGACTAAGGAATCAGAGTAATTGACGCTCAGAGTTTAAAATAAGATTTTAGGGAAAAGGAGAAGGCAAAACACCCTCAACCTGTTCAGCCAAACCCAAATAGCTATAATCCAGGAATGATGAATAACAATCAGCCAGTCTATAATCCTCAGAACACTGAGAGTACTCAAATGAATACCACATTGGATGAATGTGATGATATTCTCTGTCCTATTACACTTCGTAAGTATTCTAGAATAATTTTTCTGATCTAATAGAAATCATGGAGGACCCTGTATTTAGCAAAAATTGTGGACACTCATTCGAAGCAAGTGCTATAAAAGGTTGGCTGAAAAAGCATGACTCCTGCCCAAAGTGTCATACTCCCTTAACTGAAAATGATTTGATGAAGAATTATAATCTCAAGAACACTATTGAGTATATGAAACAACAACAAAAAGCGTTATTGGCTAAACAAGCAGATCCAGATCAAAAAGTTTTGAACTAATGTATTTATATATCTACTATTGTAAGAATGCTTTGATTCTTGTTTAAGCTCATTTATATTGTAATTACTGTTCCGTTTTTTACTTTGAGCTGATCTTAGCAATTTTCTCAACATCTTCTTCCTGTTCTTCGATCATTTCATTTACAGTAAGAATCAGGTTTTCGACATCGATTCTTCCTTCTTTATGGATTCTTTCAAGCCAAATTAAAGCAGCATTTAAATTTTGTTTAACTTTTCCATCTTTTCCTCCTTCAATATAAAGTTTTGCAGCATTATACTAAAACATTTAGCATTTCATCCTAAACTCATCTACCATGCTATGAGCGAAGCCGGCTGCTCCAGCATATGAGAACCAAGCAAGAGCCTTAAGTGAATCATACTTAACAATGGTTCCATCAAGATACATGCATCCAAGATTGTGCTGAGCTTCAGTCAACCCTAACTCGGCTGCTTGCTTTGTGTAATAATACTCTAATTCAGGGTTCTTCTTCTCAATGAAACCTTCTCTGTAGCTATATTGGTCAGTATTATATAATCTAAAATTACAATTTTGCCAACTTGAAATAGGCCTGAGCTGAGTCGTGTGAAGCAGCAATCAAGTAGTATTCATAAGCCAGCCTAAGATCAACACCTCCTGGAATATCACCACTTTCAGCCATTTCACCTATGCGATAAAATCAATTATGTTCGCATATACCCATGTAATAAAAGGAGTGATATGAGCCTTTTTCTGCTGCCTTAGCGAATCTAGAGTAGGTTACTTTAAGAAAAAGGTATTCTCACAATTCATAAGCTTCAGCAAAATACTTTTTCTTATCCTTTTTATGCTTGCTGTTCAAGATATTCAAGCCAACTTTGTAAATTTCCTTGGCTACAACGTGCTAAAATGTCAATAAGAATACCGTCTCTATACCATAGATATGGGGTGTTCCTCCTCATTACATAATCTAATCAATTCCTCATTAGCTTGTGCAAATTCTTCTTTATCACCTAGGAAATTTAACTCCTTGACATAGTCCTCTTACCAACTTGAATGGCATGCAGTTTTCTTAGATATAAAGAATAGTACTCGACTTCCAGCTTCTCTTCTGGAGTTCTAGCATTTTTTACTGCATATTCTAAAAACATCTTTGAAATTTTCTCATTCTTAGGAATGCCTTATCAGTTATACATTCACTAACACTTTTACTCAGACTTCCAATGAATTGCTCGACAGCCATGTGGCACAAATCCGTTGATTTTACTAAATATAAGCCTAGGCTCGTTTCAACTTACCAGTTGTGAGTAGATATTCAATTTCTTTCATTTTATAAGATTCTTCTTGAGCTTTAGTGATGCTTTGATGAATTTCCATTAGCTGTTTTTGGATCTCAGGATCCTTCAGGGAAAGATCCTGGACTCTTTTAGCTAATTCATGATAATCAGTTTCTTGTTGTTCCTCTTGTTGTATTTTTTCTTTAGTTTCTTCTAAAGTCTTGCTTTTGAAGATTTCTTGTACATAAGCTAGAAACCCTCCCTTATCGCTTGCTTCTTTCGATGTAGAGAAGAATTTATTGTTTTTAAAGGAGGAGAAAAGAGTTCGACTTTTGAAAAGGCTTCTCAGCATTAAATAAAATTTATTTGACTAGAATCGGATACTCGGTGTATCAAGATAAAAACAAACAAATATCAAGGTATAATAACAGGTCTCAGATTTTCTTCAAATTAGTTTCCTCCAAGCTTATACTTATCACCATATCTGGTAAGATGATCCATAAGCTCATTTCTTTGTTCAATTAAGTTGTTGGTCAACTTGTCGTAGACGTCATTGAACAATTCTTCAGCGGCATGAACCTCAGCTTGAGTTCCTTTCTTCAAAGCATCCATAACTTCCTTTCTGCATTCCTTTCTGAACTCAGCATCCTTCTCAGGGTTGAAATCTCTCCATCCCTTCTTCTTAAGATACAAACCTAATCTGGTGATAGGATTGTTCTTAACCTTCCAGGATTCAATTTCTTCTTCAGCTCTATACAAAATAGAGTGATCAGAGGTGGAGTGATCTCCGATCTAACAATTAGAGACTTTTCCAAAAAACTATACTCTGTAAGTCATGAATTCAATCAAAGCAGGCTTCTTTTCCTTGATAATGTATTCTCTAGCGAGTTTGGTAGCTTGGTAGCAGGCAATAGCATCATTACCATCGACTCTCAAGGTGTTTATTCCATAACCAGGTCCTCTGCCGGCAATACCGTCTCCGTTGTATTGATCAACTAAAAAAAATAAGTAAGAGCCTTACTCAATTTACCAACTGGTGTACTGATGGCATAACGGTTGTTTCTGCAGATGAAGAGGGTTTGGGACTTCAAGGTGGAGGCGAAGTTAAGAGCAGCATGGAAATCACCTTCACTTGCAGCACCCTCACCGAAGTAAGTGACAGCAATTTTGTCTAGTCCTTGGATTCTGAATCCATATCCAGCTCCAGCAGCATGAGGTAACTGAGTTGCTAAAAATTTATCTATTATTTCTCATTTTCTTTACTCAAAGGAGAAGAAACAGTTGCCCAGTTATGCTTTCTTGAACTGTAATGAACAGGCATTTGTCTGCCCTTAGTATGGTCATTAATATTACCACAGCATTGATCAACGAAATCTTGAACATTATATCCTCTCCACAATAGGGCTCCTTGCTCTCTGTATTGGGCATAGATAAAGTCGGTATCCTTGAATGCGGCAGCTGATCCGATAACGCAGGCAGCTTCACCGAAGCTTGGCATGTAGAATGAAATTCTTCCTTGTCTTTGAGCCATCAAGAGGAAAGTATCCATTTCTTCCAAACGAACCATAGTCTCGAAGATCTTATTGAAAAGTTCCTTTTCATTGGTGTCGTATTGTTTTGAGACGACGTTTCCTTCTAAGTCAATAACTCTGAAAGTAGGAATAGGCTTGGAATAGTTCTCAAACTTGAGTGTGCTAACATATTCAACCTTTTCTTCATCATAGGGGATGTTGCTCTTCTTGGTGAAGGCAAAGGTGCATCTATTTTTAGAAATGAGGGATTTATACAAAAGAGGAACTCTACGGATCATTTTCTTAATATATCTTAATTTTATTGACTCTCAAATTTATTTGAGGTAATGAGGAGAAATAGCTGTTTAGGAAAGGGTAATAGAACGGCAAGGAATTTGATATAATAAGCATTTAAAAATAGAAGTACAGTAGAAGACTAAGGTTTCTACAACAATACATTTAAATTTATCTAATAAATATCCACAACTTTGTTAAAAATTAAGTAGCTCTTGGAAAGCAGGCTTAAAAACTTTCCTTTTGGTCAACCGAGCAATCATATTAAAAGCTGTAATTAAATTCTTCTTCTTGATTTTCACATAGTGATATTTCATATATTTAAGAGCGTCATTCTTTTTCTTCAATAAAACCTTGGCCTTAGCCAGGTCCTTGGCAGGATCATTTTCTTCCGTAGACATTACACTAGTATTATGTGTTTGATTTACATCCTTTGATTCTTCTGTATGAGTAATTGAGTTTGCACGTATTTCCTTTAAGGGAGTTTTCTTTTGCTTTGTTTCCTTAGGCCTTGTAGTCAGTTTATTTTCCTCAAATTTCCTTTTAAACTCAAAGAATAAAGCCTTTATTTTCTGTAACTTGGCCAGAGAATTGTCATAATGTTTCTCTGACACAAGTTTGTATTGGAATTTAGAATCTGGCAAGGGAGCTTTTATGTTGTTTAGCGCAACTTCTATTATATTTCCCTGTTCTGGAGTGAAATGAGTTGGTAATCTTTCAATATCATGGACAGATTGAGGAAGGCTGTGAGATCTATCCTGAGACCTGTCACGAGATTTATCAAATGATCGGTCTATAGATCTCTCCTCGAAAAAGTCTGCAGGCTTCTTTAGACTACTTCTGCTTAGGCTTCTTTCCTTAAGCTTTTCTAAAATAGCTGTCCTGCTTTCTTCTGTATGTCTTCTAGCCTGAATCAAAAATCTATTCTCTCGAGGACTTTCCACTCTGCTTTCTAGTGTGTGGAATACAGTAACCTTGGCACCTTTAGTTGGTGTTTTCTTTTTATGGAAGCCCTTCCCAGTACCATTATTTGCATTAGGAGAATCATTTTCCCTGTCATCATGCTCAATAGTTTCCAGTGTTCTCTTATTTCTAGCTTTTTGTTCGTCTGTTTTTAAGGCTACCTTGATGTCATCCGGGAGAATATTTGAGTTAGGAGTGACAATGCCATTTTTCAAGGCATTCAGCCAGATATGATTTCTTGAGAGCTTAAGCTTTCTTCTGGTCTTGAGACTGCTTTGACTGATATCTTGGGAGGAGAGATCGCCCAGAATACTGGAGTCATTGGAAGCAATATTACTACTCATGAAAGAGGAGTTATTCTGATTTATTGAGTTGTTTTGTGAAAAGAATTTAATATCACTATCTTTTGAGAAGGAGTCATCCTGTTGCAGAGAAATGAAATGTGAGAATTCTGGAGGGTAAGGACGTGTTCTGAAACTTGAATCCAAAATTTTTGCGGTTGGGATATATCTCTTCTTTCTGGCATTTAGTGATCTGTTTTGAATTTCTAAACTATGCATCTCTTGTATTGACATATACTTAGGACTTGAAACTTTTGGGACTAGAATTGAGTTTTCCTTGCTGGATCTAATAGGGGATATTCTCAAATCGAAAAGATCATTGATTTTCTGTTTGGGTGTTCCTTCTAAAGTCATTGTTCTTCTGTCTTTATCTCTTCTTGCTGTGACTGGAGTACCAATAGAATTCGAATTCTGAGTTGCGAGGGCTTTCTTCTTTTCTAAAAGATGAGAATTGATTCCTGAGGGTTACTCTTAAGAAGGTCTGCCTTGAGATTCTGCTTGTAAATGGTTTTTACAGTTGTGAATGAAGACTGAGCCAGTGTTTGCTTTTTTCTTGGAGCCTTCTCATTTTTATTGTCTGTAGTATATGTAGGTCCTATTACAGTGAGAATAAATTCATTTTCAGTTTACTGGAATTGAATTTAGAGGAATCAAAAACTGCATTAGGGATGTTTGTGTAGAGTTCTTCTTCATGAAACTCGTAAATCAAGGATCCTATGCATTATAAGGTGAAGTTCAAGATCCACGGTACTTTTCTTAGATTGATGTATGTAGTTTGCCGCTTCTGTCATTTATGCGAAAATAAATAACATTTCTTTTTAATTAAAAATAAGAATTAATTAAACGTTGAAGTAAGAAAAACACATTAAATCACTAAGAACTGACAATCGCGGACAACAAACGGAGCTTCGATATTTTGTCTAGAGGTTCTAAATCTTAAGGAAGAGACTTTGATTCAACATTAGAGATGGATAGTTAAAACAGCTGAGTGATTAACGCAAAGACATTATGAAATATCTATCTTCAAAAGATATCAATTACTCTAGATATATCTTTGCTTCTTATTAGAATTCTTCTGATAGAATAGCAGGTATGGAGTATCGCCTTCATATTCCTTGAACACCTCGGTTAAATCCATTTTGTCTACCACATAGACCAGAGAATCATTCATAACAAACCATTGATTAATGTTTTCATTATCTCTGATTATTGTGTAGTAGTGGCCCGTCTCGGTTGAAGATCCAACATGAACAATCACAGCATATAATACATACTCACTGTCTTCAAGATGCTTCTGATCCTTCAAAATATCTCGTAGATTAAGATATTCATAAATTTGACAATAGTCAAAGATTTTTATTTCCTTCTGTTCAACATACTTAAATCTATTGAGAAGGATAATCAAGTATGGAGGCAATTTGTTGATGTCTGTAGCTCTAATCATAAGGGCGCTCTTTGTCTTGCAATTTTCACAATCAACTTCTTTCTCGAAAGCTTCTGATTCATACTCTCTCTTGATCATTTCAATTTGATCATTTGGCTTATTTTCAACAAATCCCAAGTTCAGATTCAGGAATTTCTGTTTCTGAGTGAACTTCTTCTGGCACTGAGCACATTCGTAAGTATACAAATGCTCTCCAGCAAAGCATTCGTCCACAAGATCTTTGATTTCTCCAGAGTATTTCAGGGCATTCTCTAAGCAGTCTAGATAACGTGTAAGGAACTCATAGGCATCCTGTTCTGTCTTTGAGTTGCTGAATGGCTCAGGCAAGCAAGGCTTGAATGATGACGGATCAACAGCTTCCTCTTCAGATAGCATCTTCATGAACAAGGACTGAGTCTCTTTAACGATATCCTCTTCAATAGCCATTTGCTTGTCACTAGAGAGGTTTCTAGGAACATATTCTTTGAGCTCTATCATTCTGACTCTGAAATCAAGGGTCATGAAGAGGGCTTGCATTGTAGAGTTCATATAGCAGGTATTGCCAATATTTTTGATACCCTTGTATTTTTTGTTGGTCCTGAACTTCAAAAGCAAAGCGTCTGTGAAGGATGACTTCACATTTCCACTGATTTCATCAGGAGTCAGATCCCATATAAACTTCTGAGCTTCTGAGACGATCTTCTCATATTCTCTTTCGCTTAAAGTAAATGAAAATTCTTTTCTTATCTCATCAATGTACTGTTTGAGAGTGGCAAACCAAGCTTTTTCTTGAGAATAATGCTCATAAAAGGCGACGACTATATCCAAAAAGTTAAGATAATCATGCAAATATTCTCTGAGTTTGGTGTCCTTATAGGCATTGATGCACATGAATTTCAGATTGGCAAGCATGTGGCCAATTACGACTTCGTTTAAATTGTACTTCATGGATGCAAATCCATAAAAGTAGAATTTACAGACTTTAATGTTCGCGGTAAAGGATCTGGCAACTCGAAGCTTCGGAAGCAAGTGTGGGAGCACGATATTCTGGAAAACTGCATATAATTGATCGAACATCTTATTCAATTTGAAGTTTTCTGATAGTAGATAAATCAGATGGCAGGTATTTTGGGTAATATTGGCGTTGACCATATTATATAAAACCTGCATAAGAACTTGCTTTTCTTCCATGAGTTCAACAATTTCAGGGAAAAAGTCATTGATACACTCTCCTAAGAGAGAAGGCTCAAGTAATTCAAAGACAATTACTAGATTTCTATAGCCTTTGTAATCATCATTAGGCATGTATTTGATTCTTAACAGCTCAAGAAGGCTTAAAATTAGTCTTTTGCATTTGGCTTCATTATATCCAGCTCCCTTCGGCTCTTTATCCGATATTGGCCTAATAAGAACCTGCTGTTGAGTTACTGAGTACCCGGGATTAGCTGGATATTTGTCTGTGGTACTTTTGCAGGAATCAACAAGGGATCTAGCAATATTATACATCAGATTATATTCGTCCATCACTGCTAAAGGACTAAGGACAAGGAGCCAGTCCAGCAAAATGGGACATATTTTTTCATGAGGAGCATCAGTAGTAATCACATGTTCAATTATTCCATAATACATGATATCGATTTTTTGCTTTAGTTGGGAAACATGCTTTTCTCCGGCTAAGTTATAGTCGAGATTCCTGTTATTTTGCTTAAAGCCTAAAAATCTTTCAACGTCATCTAAATAAAACTTCTTTTTTATCTTGGCCATATCCATATTATGCAATATTCCAACTAAGAGTTTTGAGATCTCCCCTCTAAAATATCTATCAGTAGTCTCTCTGAGAGCAGCTCGGATCATAATCGCAAGATATTCCATATTTTCAGTCTGTCTGGCGAAGTGATCAAGATATTTGACGCTCAGAATTCTTAGTCCCTCTTTTTCTTTAAAACGATTAATGAAGTAGGAAAATAGCTGCAATCTGTAAGGAGAATCATCGGGTTCTTGAATTAGGTATTCCATGCCCACGCTAAATTCCTTCTCTGATGCCCTTTTGGACAGGAGCTCATCTACCATTTGCTTTTTATGATCGAAATGGTCGAATTTATGGTAATTGTCCTTAAAAACATCGATGCCTGGATTAGTTGAATAGCTTACATTGCGTGCAGGCATTGAAGAACTTATGGATGACCTATCATAATTATACTTCGAGAGATAATCTCGGCTTTTGGAAAGTTCTGACATGAAGGAGGAATTAGTATATTTGAGGTTAATTGTAATTAGCTCTAATAAAAATTCAGAAATGAATTCGGCCAATTTTTCCGAAAGCCTTCTGATGAGCCTTGACCCTCTGTCAGAAGGAAGATCATAGTGATTTTAGGATACCTTGTTAAGTAGAGATGAATTAAAGATAAATAAGTCTTTTTATCGATAAATCAATGTTCTAGTACCTTAGGTAACCATAGCTTATTGAAGAAAAAATATTCTAGGAAATAAGAGCCCTTCTGATCAGAGCTATAGGGCTTCATTTTATTGGCTTGTGAAGCTTGAAATAATCATCAGCAATATGCTCAAATTAATCTCTCGTTTAAAATTAAACAAGATCCCGAATCTATATCTTCAAACATCCAAATTTTCATTTGTTACCGTGACAATGGAACACAAACACATAACTCCTGAAGAATTGGAACAAAAACTCAAGGACTTAGGTATTGAATATACTCTCCATAAACATGATGCTGCCAAAAATATTCCAGAAATGAAAGAAAAGGTTAAGCTTGTTCATGCCCCTTATATCAAGAACATCTTCTCCAAGGATAAAAAAGGAGACTGCTACCTCATCTCTGCTCACAGTGAAACTGCCATCGGTAAAGCCTTCTACAAGAAGCTTGGCACCACATATAGCAACTGCAGAATGGCTGATGCCGCTGTCTTGGAAGAAGTCTTGGGAGTTCAAGCCGGTTCAGTCACTCCTTTTGGTCTCATCAATGATGTCAACAAAAAGGTCAAGCACTTCGTATTAGATCAAAACTTATTGAAGGAGGAATGGCTTGCTTTCCATCCTCTTGTCAATACCATGACTGTCGAATTAAAGAGAGACGATTTCTTCAAGTTCCTTTCAAGCATCGAAAGATCCTACCTTACATTGGACCTCACCGAAGTCGAAGAAAAGGCCGAGAAACCCAAGCAAGAAACTCAAAAGAAGGCTGAAGAAGAAAAAGGTGAAACCAAGCTCGCTATCTCTGTTAAGAAGAGCGAGAACTTCTCTGAATGGTACACCGAAGTCATCACCAAAGGTGAACTCATTGAATACTATGATATTTCTGGATGCTATATCTTGAGACCTTATGCTTACGGTATCTGGGAAAATATCCAAAAGGTCGTTAATCAAGAAATCAAGAAGGTAATCATAGTTCTAAATCATCTAATATACTAGTTCGGTGTTGAGAATAGTTACTTCCCTATGTTCGTCTCTGAAAAGGCCTTGTTCAAGGAAAAGGAACACGTCGAAGGTTTCTCTCCTGAAGTCGCCTGGGTTACTAGATACAGCAACACCAACTTGAAGGAACCTATCGCCATCAGACCTACCTCAGAAACTATTATGTACACTGCCTACGCCAAGTGGATCCAAAGTCATCGTGACTTGCCCTTGAAGCTCAACCAATGGACTAATGTTGTCAGATGGGAATTCAAAGACCCCACTCCCTTCATTAGAACCAGAGAATTCTTGTGGCAAGAAGGTCACACTGCCCATGCCACCAAGGAAGAAGCTGATGAGGAAACCTTCAGAGTTATTGGTAATTTTGCAATTAGGCTTTCTCATATAAATAGAATTATACAGATACATTTATGAGGACTTGATGGCTGTTCCCGTTATTAAGGGAGTAAAAATGACTTTGTGTTTCTCTTATAGTTTTTAGATCAAGACTGAACACGAAAAGTTCCCTGGTGCCCTCTTCACCACCACTGTTGAAGCTTACATCCCAGGAAACTGCAGAGCTGTCCAAGCCTCTACCTCTCACCAACTCGGACAAAACTTCGCCAAGATGTTCGATATTCAATTCTTGGATGAAAAGAACGAGAAGCAATATGTTTGGCAAACCTCTTGGGCTATCACCACCAGATCCATTGGTGTTATGATCATGGTTCACGGTGATGATAAGGGTCTCGTCCTTCCTCCCAGAATTGCTGCTCTCCAAGTTGTCATTGTTCCTATTATGATGAAGGGAGAAGAAACTAAGGCTCTTATTGACAAGTGCCATGAAATTGCTCAAAAGTTGAGAAATGCTGGATTCACTGTTAAGGTTGATGACAGAGACAACTACAGTCCTGGTTGGAAATTCAATCATTGGGAATTGAAGGGTATTCCCTTGAGATTGGAACTCGGTCCTAAGGATCTTAAGAACGGAGAAGTCAGAGCTGTTAGAAGAGTTGATAACGAGAAGTTCCAAATGAAGTGGGAAGGAATTGAAGAAAGCGTAATACTTTGAAAATTTCTTTCTTATAAAAAATTAGGTTAAGAACACCTTGGAAGACATCCATGTCAAGATGTTCCAAAAGGCCAAGCAAGCCAGAGATGCCAAGCTCAAGGAAGCTCACAACTGGGAAGAATTCATGAAGTACCTCAACGAAGGATGCATGGTCCTGACTCCCTGGTAGCTTTTTATCATCATTTTTCTTAGTTATTAGGTGTATGGATGATAAATTAGAAGGAGAAGTCAAGGCTAGATCTGGAGCTGAAGCCAAGGAAGATGCCGAATCTCACTTGAAGGGTGCTGCAAAGACTCTTTGTATTCCCATGGACCAAGAACCCATTAAGGAAGGTGAGAAATGCTTCTATACTGGACAGCCTGCTAAGAAGAGAGTCCTTTGGGGTAGATCTTATTAATATGGTTGTTTGTATGAGTTAGGATTAAGTTAGTATCTTTGAACATTGATTAAATAAGATATCTTGATATATTTAAGATAAAATCTCAAAAAAATGGAAAATCAACCTTCAAAACTTGACAAGCCCAGGCCTGGCCTTGGAATTATTGTTCTAAAAGAGGGAAATGAAGTCCTTGTTGGCAAGAGAAAAGATTGCGGCTTGTACGGAATTCCCGGGGGTTATTTGGAAAAATATGAGAGCTGGGA
>Ga0065720_1019023_pt1 | contig 44150 bp, 32 predicted proteins | sample Thericmetagenome_FD_59107 | JGI IMG/M metagenome (GOLD analysis project Ga0065720, IMG submission 59107) | Thermophilic microbial communities from the Joint Bioenergy Institute, California, USA of rice/straw/compost enrichment - eDNA_2 v2... | ecosystem: Engineered > Solid waste > Grass >... | reverse complement strand
GGCCGAGAAGACGCGGCCGCAGGTAGACTCGACGGGAATAAAAACTCGAATGGAAATGGCGGTGGTGACTGGACGATGTCAAGAGAGCCGGGGAAGTCGTGCGTCGAGGAAATGCCGTGCGAGCTAACCCGACAGCTGTCGAGACTGGGCCAATCTGGAAAGATGCCATCGCGAACGGTTTTAATATATGTCTGGCCTTGGAGCTTTGCATCACATTGACGGGGAATGGGCGTGGAAATGAGAGGGAAACTCAGGAGAGGGTGCTCCTCGAGGAACGAACCTGCATCATCGGCCCGTCTGCAAAACAGCAGAGTGAGATGGCCGGGCGCCAATCAAGGCCGTACGTTACAATAAGATGGACGTTGGTCGTCGGATGTCCAGTGGATGGTCACTGCTCCAGCGTGTATCCGTCCGTAACCTGGAAAAGCTCAGACTGTCACCGTCATGACGCAAGCCGCCGTTCTGTGTTTGCATGTGCTTCGGACGAGCGTTGATTCCAGCGATCTGGAAGCCCAAGAACCGCTAGGGGCGCCCAAGCGTCGAAGCGACTGGGACCCGGCGCCTTTAGTAGGGCCAGCCCGGACCAGGTAGGGAGAGGTTGTGGGTACTTGCAGGACAAAGAGCGTGGTGTTGTATGGCCTACATTAAATGCATGTCATGGTGCACGCAAATCCCCTTATTTGCAGACTTTTTTGTCTTGAACTGGTGGGGTGAGGTAGCTGTACCCCACTTTTACATTTGTGCGCCATCATTACCCTTAATACAGTAATGAACGGGCTGCGTTATACACTGGCCTTGGTGGCCTTGTGCAGGTTGCGGGCCACGGACAGTGGATCCCACAAGCCTCGTGCCTTCGAATGGCAACGTGGAATTTGGAAGCCGCAGCATCATGCTTCTTGCATCTCGCCTGGTACTGGGAAACAAAACCAACATCGCCAGCCCTGTCGGTCTCTCCTCGACGCACCAAAGTCCTCATCAGAGCTTATGGGACTAAAGTCATTTGCGCAGTCTGACTTAATCACAATTCAAATTTGAAGCTTCATGGTCGCAAGGGCATAATAGCCCCTCTGCCCTGGTTTTGAGCCGTTCCCATTTGTCTCTTTGCCTAGCATGCCGTCTTGATCACGCACCCACGGATTGACAGCGCGATTTGATCTTCGCTCCATAAATCCCCTTCACATCGCCTGGGGGTTTTCCTTCCCTCTCTTTACCCACAGTAGCTTGCGCAGATCGGCCGATCCCTTGTTCGTGACTCTCCTTATAGAGCCGACATTCTATCGCCTTCTGATACTTCCCTTGCGCAAACCAGTCAGCTAGGAGCTATGGCGGACGAACAGCCGAGGACATCCAACCCAGTCCCTGTTTCCCAGGAAGATGGTCCTTTGCTGGTAAACCTCCACATACTGTCGCCTACAGACGGGGTGGGAAACCTGCGGTTTCCGGGTCTGCCAGCTGCGACGACCATCCGTGAACTGAAGGCAAAGATTAGAGAGACTCTTGAAGCGCGACCAGCAGATGAAGACCAAAGGTTGATCCATCGGGGTCGCGTGCTCGCGCGCGACACAGACACACTGAAAGATGTATTCGGTGAGCAAGAGGTATGTTGCTATGGCTACAAGTCAACAAGTAGTCAGCGAGACTCGAACTGACTGAGGGAGGGCAGATTCGGACAAGCGATCAACAGACGATCCACTTGGTAGTGAGGAATCCGGAGCACCAGCCATCTCGATCAAGCACCACGAGTTCGACCCCTGGCCAAGGCACCTCAACACAGACGCAAGCTCCTGGTCCTGACTCTGCTCTGCCGCGTCTTGATGCTCAGCCCCAGCGCCCGTTCCAGTTCCAGCAAGCCCATATTATCCGTCAGGTGGGCCCAACCTTTGCTGTTGGCGCTGTCGTTCGACCAGGTTCGGCGCCGATCACGCTACCACACGTCACAGGCCAAAACCAACACCAGGAGTTCCTTCAGCGACTAAATCAGCTTCATCAACGGGGAGAAGCATTGCGGGAGGCAAACTTGCGCCAGCTTCTTGCTCAGCAGCGTGGTACTTTGGGTTCCCATGGCACAGTTGAGTCTGCGAACAGCCAAGGAAGCTCAGGAAACTTAGGCAATTCAGAGGTGGGGAGAAGTAGCAGTCCGACCCGACAAACATCACAAACAATTACCCGCGAGGGCACCACGCAAGATGGACAGCATTTTAGCTTCAGAATCACTTTCAACGAAGTCGTCACCCATGCCGGTACGACTTCACGCACTCCTACTGGGACAGCGTCATCTGGTGATGCAGCTGGCCCACGGCCTCTCTCCGCCGCTGAGGTCCAGAACATCATCCAAGCTGCTGATGCTGCTAGAACTGCTCAAGTTATGGCTAATGCCATTCAACGAAGCACATCAGAACCCCCGCCAGCGAATGTGGTCGAGAATCTTGCTAATCACGGCTTCGGTAACCCCATCCAACCAATCCAGCCAGGGGTAACGACCCCTATCATTCCTGCCCTATCACGAAATACTAGTCACACTGTGACCCCTGATCCATCAGCAAGATCACCGAGTCAGAGAAATAACGCTGTGTTCAGCAGCCAATATGCGGAGCCTAGCAATCAGCAAAACGAACAATCCACCTCGCAGTCCGCTACGGCAAACCAAACTACCGGCTTGTCCAGCAGTCAGCAGGCATCTTCAGAACAGCGACAATCACCCCAGACCTATCCAGAGGTTTATCTTCTCTCGTCCCCCACCGGCCCTCGGGCGGTGTTGATTAACAACGGCCCGTCTGACATGTACATCACATCACCGCCGCGAGTTTCACAATATACCCCCAGTTACTACTACAGGGCACCAGCATTTCCCTATATTGTACCAGCGCAAACAGCAACACCTCAAATTCAAGTTCAACCAGGGCAAGCACGCGTGACTATAGCCGTGCCGGGCCAGGCAGAAGTGCGTATAGATACACCTGCTTTGGCTCAGCAACCGCAGCCAATGGCGGCTCAAGTATTTGCACCGCGCAATGATGAGCAAGAAGGCCTACGTCGACGACCAGTTGCCGCCCAACCTGTGGCTGCTGAACTGCCACATCCTGTCCCCCAGCTCCGTAATCCCCATGGAAATCCCGGGGCTGTTGCTGTCGCCGTTGCACTGTGGCCACATATCTGGTTGGTGATCCGACTGCTCGCTTTTGCATGGTGGTTCTCGTACAGTAATCCGTCCTGGGAGCGTTGGCTGTCACTTGCCATCGCTGCCCTGGTCGTGTTTGCTATTAACACGGGTATTTTGAATGGCATCATCAACACTGCCTTCCATCCAGTTAGGGAACAGCTGGAAGGCCTTATCCCGTTCGCAGATCCCAATCGGCAACCAGAGCAAGGCCAGAACCAGAACGGCCAAAATGGAGCGGACCCTGATCCTGCCCAGATGGCTGCAAGGCTCGTTGCTGAAAGGAGAGCTGCCAACCGCAACTGGCTAATGCATCAGTGGAGACGGATTGAGCGCGCCGGAATCCTCTTTCTGGCTAGCTTTGCTCCGGGTGTGACCGAAAGGCATATTCAACTGCTTGAGCAGCGTGAGAGGGCTGAGCGGAGGGCCGCTGAGGAGACAAGGGCAGCTGCTGAACGGGCTGCTCGGGAGAACCGTGAGACACAGCAACAAGGACAGGATCAAGCACCGTCCAGTCAGACAGGGAACGAGCAGACCACTTCAGGGGCTAGTGCACAGCAACCGGCACCACAGCAACAACCTCTTGCTCAAGCGCAGCCGCAACTAGTTGAGACGTAGAGTCAGCGACCGATCATGGGATGGGGTTGTGTGGCCTCGGTGGTCAAGGTGTGGTGGGTTTATAAGAATCTTGGCGTAGGGGGTTTCCTTCCAAAAAACCATTTTACATGGCATTTGCAAGCGGCTCTTTGTGCAAGTGTGTCTCTATAAAGATGTATGTGTTTTCATGACTTGTGTCCATGTTATGAATCTAGTTATGCTGTCAGGGTAGGGACAGAGCAAAAGGAGGTGTAACAACGCAAGGTCTAGATGTAAATACCGCTCCTTTAAGTCTATGAATACCGTGTAGTGCTGTCAGTTTATAGTACATGAACCTGTCACTTATATGTACAAGCCTGATCGCATCCACAGCAACCCCCTGACTGCGATCCAATGCTCCGGCAAGAATACCATAGCAAGCGGATTTAAGTCAAGGGCGGTCTGGGCTGCCCGAATGCCTCGGAGGATTGACAGGTAGTTCCGTTAGTGGCTGCCGACAGCCGAAGTGGGACAGCGGTGACGACAAATCTGGGGAATGGCAACCGAGGCTCTGGGATTCCCCGCAGATCCCATCCAGCTGGAGCAACCGAGCCAACGTATTATTGATATAAATGGCGGGGACTAATTGAATTCAACGTCTTCACTTTCAAAACTCTCTTCTTTAATTTTGTGCCGTTGGATTGCACAGTTGTCTTGAGATTTCCTCTTTGAGTTTATCAAGGTTGAGCCCGGACTGAACACTTCGTACCAAATTCCTAAACCATTGCTTACCTATCAAGTTCATCCCCCCCATAATTAGTCAATAACTCTCAAGATGGCCGAAGCTCAGCTCCATGACTTCCCTTCCCTCTTCTCCCTCGAGGGCAAGGTTGCTGTTGTGACGGGTGGCTCGCGTGGTCTCGGTCTCAGCGCTGCCTCGGCGTAAGTTCACCCCGACTCGACCCTATCTCGAAAGGGGCCCGGGGCCATAACCATCAAATTCCACAACGCTAACAGCTACAAACTAGTTTTCTCCAAGCCGGCTGTTCTAAGGTCTTCATCTCCTCCCGAAAGGCAGCCGCCTGCGACAATGCAGTAAAGGTCCTCAACGCTCTTCCCAACCTTAGGCCAGGCGCCGTGGCCATCTCCGTTCCCGCGGACGGTAGCACGCTCGAGGGCGTCAAGCACCTGCTGGCGCAGGTATCGGCGCACACCGACCATGTTGACATCCTGATGGCCAACGCGGGCGCGACATGGGGTGAGAAGTTTGACACCCATCCGGACTCAGCCTTCGCTAAGGTCATGGACCTCAACGTGCGCGGCGTCTTCAACCTCGTGCGGGAGTTTGCCCCGCTGCTGACCAAGCGCGCCAGCGTTGAGGATCCTAGCCGCGTCATCATCACGGCCAGCGTAGCCGGTCTTGGCGTTGGCAGCCTGGGCAAGCAGGGTACCTACGGCTACAGTGCCAGCAAGGCGGCTGTGATTCATCTCGGCCGGAACCTCGCCGTCGAGCTTGGCCCCAGGGGTATCACAGTCAACAGCATTTGCCCTGGTTTTTTCCCCAGCAAGATGAGCAATGGCCTGCTGGAGATGGCAGGCGGAGTGCAGAAGATGGCTGAGGCGAACCCCATGAGGAGGCTAGGCAGGTCTGAGGATATTGCTGGCGCAGTGGTCTACCTTGCCAGCAGGGCAGGCTCGCACGTCAACGGGGCGGCAATTGAGATTGATGGCGGTGCGCTGTGGTCGCATGGCCAGCTGCTGAAGCTATAAATGGGGGAGAAGAGAGAGGGGATGAGGGGCTAATGGGATACGAAGTGTTCAAAGGCAAGGCACCGGATGTAATCAGATCTGTATGCATGCATTACTACTACAACGGGTACGGAGTACAATTCCTAGGTTGTTTTTTATCCTTGTTGTGTATCGAAAAGCAATGCGAAATAGTATCTAGTGCCCTAATTCTCCTTAAAAGGCTTGCGAGCAATCCAGAAGCTCGCCCGATAGGAGGTCTGCAACATCGACTGTGTGTCCATGATATACGGCGTCTCAAGCCCCGTCTGACGGTGCTCGACCTTGAATCCTATTTGTTCCACCAGCATCATTACCTCATCGTCTGTCAGCTCGAAGTTACCTGGGTCAGCAATTCCCGAGGTGTCAGTGTTGCGCTCGTCGCTGTCATCACCTTCATCCCTGTCCCACACTCGGCCCTCAAAGTGCCACAGTAGCGGCCCTATGTTGATAAGAATACCGTTGGGCTTCAAGCAATGATAAATAGTTTCCAGATACCGGATCAGATTAGGCGCTGTGTCCAGGAAGAACACAGAAGCAACGACATCATACATATTCCCCCTGTCTTCCTGTGCGTACAAACACAGGAAATCAGCAGCACTCATGCTCATGGTACCGACACGCCTAGTTTTCTCGGCCTCAGCGAGTGCCGTTGCTGGATGGATGTCCGGAATGGAGTAACCTCTCAAATGATTTGCGCGGCTGCGATGGTTGGAGAACGTATGAATCCAGGGATAAATAGTGTGCATCCCGGCACGCTCGCATGTGTTGAGGATGTAGGATGATGCAAGCAACTGGTGATATGAAATCTCATTACCCTCGGTGTCGAAACCGTTTAAGCACAACTCGAAGACAAAACGTCCCAAGCCAGCACCAGGAACAAGGACCTTGAGTGGGGGGTACTCCGGACCCCGGGCTTCCTGCTCAGCAGTGATAGCCCGCAAGACTGGCCCAAAGCAGGCTTCGCGCTCTTGGGCACCCTCAGCGGACCAGTCTCTGTAAAACTGACGGATCGTACTCCTGGCTTTGTCAATGTCGTTGTGCCTAGCAGAGCCTTCCCACTGACGGGGAAGCCTAAGGGGTCCAGTGGGGTCGTTATCTGGGCGGACGCCGATACGGAACATGTCGAGGCCGGTCTGCACAATGATACGAGCCAGTTCAGCGTTGCTGTCGATGGCCTCATCTACCTTGTCTAAGGTGTCCAAGTAGTTAAATGGAGGCGCAGCAAGCCTCTTCCAGTGAGCTTGCGGCAGGGCATAGAACGCCTGCCTGCGTATGTGAGTGCACTGGAAGTGAGCGACCTTGGCGTATTGTCTAACTCTGTGGTCAGCTCCAGGACAATAACCGCTTTTCACGATGGCAAGATGCTGAGAAAACTTACTGGTAGGAGTCAAGGGTACGAAAGATCACTCCGAGCTCCTCGGGATCCTCAACGGTCGTCTCGACACCACTCCACGGGGTTTCATTCTCCATTTCGGCAAGGTACGAGACTCCTGATGACGCCGGCAGCAGTGCTGAGTCCTTGAAAGAGCCGGTTTTGAACCAAAAACTGGGGTTTGTTCGATTCGGACGGAAAAGGAAGTTTTGCAAGCAGTGTCCTCAGGGGCAGACTCGAACGGGAGCCAGTACCAGAGTGCCTCTTTTTTTTGGATCGAGGATATTGGGAGCCTTGAGACAATCGAGAAAAGCCGTCCCTTGCAATACGAAAAACGTAGCTGCAGCAGAAAGAGACGTTACTGCGATCTCTCTCTAGAAAGTCATGGACGGATTTAGCCAGTTCCAACTTGATGATTGATCTCAAGGAGCTAGACACCACCTTGATCCTCAAAATCCTTGTCAGCCATCCACTGAAGACTGAAGTGGGCCTCTCCGGTGGCCGGGCAGTGCAGCAACCCGAGCTTTACTCAACTGTTTGTACAGGATGTACCTTGACCATTTGTTGGTGGATTGCAAACACAAAAATCTGGGACTAATGGTGTTATTTCGAGTTGAATCCAGCAGTTGCGGACAAGCGAACAACCTCCCAGAACCATTCCAAAGCTGTTGTCGACATACCTACCTAGCTAGGCAGCTGATAAGCTTTTTGATCCATGAGTGAGTGGTTTCAGGACATAATAAGTGCCCTGGAAGCGCATCACAAGTGGAGACGAAGATGATAGGTAGAGGTACCTACTCTAACGAATAAGGCATGGTTACTCTAGTTACTGAGACTGAAAACTTGTGTGTCGTTCAAATGATTCTCGGATAAATCTTGGGTTGATATACAAGAGCGTAAAGGTTTTTACTCAGTATAAGTGCCTTTACTGATATATTTTCCCTGATCCTACGTGATTTTCCCCTTCGTATGTGTCATTTGAAGCAGGCAAGCTAAGAGTTTGTGCACTTCCAAACTGGGTGACCATGTATCCGTACCTGGTTGGCTGTCTGCAATCAAGTGACTACTGTGTACGCTACTCCTCCCAAGCCTCAACTTCCGGAGTCCTCCTCGCAGCTTCGCACCTTGCACGTTGTCCTTGCAACAGCCAACGCGGATACCTTAACAAGGTTTCGATTCGTGTTAGGCAAGATGCATGAGCCGATTCAACTTTCCTTTCCACTCCCACGCTCACTAGACACTCGCATTTATTTGCACTTGAGCATCAAATCCAAGGCAATTGTGTTGCATTTGACGACGGCAGCGCTCGAAGATGCAGGTGCATCAACTCCATTAGGCTCATTTGTTTACGCCTTGCCTGACGTATGTGTCTCTCTTTGGGACGACCCTTTCGTCGTTTTCACCCGTCTCTTACATCTAATTACTCACATGGCCATAGAGATATAACCCAAGTCAACCTTTGTCCACTCCATTATGTACCGTGGAGCCTACATTGGAGTTCACTACTCGCCTGGCTAAACTTCTTGCGAGGAAGACACAGCTCCCGGTCTACGTGGGCAATTCCATCAGCTTTGCCAGCACTGCCCTTGGGGGCTCTGTCGAAGAGGAGCTTGATGCCTTCAAGAAAGTTGTTGACGTTGTTCTGTCCAAACTGCAGTCTGTTCTCGCATCCGTCCAAGGTCTTTCTAATGGAGTTAGGTCGGAGTAGCTTCCTCTAGGGATCAGGGTTAGGGGATTCAGCAAGAACGAGCCTCCTCGCACCAGAGTACCCTTGGTATTGGTTATGGCATCAACCTTCTACATGGCTTATTCAGAGGCACCGCCGCATCTTTCTAGCTTCCAGGCATTTAGTCCAGCTTCATGTGCACTTCTCAGGAGGGTAAACACGGAGTTCGGAATGGCTTGTCAGCAGTTCGATCTAGCGACTGACCCGAAATACGGGAGCTTGGTTCTTGAATGTTGAACCGCAAAGTGGAAAGCGATGTGGACAGCGCTGTTCTGAAGCAACTGCATCAAACTTCGAGACTTCTATCTCGCGGCGCGCAATCTTAGTACATGACTTTGCCCAAAAAGAGGCTACCATTGGCCACAACTTGCTGACTATCACAGTCCGCACTTAAAATAATGGTTGCTGGGCAGACACAATGTCAATAGGAGCAAGCTCTTGTGTCTTGGCTCCGAGCTTGATCCTCAAACGTTCGCATCCGTTGGTGGGGTCAAAGTTAGAGAGACACGGTCTGTGTTATGTCATCCAGGTTATTGTGTGGCAAGACGGGTCGGCGCATTGCAACACAACACAGTGTAGGGCGTTCGACGACCAGTGAGTAACCATTGACGAACATCTTCTCGGCTTGGCTGGAAGAGCAAAAGCATCCCAAAAGCGATCTGACAACCGCCGGGCTGGAGCATTGTTATCTGCGGTGAGTTGGCTGCGAGCTGCTCTTGCTGTCCGGGAGAGGGGCTGTGGTTGGCTGGCTGCTCTTCCTCCCTCATCAGTTGCCCCGCCACATGCCGGCCCCACCTTCTTCTCTGCGTGGCAACCCTGGTCAGGGTCTTGTGGAGGGACGCAAAAATTGTAGGGAGAAAGCAGAAATGGGACAGCCACCTGGAGGTTCAAGTGCTGGATTTTGAAACACCCCACCTTACAGGTTCAGTTAGCCTTGACTTTGTGGGTTGGCCGAGGCGACAGCCCAACCACTAGGTTTTCTTACACAAAAATTCGAAAGGCGCTCGACAAACGGACGTAGGGCTTAACTCTTCAATCTAAAGGTACGGCGTATGTATATGGAATGCCGGGTTTTGGAACTCCCAGGGAATTCTGCGCAACGGGCGGCAGCGTCTCGCCTTGTCGGGCAGACCTGGGCGTTTTGTGCCCCTGTTTGCCATTAGCATCCACTGCGTTTTACTTTGCTGACAGCCCACTTCAGCAAAGGAAAGGACCGGCGGGGGGCGAAAGACTGCTTGCCCAGCAGGTCAACTAATAGCTGTTGGGTCCACCCCACTTTGCGCGGCAGCATCACCACCACGAACGGTCGACCATCCACCGAAAAACTAAACCACCGAAGACCCAGACCTACCCACTGTCCCGTTTACTGCCAACGGTTTCCAACGCAAGCCTCTTACTTTATCCCTTCATTTTTCCCTTGCCCTTTCTTGTCACCGGGCTTGCGCAAGCAGACTGGTCGCCAACATCACGGATTTCTGCCAGGCTTTCAGCACGCGCCTGTCGCCGCCACCAACCCCACCAGTCTCGGTCTGCAAACTTGCGCGCCCTCCTCAACACACTCCGACCCCGCCAACATATTATAAAGTTCCGTTCAACCACCTCTGCCATGGATTGGCAGCCTGACCTGGAGTCCCTCGGGACCCTCGCGGCCTGCTTGAAGGACTCGCTGAGCGGGTTCAACAAGGCCGTGCAGAAACAGGCTGAATCTGTGAGTTGGTGCTTCGAAGAAACCATTGGTGATGATTGATCATATGGCACCTAGGTGTGAAGCAAAACAACTGACAAACATGTCGCACGTAGATGCTGTCACGAGCAAAGGCTAATCCCGATATCAACAACTACCTGGCATCCATCTTCTCTAGTACCGAGTCCCCTCCGGTGCTGGCGCTGTCTCCCAATGACTGGCATCTTGTCCGGTCAGCTGCAGCCATCATGCTCAAGAACAACATCAAGTCGAATTACAAGCAAATCCCCGAGACTAGCATAGCTCTGATCAAATTTGCTGTTCTTATTGGAATCCAGGACAAGAACTCACAGATCCGCAACTATGCGGGCAACATTACGACGGAGATGATTCGCCGTGGTGGCCTCTACAGCTGGCCCGAGTTGCTGGAAGAGTTGTTGCGGCTGTTGAGCAATGAGACGGGTCAAGTTCCCCCGGAGGCTCAGGAGGGTGCCATGGCTGCGATGGCTAAGATTTGCGAGGACAACACCAAACTACTGGAAAGGGAACACGCTGGTCAACGGCCGTTGAACGTCCTTCTCCCCAGACTAATCCAGGCGACCAAAAATCCTCTGCCCAAGGTTCGTGCCTTGGCCCTGGAGGCCATCAACGTGTTTACACCCCGGAAATCACAGGCCATGCTTCACAACATCGACGACCTCCTGCAGCACCTCTTCTTCCTAGCTCAGGACCCTGTGGCCGATGTTCGTCGCCAGGTTTGCCGCGCCTTCGTCCACCTTGTTGACACACGGCCAGATAAACTCCTGCCCCACCTCAGCGGACTGGTTGATTACATCATTTCACAGCAAAAGAGTGACGACGAGGATCTTGCTTGTGAGGCTGCTGAGTTTTGGCTTTCAGTTGGTGAGCATGATAATCTGTGGCGAAGCCTGGAGCCGTACATCCAAAAAATCATTCCGGTGCTGTTAGACTGCATGGTATACAGCCCCGAAGACATCGCCATTCTTGGGGGCGCCTCTGATGATGAGGACGAGGAGGACAGGGAAGAGGACATCAGGCCACAGTTCGCCAAGAAGAGCTTGAAGCGTGGTGGTGCTGGAGACGCCAATGGCGATAGTGCCAACGCTTATGAGAAGTTAACGAGCATGGATAACGATCTGGAAGAGGGAGAGATCGATGAGCTAGACGAGGAGGGTGATGAAAATCCAGACGAGAAGTGGACGCTACGGAAATGCTCAGCTGCGGCACTGGACGTTTTCGCTACCGACTTTGGCGGCCCTGTCTTCACTTGCATTTTGCCGTATCTCCAAAAGAACTTGAAGCATGAAGATTGGCCTTATAGGGAAGCCGCCGTTTTGGCTCTTGGAGCAGTTGCTGAGGGCTGCATGGACGTGGTTACTCCACATCTCCCAGAGCTTATTCCCTACCTGATTAGCCTCCTTGAAGACCCAGAGCCTGTTGTCCGGCAGATCACTTGCTGGACACTTGGTCGATATTCTTCCTGGGCAGCTAATCTTCGCGATCCCGCCCAGCAACAGACTTACTTCGTCCCACTCTTGGATGGCATCCTCAGAAAGATGGTTGACAAGAACAAGAAGGTTCAGGAAGCTGGTGCGTCGGCCATGGCAAACCTGGAGGAGAAGGCTGGCAAGCACCTCGAGCCCTTCTGCGGGCCTATCATCCAACAATACGTCCTGTGCTTCAGCAAATACAAGGACAAGAATAGGTGGATTCTTTACGACTGTGTGCAGACACTAGCTGAGCATGTCGGCCCTGTGCTAGCGCGCCCAGAGCTGCGAAACCAGCTAATGCCTGCCCTTATTGACCGGTGGCAAAAGGTTTCAGATCAGTCGAGAGAGATGTTCCCGCTGTTGGAATGTCTCTCTTTTGTTGCTATTGCTCTGGGTGATGCCTTCACCCCCTATGCTGAGCCAATCTTTGCACGCTGTGTCAACATCATTCACCAAAATGTGGGGCAGGCAAGGGCTGCTACCAACAATCCCGACCTAGATCCGCCCGAGAAGGACTTTTTGGTGACCAGTCTTGATCTGTTGAGCTCCATTATTCAGGCTCTTGACAACGCAAAGGCTGTCAGGCTAGTTCAGTCAAGCCAGCTTTCGTTCTTTGAGCTCTTGAGCTTCTGCATGGAAGATCCGGCTGACGAAGTCCAACAATCTGCCTATGCTCTCTTAGGTGACTGCGCAAAATTCGTCTTTGAGCAGCTACGGCCATACCTTCCCTCCATCCTGCCAATTCTCCTGAAGAGGCTGGATCTAGACAACATCCTTGATGAGGAGGTCGATGGTCACTTCAGTGTCGTTAACAACGCTTGCTGGAGTGCTGGGGAAATTGCGCTGCAGTACAAGAAAGAAATGGCTCCCTATGCGGAGGAGCTGCTTCAGCGCTGCGTTGAGATTATTTCTAACCCGGTCGTTCCACTGGGCGTTCTTGAGAATGCTGCCATCTTGATTGGCAGACTAGGGATTGACAACTATGAAATCCTTGCTCCACATTTGTCCAAGTTTGCAGAGGACTTCCTGAGAGTCATGGAGGACACCGACCCTTCAGAGGAGAAGGCAACGGCCTTCAAGGGATTTAGCATTGTCGTAGCCGCTAATCCCCAAGCAATGGAAAAGGATCTCTTGCGTTTCTTCACCTCAATCGCGAGGTACCACGATCTGAAGCTACAGAATCCCATCAAGCATGAGTTGCATGAAGCATTCCAGAATGTAAGTTGCCATTGCTTGGGTTGACTACCTGTTACCACTGAATCTCTCACTAATCACACAAACCATTCACAGGTCCTCAACATTTACCGGCAGTTAATCCCGCAGTTCAACCAATTCCTTGCTCAGCTCCAGCCCCAAGATCAGCAGGCTCTCAGAGCTACCTATGCTCTTTAATGAGTGGAGTAAGGCTCCTTTCGCTCGCCAGTTTCACAGTGGTTTTAATGGAGGAAGGAGAAGGAAACAATGAAAAGGACTGGTTCCCACTGCATGATTCTACTGGCCTTTTCCTTCAGAAGAAACCTGCGGGGTGACTCATGTTCTCTTCACTTGCTTGCCTGCATTTACTTCGGTTCTCTGCCAGATAGCCTGAGCAAGTTCGAGCAAATGCTCGTCAATCATACAAATATCTTCCTTGACATTTCCTTGTCTTATAATGATATGTTCCGGTTTGCTCGCTGCAGAACCAGATCACTCAGGGAGGTTTCTATGCCGTAGATAGGTTTTGTTGTTTTTTGTGTTTCTTAGCTGGGATCAGGAAAGAAAAAGAAAACCGAATATACCCCCATGGCATCAATCGGTCTTTGCTTTCAAGATACACCGTCATTGTGACCTGAAGCGAAGAGGGGTAATGCCGGAGGATGTTCAGTGGCATGACTTGCCTTTCTCTCGATCAGTCTCTGCCTTTTTCTGATACCCCTGGAAGAGTCATCCTTTTAAAACTGCGGAATAACTCGAAGGTATTGCTCTTGAAAATTGAAGGGATGATTTTTGCACCCTCACTAGGTACCTGCCCGAAAATGTGCTGCTGTTGTTTCGGACCGAAAGGTGATAGGTGCTGCAAAGGACTAAATTTTATTAACCAATCTCTTTTGAAACAACCATCGGAGAGGGACTTGGGATACAGATCTGTCTCTTTTTGTCTCGATTTCGAGCGTTGAATGAGATCTTTTATTGGTTCGTGTCTGAAAGACATCAAGCAAAAAAACAAGGTACCCGTTTTTCCCCGTTGGGGGGAGGGAAGGTAGAGGAATGCCAGAGAAAGAATATAACGGATGACGATCTCATGAGAATTGTCGAATCGATGCTAGAGATTTTCGCATTGGGCATAAGGGTACCGGATTTCTGGGAGTCGGGTCCGAAATGACTAGTCGGGCGCCTATCACCTGGCGATTGAGCAGGAAGATCGACAATGGCTGTAGGACAACACCTTGGAAGAAGCAAAGTAATTACCGGACACCCAGATACATGTGAGGAAATATGGAAGCAAAAATTTAATGGGTCGCTTTTATCATAGCCTCAGGAGCCTGATCAGTCCAGGCGATATTAGCCAACATAGCCAAAGAGAAACCAGTTTGGTCCTAGGCAACAGTCCCAGCCTGTCGACCCTGAATCTTCAGGGAGTATTATATTGAATTCGTGCACACTTCAGCACTTCTAGGGACCTGATCATGTATAACTGATAGTCTCAAGTGTCTGTCTGGGAAACTCAAGCCGACTGGTGATGGGATCTGATAACTGATAAGATGGGTTTTCTGGCGATATAAGTTCTCTTTTATCATCCCTACACGCATCCTGTCTCCACAACACCGCGTTCACATGTGTACGGTAACTGTAAATGGTTACCTAGTTTTCCATCTGGCGATCTCCGAGGAGTTAAGCTGCACCATTGATTTTATTCGTAAGTATGACAATAATTTCTACCATTTCCAGAACAAGGAATACAGAAACCAACGAGATCACGATGCTCGCACATTCCGATATGTGTCCGTCAAGTTATCCAGATCACCACCTATCTATAGACCAGCCGACAGTGGTGTGGTGGAGTGTTATGACCTGGTTGTCTTGACCTAGGTTACTTCCGGGAGTGGCGATGCTTCTCGATCCTGAGAAGAGTCTACACCTGCGGCGTATGCAAAAGCATCTTTCCTCGGAATGTGACAACTTGTGGCCTTTTCTCCGAATGGATCAGGGACGTCGGACGTTTAGGTGTTAAGATTCTTAGTGGATACTATGACCAAGCTGGAAACTTGGCCGCAATGTATGTCCGAAGGAGTCTCCACACCGTGTCATGTACAAGACATTGTTATCGTGGCTAAAACTTGCTTTTACAAAAGCTTATGGATAAGGCAATCAATGCTCTTGGGAGAGTGATTTTTCACGAAAGGGAAGGTATCGCCTTATGGTAAGCTTTCACTCGTTTTTGCTGACCTGTATCTCCCATTCCCCACTAGCCACTCCGAGCAGCTTGTGTATACCGTCTTCGAAACAGCTTAGGTGTATTTAGCTAGAGCATCATGATGATGTGCTCCTTGCTTGAATATAGCGCTTGAAGAGGATTACTTGGCTGGTTTCGACCATTTTGGCACCTTTCACAATGAGAGCGAAGTTCCAGTATGGAACATAAAAGTTGCACTCATGGTATGCTCATTGAGGATGCCTGCTTCTTGTTGGAGCCACGCAGGCAGCTCGGAACAGCCAGTGTGCCAGGTGCTCTCGATATGCTTGCAGGAAGATTCGTAGCTTTCTGACCTGACCTTCCGACTCACGCCAGATGTGTCGTTGTGTTGTAAATGCCTGATTGGAGAGGACTCAGGCTGCCCCTCTAGAAGAGCTGGTTTTATGTAATTCAATGCTTCCTTGGCCTCTGATTTCATAAGTAAATGGCACAGGCGCCATGTAATTAGCCATTCAGATCTCCTGATCTCATTCCCGGAGATGGTTGTGTACATATAGCACGCCCGTGGCGTCGTGTTACTGGGAAGCTCTCACTCCCGGGTTCCGTTAAAAACAATGAAGCACTTAGTCAAGAATTTCCGTAGCAGCTCTGATGCCACTTCAGCCCGTTTGAGGTTTTACAAGCCAAGGAAAAACAAGCCAGTAGATGTAAGAAGGCCGAGAGTTGCTCGGAGCCTAGCATTGATCCCAGCAATCCCTCAGTCCCTAACAAGGTTTCAAACAGGGTATAAATCATCGTCCTAACCGACTCCAACCAGGAGACTCATATATCGGTCTGCTAGTAATGTGTATCTTCGGCATCGTTTCATTGGGGAATATATGAGCCTAGATCCGACTACTGACACTGAGTTATTACCCTAGCCGTAGACGAGTTGAAGGGGCAGTAAGGAGGGAAGGGAAACGAGGGCAAGTCTGACAGCGATGATTTAAGATCTCTCTCTACTAGTAGTGTTAAGCGCTCAAATAATATTTCTGGAAAACTGCGATTTTTTGTAGAGGTAATGCCATGCTTCAAACGTGCTACCTCGTGTAGACTTAGATGAGGAGCTTTCCTTTCATTCTCCGTCTCATTTGCGTTCTGCCACAGACTCCCTGTCCAAGAAGCGTGTCAGAGACTAGGCATAAGCAAAGGAAACATGGAATGCCTGCGCTGGGGCAGGCTGGTCAGTGGAAAACGAGAAAATACCAACTCGGGACTTAGATACATTCAACATGGTCCTTTATTAGTGCTTTTTGGGGCTCATTGGAAGGATAACATTGACTGACAGGATATACAACGGCTTCTAAGGCCACTTTGACGGTGGCAGTGCAGCCGTGTTCAAGTATAAATGCTCAACAGCACTTATTGAACGGCACCAGCGCTCTTCCGTTTGTTTCGAAAGGGCATGGCATATTTACCAGGGCCTCCATGATGCCTGCGACATTATGTAACCTATGGATATGATTCAATCATGCGCAGCCGGATGTTTTTGTTGGGTATTCTACTAAAGCTGAAACTGCCCGAGCTATAATGTGAGTGTCAGAGGATGGGTTCATTGGGCCCAGCGTCCCTGGGCAAGATGGATGGCCGGGCGTACGAGGAAGTCGTGGCCGTTCTCTGTCCATTGCACACAGACACGCACAGTGGCGGACATACTTACCTGGCTATGGAAAGGGAGAGGATCATTGCCAGTTGTGTAACGGTCAAGGGATAGCTCACGTTTGGCCTGCGTCTCCCCTGCAGTTCAATTACACCTATAACCGAAGCAGCAGGAACACACGCAGATGAGCTGGTCATAGAAGTACCTATGCACGCTTCTCATCGATGAAGGCAACTTGGAGATCAAAAACCATCGGAAACACTCCATACCATAACATCCAGTTGTTGAAAATTCCTGTTACCATTACCCTTATCTAAGAGAACAACAAAGGTTGGGAAGAGGATAAGGACTCAGAGCGCACACCTGTAGTAACTAGTAACGGCGGCAGAGAGCATGTTGCCCAAACCAAACCACATGATCAAAGGCCATCGGTTTCTTTACTGCTACTTCGTACAATACGGAGCATCTGCATATCCTTACACCACACTGGATTGTGGGATAAGGAGTGGTGGACGGAGATGTGGCTGTGAAGCCCTTGAAACGCGCGACGTCAGTGTGGGGCCCGATGTGCTGGTTAATTGGCCCAGGACGATCGGGGGCCGGAATAATAATAGAAACAAACTATCCCCGACTTGAATGCAATCCGATGTACGCACACCCGTCGTCGACTGGCCGTGGGATGAGATGGGGGTCCGGTGTAGGTAACTGCCAAAGCTTAAGGCTGCACAGAGTCCACTGCCAAATTGTTTCAATAGCAGGCAGCTTGATATTTAGTTGGTTTTTTAAAGGTTCTTATGAATTTCCAAGATACCCACACAATTTTGAATGCTTACTCATTGACACTGAAGAGACCGGATGCATTCACCACATAGGTACAGCATCGGTAATCCGGGAAGCTGCCTGCTCAGCAAGAACCAAGCTGTTGTGGCGGCTGTCCCAGCTCCAGGCTTGAGGTTGGAGGGTCAAGGATCCATTTGGACCACCTGAAACTAGGCCAAATGCCTGGCTCCCGGCCCTCAAGCTATGATGCAAGAGGCCGTGGACATGCCACAATGACTGAGGGCGGATATCCTAATGTCAGTTAGTGCTGCGGAGGGCTGCTGTTCTTTTTTCCTCTCCTGGTGGAGATCTTCGATACAAGCATATGGATGAACTGTTCTTTTTGAGCACTTCCAGAGGCTCCCAGGGCATGTCCCCACATCCAGGGTGATAAGCCCACAATCTTTTGGGAAGTTGGTTGATCTCGCTACACAACTAGCGCAGGGAGTGAAGACTTTTTGCGCGATCGGCCTTTGCTTTGCTGTAGCTGATGCCGTCTACTGTTAGTGCTTTCAGAGCGGAACTTGTAAAGGTTTAGGCCGATCTGTAAACACGCGATAAGCATAACAGATCTGAGATATAGCGGGGGAAAAGGCTTCGAGAGCGTGCCGGGTGTTTGGGGTTAACTGGGGGGAGGGGGGAGCCAACTGCAAGTACTTGCAGGTGTGCAAGGCTTGCAAGGCTTGCAGGGGTTTGAGACGGATGCGCGGAAAGCCAAAAATGGACACGAGAAAAACGGTCGGCCCCTCCAACCAAAGCCGCCAATATCCCCCGATTCATTCGCTGTTGAGACAAGGGTCCGCCAGACCGAGAGGGACCCTTGGCCCAGCAACCGTTCAGGTTGTGCAGCTCCACACAAAAACGTCGAAGGAAACGTTAGTTCCAAACTTCCAGCCATTCAGCTTAGGCTTAGCGTACGCCGGATGATAGTCAACAAGACGGAAGAAACGGACAAGTTATATCTGCTTACAGCTCCTGTTTCTGCAGTACTACGACATGTCAGCCGGCCGGATAAGATACAAGGACGTGCTTACCTTAGAAATGAGGACGTGCAAACTTCCACGTCAGGGTGTCCGGAACTCCACCAAATTTCACGGCTTTTCTCCGCTGCGCTGGGGATTCAGAGAAACCTTTCCTCTTCCGGTCTGGAGCTGCTCGCGGCTCTGTCCCGCGGTTTTCCTGTGAGATCGATTCAGCTTCCAGTGCCGTCTTCCTGGACCAATCGACAGCCACCTAAGTGGAGCTCGGTCACCACACATGTTACCAGCCAAGCTCCAGTGGGCTGGGCTTTTGACACGGTAAAAGTAAGCGATGACATCAGTCCGTAAGCTCCACCGAAGTCAGGTTTTGCCTGCGAATCGGGCGAAGAGAAGCAAAAGATTTTGTTCCGAACGTACTTCGCAAAGTTAAAAGACCTCATGTTATGGGCATGTTGCTTGATGGGTTGCGGTAATAGTAGGCCACAGCAATCATCAACGATCAGTACGGATATAGTATTCAAAATCGTTTGAGGAATAGCGGTGAATGCTCTTTGTTGCACGAGTATTACCCAGCGCGCACGAATATCCTGGAGAAGCACTGGAAAGCCCTGCTTTGTAATTTGTATGTATGGTGCTAGGGAGCTGTAGAGATACCGGGTTCGTCGGAGAAGGTAAACTTCATTATGCAAGGAACCAAACACGTAGCGAATAAGTGCGAACATTCATACCGTGAGAGAGATTGAGAACAGCCAGAGACCAGAAGCTGGACACGAGAAGGCCTGTAAGGTAGGCATAGTCTTTTTGGTGTTGTAGCAGCAATGAGGAACCTCCCTTGGTCGTCCTGTTCCAATCGTGCGAAGTGCAGCACCCTCGCCTGATGGTGGTCTGAACCCCGCACTTGCCGACCAACCATACGGTCTTCATCAGAACGGGTAGCAACAAGCAGAGAGCAGCACGTCACCAGAACATCCGGCAATGGGACTTTTTGTGGAGATGCCGAATTCCTTCGATTAGCCTTTGTTTATCTAAACCGGTTTCGAAGCATAAACAAAAGATGAAAAAGCTGCAGATAAGTTGTTCAGATTCTGGTGACTGCAGCCTTCAAATTCAGATGTGAGCTTTGTAGTTATTACTCAACAACTGTCTCATTCAGGCTCTTCTCCGTTGCCGAACACCCACTCACAATCTCTCAGGATCCAACTTGACTCCCAACCCTCCTTGGAAGCCCCGCAGAGGTGCTGGAGCTTCGGCCAAGTCCTTACCCACACCAGCGTATCCAATACTTCAGACGAGAATCGACCCCGCAGGCCAAACCTGACAAAACGCGCAGAAAGGCCACCATTGTGTCTATTATCCATGATGTACGGAGCGCGTCCATTCTCTGCACTTTCCTGCTAGGTAGTTTTGTGGGAGCGTTCGCACGCGCTTCTCCAGCGTTGAATATTTTTGCTTGGCCGAGGTCCGATGGCGGGATTGAGGCAACCAGCTTCCACGTCTTTCACGCCCGCGGTTGTGTGATGGACACCAACACCAGCCTTAGTTTAATCAAGCTCTGTGATGCCGATTCAGTGCTTTGTTCACCCGGACTAATATCAAACTTAAAACTCGCTGTTGAAAGATAGCCAATCCACGTGGGCATCAGCCTGCGGGAAGTGGACGGCCTACCATGCCATTGGACCCTGTCAAACTTGGTGATTACTGGTGACTGAGGGAGCTGGGAAGCCGATCATCAGGTTGTCAGCCATCTTTTGCTTTTTGCCCGCATTCAGGCCCAACCGTGATTTCGTCACGCCCGCCCCCAAGCGGTAACATCTGGTGCTCCGCCTCAGTGTCCTCGCTGCAAGGTTGCAGTCCGGAGACCGGATTGGTCTGGGCATGCAGCGGCTGGCCAGGGAAAGGCTCAGATAATGAGGCATGCCCGCATCCATTGTAACCCTCTGGGCCGTCGAGCTAAGAGACAAAATATTCATCTCTGCCCGAGCAGAAAAGACCTGTTCGTCCATTATCCACATCACAAACTCGCAGTGGTGACTAAGTCCCCACACTCTGTATGTTCCTCAAACCGAAGTCATAGTGCTGCGTGTGTGTCGTCAATACGATTCCCATTAGTACCTCTCTACCAAATGGACATAGGAATTGCTGTTGGCATATTGGTTGGAGAAGCTACCAGTCTACACACCTAGCTACATTCGGATGACCAATACAAGTAGAGCGCTGCGGGCGTTGTGTGGGCAAAAAACCAGCTCAGGCTAACGCCACAAGCGCTGATGGTTCCCTTACCCATTCCGCCCAGTCTCGCAACAATTCACGGCGCTACTACACGCAGTGTCTTGCTTGGAACAGCGATAATGTACGTAGGCGTTTGCCAGAAACTCAGAGACGACCTTGTATAATCTGAAGAAACAGGTGTATTGATGGCGCCGGATTCGGTGGGCGGTTTCCGACTTAGCAGCTGGCTTCCGCTGCACTCTCCTGACACACATAATCCGCAGGTATCAGAGAAGGGTTGGGTGTTTCCAGCCGAGGGACAGAAGCTCCGTAATCCGTAATATGTACACTGGGCTACCTGGTCCAGTTCGCGAAAGGCATCGTGGGCTCGACGACATCGCTGCTGAAGTCCGCTCCCGTCGAGCCGGCATCCAAGTAGTGCTTCCTTTGTTTTGAGTCCACACAGGCTTGCCTGCTGTTCAGCCAGCAACGGTTGTAATTACTACAGCGCAACCATCAACAGCTCTGTTCTAAAAGCTTATTCCTTCATGCGTACGGCCAGCTTTCAACAGCGTTGGATAACATGCACACAATAATAACACCCATGATTTCTCTTAACATTCCGTACAATACAGGCATGACACTGAGCAAATCTGCATGGATTGATTAGAACCGTGCACAGGGGATATGACGGCTCCAGATCTGTGATGCGCAAAGTTCCGAGTCGCCGGCACCAGTCGATCTCCTAGTCGTCCTGTCTTGCTGTGCACAATGACACATCTGGTCCGGCTCTCGGTGTCCCGTCGCCCTTTCGAGAATCTTGGATCTTTTGTTTCAGTGGGGGCGACTTGCAAGCCGACTGAGTGCTAAACCGCAGAAAGCAAGCGCCTAGCCCGTTATGGAATAGACGCGTTTCCCAGTGGTGGTGGGGCAGCAGCAAAACATGGTGTGTCAACATGGGAAGTCTTGGCCGTCTAGCTTTCCCAATGGGGCAGATGGCTTGGGGCCCTGGGCCCAAGTTGTTGTGCGGCGGAGGTGGTATCCCACTGCCCCAGCCATGGGGTGCGACATGCGACACTAGGCCCAGGGCTTGCAGGGCCTAAAACATTAGAGGTATTTAACAGTGCAGCACCCCCGAAACGGGGCGTTTCTTGTTTCTTTGCTCACCAGACCTATCATCACTTCGTTCAGCACCTGTTGCTGCACCACTACTCCTCACGCTCGCTTTTTGCACCTCTCTCCCAAGGAAGTCCTCGTCGACTCCTGTCATTCGCTTGTTTCTTGTAATTGGTTTCCTTCTGTGCCGCAGACTCGAGCTTCCGAAAACCTCAAGTCGAAAAAATCCTCGGTCAAAGCAGATCCGAAGCAGCTGGAGTCACCAAGAGTTGAAAACCCATCGGTCACGGTGATCACCCAGCACAAAGCTCATCTGCAGCCCCTGGTCCGCTCGGCCGGCAGCTTCTCGTGCCAGTATTTCAGGACGAGAAACGCAGATGTCTGTTTGACGGCCTCGCTCGCTCTTAGCTCAAAACAGTACTCTCGCTCAAGTCTCGGTCTCGCAAACGTCCCAAGTATTCCCACGATCGCTACTCTGAGGGAAGGAGGAAGGAAACGGAGAGGAAGGAAGTCTGCCTTGAATCAAGACGCTATCGAGAAACGCAGAGGATCAAGCGCATAGGGCAGGTCCACGAGGTTGACCTGTCAGCTGGCTGAAGCACCTTGTTTCTCACGAACTCGCGCCTTGCTACTTGAATTTGCTCTGGTCGCCGATAACCTGCTCACCTGGCGGCTGCTCTTATCGGGTGAAGATCGAGCTGCACAACCATCCCGATCTGATTGTGTGTCATCAGTTCAGTCCCAGTTCAGGCTTGATCCCGCTGGCCTCGCAGGCTGAGCTATCTTGAGTGCCCCTCTCCTCCTGCCGCAACTCGCTCCGCTCGCTATCATCTAGCCCTAGGAGGCATATCGTGTGTTTACTCTTAAACGTGGGCATCCTGGCCAACCCATCGCTTTCACTATCCACACCACTGACTGACCAACGCCCTCCAGTTCTTTCGTTAATTTAATTTCTACCGTACCGTAGTCGTAATCATGGCTGGTCCTGGTGGTGGTCCCCCTCGGCGGAGGTATGTGTTTGATGACTCTTCTCCTGCTGCTCTTGGGAACATATCAGCTAACAAGGTCTCAGTCACACCAAGTCCCGAAAGGGATGTGACACTTGGTACGTTTAGACATTCGATTGCCCTCCCAGATTTGGCTGTATGATTGTCCAGCCCGACACCACCTGCTAACAGCTTTATTGCAGCAAGCGTCGCCACATCAGGTGCGACGAGAACTTCCCTCAGTGGTAAGATGACACCACTTTAAGCTTTTTAGAAGGGAAGCACTATCAATCCAGCTAACAACAACAGCCGCAACTGCACCAAGCACAAAATCCGTTGCCCTTACAATGACCAGGCGCCCCCAGACAGGTCTGGTTCGCCTGACAAGCCCGATCTGATGTGGACCCCTGAGATCGAGGCAACGATCGACCAGTGGCGCCGCACTGGCATGTTCCCGTTCCCCAGGCTCGGAATCTACCCGGCACCTTCTCCCGAGCGCCTTACGACCGAAGATCTGAGGTTGATCCACCATGTGGCTTCCATCTGCGATCAGATGCAGGAGCTCGACGCCAATGACTTCACGCTCTGGACCCGGCAGATCCCCACGTAAGATTGACCCCAAACAGGATTAATACTTGTTGTTTACCACAGTGTTAACATATTCTACAGGATCCTTCGGATCGGCGCGACCCACAGTTACGTCTTGCATGCCCTGCTGGCTTTTTCTGCCATGCATCTGGCATACCTGACGAACTGCCCGGCTGTCGGCAACATGGCGTACGAGCACCGTGGTGTTGCCTTGAGTGGCCTTCAGGAAGCCATCAATACCTTTTCCAAGGAGACTTCGGACGCTATCCTTGCCGCTTCTCTGGTCCTTTCATGGCAAGCCACAGATTGGTAAGCAATACAATGCAACCTCCCGTCATTGCGCAAACAGCGGGGGCTGCCAGGAGGCTTGTGCTAACAAGGTGTTCTGCAGGCGGAGCTGGACCCAGCTGATGCAGGGTACCTCATCGGTCAGTTCACATTGCGTTGCAGCAGTTGTTCGGAATTGCATGCTGATGCTAACTGATTGGCTGTAGATCATCGAGGCGATGGATCCATGGAAGCATGAGTCTCAATTCGGCGATCTCATTGCCGAGATTAACATATTCCCCACGGCGCCATCCTCGCCTACCCCAGATCATAGGTCCAACCAGCCTTCCGAGGAGGACCTCGAGGCTTTCCAGAAGGCTCTGCAGCAGCTTCAGAAGCTGGAGACCCATCTCAAGAAAAATCGCGAAGACACGAAACCTGTTTCTCAGCTCATCACCTTCCTCAAGGGCTCGCGCAAAGTCACGTCCTCCCTGTCGGTGGCACAGCAGTTTGATCGTTTGAAGCCTCTCCGCACTTGGCTCTTCTGGCTGCCTGTTTCATACCTCCAGCGGAATGGGGTATCGCCAAGCGCTTTGGTTGTTATTGCTCACTACTATACGGCCGCCCTCCTGATGGAGCGCCTATTTCCAGAAATTGGTGCGGCTTACTTTGGCAGCATGACGATCAACCCTGTTGAAGAGATCGCCCGTCGCTTGTGTTCCCTTAACGCCTCCGGACAGCTCCAGGGCAATCTCCAGACCCCCCTTGCTTTGATGGAGTTTCCCATCGAGACTGTCAACGAGTTTCGCTCACGGATGGGTTGGGGTCACCCTATGCGCACGTCACCCTACGCCCATTTTGACACCCCTGGCTTCTCTATGAACGAAACGTCGCCGTTGATGATGCCAGCCGGTGTGTCTCCCGAATACCTCCCGTACGGCGACAGTGTGACTTTCAGCTACAGCACGGAGGATCTGTCCGTCATCCCCGAAGCCGGCACAAATAACGGTGTCAGCCCGCTTCAGCTGTCGCCCTCATTCGCCAACACCCAATATCTTAGCATTCCCAGCCCATCTTACGGAGCTTACAGTCCGGCATCGAGCACGTTTGGCGACTTCAGCGATTTTGGCGATGCTTCTCCAATCATCTACAGCGATGCCGAAGACTCTGCCACTGGACCCTATGGCATCGGGTATACGGCTGCCTCGCCCATGATGGGCGGTGCCAACACTTATGGCGTTGGGTTCGTCTCTCCACTCCAGCCTGTGTGGACCTGATTCCCCTAAAGTGTCACCAAGGGCTGCTGCATCCTGGACTTGACGCGAAGGAAAACCATGATTAACTGTAACAACCAGGACTCCTCTCATCAGCACATCTCCGGACTATCCGCCGCCCGAGGATCCTTTTGCCTGGCTTCCTGCTCCATCCCCGGCTTTCCTGCCTTCGCCCTTTTTGGATCCTAAGCAGCAACCCATCTTTTCAGTTCCCGGTTCCCCGATGATCGCTCAGGACAAAAGTAGTGCGCCATCCGAAACCGTCCTCCCCGCTTCACAAAGCCCTGAGAATCCTGAGAAAGGCTCCACGAATTAGCGACTCTGGTTTTCTCCTCCGGTCCCACGTCTTGTGATCCCACCTTGTTTGTTTTTATTTTGGTTCGGCTTCCTGATCTCTGCTTTTTGGTTTTGGACCGCTTTTCCCCTCAACACAGACGCAATGTACACCACCCTCGTTGGCGATCACCATACACATCGGTATCGGCTCGACAGCAGCCAGTAACCCCCCGCCATCTCCGGATGATGGCGCGCCACATTCCTTTTAACGACTGCGACGAAACGCATCCCAACAATATAGACTAATACCGCATCACAATGCGACGACGCTCCTTATTCGAGATACCCTAACTTACGACGCTCCTTATATCGCAAAACCGGCTGGTCCACCTAGTTCAACTATAGACTTTCCTTAATCGATTCTCGCGGATCGGACGGACTATATACATGTATACACCATTGTAATATCCAACTTGATTAGACATTCATTTTCGGCGGCAATTATCATCATATATCGGGCATTCATCATTGGCACACATATAGACTTTTTCGCTCCTTACGCAATTACAATTGGATGATCACGATACCCAACTGCATAGCGGCTGTTGTTTGGATATAGCGGGCAATTTCATTTTTTCTATCTTTTGGAGGGGCTTGGTTACTGTCCTTTTTGGTCAGCTGTGTGGCTCGAAGGCTGTTGACAGTTCTTCAATCTAAAGTGTTGTCTTGAGGGAAAATGCCGATTGTATTTCTCTCGGCACTCGGCGGATTTTAGGTTATCGGCATCGGACGGCGTTCAAGGGTTTTTATTCCGTTGTTGATGTTTAATTTCTAGTTATTGCTGTTGCGATTCTTTTTGTGGCTTAGCAATGAAGTTAGGACAGAGGGGGAGAAGTGTTGGAGGCTACGCAGGGATATGTGTTCTTCCCGGGAAGAGGAAAGGTGGTAACAGCCTAAGTCTTCCTTGGGTTAATCGTAATTGTGGTAGCGAAGAAGAAATGGGAGTCGTTTGGTTGTCCTCGAGCAATCTCGCTAGTTCTCTTGGTTCATATGCACCCACGTCGTGACGCCTTGATTGTCTTGCTCTGTGCGCTGTTTCCCTATCCTGTACCATTACGAGATGACAATACACTCAGCACTCCAATATCCATTTCTAAAATGATGGGAGATGAACGAACATGTTGCTAATCGATAACACCTATTGTATATATACATGCCTTGTTACTCAAGACTCAAGTGGGACTCTTGATGCTCACCTGTTTGTACATAGAGTTGTATACCTGCTTTAGTACCTGCCTTGTTCTAGCAAAAGGCCTGATTCTCCCAGTCAACCATCGAGAAGGAGTCCTGAGAAAAAGAAACATAACATCTTAGGTTAGACGTATGTGAAGTAAACTAGGTAGCAGTAGGGAATGTTGCGAGAACAGTGTGCTTGTAATGTCCATTCCATTGGGTTGGGATATCTTGCAACCAGAACAACGCCATAAAAGGAACACGTTCTGTCAACTCCAAAATTGACCCGGGGACACTCCAAATTCACCAAGGCTCATCAGCCCACCCACCACCGATCCTGAAGAGGAAAGACGCCCAAAAAGCCGCCAACCAACTGTGTCCAAAGCCTATGATGACATTGCGAAGCGAGCTGCCTAAAGCCCATAATCGATGGCTCGCCCGTCCTCTTGAATCATTCCTGGGGTATATTTCCTTCTGCTTCCCAACCAACAAAAACAACCGAGAAACTAACTAGTTGTCATCATGATAATGTTGACTTTTTCCTTGTTGACACACATCACCTCGAATCTGCCCTTTCGCTTCTCACACTATCACTTCGGTCATGGCCCGCGCCCTGCCGGATGGCATCTTGATAGCTAGGGATTGGTGGGCTAGGAGGGGCCCTCGACGTGGAGGGAGCCACCCGGCTGCCGGCTAGAGAGTTCCCGCGGCTTCGAGAAAGTAAAGGTGCAGTTTCACCTCGACCCCCGCTCCGACGACTGCCATTGTCCTCAGTATCTGAGTGATCGGGGGATGTATATTCCGGGGGGGGGTCATTAGGGATGTCCGCCGGGCCATAGGGCCGCACTAAGGCAGCGGTACTACTGCTAGCTTCGGCGCTGTCGTCTGTGGGAACCAGATGTGCGAGTGAGATGTCAGTTGGGCTACGAGGAGGGCCTGGGCTGACCGGCGGAAGGACACGGAAGTTGCCAGACCTCGAGCGGCTGTGCCCTGGGTCTAGCTGGTTCGTGCCAGGTCGATACGGCTGAGCAGACTGGCTGTAGTGATGGCCGCGATAAGGACCACTGTTGAATCCATCCTTTGTTCCCGTCTCGAGCAGAATAGTATCCTCCTCTGCACCATAAGGTGGTGGCGGTGCTAGCGAACCCGTCATGGGAGCAAGGCCCCATTTCTTCACGTTCGCCTCGATGAAAACGAAACCGGCTTGGCCAAAATTCACGTGGACGACACATGGCCCAATAGCGCCCACAGCTGGGAAGAAATTAGGGGACTTCAAGCCATGAACGACATCTTCGAGTTTGCGGCCGTTCCGAGTAAAGAAGATAGTGCCGGTCCTGGGGCGATACCCGACACCAATAACATCACCCTGTTGATATGCAGGGCCATATGGGGTGGCTGAAAATGGCTGGTTAAAGCGACGAGTACCATTCGAAAAATACGCAACCGATTGTTTATGGTAACCTGAATAAATAGGCTTTTTAGTCTCTGGTACAAGAAAGGGGCGCAAATAGCGATGGTTGCTATTTCTTACCTGGTAGCCTGAAAAGAGGATATGGCTTAGTGGCCATGCCTATACTAATCAAGGTGGTTTCAGGCTTTTCATAAATCTTCGCTTCCCAATAGTAAACATCGTTTTGTTTCGGAACTGGAAGATTGCTCATGACAGTGCACTCGGAGTCGAAGAACTCGATCTCGGTTCTTGCCTCGACAAAGCAGTTGGCAATTTCCAGCTCGGGCTCGAACTCCCATGCCGACACTCCCTTCTCCTGGATGGCCAAATACTGCGAAAGCGAAATATCTGTTGGAACAGACTCGGGAGGGTTTGCGGCGATGAAAGCTGTTGAGCAAATAGGGTATCAGTACACTGCTTCACAATACAATTCACGAGTAAACTAAGGCAACATACCCTTCGCTCTGAGATACTCCGTCCTCTGCATATCATCCATCGTCTCGAGGGCTTCTGCTTCCTCCCGCGCAAAGGCCTGCTCGTCATCGTACTCGCCCGGCCGGCCGATCCGGTCAAGGAAGATACGCCCGGACGCAGTATATCTAAAGAAATAGAAGACGAGCAAGATGCAGAGGACCAGAAGTGCCGACCCGAAAGACGACAACAGGCCTATGATAACACCGTTCAGGCTAGAATTGTAGCCAGCCATTGTGTCTAGAAAGATGAGAAGCGATGCACGCGAAATCAGAACGCTTCGGATTCGAGCGTATCAAAAGTATGAAGGACGGCGGCAAGCGCCAGGTCGGGCGAGCATTCGCAGACAGCTCAGTCCGCCAAGGTACACTAGGTATCTGTCGTCACGGGTTGAAGCACAGGGTTGCGAACAGCAGCGGAAGCGTTATCGTGGCGGCTGTCGTCGAGAGCGACTGAATGCAGCAACCCACAGGAGGTGGGAAAGGCCGTTGGAAGACAACAACAGTCGACAGTAAGGATGGCGAGGATTGTGGGAGATTCACCGGGGGATGCAAATCGAGGTTTGTGGAATCGTCGTTGAGCGATCAGCGGGCGGCAGCCGCGAGGTTTTCGTTGTGGTATCGGTGGTTGTTCTTGTTGGACAACGTCAGGCCTGGACGATCAGGTCAGGAAGTGTGTCACGACGCCGCCCGGGTGGCGGGGAGCGCTGCCAAGAGGAGAAGCGTGTGGTCGAGCGGCAGATGACGCAGGCGAAGGAAATCGCTTGGATCGAACTTCAAGCACGACGCAACTTTAACAATGTGCAGAAAAAGAAGGAACTGCCCAAGCGGACAGACAAGATGCGCCAAGTGACACCACTGATGACAAGAAAGAACAATGCACACAAGAGACGGAAGCAAGAGAGGAAGGAGAAACCAGATACACAGAGAAAAAAAAATAGCAGTAAAACAAGACAGAATCGAGAGTGGGATGGATGCGAGTGGATCAGAGACAGAGAGGTGGGATGGATGCGCGTGGCATACCAAGGTCGGGGAACGACCTCTGAAAGCCCGGAAGGAGGTGGGAGAACCTGGGCTGGACGGCGACAGCGATTGCCTGATGCTGCCACGATAGTGGGCTCAAGAGTGGGCCTGGCCGGTGTTATGGGCCCTCCGTGCCACTTGAAGAAGATGGAAGCTGTTTGTGCACTAACAGAAATCTCGAAGAACGCCTGCGTCTTAGATATAGCACTATTGGCTAAGAGGGGGGATGTCAGCACAACTCAGCCTCTGCGCTTCGTGCTGGTCGGGGGCACGAATGACGCTGAGCAGGTGGGACACATGCCGGACGGGTTGCAGATCGCGCCCTCGCGACCCCTCTTAGGCTCTGGCAAGAACCCCATCCAGCATGGCCAGCAGAGCAAAACCACCGAAATCAGAACGGTGGCGGGCCAGCAACCAACAAACCAAGAACACGTCTAGTCCGGCTCGAGTCAATGAGTCCACTTTCTCTTCATTCCCTAAATCCGTTTGCTGCGTGTGCTTACACAGTACCTAAGCTAAACAGGCCGGCAGGGTGTGCGTCTCTAGGCTCTAGCTGCAAATCGAGAGCCTTTTGCATTGACAGGACTGCTCATCGGGCGCAATGGCAACAGAAGAATGTGCAGCCCGACAGCACAGAGGACCAATTGCATTAAAGCTGACGGTTGCAAGTCAGCCCTCAAACGCGGTACGGTTTAAACGCCCAGAGCATTGCGGGAGCCAAAAGCTTTGATGCGGCGTAGAGGGTGAGCAATGTGCCCTGTGGAAGGGGCTGTAGTGGTTTCAGAAACAGTTCGATGGTGCCATAGCTGCTTCCTCAGGGCCCCCAGGGGGAGTCAGGGTGCTGTAACTGGCCTGAAAGCGGCGTGTCTCGAGTTGACCGGGCGGGCTCCAGCTCACCTTGTCCTGTGGACTGGGTGTTGCGGCTCGAACAGCCGCGTTATGCTTACTCTGTGCCGCCCCTAGATATCAAAAGCGGTCATTGATTGCATGGGGTAATGCTTGCAGGTATGGCGTATATATGCTTAAGTCGCATGTTTGTCGTGTTTCTTCATCGTATTTACTCACAGTAACATCAAGTATGTCCCAGAAAACGGCCATGCGTACTCCCGTCAACAGCTCAATGAACTCTGACGGAGTTGCTGTTCCAGAGCACAAGGAGAAAATGGTGCTAGCAACTGATCTGTAGGACAACAGGCGTAGGGCGCTATCCTTGCCCAGCGTTTGGTCAGCTCACCGTGTCAGCGCCGACATGGTTTTCCGCGTAATACGGCCTTTCTAGTTCTCTCCCTGAGAAATCTTTGCGCGAGCGTTTTCTGTTTTGCTTAGAGCGGGCTGAAGGTGCTGTTTTAACGGGTCTACCGGCCATTTTCGGGACCTCGTTCCGGGCCAGCCGACTTCCATGGGGATCTCGGACCCGGACCTGGGCCGGGGATCTGCAGGGGTCTCTCGGGGTGCAAAACAGCGGAGTTCACATGCTCCAAAAGCGTGACCTGACCCAGATAGGTAGATAAGGCATCTGGGTGGACACCTAGACTGAATCAGGCCCTGTTCTCATACAGCAATTCATTGTCGCCATTGCCTTGCCATCGAAACCGTTAGCCATGGCAGAAGGTATCCTCATGTTACACAGGTAGGTACAGTAAACAGCAACGCAGCCGAAAACCAAACAATCCCATCTACATCACGGTGATCAAAAAGTCATATCATAACCCATCCGTCTCCATCAAATGCCACCCGTCAATCATCCATAGACATAATCCATCAATACCATATACCTAGTGTCATAAACCCTGTTTCATCATCTCAGCTCACTCCTCACTGGTGCCTTCGCGCGCCGGCCCCACCCCTCTTCTTTCTCTTCTCCTCCGCATATGCGAAGTCGCTCACCGACGTACCACTGATCTCCGACAGGGTCGGAACGTGGTGCGGGTGCTGGTACACCTTGGTGCCGGTATCATCGGTGGCGGCGGAGGACGCGCTAACCTCGCTCTCGGTCCAACCGCCCGAAGCCTTGGACTCAGAAGCCTTGTGCCGCGAACGTGAGCGAGCCCGTGACGCTTGACGCGCAGCAGCACCGCCGTCGGCTACAGACGAGTTGTCACCAGCGGTGATATACCCGCTAACCATGCTGCCTGTCGGGACGCTTTCTTCATGGACGGCCTCATCGATTCGGCGCAGCGCCATCCTGTCCTCGGCTCCGCGGACGAAGCTGAAGTCGCGCCGGAGAGGGGTGATTTCCTTGGAGCTCGACGACATGTTCGATAGGGCAGCAGCGGCAGCCTCCTGACGGCCCTTCTCCTGCAGACGGCGGGCTTCGGCACGGATGCGCTCGTGTTCACGCATCGCTGTCTTGTCGGCTGTCGAGTAAACCTTGCGAATACGGCCGCCCCTATTACCTTCTGTCTTGGCCGGCGAACGCTGGCGGCTACTAATGAGTTCCGAAGTCACAGTGCTGCCCTCACCATCGCCGATAGACGAGATACTATCACCGCGTGCATGGCTGCCACTGACTGTCGACCAGGTCGGGTTCGTTGACGCGTCCCAGGTAGAAGCGTCGGATTCAGTGTTGATGCCGCCGACCCGAGCGGGCTTCTCGTCGCGATACCTGCGCAGCTGCTCCTCAGCTTCTGCCTCAGCCTCGGGATCAACCACCACGCCACCCGAGACCCTGCGGCGCGACCTCTTTTCCTTCTCGCGAGCCTTCTCCTCACGGCGACGTTCCTTTTCACGCTCCTTTTGCTCCTTCTTCTTGCGGCGTCTCTCACGCCCAGAAATATCCGAAACGCCGCCCGTAATGCCTGTAATGCCTGTCGTGCCGCTGATAACCGTGGTATTATCGTCGGCCGTCATCGTAACGCCGTCGTCAACTTCCTTGTAAATACTCCCTCCATCGAGCACCGTGCTCGGCGTGGCGTTCGAATAAATAGTGCCGTTAGGGCCCTTGCGACGAAGAACAGTTGATACATACTCCTCCCAGTCGTCGTCTTTGAAGTAGAAACCTCCGTTCTTTGCCCAAAAGAAGAACCAGATGCCGACAAGGACAAATGCGGCGCCAATAAGGCCGAAGACAGCGAAGACAGCATTGTTATTGATTTTCTGGGGAGGTATTATACCGGCAGACGGGTCATTTTCATAGACTTGGCTTGGGTTTCGTGCCAGAAGAATTGACCGAGCGGCAATCGGGCCAAGGGCCCCGATGTCATCGGAGGCTCTCGCCCGAAGCGCAGTCGAAAATATCTTGGATAAAATCGCTGGCGCCATCGTGGACAGGTCGATGAGGTGGTCGGAATGTTCAGTCTAGCCGCTTTGTAATGGGTGAAACTTGGCTGGCACTCGCTGGTTAACCAGCGGTGGTTGTGAAGTCCGCTCAGCTTTCGTCGTTCAAGCCGATGCTGGAAGAGTGAGATGCCAACAAAAAACCAACAGAACCGCTGTCAAGGGGCATAAACTCTCAGAGAACACGAGCTTTTCCTTGAGAACAAGTAAAGTTGACGTGACAATGTAGGCAGTTACAGCGACCGAAGGATCAGTGTTGTGGTCGAGTCGGTCCACCCAGAAACTGGGAGGCTGGGGTGGGAGGAACACCCCTGATAGGAGGCTGGGGTCTGTGCCAGGCACGGCCAAACAAAAGTACCCAAATCCTCACCACTTCCAGCCCACGGAATTACTGCAAGTCCGACGTTTCCACGCACAACGCGAAGGCACCCATTCAAGTCAATGAGAATGGATTTCTGGGACATTGCGGCAGTCCATTTAGCCCTCTCCCGAAGTGAACCAACCTCTGTAAACAAGCTGCCCTCGACGCCCTGCAACACCGGGGCAACCGTACTTGGCCAATCACATCCGTCCCCCGCCCTCCCAAATTCGCCTCACTCGCAGGCGTAAACTGGCCCCACCCAAACCCCGCATTGGGCCCCAGCATGGAGTGGCCCCCATCGACTTCACCTGCGGCAACCATCACGCTCTTTCACAGCTCACTTGCTGCTGTGTCCGGAACACCACAAATTAATTGCCCACCAATTCATGCTGTAGTAGTACAGTGATACTTTATGCGCGGACTAGTTTTAGACCAGCCGAAGTTGCCTTTCCCACAGAGAATGCCTACCTAAATGCTCACACATTTGCCCTTTGTTTGTAGCATATCATCCCTCCAGCATTCAGCAATGTTCCTGTTATCCAATGCCCTGAAGCCTTTGTAGTGTACGAGGTTGACAGGTATGTTGTTTATCCGCATTGCATGGTCCTGCAAGAAAATGTCACATCCCTATCTCAAGCTAATTCAGGGCTCCAAGCCGTGTCTGGACATCCAGAGACTCGAACTGCTTCCTGTAAGATGAGACTCGTGGGTATAGTCATGACACACCGGAGTATCGACGCTGAAACGGAACGAATAGTTTGCTCAAAGACGCTGCTCGCACCGATCCTTTGATACTTGCCTCCTCAGGTTTCGTTGTCTGACTCGAGCTTCTGGGAACAGGATCTGCTTCTCTGTGGTCTTATTCGTACCAGACACATATTGGAAACTGTGACACTCAACTCTAGGTTCAGGACCGACGAGAGGGGAACAGTGACACTAAATGAGTCCGTTTCAATGGATTGCATTGTAAAGTGTGCCCTATAGTAGGCGAAAATGATTCATGGCCTGCCAGTTCAATATCTGTTGAAGGTGGCAAACATGAGCCTTTGTATCACGTCTCAGAAGTCCGCGCCAGGTCACCGACTTATGCAGGTTTCGTAGTTGGTCGAAAAGACCAGGGAATAAGCCAGACATACCCACAATGCCAGTCCAATGTCTATTGGTATCATTATATGTGCTTCCCTCTTAACTGACTGTTGGGCTCTTGGCCGGAACGATAGGGATATCCATTCATTTTGTCCATGGCAGGATGAGGACTCGAGAGGGGTGAGAAGCATCAAGAACGAAGCAAAACATTGCAGGAAGGTTATGATGCCATGTCCAACACTCACAGTTACAGCTCCACAGATCTCTGTCACAATTGAGGGGACAATCTGTGTTGGCGTTGTCCTCCGTCTTCCACGTAGCTCAGAAGCTGAATGGTTGCATACATTGCAGTTCCGGCAAATGGTGGTTATAGATAGATAGTTTACATGAGAACACTTTGGGTTTGCTGTATCCTTTTCTGCGCTTCCATATCTCAACACGCACCCAATTTCCTAATGAAATATGGCAGCAATTGTAAACGTCCACTTCCCAAGAGAACAGAACGGATGACAGCTACCGAAACAGACCATAGCAACCTCGATGATATGATGTCAACAATATGTAAACCAAGTAAATGCCAACGAGTCATCAACTAGCCATATTCACTTAACTGACAAGCAAAAGACACATATATGCATTTCTTGGGTCAAGAGTAACAAAGGCAATTTTGATGTTGTACGCAGTACATGATACGTAAATCAGTTCACCAGGCGAACCCGCTTGTTCCCATGCCAACATCATAATGTGGGGTATGAGATTCATTCTTTGCCAACGGTATCATGCAGATAAAACAGAGATAACCGCCACTTTTAGCTTACAAAAATTCCATCCAGCCATACAAACATTGTCAAAAAGCAGTCCGTCAACAAAATAGTGTATGAAGTGCAAGCAACAAGATGGCCAGTACAAGCTAGAAGCCGATGGGCATCCCGTGCCATCAAGGGAGAAGATAAACAGAAAGGGGGTATAGAAGTCCAAAACTAACCGAAGTGAAAAAAAAAAAAGAAGGCCAACAAATCTGTCCTAACCTCACAGTTAAATCATAGCATTTCCCAAAATCCGATGTCATGACATTATTCTTCGGGTCGCAATCAGGAGATCAGCCGCAGTCAGCTGGCATTCTCCCTGAGTGTGTCGTCATAATTGTCATTAACATACTCATCGTTAGTGATGCAAGGTCAAAATGGCTAGCCGGAGCCAACAGAGAGCAAGTCAACCATGCCATGAAAGGCTTTTGTACAGTGGCTTGATGACGAGGTTACGACGGACTACCGCCGTAATAGTAAGCACTGTCGTGGCGAGAAGAGTAAGAAGAAGAGAAAGCTGGGTATGAAGGAGGAGGGGGCGGCAGCGGAGGAGGCGGTCCAGAGAGATATTCATATTCCTCATCATCATACTCAAAAGTGTCCTGCCTTGGATGGGCGGGGCGTGAGAATGACCGAGCACGAGATCTGGTACGGCTTCGAGAAGGCGGGATATCGACGCGGGTGCGGCGGTCATCTAGATCGATGTAGCTTGACCTGGCGTCATTCATATTACGCAAATCAGACGCACCACCACCGGTGCTGATGTTGATCTCCGCACCGTCCTCGCATTGGACCTCTGCGCCGCCAAGCCGGAGTACCGTGCTCCCTTTGACGCGAATCGTGTAGTTTTCATCATTGGGGCCTGACCTGGTCGTCCGCGTTGTAGCCGACTGCCTGTAGTCGCTCTCATCATGGCTACCTGAGCTCCTCGTAGATCGGCTGCTCCCTCCATTCCTGGTCGCCTTTCGCAACGCTTCAGCAGTCAAGGGAAGACCCGGTCCTGTCAACTCATCTTCATATCGGTCCTGGTAACGACGAGCTGTGAGGAGCTTATCCTCCATACGGAGTTCCCTTTCATAGGCGCTTCCGGAGGAAACAGAGTTGCCCCCGTAGTACGAATGGCGATGAGCCCTCCCAGGTACCTCAGTCTGATAGTCGGGAGCGTCGTAGGAGTAGTCGGGACTGTATGACGACCGCGGGAGAGGAGCAAGCGGATTGTCGTAGTTTCTCGGCGAAAGGTCACGGAAGAAGGGTTCCTCATAGTCATCGTCGTGATCGTCGTAGCCGCCTATCCGCCTGGACGCTGGAGTTTGGGGCACAGGCGGGGGAACAGGAGCAGGGGGGGCTGGCGGGGGGCCACGAATAGCAAGTGACATCGGACGAGCAGAAGCAGCTCGCCGAGGCAGGGCCATCGCTTTACGATCGTCCTCGACCTTGGACATTCTCCGAGAGGCTGATGGACGTCGAGCGAGCGCTCTGTCATGTGGCTCGTCATAATAATCATCATGAGGGTTGTACTCGATCGGCGAAGGCGCTGGTCTGAAGCCAATAGATGATTGCGGCCGGGCCGAGGGGCCGAATCGAGACTCCAGGGGGCGAGCGAAAAGAGGTGGTTCAGGAGGGGGTAGTGGTGGCCCGCTAGGTGGAGGAGGGCCGAGTGGAGGCGGTCCAGGAGGCGGAGGGCCCAACGGATGCGACAAGATAGGGCTCGGCGATGGTGGTATTGGGGGGCAAGGTGGATGACCGGGAGCCCAAGGAGGGGGAGGATATGATGTGGGGATACCACCTGGAGGTTGTGATGCGTAGAACCGGGCATTCGCAGGAGGTGGTGGCTTTACAGACATCCCTGGCATTCCTGGGGGAGGATAAAAGCTCGCCGGCCTGCTCTGGGATCGCGGCCGCATTGGAAGAGAATCGTTGGGGTCAGCGATGCCGTAGAACATTGCCTCGTCCCTGCGTGGCAGGCTCGACGTCGACGTTGCCTTAGAATGCTTAACCGGCGGCCGTGAAGAGGACGTCATGAGCGCCTTCTTGCTGCTGCTGGAAGAGGATTTCTCGCGATCCTTGCTCGGCTTCTTGGTGGACTCTCGCCGTGGGTGTACAGTTGAGTCGGAGTCAGTGACGGCACCGGTCAGTTCATGAGAATCAGAACCTTTTCTCGTGCGCTCCTTTCGTGCTCGGCTCGTGTTTGGCTGCTCTTTGGCGGGGCTGCTTGGGGCAACAGATGATGCGTAGCACTGGGTTCCCTCGACAGGGTTCCCGTACTCGTCGGCGTCCTCGACAGTCGCAACCCGTCTGGTCGACATCACGTTGGCCGGCTCTCGAAAAGAATGCCGAAGGGTGCACACAACCTAGTGATCGCGATGCTGAAAAGGGGCGGTGATGCCTCTGGGTGTCGGAAGGCCAGGCTACTGGGAGCACAAGGCCAGACGGTTCACTCGACAGTGCCAGGTGGGCCGCCTCAAACAGCTCTCAGCCGCTTTAGGTACTTCAGGCAGCAGTGACAGCGACGAAACGGGTATGATGGTAAGAAATATTGCAAAGACTCTGTCCGATTGTTAAATAAGTGCTGATGGGAGTCAGCGGGTAATTCGCTGACACAAAGGACGTTGAGGTCAGCCGATGGGGGGGCGAAAGGAGTTGGGATGAGGGCTGGCTGGTACGGAACTGATTGGGATGAACTGTCAGGCATTGATGGTCCCAAAGGTGGAGGGGTCTCTGGGACAGCGATGAGTTTTATTCCGCTCGTTGCGGGGGGCGGAGGGTGGGGGAAGCCCAACCTGGGGGGGGTGTGTGTGTAATGTGAGCAATACCCAAGCAGCATCCCCTTTCTGCTTGGTCTGCCGAGAATAAGGCGGGCTCTTGGGCAACAAGAGGTCCCATTTGCTCAATGGATTGTTGTGGCCGCTGACTACAATACAAGCCACCCACTGCGCAAGTGGGAATGCCTGGACACAGACGGAAAGAATATTTTCCAGGTGTTTTCCTACCCTTTTTGGCGATTCCAGTTCGGGATAACGAGATCTGTAACTGAATTACAGAACGCGATTTCCGTCAGGGTACCTGTTGGTACGAGGGCCAGAGACGGGGAGTCTGGCCGTTGTCACAATTGCAATTGAACGGGGTTAACTAAGCATTGCGCGGTGTGCCAGATACCCATGACAAACTTTTGTTTATCGATAAGTGCGGGGTGTTGGGTACGGAGGAAGCTTGGGCCTTCGGGTGCTGCTGGACGACTGGCTGCCTGAGCTTGAGTGCTGGCTGACAGGAAGCCGATTTGCCAGCAGCAACAAGCAGCACAACAGGCGGGAGCAGCGACCACGGCACATCCTGTGGACGGGAGTTGGCCGAGCAGCAGGCTGGCTCAACTTTTCCCGTGCCCATGGATTCCCAAACAAAGAAACTCACAGCACATGGCCCAAGTCTCGGGGCTGTGCACGCGGGCTGGCGCCAGATCGCTTACCGAAGTGAGGTGGGCGCTTTTTTGACTTTTGATCGTGGCGCCCAGGGGAGAGGGCTGGTCCTAGCTGTCGGATCCGTCGGCTAAGAACAGGCGCTGAGCGCAGGTCATCAGTGTCTTACGGTAACTAGAGTCATTGCTACGCACCTGGGATCCAAAAAGACAACTCATCGACACATCGCTCGAAGCGATAATCCGCCTCGGGAGGGTGTTGGAAGGGGGTCCTAGAATGGAAGCCGTCAGAAGACGGGATAAACTGTTTAGTCTTCAAGCGTTTCAAAGCATGGAGCGTCTCCTATCCTTAGGTGAGCGAGGTTGTAGTACAGAGCTTGAAACAGTCTAGCAGGTTATCCTTGCAAGTCGAAGCGTATACTCTGTCATCTTCCTTAGACACAGAACACAGCACTACCCAGTAATGCTCTCAGTTCCATGTCAGACTTGCATCAACCTCAAGTCACAACAGGGCCCCTGGAGTGAGGACAGATCAAGCTGCTTGACAAAGCCCAAAAACCCTGTCGGTGGAGACTACACTGGAGCAGCCCGAAGCTAGGTACACAGCAACAACGGAATCAGTGCGTATAACCGACCGCTTAATTACACGGGCAATCAAGGCCAGCACTTCACCACTGAGGTCTAAGAGTAAAACCCAACCACCATCACCTGAGGCAACTACGGATCCGTATGGTCATGGACGATTGCGGCAGCGCCATAAGCACTCTGTAAGATAGGCAAAAACACCAGCAAGCCCCTCTCACCCTTCCGCCGTATGTCGTCACCTTTGCTCCGTCATCCCAACGCTTAATGCCCGACCTCGCTACTTGGGTATCAACAACAACTGGGTCGCACCAGCGGCAAAATCTCTCGATGAAGCAATCCACTGATGGCCGTTGACCGAATGCAGCTGCATGTTAAACATTCGGTGAACACGGGAGCCTGCGAGTAATTGATCCGGAACCTCGGGGCCTTGATTGGAAGCGCAGGCAGTGAGCTTCTGGAACTCGCCAGCAAGATCTCTGCACCCTGGAAGGGGCATCCATCATGGGCCTGAATTTTCGTGCCATGGGATGGCCTGCGGGGATGCTCGGGCCACGCATTCATGCCGCGAACCAACGCGACACGATTGATGACTCGTACCAAAAGGGCTAGTCCAGAGTCAGCTACCGTCCGTCTCCTGTTTCGATCTCTCTCAGCAATACAATATGGCTTGGAAGTACCGATCCGTACAGTTTAGAGTAAGCAGGTACATAAGCTTTCTCGCATAGCGAACGCCGAGCAGCAGCCAACTTACAAAATCAACAACTTGACATGGGAATCCCCCTCCCAGTCTACATACGGGGCTATTTAATACAGCCTTGGAACAAAAGGTAAGCATTTGCCGCCCAAGCTTAAGTTGCCCAAGTAGAAGAGCCAAGTAGCAAAGCAACGGAGGAACCAATCCTAATCCTACTTTCGCGCGATCATGGCATTGTGAAATCGACGTTATCGGGTCTCTATCAAATTTTCTCCATGGAGGATGGGAGAATCACACAGTCATCGCCGTGCCGCTGGGAACGATGCAACCGTGGCGTATCCAACACACATCATATCCATCCCATATCACTCAGAAGAGCAATTCCCGAACACCATTACGGACCCGCAGCGCCCGCTGAGCCGCGTCTATCGCAGGGAAGTAACTGCCTATCTGCGATGCCATCTCGCGCACAACCACAAAGTACCCAAATAGCGTGCAGTGTACCTCGTGAAAACCTTGACAGACATGGTGACATGGCAAGACCAAAATCAGTCGACCACACCACGGGCGCCGTCGTTCGTTTCCTCAGCGACGCCACTGTTCCGGCTGAAGATCATCTTATGCGCGATATTTCGCGCCATGAACCGGTTTTCTGTCGAACGGTCCGGCTCCAAATGGCTGCCAGGCCTCTTCTGTAAACTGTTCGCCTCGTGCTTTTGTTTGTGTTCGGTTTCATTTTCGTCCAATATGTCCCATTGGCCTTTGATCGCGTCGGGCTGACCCGTGACGGCAAATGATCTCCCTCAGTCGCTGAGCGATCCCCTCACACCCCTCATATTCACGTTTTGGATAGTCAACCTTGATTGACTGTAAAATCTGGGGTTTCTCGATGCATGCTGTATATATACGGCCGATAACATACACTTGCATGCGATTTCCAATTCCGTATTCGCTATCAACGCATCTCCCTCTGTCGTAGAGTTTTCAGAAACCACGGAGATGTTGCTTGCCCCAATTGACACAATACAAGCCATCCATACCTCTCCCGTTTCATCATGGCCAAAGCGCTCTGTTATCCTACTTATCATCTCACCTTGCCTTCGCGACCTTTTCAATCGATAAGCTGTTTGCGAGGGCCTATCGGTATTTAAATGTAAGACCGGAGTCCTGCTGGTTGTCAGCGTTCTTGCACTTCGCCGTCTGTAACTGCGCCTATGGGATCTCCAGACCCCGCATTGGCGCCACTCCCCCATCTCTTCGAACCAGCGAGTCAAAGTCTTAGATGATCAGCGCCGAGCCATTCTGTCGTTCATACCCATTCCGAGTCTGTGCGCAATGCAGACAGCTCGCTTTTCGTTGGGCCTGCTTACCCAGATAGATGCCCAGCATTCCACTGCATCTGTCGCATGCCCGACTTCCGTGGACGCTGTCTGTCTAAGCCATGACACCGTTTTTTGTGTGGTTTCCAACCAGATTGGCGAATGTCTGTTTCTCCAGAATGGGCTTCTCGACACACAATATGCTGGTTTTTCGATGGTAGCCAATCTAGAGCAAGCTTGCAGAGGCAAATACATACGGATCCGTACATATATACATTACCTACAAAAAGCCTTCAGGCAACCAAGCGCCAGGGGCTCTCTTACCAGCCAGACTTTGCCATTGGTATGGGTAGATGAGCGAGGTGTATTTCTGAAACTTTGAACAGCAAGCCATTAGACTATGGCACACCCTCAGGTTACCCTTCGAAGTCCCTACAATGGTGAACCCACCGGATTATGGAAACGGCTGGGAAAGAGAACACCAAAAACGAGAGGTATCTTCACCAACATGGGCTCAGGAGCACGGCTCACACCACCATTCTGGGGCCGGCCTCCTATCCTACAACAGCTTTGGATTGTATACAGCCAAGAGCAAGTCTGTTGTATGTGCAGCTGGCAACGTGTAACAATGCTCACGGTATGTTCATTCCCAGATGGTTACTATGGATACAACATACAGGTACTTAGGTAAACAAAGGTTTAAAGTGAAGGAAGGGGTAGCGGTCTATTCTGCCATCTGGTTGTCTCGAAAGGAAGTGCCAAATCTGCCACCACGGGTCTGTGGTCTGAGAGATAAATGCCATCATCAAAGCGATTTGGCAATATCCCAAAAGTCAGGACCTTCAGATTGAAGCTCTCTGGCTCGCAAGCAAAGAGAAAGTCGATTTTCCCAGGCCGTTCGCCAGGTTCCCCAAAAGACGTGTAAGTTATGTCTCGGTTTCCATACCAAACCTCATCCTCAGACACAAGCTCGGAGATATCCTTCATCCCTAAGCTTGGATCAGTCAACAGTTTATAGGCCTTATCGGTTTGGGTGCTGTTGAAATCTCCTCCCAAGAAGACGGGAACATTGATCTTTGCTGTCCCATCATCTCTCGTTGTCGTCGACCAGGCCCTAGCCAAGTCAATAATCAGCCTGGCACTCTCCTCTCGGGCAAGCTCTCCTCGGTGATCGAGATGAGTGTTCATCACCACAACTCTGCCTCCTGTTGCCCTGTGACGGAACAACCCCACGGTCACAACGCGGAAGCATGCTGCATCCCACCCTTTGGATGGCTTATCCGGCGTTTGAGACAGCCAGTATATCCTACTGCGGACACACTCCCAGCGGTCGGCCCGGTATAGCACGGGAGAGTATTCGCCGGCCTTGTCGCCGTCGTCTCGGCCACACCCGATGTAAGTCCATGACCCTTTGTTACCCCCCATGTTGTTCAGGCGCTCGAGTATGTCTGTTAGCTGGGAGTCCAAGACTTCCTGCAAACAGATAAAGGGCGAATCTTGGCCGGTCGTCAGGAACTTCAGCTGTCCACAGAGACGTGGGCAGCGTACTGCCCATGGTTCCTCGCCGGGATGGGGATGTTTGGTGGCATAACGGACGTTGAGTGAGATTAGACGTAGCGAGATAGTATACGCCTCGAGGGCATTGAACAATGGAGGATGGATAGAAGCCATGATTACTGTGCTGCTAGTCAGTCAACGATACCCTGGAGGTCTCGAAGAGGAGTCGTCATGCTAGAACTTTAGTCTTATCCGCCAGTCTCTTCAGATTCTAACGGGCAGATGTAGTAAGGCCTGACGCAAGTTCAGGAATCGACAAAAGACTTACAGCTTCGACCTGAACCTTCCATGCTAAAAACAGGAGACCCGGCAGTCCCCAGGAGCCCCACCCCCACTTACAGAGGGGAACATCCGAGCGCTTCTCACTGCATGCGAATCTCAGGTCCCGTACTTACTACTTTTGACTTTATCCTCACATGTCATCCGCTCATTTCGAATCGATGGACTTAGATTAGGCAGTGGTGGTCCATCCATGTTAACAACTTTAGGACCCAGTCGAATGTCAACTATTCCATCATGACTGGTTTGTTTCTCTTTAGAATGATCGGGCAATTTACGATAATGATTCATACCAGTTATATTCCACCCCCCCTCCCGGTTCTCCCGAACAAGTATTTACAGCTCGAAGACACTGTTCGATTGTGAAGGGCAAGCCCAAGTTCTAGAGAAAATTAGGTATAACTGGATGGGTAGAATCAAAAGAGCTTATTCTTGAAGTCGCATGGATAATTCATTTGCTGTACACATGCTGTAGCATCAGGCAGTAAGCTACAACAACGACCTGATAGGTCAAGGTGTGCCTGGGCAGGTACCTTGAATGGTCTTTATTGTGTTGTCTACGGCTCCGTGCTGTTAGCATCCATTATCTAGTTTTATACTTTATGGCATATCTTGCAATCAACCACCTTCCGAAGAAAGTAGCGAATCCACGTAACTCAGTTTGCCAGGTTCACTGTTTAATGCTGGTGATTTGGTTCTATCGGATTCTGAGAATGCCCGTGTTGACTATATGTGAGCACAAGCAGGTGGGCAGTGTGTTGACCGGCCCACACCACCATCCTTTGCCCAGCTGTCTAAAGTGTCACGCGTCAACGCCTACAAAGCTGAAAAGCGCTCCCCCTCCTCCCAGCCCCGGCTGCCAAATACGATAGCTAAACTGACAGTCATGCGGTCTCTTCTAGCCATTTCAGGCTGACTTGAGCAAGTCAAGTGCTTTCTAGCTGTGTCATCCAAGGCCACACTGCTCACTAGGTATTTCTCTTGTAATGATAGCAAGCCTGTTTTCCTTTTAGATCACATCACCCGAGGTGGGTATGAAGGGCGCAGCCGGACACACTAAGTAAGTCTCACTCACACATGCCCACAATAAACCCGGGTTATAACAGGGTAGCAAATGCCATGTGTTGCCTAGCAGGGCAAATCCCGCTTCAAATTTGCCCATTCCTTGACAGGTGGCCCAAAGCTTACCTAGGTAGGACCTAAATAGGAGGTAAGAACCTCGTGGCTTGGGGGGGGGG
>Ga0065720_1002968_pt1 | contig 44161 bp, 40 predicted proteins | sample Thericmetagenome_FD_59107 | JGI IMG/M metagenome (GOLD analysis project Ga0065720, IMG submission 59107) | Thermophilic microbial communities from the Joint Bioenergy Institute, California, USA of rice/straw/compost enrichment - eDNA_2 v2... | ecosystem: Engineered > Solid waste > Grass >... | reverse complement strand
GAGCCGCTCCCACCGGCTCGGCACGACCGCGTACTCCGGCCACGGCAGGTCGGCGTAGGCGTCGTGCAGGTCGGCGAGCAGCCCGACGAACACCTGCTGCCAGCGCAGCGGCATCGACTGGGCGAGGGAGCGGGGGATCACCACGTAGTCGCGCGAGGCGCCGGGCGCCGGTCGATCGAGGTAGTCCTTGACCGGCGTCGTGGATGCCGGAGTGGACGGTTCGGGAGGCATTGCAGGCTCCAGTGCGGGGGCCGAGATGATCGAACCCCCTCGACCCTACGCCGGGCCGTGCTCACACCGCGTTGGGCTTGGTGCCCGGCCGGGTCGCCAGCGGGACGAGCTGGTAGTAGTCCCACGGCACCGGTTGCACCCGCACCCGCTCCCCGCTGTAGGGCGCCTCGATCATCTGCCCGTTGCCCATGTACAGCATCACGTGGTGGATCGTGCTCGGGTCGGTCGGGTCGTAGGCGTAGAACAGCAGGTCGCCCGGCTGGGCCTCGCGCACCGGCACGTGTCCGCCCGCGTGGAACTGCTGGCGCGACACCCGCGGCAGCGTGATCCCCGCGGCGCGGAACGCGGCCATCATCAGCCCGGAGCAGTCGTAGGTGTCCGGGCCGGTCGCGCCCCACACGTACGGCTTGCCGACCTCGCCGAGCGCGAACCGGATCGCCGCGGCCGCCACCCCCTCGGCGAGCACGGCGGGCGCACAGGCCGCGGCCGGGCCCACCGCCGCCACCGCGCCGATCTGCGCCACCAGTTCGGCGGCCAGCGGCTCCCACTTCGCGTAGGCGTTGGGGAACGCCGAGCGCTGCACCGCCTGCGCGGCGACGGTGACCGGCAGCGTCTCCCACCCGGGGATCTGCACCAGCCGGTCGAGGAAGATCGACGTCGCGTACACGGGGTCGGTGACCTGCGCCGGGCTGCCCCAGCCCTGGGAGGGCCGCTGCTGGAACAGCCCGAGCGAGTCGCGATCGCCGTAGTGCAGGTTCCGCAGGGTCGACTCCTGCATCGCCGTCGCCAGCGCGATCAGCCCCGCCCGCGGCGGCAGCCCCTTCTGCTTGACGACGCCGAGGATCGTCGTCGCGTTCTGCCGCTGCTCCTCGGTCAGCTGGGCGGCGGTGACGGTCGCGCCGCGGCCACCGGCCGAGCCGACGTCGCACCAGCCCCCGCCGGTGGCGCCCCCCGAGCCGAGGCCGGCGGTGAACACGGCGAAGCCGATGCCGAGGAAGAGCGCGAGCGCCGAGAAGATCGCGACGACGGGGACGAGCAGTCGCAGCGGCCGCAGCGTGCGCACGTCAGGCCTCGTCGTAGTCCGCGACGCGCCAGGTGCCGGCCTCGTCGTCGACGACGACGACGAGCAGGGTCAGGGCGTCGGTGGGCACCTGCACCCGCACCGACTGCGGCGCCACCGAGACGGCGCGCGGCTCCCCGGTCACGCGGGTGGCGGGGATGTTGGCCGGATCGACCGTGGACAGCACGCCCAGGTACTCGGGCGTGGTGAGCGGTCGCAGTCCCTCCAGCCACTGCTGGGCGGTGGTGCCCTCGGGTGGGCGTACCCAGGCCCGGGTCCACCGCAGCGCCGCGTCCACCGCCGCCGGTGGCGCGGCCGAGAGCGGCAGCTCGGTCGGCCGCAGGGCGGGCACCGGCGGCAGTGCGGTCGGGGCCGGCGTGTACGAGGTGCCGGGCGGCAGCGAGCGGGCCGTCGGGGTGGCCCTGGTGGGTCCGTCCAGCGGACCCGTGCGGTCCGGGGTCAGCGCCCCGATCCCGAACGACACCGCGGCGACCACGGCGACCGCGACGACGGCGGTGATCGCGAGGCGGGCGGGCGAGCGCAGCGGCCACTGCCAGACGGCACGGTAGGCGGCCGCCCGGCCGTGCGGGGTCCTGATCGGCATCAACCGGCTCCGCGCGGTGTGTAGACCTGCTGGGACGGCCGCGGCCGGTAGATCCGGTAGACGGGCACCCCGTCGACGATCTCGGCGTCGACCGGTCGGGCGCCGCCCGGCCGCAGCGGCACGGCGTCGGGCCTGCGGTAGATCGTGCGGTCGTCGATCTCACCCGGGTCCTCCCAGGTGGGCGACGCGGGCGCGGGCCGGGGACTCGAGCCGCTCCCGGCCGGGAGCGCGGCCCGCCGGGCGGCCGGCACCGCCTGCGCATCGGTCGCCGCCGAGGCCGGATCGGGCGAGACCCGCGTGGTGGTGGCCCGCACCCGGGCGGCCGACTCGGACTCGGGCCGGGCGCCCGCCCACTCGCGGCGGCTCTCCGCGGCCGCCCGCCGCTCTTCCCACCAGCGGGTCTGGCGGTCGTCGGCCGGGGCGGCGCGCAGCCGCTGCCAGACGCGGGCCATCGGGCCGTCGCCGACGCTGGGCACGATCCCGCCGAACTGCTCGCGGGTGAGCGAGACCATGGACACCAGCCGGCGGAACGGCCGCGCCACGGCCCACAGCACGACGGTGACGACGCCGGAGACCAGCATCGCCAGCCACAGGTCGATGTTCGCCTCGGGCCGGAACAGCGAGATCACCACGAGCGCGTGCAGCCCGGCCATCGCGCCGACGATCAGCGTGTTCACCACGGCCGCGCCGCCGACCCGCAGCAGCGCCGGGAGGATGTCGGGCTTGAGGATCGCCACCACCGCGATCGCTGGTGCGGCGATCACCATCAACCGGATGAGCAGCATCGCCACCAGCACCAGCAGCTTCGACAGCAGCTGGAACACCGCGATGCAGACGGCCTGCAGCACCGAGAGCACCGCCGCGCCGATCCGGCTGCCGGCCTTGCCCTGGAAGTACGCGTAGCGGTCGCCCATCTGCTCGGCGATCGCCGCGTAGCGGGCCTTCTTCTCGGCCACCAGCTCCGGGGTGTCGAGGTGCTGGTCGATCTCGTCGATGGTGAACGCCTGCGCGCGCAGCAGGTCGCGGCCGAACTGCTCGGCCTGCGGCACGTCCGGCGCGCCGAACACGCCGCGCAGCCAGTTCTGGTAGAGCACCTGGTCGACCAGCACGGTGGGCAGGGTGTCGGTGCTGCCCATCCCGGTCTGGGCGAGGAAGCCCTCCTGCATGGTGGTCACGCCGTCGAGGAGGAACTGGTCGGCGACCTTCGACAGCCCCATCGGGGCCAGGTACGCCGCCGACCCGACGGCGAGCGCGACCACCGCGAACAGCATCCGGCGGGTCTGCTGCGCGAGGTCGCCCCGCACGGTCAGGATCAGCACCAGCGCAGCGAGGACAGCCAGCGCGACCCCGATCCACGGGGTGAACACCGACTCGTACATCGCGGTGACGGCGGAGACGATCAGCTCGTCGAGCGGCGCGAGGATCTCGCCGCCCTCGGCGATGAGGTAGTGCGCCCAGTTGACCCCGCCGACGACGAACTTCGAGATGTTGAAGACCTGGTTGCCCAGCCAGGTGTCGGTGGTGCTGGCCGGGTTGAACGCGGCTCCGGCGCAGCCGAGGTCGTAGTTGTGCCAGATGAGCCCGGCGTAGCCGGTCTCCCAGTAGACGCTGCCCTCGACGCCGCCGGAGGAGCGGGTCGGGTCCAGCGAGCCGACCAGCCCGGTGCCCGGCCGGTCCGGCTCCGGCGCCTCCTTGCAGTTCAGCGGCTGCGCCATCGCCGGACTGCCGATCAGCGATGAGCCGCAGACGATCGCGACGACCACCAGCAGCGCGTACCGGCGGCGCGGGCGGCGGGGCGCGGTGCGGCGCGCTGTGCGGCGCCTGCGCGCGTCGACGAGCACCGCTGCCGCGAGCACGCCCAGCAGGAGCAGCCAGGTCGGGCCGGACATCAGCGGACGGCCTCGTCGGCTCGCTCGTCGGTGCGGAGGTCCTCGTCGAGATCGAGCTCGTCGAGGTCGTCGCCGAGCGCCACGTCCTCGCCGACGCGCAGCTCGGGCACCCGGCGGTGGTCGTCGCGCAGCAGCCCGTCGGGATCGTCGAGGTCGGCGAACTCGCCCGGGTCGTCATCCAGGTCGTCGGCCAGCTCGACGACGCGGGTGGGCGTCTGCTGGGCGATGGCGGGCCGGGTACGCGGGGCAGGCTCGTCGGGTGCCCGGACGGCCGACGGCGTGCTCCGGGCGGCGACGCGGCTGGCGTCGGGGTTGGTGTCGAGCGCCCGGCGCACGTGCTCCAGGTGCGGTGCCTCCAGATCGATCCGGATCTTCTCCACCCCGCCGTGGCCGTCGGCGAAGATGAACTGCCGCGGGGTGTCGTCGGGCCGGTCGTCGTGCCGCGGCCGCGGCGACAGCGTGCCGAGCATCTGNTCGTAGCCCACCCCGGTGGGCACCTTGAGCAGGCGCAGGGCGTCGGCCTGGGCCTCGGCGTCGTCGGTGCGGCCGACGAACACGGCGTTCACCAGCGAGGCGAACCCGGAGACGCGCAGCAGGTCACCGGCGAGCTGGGAGGCGAACAGGGCGCGGACGTTGAACTTGCGGGAGTCGCGGGCCAGCCGGTCGATGAGGACCTTGCCGGTGGGGACCTGGGACAGGAAGTGGGTTTCGTCGAGTGCGACGCCTTTGCGCAGGTTGCGGTCTGATTCGTAGATGGTGCGCTGGGTGAGCCAGGAGGCGAGGTTGAGCAGCTCGACGGCCAGCGCCTCGGTGTCGGTCCACTCCTCGCGCGGGCTGCCGGGTCGCGGCAGCGTCATGCCTTGCAGTGTGAGCACGGTGAGCCGGAAGTCGCGGTCGGCCGCCCACGGGTCGGCGCGGTCGGTGTCCGGGAACAGCAGTGCGGCTTGGGGTAGCTCGCGGCGTTCGTCGAGGAAGTCGGCGACCACCCCGGCGTGCTCCTCGCCCTCGCGGGCGTGCCGGCGCAGCACGTCGATGACCTGGCCGGGGTGCCGGTCGGGGCCGCCGCCGACCTCGCGGACGGCCTGCTGGAGCCGGATGCGGGTGGCCGGTAGGCGGGTGATGTCGTGCGGGAGCAGGCCGAGCAGGACCTGCGTGACGAGCTGGCGGCGGGTCGCGGCGGTGGCGCGGCGCTCGTCGCGCCACTGCTGCTCGGCGGTGGCGGAGACGGTGTCGGTGAAGCGCACCAGCACCGGCTCGGCCACGACGCGGTAGGGGTTGAGGACGCCGGGCGCGGCGCGCCCGAGGTCGATGTGGCGGGCGAACGGGGCGATCTCGGGCAGGCGGGTGAGGGCGGCGAGCGGTCCGGACGGGTCGAGGACGGTCCAGCGGGCACCGGCGAGCAGGGTCTTGTGCACGATCGTGCCGACGAGGGTGCTCTTGCCGCTGCCCGGTCCGCCGACGATCGCGGTGAGCCCGGAGCGCTGGTGGTGTTCCTGGGCCAGCCAGGGATCCCACGCGACCGGGCGGCGGGTGGCGGTGGTGGTGCGGCCGAGCAGCACTCCGTGGTCGTCGCCGACGCGGGCGGTGGCGGTGGGCACGGCGGCGGCGACCCAGGTGACCGAGCCGCGGCGGCGGTGCCCGGTGGACGCGATCGGTTCGCCGGGCACGAACTCGCGGGCGAGCCGGAACTGGCCGCGGGGTCGGTCGAGGGCGACCTGGGGCCGGTAGAGCTCGATCACCTGCTGGACGCGGGCGGCGGTCTCGGCCTCGTCGGTGCCGGTGACGGCGATGCGCCACCAGCCGGCGACGCGGGTGTGCATGCGGGTCAGGCCGGCGGCGAGCTGGTCCTCGATGGCGAGCACCTGGTCGGCGGCGCGGGCCAGCGAGTCCGGGGGTTGTTCTCCGTGGTCGAGCACGTAGTGGCGCATCTGTGAACGGACCTTGCCCAGCTGGCGGCGCAGTTCCCCGGTCACGTCCTCGGCGCGGCGCACCGTGAACCGGGCCGACCACTCCACGGGGAACGGCAGCCGATCGGTGCGCTGCATCCACGGGTCGTCGATCTCGGGGATGTGCAGCGGCTGCATCGGGCCGACCGTCAGCACCGCCAGCCGGCGACGGTGCAGCACCCCGTCCCCGTCCTGACCGAGCACGGTCAACGTGGCCGCACCCGGCTCCGCGCACACCGCCACCCGCCCGGTCAGCGTCAGCAGCTCCCGCTCTCCGATCTGGGCATCCGCCGGCAGCCCCGGCACCGGCATCGCCGGCAGCCCGAGCCCGAGCGAGCGCGCCACCAACCACACCAGTTCGCCGGCCGTGGCCGGGTGCGCCGCCAGGCCGGGGCCGCTGAGCAGCTCGGTCAGTTCTGCGAGGGACAGCGCGAGACCCCGGCGGCGCAGCCGCGACCGGGTGGGCAGGTCGACGCCGAGGAAGACCTGTTTCTCCACCGGTTCGGTCGCGGCGAGGTGCTGCTGCTCGCCTTCCAGGAACCGCGGCCACGACAACGCACCCGGCGGGGCGGCGGGCCGGTCGACGGCGTTCGCGTGGGTGGTCTCGGCCCAGCCGCGGACCGGGTAGGGGCGGCTGGTCACGCGCAGCCGCAGGCGCCGCCCGGCGAGCGCGCCGAGCTGGCAGGCGACCAGCTCGATCAGCCGCTCCCGCTCGGCGTCCCCGCGGAAGCTCCACGGATGCAGCCCCAGCCGGAACCACGCGGTCGTGCACCGGTCGGTGCGGGTGAGGTTGCCCGAGACGCCGCGCAGCGCCGGCCGCGGCTGCGTGGGCAGGGCCGTCATCGCCGGCCCCGTGGCGTGCGGACATCGGCCCACCAGGAGACCACCAGGTGGACCAGTGGCCGCTCGTCGTCGACGTGCCGGCCGACCAGCCGCACCACGACGACCGTGACGAGCAGAGCCCACAGCGTCGAGAGGACCCCGAACGGGATGCCGAGCTGCCGCTGCACGGCCATGACCAGCACCAGCACCGCGAGCGCCAGCGCGTAGGAGACGTAGCGGGCTCGCCACGGGAACGTCAGCTTCGGCGGGCCGAGCCACACGGCGTCGACCCGGTACACGTCGTCGTCGGTCCGGACCTGCATCTACCGGCCCTCCCGGGGACGGCGGCGCGGGCCCGGCTCCGGGAACGCGGCGGTGACCGCAGCGGCCAGCTCCTCGAACGCCTCGATCGTGGCCGGCTGGCACGCTGCGACGTCGATGCGGCCGCCGGTGCCGAGATGTGGATCGGCCGGGACGTCGACGACGGCCGCGCAGCGGGGTCCGAAGTGCTCGCGGATCACGCGCTCGTCGATCTCGGCGCAGCCGCGGTCCTGGCTCATCACGACGATCGCATCCGCAGCGAGCTGCGGATAGCCGCTGCCGGCCAGCCAGTCGAGGGTCATCGAGGCGCGGCTGGCGGCGTCGACGGTCGGTTCCCCGACGATCACCACGCCGTGGGTGGTGGCGAGGACACCGGCCAGCGCAGCGTGCGACAGGCCGGTGCCGGTGTCGATGACCAGCACGGTGTAGCAGCTGGACAGCGCCTCGATCGCCTCCTCGTACTCGTCGGGGGTGAACGCCGAGCCGTGGCCGGGTTCCTGGCTGCCGGCCAGCACGTGCAGGCGTTCGGTGGTGCTCATGAACGATTCGATGTCGCCGATCGAGAACGCGGGCCGGTCGGACAGGAAGTCGAGCAGGTGCTGCATACCGACCTCGGTGTCACCGGTGAGCCGGTCGGCCAGGGTGCCCAGGTCCGGGTTCGCGTCGATCGCGAGGACGCGGTCGCCGCGCAGCTGCGCGAACGTCAGCCCGAGCATCGCGGTCACCGTCGTCTTGCCGACCCCGCCCTTCACCGACAGCACCGCGATCCGGTGGCAGTCGCGCAGCGGGCGCCGGATCTGCCGCAGCCGCTCGGACCGGGCCGCCGCGATCGCGCCGGGGCCGGGGTTCCAGCGGCCGCCGGTCAGGTCGAACACCACGCGGCGCCAACCGGGTCCGGGCCGGGCCGGGCGCCGCCGCACCACCGCGTCCGACGTGAGGCCCGGGGCGACCGGCCGGCCGCGCCAGTCGACGGCGGGCCGTGGGGCGCGTTCCCTTCTCTGGGGTCGGGTGGGCAGCATCCGGGGGCGCGGCTTCGGCTCCTGATCGGGCCGTACCGGGCGGGACGGCCAGGCCGGCAGCGGGCCCGGGAGCCAGAGCGCCGGTTCCGGATCCTCGTCCTCGCCGCCGCCCTCGTCGTCATCGTCATCGGGATCAGGGCCGGTCGCCCGGCCGAACGCCCAGCCGATGGGGCGCGGGGAGTCGTCCGCGGGGCGGACCCCTGCGGGGAGGAACAGGCTGCCGGACGGCGTGGGACGGACGGTCGGCAGCGGGCGCTCCTGCGGCGTCTGTGGCGGCGGATCGTCGGCGGGGACGAAGAAGTCGCCGCCGCGGTACGGGGCGGTCATCGTGCGGTCCCGCTGGTCAGCGGTACGACGGCGACGACGAGCCCGCACAGGTCGGCGGTGCCGGTCGGGGTCCGGGGAACCGCGGCCGGTCGGGTCTCGGCCTCCGCTTGCTGGGGCGCGAACCCGTGCTCGGCGAGATCGGCGGCGAGCGCCACCGCCTGAGGGTCGGTGTTGCCGGTGAGTGCGGTCGCCAGTGCCTGGGCGATCGGGCGCCAGACCGCGGGCGGCACCACCGCGGCCGCCTGCTGGTTCGACGCGCAGCCGGGCCTCGTGCCGGGGAGCTCGGTGTGCGGCGCGGGGTTGATCGGCTCATCGACGGGCACCGTGGTGCGGGGCGTGGGCATCCTGGTCGAGCTCGGGGTGGGCTCGGCGGTCCGCGCCGGGGCGCGGGTGCTGCTCGGCGGCCGCGTGGTGGGAACGGCCGATCGCGTGCCGGGTGTGGCTGCCCGCTCCCTGGTAACGGTGCCGTCCTCGTCGGTGGTGGTGCACGCGACGCTCGCACGCCCGCCGGTTCCAGCGCGCGCCGAGGCAGACGATCGAGCCGAGGCGGACGGCCGGGCCGAGGCCTCGTCCTCGTCCTCCTCGTCCTCCGCCATGGGCGCGACCGCCGCCACCGGCGGCCGGATCTGCAGCGCGTCGAGGGACCTGGCCAGGGCGCGCGCCTGCGGGTCGGTGGCGCCGCGCAGCGCGTCGAGGAGCTCGGCGAGCAGCGATCGCCACGCATCGGCGGCGGCCGGGGCGACCTCCGGCTCGTCCCCCGCGGGCCCGAACCCGGCACGTTCCAGCTCCGCGCGCAGAGCAGCGACCTCGGCGTCGTCCACGTCGGCGAGCAACCGGGCGAGGTCGCGGGCGTCCTGCTCCCACGACGTGCTCGACCCGGTGCTCGTCGAGCACGCGACTGGCGCGGCGGGCGCCACCGCGAGCGGCGCCGCGCCCAGCACCGCGGCGAGGAGGAGGCCGATCAGGTCGGTCGGTCCGGGCATCACTGGTCCTCCTCGTCGCCGGATCCCGCGCTGCGGCGGCCGGACGTGCTGTCACCGCTGTCGCCGGTGATGGACGCGATCCCGCCGGGGATCGGGCCGGTGGTGTTGCCGCTGATCCCGACACCGTCCGGGCCGCCCTCAGGTGGGCTGTCGCCGTCGCCGAAGACGTTGTCGATGATCGTGATGCCGGAGAAGTCGCCTTCCCAGAGCGTGATGCCGCCGCCGGCGTTGCCCCACACGACGTTGTCGCGGACGGTGATGTCGGAGATGTTCCCGTCGGACCACTGCGACTCGGCGGCGAGCATGATCCCGGGCTTGCTGCTCTCGGTGGTGGCCCACGCCCAGTTGTGGTGGACGTCGACGGCCGAGGCGCCGTCGAGGTAGATGTTGGGGCCGCGGTTGCCCCAGGCGGCGTTGTGGTGCACCGCGCCGTTGGTGCTGCCGTACTTGACGTCGATGCCCTCTTCGCCGTTGTCGTGGACGCGGTTGTTGAGCACCTCGAAGGTGTCGACCTGCTCCAGGGAGAGGGCCTCGCTGTCGGCGGAGGTGCCTTTGGCGTTGGTGCCGTGCACGTCGCAGCCCTCGACGTGGATGTAGCGGGAGCCGTAGATGCGCATGCCGCCGTCCTGGGAGCCGTCGATCTCGCAGTCGGTGATCGCGATGTGGTCGGAGTCGGTGATCTGGATGGCGAAGCGGCCGGCGTCGCGCACCGTCAGCCCGTCGAGGTGGACCCAGGAGGCGCCCTGCAGGTCGAGGATGCCGTCGCCGCCGCCGGTGATGACGACCTCGGCGCCGGGAGCGGCGCGGTAGGTGACGTAGGCGCCGTCGGCCCCGCTGGTCGGGGTGAAGGCGGCGTAGGTACCGGCGGCGATCTCCACGACGTCCCCGGGCTCTGGGTTCGCCGCGCCGATCGACTCACCGGGGCCGACGGTGATCACCTCGCCGGTGCCGGGGCCGGCGAAGATGCCGCGCTCGGGTACGCCCTGCAGCGGATCTTCCCCACCTCGGGTGGTGGTGCAGCGGGCCGGCGGGGACCCGTCCGCGCCGAAGCCGAGCTCCAGCAGCCGGGTCCGGATGCCCGCCCCGGCCTGCGGGTCACCGGCCTGCCGCAGCTTCGTGAGCAGCCGCGACGCCGTCTCGGCCCACGAGCAGTCGGCGGGCTCGGCGTGGGCGGTGCCCGACCAGGCCGTGACGGCCAGAGCCACGGCGGTGCAGACGGCGAGGCGGCGCATCACTCGGCCCCCGCGCACTCGCCGCCGCCGGTGGTGCCGTCCCAGGCGGCGAGAACGCGCAGCCGGTCCCACGGGATGCCGTCGAGCGGCGCGAACCCGCCGACCAGGCCGGCGTCCCGGTAGACCGGGTCGTGCGGGCCGTACTCGAACAGGAACGCGATCCGGGCACCGCCGTTGTCGCCGACGTAAGCGCCGTAGGTCTGCAGGGCGCGGGCGATCACCTCGGCGGCGGGCGAGGCGTCGAGGGCGTCGACGTCGACGGCGGGATCGAGCTGGATGCGGGAGCCCTCGGGGATCGGGTGGTCGACCCCGGCCATGTTGCTGCCGTCGGTCTTGGCGGCGGGGTAGCGGCACTCGCCCTCCGCGGCCATGTCGGTGGAGAAGAACAGCGCGTGCGGGATGACGCCCTGCGCGATCTCGCTGATCCGCACGACGGCGGCGAACCGGGCGATGTTGGAGCCGGTGGAGGTGCCGCCGCTGGTCTCACGGCCGTCCCCGGTGAGATCGGTGGCCGCGCCGCCTGCGGCCGTCCAGCCGTCGCCGTCCGGGCGGGCGATCCAGAAGTTGAAGACCGTGCCGGTGACCGGATCAGCGACGGCGAGGTGGCCGTCGGAGCCCGGGGCGATCTCGGTGCCCTCGGGGATCGGGACGTCGCGCAGGGTGGGCCCGTACTGGCTCGGGTCGACGGTGAAGCGCGGCGTGCGGTCGGTGATCCGTTCCGGGCCGACGAGGGTGACGCCGAAGTCGCCGATGTTCGCGATGTACTCGTCGCCGGACGCGAGATCGGCGACCATGCCCGCGGAGTCGGGATCGAGCACCGGATCGGTGACGATCGGCTCCCACAACCAGTCGGCCCGCTGGAAGTACGGGCGCGGGGCGGGGCAGCGGGCCAGCGCCGTCCGCAGGGCGGGGACGAGCCGGTCCCGGCGGGGATCCGCGCTGGTCAGCAGTCCGTCCAGGACGCGCTGGGCGCGCGGCGACCACGTGCAGTCGGGCGGGGCCGCCGCTGCGGCGGGTGCCCCGCTGACGCTGCCGCCCAGCGCGAGCGCGGTGACCGCCCCGGCGCAGAACGCGCGCCGCGCCCGCCGAGCGGGACGCGATCGGGGAGTGGTCGGGCTGCGCACGAGCCGGGACGCTAGCCCGGGGACCCACTCGTTCGTGGGCGTTCCGGAGAACTCGTCCCGATCACTCGTCCGGCGGCTGCGGGCCCAGCTCGTAGACGTTGTCCGGGGTGACCAGGCGCGTCACGACGTAGGCGATCTGGCCGGCCGAGTGCGGTTCGGGTACGTCGGAGTTGACGAACACGACCAGGGTCGCGTCCTTCTCCGGGAGGTGGACCGCGACCGTCGCGTAGCCCGGGATGTCGCCGTTGTGGCCGAGCCAGCCCTGCGCGTCGAAGATCGCGAATGCGTAGTCGACCCCGGCCACGACCTCCAGCCCGTCCCTGATCCGCGCAGCCTGCGTCTCCGGCTCCAGCAGCGCCCCGGTGCCCAGCGCCCGCGTCCACGTGCGGACGTCGTCGATCGTCGAGACGATCTTGCCGGCGGCGTCGGCCCACGACGGGTTCCAGAACGTCGTGTCGACCACCGTGCCGCCCGGTGCTTCGTTGAAGCCGTGCGCGAACGGCTCGGGCAGCCGACCGTCGCTCGGATAGCTGGTGTCCGTGAGCCCGAGCGGGGCGAACACCTCGGTCTGCAGGAACTGCCCCATCGACGTGCCGGAGACGCGCTCCACCACCATCGCGAGCAGCACGGTGTTGGTGTTGGAGTACTCGTAGCGGCTGCCCGGCGGGAAGTTCAGCGGCAGGGCGAACGCGATGTCGAGCATCTCCCGGTGCGTCATCGGGAACGCGTCGGGTCCCTGCGGCGACTCGCGGTACAGCCGTTCGAGGAACTGCGGGGCCTGGGTGTAGTCGGCCAGCCCGCTGCGCATCCGGCCCAGCATGTCGAGCGTGATCTGGTCGCCGGACGGGACGCCGTCGACGTAGCGGGAGATCGGGTCACTCAGCGCGATCCGGCCCTGGTCGACCAGCCGCAGGACCGCTGTGCCGGTGAAGGTCTTCGTGACGCTCCCGATCCGGTGGTGATCGGCTACCTCCATCGGCGCACCGGTCGCGGGATCAGCCGTGCCGAACGCCTTCACGTAGTCGATCTCACCGGGGATCGACAGGCTCACGATCGCCCCCGGCGCGCCCATCTGCGTCAGGCGCTTCTCGATCACCCGGTCCAGCTCGGCCGCCAGATCGGGCTGCGCGGCGGCGGTCGGGGCCGCCGCGCACGCGGACGTCAGGACCAGGACCGCTGCCAACATCCCTACCGCACGCATGGGCGTCACCTCGGTCGTCGAGAGCACGCCGCCGGCGCGCAGTCGTCGGGCGAGCATAGCGGCGGATCCGCGGGAACCGGACCCTCCCCAGCAGCGGATCGGTGAGCTAGGTCCGTCACCGAGGTGACACGGTGCTGCTCCGTCCGGGTGTAATCGCGGACTGGTTTTCGCCTACGGAGCGCGATATCCCCCGATCGGGGCGCGTGTGGGCCCCGACGTGCCGATTCATCTGGTACGTCGAGTTCTCCGGAACGGCTGACATCCGATGTGGATGGTCGGTATGGTCCCGCGTTCGGATGAAGATCGTGCGCCTGGCGGGGGAGCGCAGCGCGATCCGGTCGACGGGGGACGTCGATCGCCGATGAGCGGAGATCCACGGCGAGGGGGGATCGGGTGGACGAGTCTCTGTGCGCGCTGCCGGGATGCGAAGCGGCGCTCCCGCCGACCACCCCGGGCCGGCCGGCCCGGCGGTACTGCTCCCCGGAGCACCGTGCGAAAGCGCGCACGATCAACCGGCGGCGGCGCCGCGAGCAAGGGCTGCCACCCGTGGCGGCGGCGAGCGTGCTCGCGCCGCTGATGGTCAACGGCCGTGCCGAGATCGTTCCTCCCCCGGTGCGGACGGACCCGCAGCGGGCGCCGCTCGCGCTGCCGCCCGGGATCCGCGAGCAGCCGGCCGAGCCTGCCGAGCGGCGCTCCGTCGCCGACTCGCTGCGGGAACGGCTCGGTCGGGCCGCCCGGCGGCGCAGGCAGCTCGTCGCGATCGTCGGGGTCACCGGGATCGTCGCGTCCGCGGCGGGCTGGCTCGGCGTGACCGGCTCGTTCCCGCCGCCGCGACCGGTGGAGGAGCCGTTGGCCTCCAACGTGCAGTGGGTCTCCGAGGCCGAGGTGCGGCTGGCTGCGATCGGCCGCGCGCTGGACGCGATCGCACAGGCGGAGGCCACGTACGAGACGCGGCTGGCGCCCCGGTACGCCGGGCGGACGCCGCCCGAGCCGGTCGTCCGGCTGAAGCAGCGCAAGAAGCTGCTGCTGCAGCAGCAGGCGGTGCTGAAGTCGCAGGTCACGACCGTCACGCAGGTCGACGCGGCGGCGTCCGAGCTCGCCGAGGCCGAGCGTCAGCTCGACGATCTCGACGAGGTCCTGGAGGAGTCCTCGACACCGACCCGGACCCAGGACCAGGCCGAGGCCCTCGCCACGCTGCACCGGCAGCGCGCGCTGCTGGAGCGGCACCGCGACGCCAAGAAGGAGGATCTCGAACGGCTCGAGGAGGGTGCCCGGTCGGCGAAGAGCAGCCCGCTGCCGGAGCCCGACGAGCGCTCCCAGGAACTCGCTGCCGCCGTCCTCCGCCTGGTGGAGGACCCGGAGGCGGACGGCGAGGAGGACCAGTCCGAGGAGGACCGCCCGTTCACGCCGCCGTCGGTGCTCGCGTCGGCCCGGGAGTCCACCGATCGCCGCGGGCCCTCCCACACGACGGGTGCGCCGGGTGACGATCCCGAGTCGCGCCTGCTGCCTCTCGAGCCGCCCGACGAGCCGGCTCCCGGTGGGGTGCTCGAGGAGGCGGCCGACGGCTTGGAGAAGGCGGCCGGCCGGCTCGGGGAGGCGGTGGACACGGTCACCGACGGGCTCGGTCGGGTGCTGACCGGGGAGCCGGCGCCCCCTGCTCCGGCGCAGCCGTCGACCGCGCCGAAGACACCCGGTCCGGGGCCGGTGGGCGATGTGGTGGAGCGGACCGTCGACGTCTTCGTCGACGTCCTCGACGGTCCCGAACCGGAGGAACCCGAACCTGCGGCGGCTGCCGCGTCGTCGCGTCCTCGGGGGAAGGCAGCCCGCATCGCCGAACGGACCGCCGGGGCGGTCCAGGCCGGCCCGGCGCTGCAACCGGTCGCGGGCGCCGCGTCGGCGATCGTCAGCCCGAGCGACGTGGACGACGAGCCCGGGGAGTCGGGGTCGGACGAGCCCGAGGTGTTCGAACCGGAGTCACGGAGCGAGCGCGTCCAGCCGGAGCCGAGCCGGGACCGCGTCACCGGCCCGCGGGCCCTTCAGCCGGCGCCGTCGAACGTGCAGGAGGCGCACCGCGAGGAGTCGAGCCGGGGCTCCGACGACGTGCTGGTCGATCGCGCCGTCGCGGTGATGAAGCACTGGGCCGCGAAGAACCCCGATCTCGCCGGCTCCGTCGGGCTGCGCGAGCACATGGACGACGAGCGGTGGGAAGCGGCCGCGCGGACCGCGCTGGAGAAGTACGCCGGGTACACCGGTGGTGAGCCGCGCGAGCTCGGCTCCGAGGAGAGCCGCGGGAGCGATCACGGTGGCGGGAAGCGCTCCGGTGGTGAGGACCGCTGGGGCGAGCGCGGCCGCGGTGGAGACGGCCACGGCAGCGGCTCCCGCGGTGGCTGGACCGGCGACGGCGGCGAGGACCACCACGACCGCAGCTGGGACCACCACGGCGACGCCGGCCACGACCGCTGGACCGGCGGCGATGACGACGACGGCGACCGCTGGGACCACCACGGCGACGAGGACGACCACGACGGCGGGGACGAGGGCGGCTGGAACCACGGGGGCGGCTGGAACCACGCGGGCGGGGGCGACCGGGCGGGTGGCCGCGACAGCCACGACGGCGACCGGAACGCCAGCCACGACGCGGACGACGGCGGCTGGACCGACGGCGATGACGACCGGGAAGGCGATGACCGCCACTGGGCCGGCGGCGATGGCGACCACGGGCGGGACGGCGACAGCGACGAAGACGACGGCGGGGACTGGGACGAGCGCGGGGACTGGGACGAGGGCGGGGATTGGGACGAGGGCGGGGACTGGGACGACGACTGAACGGCGGTGCTCGAGGGAGACCGGGTGGTGGCTCCGACGGCGAGTCCCGCGACTCGCCGGGCCGCACGCGCGGCTCGCTGCCGCGTCAGGCCGCGCACTCCCCGGTGTCGATCTTCGCCGGTGAGCTGCCCAGGTTCAGCGCGTACTGCACCGCCGGCAGGACCTGCTCGACGCTGAGGACGAAGCCGGTCTCCGGGTCGTCGACCGCGGCGCCGAAGACCACGCCGGTGACCTTCCCGCTCGGGGCGATCATCGGGCCGCCGGAGTTGCCGCTCTGCACCTTCGCCCGAATGGTGAGCACATCGCGGACGACCTCGCCGGTCTCGTAGATGTCCGGGCCCTTCAGCTTGATCGCCTGCCGCACCCGGGCCGGGGTGACCGTGAACTCGCCGTCGAGCGGGTAGCCGAGGACGATCGCGTCGTCGCCGGCTTTGACCGGGGTCGGCTCGAACTCCAGCGGGTCGGCGCCCAGCGCGCGACCCACCCGCAGTACGGCGAGATCGATCTGCGGGTCGTAGTAGACGACGTCCGCGGCGAGATCGCGCCCGCCGGTCGCCTCGACCAGCGCGGACGACGAGCCCGCGACGACGTGCGCGTTGGTCATGACCAGTCGCGGGCCGATGATGAACCCGGTGCCCTCCATCTGCCGCTGGCACGAGGGCGCCTTCGCCCGCACCTTCATCACGCTCGCGCGCACCTCCCGCACCGCGGGGCTCTTCGCGAGCGCCGGGTTGGGTGGTCCGATCTCGGTGACCGGGGTCTGCGCGAACGGGCTGAGGACGTCCGGGAACCCGGAGTTGTCGAGGAGCCTGCGCAGCTCGTCCGGCAGCTGTTTGGCGCCTTCCGGCATCATCCCGTCGACCGCGCGCAGCACCTGCGAGCCGCGCACCCCCGCGGCGAGCGCGGGGAAGCTGGCCGACGCCAGCGGCAGCGCGACCAGCCACGCCGCCAGCACGACCGTGATGGCCTGCAGGATCGACCCCAGCGAGGAGTCGACGGTCAGGACGTGCTCGCCGGTGATCCGGTCGCGGATGCGCCGGCCGAGGAACACCCCCGTGGTCTCCCCCAGCGCGACGAGCAGCACGACGACGGCGATGCTGACGATGACCCGCATCGTCTCGTTCTCGACGCCGGACGCCAGGACGGGGGCGAGCCGGACCCCGATGATCGCGCCGCCGAGCACACCGATGAACGACAGCGCGGCCACGGCGAGGCCGTGGCGCCACCCGGAGACCGCGGCGATCACCGCCAGGCCGATCACCACCAGGTCGACCCAACTCACCTGCCGTCGACCTCCTGATGCACCCGTCTCGCCCAGGACCACGCTTCGTCGAGCGGGCGGACGACCGCGGCGTCCCACGGGCGCGCCCACCCTCCCAGATCCAACAGGGCGGAGAGCAAACCCCCCGTGAAGCCCCACACGAGCAGCCCGGACACGGCGAACGCGGGTCCGGTGTAGCCGGACGGGTGCGCGACCGAGAACCGGTTCGCCGGGTCGGCGAGCTCCTCCACCGGCACGCGCACCACCGAGGCGGTCTCGCCCGGGTCGACGGCGCGCACCGCGACCGGCCGCGCCCAGTGCCCGACCACCGGTGACACGACGAACCGCGACCGCGGGATGTACAGATCCGGCAGCTGAACCAGCGGCACCACGCCGCTCGGGTCGAGGCCGGTCTCCTCCTCCGCCTCCCGCAGCGCGGTCGCCACCGCGTCGGCGTCCTGCGGGTCGGCGCTGCCGCCGGGGAACGCGACCTGCCCGGCGTGGTCGCGCAGGGTGGCGGCGCGCTCGACGAGCAGCAGGTCCGGGCCGTGCTGCCCCTCCCCGAACGCGATCAGGACGGCGGCTCGCCGGCCGCCCGAGACCGGCGGCGGAATCCGCTGCGTGCCGATCTGCCCGGGGCGCAGCGTGCGCGTGCCGGCCAGCAGCGGGCGCAGCCAGTCGGGCGCCAGGTCGGGTCGCAGCGCGGGGGACGGGCGGCTGTCACGGGCGGTGCTCATGACAGCCTCGCCACGGCAGCGGCCACCTCGTCGGCGCTGGTGAACGGGATCGGCGGGTCCACGAGCGCGGCACTGCCGTCGGGACGGACCAGGTAGGTCAACGGCAGGCCGGGCGGGGAGCGCAGCGCGGCCGGCACCGCGCCGTCGGGATCGGTCACCGCCGGCAGCCGCACCCCGAGATCGGTGAGCAGCTGCAGGGCGGGCTCGTCGGCGTCGCGCACGTCGACCAGGAGCACGGGCACCGCGTCGGGGCGGGCCGCGTACTCGGCGAGCGCGGGCAGCTCCGCGCGGCACGGCCCGCACCACGACGCCCACAGGTTCACCAGCGTCGTCCGGCCGGCCAGCGCGGACCCGAGATCGACGCTGCCGCCGTCACCCAGGCAGGTGGCGGTGACGCCGGCCAGCGGCCCGGCCGGGGTCGCGGTCCCGGCCGGGCACGCCGGGAGATCGGCTGCGGCCCGCAGCGCGGTGACGTCGGGCCCGGGCGCCGGGTCGGCCGAGCGGGGTGGGGAGCTGCGCGGCCACAGCGCGAACACCCCGATCGCGACGAGCACGACGACGACCACGGTGGCGACGATCTCGGACCGGCGCGGACCGGTCCGGGTCTCCGGGTCGGTCACGGCGCATCGGCACCCGGTTCGGCGTCGGTGATCCCGACCATCGCGAGCAGGTGCGGGCGCGAGGGGCCCTTCACGAGCGCGGCCGCCGGCTCCAGCTCGATCGGGCCGAGCCCGAACGACGGGCAGTCCGCGGCCAGCGTGCACGCCCCGCAGGCCGGCTTCTTGGCGTGGCACACCCGGCGGCCGTGGAAGATCACCTGGTGGGACACGATCGTCCAGTCCCGCTTGGGCACGAGCGCGCCCACCGCGTGCTCGACCTTCACCGGGTCCTCCAGATCGGTCCAGCCCCAGCGGCGCACGAGCCGGCCGAAGTGGGTGTCGACGGTGATGCCGGGGACGCCGAACGCGTTGCCCAGGATCACGTTCGCGGTCTTGCGCCCGATGCCGGGCAGCGCGACGAGCTCGTCGAGGGTCGAGGGCACCTCACCGCCGTGCTTGTCCACGAGGGCGGCGCCGAGCCCGATGAGTGCGGCCGCCTTGTTCCGGAAGAAGCCGGTGGAGTGGATCATCTCCTCCAGCTCGACCCGGTCGGCCTGGGCGTAGTCCAGCGCGGTGCGGTAGCGCCGGAACAGCGCCGGCGTGACCTGGTTGACGAGCTTGTCGGTGCTCTGCGCCGACAGGATCGTGGCAACGGCCAGCTCGAGCGGCGTGGTGAAGTCGAGCTCGCAGTGCGCGTCGGGGTGGGTGGCGGCGAGGGTGCGCAGCATCCGGCGGACGCGGCGGGCCTTGCCCAACGGGGACTCGCCCGCGGCGACGCGCCTGGCCAGGCGCGCGGTGGCGCGCGGCAGCCCGTCGCGCACGCTGGTGGTCACCTGTCCAATGTACGGGGCCGGGGTGGCCGACCGGCGCGCCGGGACGGGTGCGTCGGAACGCTCACGGTTCGTGATGCGCCGCAGGTCCGGGTCACGAATCGGCAACGGCTCGCGCCGACCCGGCCCCCCGCTGCAGCACGCGGGGAGCGGGTGCGAGAGCATTCCTCTTGACATGACTGCCTGGTTGTCCGTCCTCGTGCCGCTGCTGGTGATGTTCTTCGCGCTAGGCATGGAGCGCGTGGAGTCCAAGCTGCGGGAGTCGACCGTGCGCCCGGAGGAGCTGGAGGAGCTCCTCGACCGGCCGCGGCCCGACGAGGTCCGTGCGCTGTTCAGGCAGGGCACCGGGCGGGCGTTGGAGCTGTTCCGGCTCCGCAACCGGGCACCACGCGGACGCCGCGCGCCCCGGCGGAACAAGGCCGCCTGACCTGGGCTGACGCGGGCGTACTAGTCTTTGTTGCAAGTATCCCCCGGGTAACCCTTTCCGGGGCGCCGTCGGCGAGTGATGCGTCACAGTTCTAGGTCAACCCCTAGACTGCCGCCGGTGATCCGCCGCGGGGCAGCGGCAGGAACGAGGAGCGAGCAGTGGACGAGGTTCTGATCCGGGCCGGGATCTTCCAGGGTGTCGAGCCGCACGCGGCCGAGGCGCTGGCACAGACTCTCGAGCCGGCGGAGTTCACGCGGGGTCAGGTCATCTTCTCCGAGGGTGAGCCGGGCGACCGCCTCTACATCGTCGCCTCCGGGAAGGTGAAGATCGGCCGCAAGTCCGCCGACGGGCGCGAGAACCTGCTCATGGTCGCCGGCCCCTCCGACATGTTCGGCGAGCTGTCGATCTTCGACCCGGGTCCGCGCACGTCGTCGGCCACGGCCGTCACCGACGTCCGGGCCTACACCATGGACCGGCCCGCCCTGCGCGAGTGGATCGCCAAGCGCCCGGAGATCGCCGAGCAGCTGCTGCGCGTGCTCGCGCGTCGACTGCGCCGCACCAACAACGCGCTGGCCGACCTCATCTTCACCGACGTCCCGGGTCGGGTCGCGAAGGCGCTGCTGCAGCTGGCGCGGCAGTTCGGCTCGCAGGAGTCGGGCCTGCTGCGGGTCACCCACGACCTCACGCAGGAGGAGATCGCCCAGCTCGTCGGCGCTTCCCGCGAGACGGTGAACAAGGCGCTGGCCGACTTCGCGCACCGCGGCTGGCTGCGGCTGGAGGGCAAGAGCGTGCTCATCCTGGAGCCCGAGCGCCTGGCCCGCCGCGCCCGCTGAGCCCGGCGTTCCGCAGCGAAGCCTTCAGCAGCGACGCCTTCAGCAACGAACGGCACTCTCGTCCACTCGAGGTGGACGAGAGTGCCGTTCGTTGCGTTCCGGCCTGTGTGACCCGAAACTGACTGGTACGCCCGTACCAGAATGTGCGAGGGTGGACGTCGTGGCCGCCTCGACCTCCGCACTCGCCGACTACCGCGCCGTCCTCACCACGCGCGGGGTGCTGGTGCCGGTCGTCGCCTCCGCGATCGGGCGCCTGCCGATCGCGATGTTCTCCATGGCGACGCTGCTGTACGTGCAGCGCACGACCGGCTCGTTCGCCGCGGCCGGGTTCGTCTCGGCGGGGACGCTGGCCGGGGTGTCGCTCGGCGCGGTGGTCCAGGGCCGGATCCTCGACCGGCTCGGTCCCACGCGCCCGCTGGTCGTCGCCTCGCTCGTGTTCACCGCGGCCGCGGCCGGGCTCATCGCCGCGATCGAGGCGCACCACGCGGTGGTGGTGCTCGCCGGCTTCGCCTTCCTCGTCGGGCTCACCCAGCCGGCGATCCCCGGGGCCTCCCGCGCGCTGTGGACCGCGGTCGTCCCGCCGGGCCCGCGCCGCGACGCCGCCTTCGCCTACGAGGCCATCAGCCTGGAGGTGTTCTTCATCCTCGGGCCGGCGCTGGCCGCGTTCCTCGTGGCCGCCCCGTGGCCGGGCACCGGTCTGGTGGTGGCCGCGCTGTGCCTCGCCCTCGGCACCACCGCGTTCGCGCTGAGCCCGCTCGTGCGGCAGCAGCGCAGCGTCGCCGCGTCCGCGCCTGCTGGGCTGCTCGGCGTCATCGCCCGCCCCGGTGTGCGGACGGTGGCGCTGGCGTCGCTGGGCTTCGGGCTGGTCGTCGGCTCGGTCGAGGTCGGGGTGCCGGCGGTGACGACCGCGGCCGGCAACGTCACGCTGGGTGGCATCCTGCTCTCGGCGTGGTCGGTCGCGTCGGTCGTCGCCGGGCTCGCCTACTCGATGCGGCCGTGGCCGGAGCCGCTGCACCTGCGCCTGCCCGCCCTCATGGCCGGGTTCGCCGTGATGGGTCTGGTGATGGCGGTCGCGGCGCCCGCGGCGTCGCTGTGGCCGCTGGTCGTGGCCATGCTGCTCGCCGGCGCGCTGATCACCCCGCAGGTGACGGCGCACTCGATCGCCGTCGAGATCGTCACCCCGGCCGGCACGACGACGGAGGGCTTCGGCTGGGTGGTCACCGCGGCCACGCTCGGCATCGCGGCCGGCTCGTCCCTCGCGGGGATCGCGGTCGAGCAGGCCGGACCGCCCGCGGCGTTCCTCGCAGGCGGTGCGGCCGGTGCGGTCGTGGCGGTGGTCCTGTGGCTGCGCCGCTCGTCCCTGAGGCACGAGCCGGCGCCGGTCACCGATCAGCTCTCGCGCAGGTAGGCCAGCTGAGCGCGCACCGACATCTCGGCCGCGCCCCACAGCGACCGGTCCACGTCGGCGTAGACGTGCTCGACGACCTGCCGCGGCGTCGCGTCGGCGCCCAGCACGGCGAGCGCCCCGCGCACCTGGTCGAGCCGCTCCTCGCGGTGCGCGAGGTAGGCCCGCGCGGCCTCCACGACGTCCGGCCGCTCCGGCCCGTGCCCGGGCAGCGCCACCGTCCCGGCGGGGAGCTCGGCCAGTCGCCGCAGCGACGTCAGGTACGGGCCGAGCGCCCCGTCGGGATGGGCGATGACCGTGGTGCCCCGCCCGAGCACCGTGTCGCCGGTCAGCACGGCTGGGGGTGCGTCCGGGCCGTCGACCAGCACCGACACCGAGTCCGACGTGTGCCCCGGCGTGGCCATGACCCGCAGGCGGACACCGGCGGCCTCGATCTCCTCGCCGTCGGCGAGCGGATCGGCGTCGATGGTCAGCGCCGGGTCGAGCGCCCGCACCGGCGCCCCGGCGCGCCGCGCCAGCCACGGCGCGCCGCCGACGTGGTCGTGGTGCCGGTGCGTGATCAGCACGAGCGCCACCTCGCCGGCGGCGGCGAGCACCCGCTCCAGGTGCGGCTCGTCCTCCTCACCCGGATCCACCACGACGCACCCGTCCGCCCCCGGGGCCCGCAGCAGCCACGTGTTGGTGCCGTCCAAGGTCATGTGCCCGGGGTTGTCCTCCAGCAGCACCGACGCCAGCGGGGTGACGGGCCGCAGCTCCCCGTACGCGGGATGGGTCGACGACGTCATCGTGGTCACCTCCGTCATCCTGCCTTCCCGCGCACCCGCATCTCGGTGGGTGTGATCGGGACGATGTCGCGCTCGTCGGCCGTGGCGAGCACGGCCGCGGTGTCCGGCAGCTCAGCGAGGTCCAGCAGGGTCCGCTCCGTCGGCGGCATCAGCGCGAGCTCGCCGCGGTCGGCCGCGGCCAGCGCCTCCGCCGGGCTCCACCAGCTCGCCTCCACCGCCTCCGTCGTGCGCGCGTCGGCCTCCTGACCGGGCGGTACGGCCGTCACGAAGAACGCCGTGTCGTAGCGCTTCGGGGACACCTCCGGCGTGATCCAGCGGGCCCACGGGTGCAGCAGCTCGACGTTCAGCACGTGCCCCGCCGCGGCGAGCACCTCGTCGAGGGTGCGCCGTCGGGTCACCAGTGCCTCCCGCTCGTGCGCGGGCACCGGGGCGGTGCCGCCGAGGAGCACGCCGCACTCCTCGAACGTCTCCCGGACCGCGGCTCGGACGAACGCCGTCGCGAGCGCCTCGTCGCAGCACAGCCGCTCGGCGTACCAGGACGCCGGCCGCCCCACCCAGTCGGCAGGTGCGCGGTCCTCCGGCGCCACCCCGCCGCCGGGGAACACGGTCATGCCGCCGGCGAAGGCCATGCCCGCCACGCGGCGCTGCAGGAAGACCTCGAGGTGCGGGGCGTCGCGGACGAGGATCACGGTCGCCGCGGGTTTCGGGACAACGGGCACCCGAGTCACCCTAAGCGCCGCCGGGCAGGATGACGGTGTGACGCGATCGGCACCACTGCGCATCGGGCTGGTCGGCGGCGGGCACTGGGCCCGCGCCGTGCACGCCCCCGCGATCGCCGCGCACGCCGACACCGAGCTGGCCGCGGTCTGGACCCGCCGCCCCGAGGTGGCCGCGGAGATCGCCGCACCGCACGCGGCGGCCGTCGCCGGCTCGTTCTCCGAGCTCGTGGCCGCCGTCGACGCGGTGGCGTTCGCCGTGCCCCCCGCCGTGCAGGCCGGTCTCGCGATCGAGGCCGCCGCGGCCGGGCGGCACCTGATCTGCGAGAAACCGCTGGCCGAGGACGTCGCCGGAGCACGGCGGGTGGTGGACGCGGTCGCCGCGGCCGGAGTGGTGTCGTCGGTGGTGCTGACCCTGCGGCACGACGCCGGGGTGCGGAAGTGGCTCGCCGGGTTCGACGATGAGCCGGCCGGATCCGACACGGTCGGCACGGCGCGATGGTTGTCCGGTTCGCTGCTCGGCGGCCCCTACGCGGCGTCGGGTTGGCGCGCCGAGCCGCGCAACGGCGCCGTGCTCGATCTCGGCCCGCACGTCGTGGACCTGCTGGAGAGCGCGCTCGGCCCGGTCGTGGCCGTCGAGTGGGCGCGCCACGACGAGCGCGATCTGTGGCGCTTCGGCCTGCGCCACGCCGGCGGGGCCCGGTCGACGAGCATGATGTCGCTGCGGCTGCCGATCGATCCTTCGGAGATCGAGATCGCGGCGTTCGGCGGCGTCGGTGCGCAGGTCTTCCGCGGCCGCGTCGCGGACGCCACCGCCTGCTACGCGGCGCTGCTGGACGAGTTCGTGGCCGCGGTGCGCGGCAGCGGCTCGCCGCCGGTCGCGGATGCGGCCCGCGGGCTGCGGCTGCAGGAGATCATCGACGAGGTGCGCCGGGTCGCGGTGTGACTACCGCGCCTCGGGCGGCCGCTCGGGACGGTTCGGTCCGCGCCCGTTCGCCCCGGGCCGTCCGGTGGCCGGGGCGCCGGGGCGGCGCGGCTTGCGGCCCTGCACCAGTTCGGCCTGCAGGCGGGCCAGCAGCTCGCGGTCCGCGTCGCTGAGCCGCGTCGGCTCGCCGCGGCGCGGGGCGGGCGGTTCGGGGCGCGACGCCGGGGGCGGCACCTGGGTGCGCGCCTGCCGGGGCTCCGGCGGAGGAGCGGGCGGGGGAACCTCCTGGGTGAAGCCGTGGCGCTGCGGCTGCGGCGGGGTGACCTGCTCGGTGAGCCCGGGGCGCGAGGGGTCCGCAGGGGGTTCACGATCCGGTTCGGGGCGCAGCTCGTCCAGCGGCATCGCCCACGCGCCGGACTCCCACTCCGCGGCCCAGCTGTCCTCGATCAGGACGTTCTCGGCGGTCTCGACGGGACCGGCGCCCGTCGCCGGGGCCGACTCGGCCGCGGGCTGCTCCGCCGGTGCTTCGTCGGCGGCTGGGCTGCGGCTCACGAGGTGGTCGACGCCCAGCGGATCGTCCTCGCGGATGGTGGGGTCGAGCAGCGGGGCCAGCAGCGGTTCGGAGAGCGGGTCCGACAGGGGGTCGGGTTCGGGGATCGGGTCGGAGAGCGCCGAGAGGGCGGCGCCGGCGGCCGGGGGGCGCGGCGGCGGGGGTGGGAGCGGGACGTCGGCGAAGGGATGCGGCTCCCCGGGATCGAGGATCGGCTCCGGCTCCACCGCCGGTTCGGCAGCCGACGGTTCGCCGGGCGCGGGCTCCGTGGACTCCTCGGTGGGTTCGTCGGGGGCGGCCACCTCGCCCAACGGCTCGGCGGCGGCCACCTCGCCCAACGGCTCGGCGGCGGGCTCCTCGGCGGGCTCGGGCTCGTCGAACGGCCGCACGATCCGCACCGGCTCGGTGACGGCCCCGGGCTCGACCCCCGGACCGCCCGCGCCGGGCCCGTTCGCGCCGTGCAGTACGGGGACGGCCGCCGCCAGCGCCGCCTCGTGGTAGGCGGGAAGCGGCTGACCGGCGGTGATGACCTCGACCGACGCGTGCACGCCGCTGCGCGTCAGCCCGGAGGCCATCAGGTAGGACAGCATCTCCCCGGAGTGCCGGGCCGGGTCGATCTCGACGATCACGACGGGGTGCGGCAGCGGACCGGGTGCGGTGCCGGCCGGGGTGAGCCGCCAGGTGAGGTGCACCGTGGTTCCCTGCAGCTGCCGCGGGGGCAGCGCGCGCACGGCCGACGCGACGTCGGGCGCGCCGGGGACGGAGGCGGTGAACCGGTGGGCGACCGGCAGCTCCGCGGCCGGGGCGAGCTCGGCGGGATCGATCCCGACGCGGGCGGCGTGCCCGGCCTCGATCAGGGCCGCGCGCACCGGTCCGGGCAGCGGGATGCGTCCGGCCGCGATCCCCGCGGTCGCCAGGGAGACGGCACGGGCCTCCTCCCCGACGGCAGCGAGCTCGCGCACCCAGGCCAGCAGGTCGTCGTCGATGTGCCCGGCCAGTCCGAGCAGCAGCTGATGGGTCGACTCGTACGTGGGCCCACCGCTCACGCCGACCCCCTCCGATCTCGCCACGTCACGCGCTCGTCCGCTCTGCAGCGGTGCTGCGCCAGAGCGCCGTGCTACCGATGATGGCTGCCTCGTGGTACGGCGTGGGCTCCCCGTTCGGCGGAAGCACCTCTACGCACGGTGTGCGGTCGCCGTGCGCCCGGAGGATACGTTGCGCCGTTGCGGTGATCTCCCAGGGGTGGTCGCCGCCCCGGATGATGACGACGCGTTGCCGGCCGTGCGGGCCGACCCGCCACGCCTGGCGCAGCTCGGTGACGCCGGGACGGTCGCGGACGATGGCGAGCACGCTCAGCAGCGCCGGGTCGGGCGGCACGTCCTCGCCCGGCTCGAACACCGGGACCGCGGGGACGCCGACGGCAGGCAGGATCGCGTCCAGCAGCCGCGGCGCGGCCCCCCACGCGCCCGCGCAGGCGCCGAGCAGCTCCATCTCGTCGTCCGTCAGCCCGATGCGGTTGCGCAGGAGCTCCTTGGGCAGGGTGCTCGCCAGGGCCGCCCGGCCGCCCGCTGCGAGCCAGTCGCGCAAGCGCCACAGCAGCTCGTCGGGCAACCGGTCGGCCAGGCGGAGCAGGAGCTCGTGACAGGCCGCCTCGGGCGTGGCCGTCATCCCGGAGCTACCTCGACGATCAGCTCCACCTCGACCGGCACGCCGAGCGGCAGCTCCGCGACCCCGACGGCGGACCGGGCGTGCTTGCCCGCCTCGCCGAACACCTCGGCCAGCAGGTCAGACGCGCCGTTGATCACGCCGGGCTGGCCGGTGAAGCCCTCGGCCGAGGCCACGAACCCGACCACCTTGATCACGCCGGTGACCGCGTCGATGCCGACCAGGTCGTCGATCGCGGCGAGGGCGTTCAGCGCGCAGATGCGGGCCAGCCCGTTGGCCTCCTCGGCGGAGACGGTGTCACCGACCTTGCCGGTGGCCGCTGGCTTGCCGTCGACGATCGGGACCTGACCGGCCGTGTAGACCAGGTTGCCGGTGCGGCGGGCGGGCACGTACGACCCGGCGGGCGCCGGCACCTTCGGCAGCGTGATGCCGAGCTCGGCCAGCCGCTCGCTGGGGGTGCTCATGACTGCACCGGCCGCTTGAACCAGGCGACGAGCTGCTCTCCGGTGGCCCCGGTGGTGATCGTCACCAGCTCCCAGCCGTCGCGTCCGAAGTTGTTGAGGATCGCCTGCGTGTTGTGGATCAGCACCGGTGCCGTGAGGTACTCCCACTTCGTCACCGCGGGTCCTGGAGAGCTCATGTCCCGCAACTGTAGTGCGCCTCTCATCACCGAAGGCCAGGCGGTCGAGCCGGGACGCCTAACCTGAACTGGTGACCGATTGGGCGACCGGTGCTGGTTGGACCAGCGAGCTGTCCGCCGCACGTCTGCACGTCGTGTCCGGCAAGGGCGGTACCGGTAAGACGACGGTCGCCGCGGCCCTGGCGCTCGCGCTCGCCGCGGGCGGCCGGCGGACCCTGCTGGTGGAGGTCGAGGGCCGCCAGGGCATCGCGCAGCTGTTCGACACCGCACCGCTGCCCTACGAGGAGCGCAAGATCGCCGTCGCCCCCGGTGGCGGGGAGGTGCGGGCCCTCGCGGTCGACGTCGAGGCCGCGCTGCTGGAGTACTTCGAGCTGTTCTACAAGCTCGGGATGGCCGGGCGGACCCTGCGGCGCATGGGCGCCATCGAGTTCGCCACCACGCTCGCGCCGGGCCTGCGGGACGTCCTGCTCACCGGCAAGGTCAAGGAGTGCGTCACCCGCACCGGCCCGGACGGGCGCCCCGTCTACGACGCCGTCGTGCTCGACGCGCCGCCGACCGGGCGCGTGGTGAAGTTCCTCGACGTCACCACGGCGATGGCGGACCTGGCCCGCAGCGGCCCGATCCACAAGCAGGCCGAGGGCGTGGTCGCGCTGCTGCACTCACCGCAGACCGTCGTGCACCTGGTCACGCTGCTGGAGGAGCTGCCGGTCACCGAGACCCTGGAGACCGTCGAGGAGCTCGCCGCCGCGGGGCTGCGCGCGGGCGCGGTGATCGCCAACCAGGTGCGCCCGCAGTGGCTACCGGACCGGTCGGTCGCGGCCGCGGCCGGGGGCCGGGTCGACGCAGGGCGCATCCGCCAAGCGCTGGCCGGGGCCGGCCTCGACCTGCCCGACGACGTCATCGACGGGCTGGTCGCCGAGACCATCGAGCACGCCCGGCGCGTCGAGTCCGAGGCCGCCGCGCAGCAACGGCTCGACGCGGCCACCGGCGTGGCCCGGCTGCAGCTGCCGCAAGTGCTCGGCGGCATCGACCTGGGGACGCTGTACGACCTGGCAGAGTGCTTGATCGAGCAGGGCGTGGGCGTCGGGAAGGTGAGCGCGTGAGCCCGCAGACGACGATCGAGCCGCTCGACATCGACGCGCTGCTCGACGACCCCACCACCAAGGTGGTCGTCTGCTGCGGGTCCGGCGGTGTCGGCAAGACCACTACGTCAGCCGCGCTCGCCGTGCGCGCCGCCGAACGCGGCCGCCGGGCCGTGGTGCTCACCATCGACCCGGCCAGGCGGCTCGCGCAGGCGCTCGGGCTGGCGCGGCTGGCCAACGAGCCCCGCCGCGTCGAGGGCGTCGGGCCGGGCGAGCTGTGGGCGATGATGCTGGACATGCGCCGCACCTTCGACGAGATGGTGCAGGCCCACGCCACGCCCGAGCGAGCCGCGGCGATCATGGCGAACCCCTTCTACCAGACGATCTCCACGTCGTTCTCCGGCACGCAGGAGTACATGGCGATGGAGAAGCTGGGCCAGCTCGTCGCCGGCGGCGAGTGGGACCTCATCGTCGTCGACACCCCGCCGTCGCGCTCCGCGCTGGACTTCCTCGACGCCCCGCAGCGCATGTCGACCTTTCTCGACGGGCGGATGATCCGGCTGCTCTCCGCGCCCGGCCGCGGGATCATGAAGGTCGTCGGCGTCGGGTTCTCGCTGTTCGCCAAGGCCGTCTCGACGATCATCGGCGGCCAGATGCTCACCGACGCCTCGGCGTTCGTGCAGGCCTTCGAGAGCGTGTTCGGCGGGTTCCGCGAGCGCGCCGAGGCCACCTACCGGCTGCTGCGCTCGCCGGGCACCGCCTTCCTCGTGGTCGCCGCGCCGGAACCGGACGCGCTGCGTGAGGCCGCGTACTTCGTCGATCGCCTCTCCGCGGACGGCATGCCGCTGGCCGGGCTCGTGCTCAACCGCACCCACCCGGTGCTGGCCGACCTCTCCGCCGCGAAGGCGCGGGCGGTGGCCGACGAGCTGCGCGGTTCCCCGCTCGCCGCGGCGGTGCTGCGGCTGCACGCTGACCGGGTCGACCTGGCCGCCCGCGAGGAGCGGCTGCTGGCCCGGTTCACCCACGCCCACCCCGGGGTCGCCGTCGCGCGGGTGCCGGTCGTGGAGGGCGACATCGCGGACCTCGACGGGCTGCGCGAGATCGGGGAGCGCATCGCCGGGCAGGTACCGCACCTCGTCCCGCACGCGAGCAGTCCATGACCCGCGCTACCTGCCGCACGTCGTCGGAACGGGCCTGCGCGGCCAGCGGTCCGACCGCGGCCGGATCACCGGCCGTTCCTCGCCCGTCTCGGCGTAGTGCCGGTCGCGGGCGCTGAACAGCAGGTCCGTCCACGACTCGACGTCGGGCCGGGCGCGCAGCAGCGCGCGCCGCTCCCGCTCGGTCATGCCGCCCCACACCCCGAACTCGACGCGGTGGTCCAGGGCGTGCGCCAGGCACTCCGTGCGGACCGGGCACGGCCGGCAGAACTGCCGGGCCTCACGCTGCGCCGCGCCCGTGACGAACAGCTCCTCCGCGTGCGCGGTGCGGCACCGCGCCGCGCTCCGCCAATGCGCGCCCACCATCCGGTGCTCCCTCCCCCACAGTCCCGCCCAGCAGGGCCCTCACAGCCGGCTCTGACGGATTCTGTGAGCCACCGGTTCCCGCAACCACCGAGTAGAAGTACTCAACTTCGCTCTGTGCACCCCGGCCCGGCGACGTCAACGGGGATCGCACGGCTCGCCGCGTAACCTGACTCCCCGTGAGTGGAGAGCGCCGCATCGCCCGTTCGATCGGACTGCTGGCCGCGTCGGCCCTCGCGTCCGGCACGCTCCTCGCTGGGGTCTCCTTCCCCGTGGTCGGCGGCCTCGGGCTGCTCTCGCAGCGCGCGGGCGACAGCGTCACCAGCACCACCACCGACGTCGCCGACGGCCCGCTGCCGCTCACCACCACCGTCACCGACAACCAGGGCAACCCGATCGCGCGGTTCGCCGAGCCCAACCAGAACCGCACCGAGCTCACCGCCGACGAGATCTCCCCGGCGATGAAGGCCGCGATCGTCGCGATCGAGGACCGGCGCTTCTACCAGCACGAGGGCGTCGACTGGCAGGGCACGATCCGCGCCCTGATCGCCAACACCAGCTCCGGCGACGTCGTGCAGGGTGCGTCCACGCTCACCCAGCAGTACGTCAAGAACTACTTCCTCTACGTCACGGCCCAGACCGAGACCGAGCGGCTCAAGGCAACCGAGCAGACCGCAGCCCGCAAGCTGAAGGAGGCGCAGATCGCGCTGCGCCTGGAGCGGCAGCTGTCCAAGGAGGAGATCCTCACCCGCTACCTCAACATCGTCTCCTTCGGCAACGGAGCGGCCGGGATCGCGTCGGCGGCGCGGACGTACTTCAACACCACGGCCGACAAGCTGACCGTCCCGCAGGCCGCGCTCTTGGCGGGCATGGTGCGCAGCACCAGCCAGTTCGACCCGGTCCAGCACCCGGAGGCGGCGCTGGAGCGGCGCAACGTCGTCATCCAGCAGATGCACGAGCAGGGGATGATCGACGAGAACCAGGCGCGGGAGGCCATGGCCGCGCCGCTGGGCATCGTGGACCCCCTGGTCACCCAGCCGATCGGCTGCATCGGCGCCGGCACGGCCGGCTTCTTCTGCAAGTACGTGGTCGAGTACCTGACGAACGCGGGCTTCACGATGGAGCAGATCAACCGCGGCGGGTACACGGTCAAGACCACGCTCGACCCGAACGTGCTGGAGAAGATGAAGGCCGCCCTCGACAAGGAGGTGCCGCCGACCCAGCCGAACGTGGCCAACGTGATGGCGGTCGTCGAGCCCGGCAAGGACAAGCACCGGGTGCTCGGCATGGCCTCCAGCCGTGTGTTCGGCCTCAACGCCGAGAAGATGGAGACCAGCTACGGCCTGCCGTACGAGCCGGTCAACCTCGGCGCGGGTTCGGTCTACAAGATCTTCACGGCGGCGACGGCGATGGCCAAGGGCATGGGCATCAACCACGTGCTCACCGTGCCGCCGAGCGGGTACACCTCCCCGATCTACGTCGACGGCGGCGGCCGCCCCATACCGGTGCGCAACTCCGGCGACTACGCCGGCCGGATGAGCCTCACCCAGGCGCTGGCCACCTCGCCGAACACGGCGTTCATCAAGCTCGAGGAGTTCACCGGCGTCCCCGACGTCGTCGACATGGCGGTGAAGCTGGGCATGCGCTCGCTCGCCACCACCAAGTTCGTCGACCCGCGGACCGGGCGGCCCACCGACCGCTCCATCGCCGAGGTCACCAAGGCGCAGAAGCAGGCCTCGTTCACCCTCGGCGTCAGCCCGACCAGCGTCCTGGAGCTGGCCAACGTCGGCGCCACGCTCGCGAGCGAGGGCACGTGGTGCCCGCCCAGCCCGATCGAGTCGATCACCGACCGCAACGGCAACCCCGTCCCGCTCACCGAGGCGCCCTGTGAGCAGGTCGTCGAGACCGGTCTGGCCAACGCGCTGCTGAACGCCCTGGGTGAGGACCACACCATCGGCACCGCGGCGAGCGCAGCCCGCCAGGCCGGGTGGAACCGGCCGATGGCCGGCAAGACCGGAACCACCCAGCAGCACAAGTCCGCGGCGTTCCTCGGGGTGGTGCCGCAGATGTCCGGCGCGGTGATCACCTTCGACAACACGAACCGGCCCCGGCCGCTCTGCGACGGTGCCGGTGCCCCCTTCCCGTGCGGCAGCGGCAACATCTTCGGTGGTAAGACCCCCGCCCAGACCTGGTTCGGCGCCGTGAAGCCGCTGCTCGAGGGCCAGCCCGTGATCCCGCTGCCGCCGGTCGACGACCGCTACCTCAACGGCAGCGCCGAGACCCGGGTGCCCGACGTCGTCGGCCGCGGCCAGAACGAGGCCCGCAGCATCCTCGAACGCGCGGGCTGGCAGGTCACCACGCTCACCGTCGACAGCGCGGCCCCGCGCGGCACGGTCGTCAACCAGTCGCCGCGCGGTAACGCCCTGCCCGGCGAGCAGATCCTCCTGTCGATCTCCAGCGGCACCCCTCCGGCGCCGCCCCCCGCCCCCGCCGGCGGCGGTGACGACGGCGACGGAGACGACGGCGGCGGTGGCGGTGGAGACGGGGACGGCGGCGACTGATCCGTGACCCGGACGGGTGTCGCGTTCGGACCGGCTCCGAGCCGCTGACCGGCATACCATCGCGGCATGCCCGGGTCGGACGATGCGCTGCGCACGCCGTGGCCGACGGGTCGGCGACGGCCGGCGCGCACCCGCGCCTCCGCCGACGCCACCGCGGCGCGGATCGTGCTGCGCATCCCGCGCCGGCCGCCCCCGCCGCCGCAGCCGGTCGACCTGACCAAGCCGCGGCCCCCGGTTCGCGACGACGGATCGCTGCTCGGGTTCTCCCGCTTCACGTGGAGCAAGTTCGGTGGGCGCGTCTACCGCGCGGCGATCATCGCTCTGTACTCGTTGATCTTCGTGGAGATGCTGGCGGCCATGCTGGACGGCATCTCGCGGTAGCTCCCGTGCGTCCGTCCGTCCGGGCAGGTGAGTTGCGCCTCCGGGCTCCCCGCGGGACGCGGGTGCGGGCCCCTCGCGGACTACCCTGAATCCGCAGCGGTTCCGACGCGGAGGAGGTGGCAGCGATCGAACACCCGTCGGTGCCGTCGCTGTCGGCGTCCACCGCCCATCGCGTGCGCAGCGTGCTGGCCATCCCGGCGTTTCGCCGCCTGTGGCTGGTCACGTCGGTGGCCGGGGCGTGCGACTGGCTCTCGCTGCTCGCGCTGTCCGCGCTGGCCACCCAGCTGACGGACGGCTACGCGGCGCAGAGCTTCGCCCTCGGCGGCGTGGTGGCCACCAAGCTCCTGCCGTCGCTGGTGCTCGGGCCGCTGGCCGGGGCGCTGGCCGACCGGTTCGATCGGCGCCGGGTGATGGTCGTCTGCGACGTCAGCCGGTTCGTGCTGTACCTGTCCATCCCGATCATCGGCTCGCTGACCTGGCTGTTCGTCGCGACGTTCCTGATCGAGATCTGCGCGATGTTCTGGATCCCGGCCAAGGACGCGTCGGTGCCGAACCTGCTGCGCCGCCCCGACCAGGTGGAGACGGCGAACCAGCTCAACCTCGTCATGACGTACGGGGTCGGGGTGATCAGCGCGGCGGGCGCGTTCACGCTGCTGTCCAGCGCCGAGCAGGTGTTCGGTTGGTCGCGGTTCGACACCGTGCAGATCGCGCTCAGCGGATCCGGCCTGGCGTACCTGACGATCGCGCTGACCGTGCTGCTGGGCATCCCGGAGATCTCCGGGCGGGCCGGGCAGCAGCGCGAGACGGCGCCCGGCGTGCTGCGCATGATCCGCGACGGCGCCGAGTTCGTCACCCGCACCCCGCTCGTGCGCGGCCTGGTCATCGGCATCGTCGGCGCGTTCACCGCGGGCGGCGCCGTCATCGGCACGGCCACGCTGTACGCCAAGAGCCTCGGCGGCGGCAACGCCGCCTACGGGCTGCTGTTCACCTCGCTGTTCGTCGGGCTGGCGTTCGGCATGGGGGTGACCCCGCGGACGGCCGCCAAGATCCCGCACAACCGGCTGTTCGGGGCCGCCATCGTCGCGGCGGGCGGCATGCTCGTCGTGGTCGCGCTGGCCCCGCACCTGTACGTCGCGCTGGTGTCGGTGCTGGTGGTCGGCAGCTGCGCCGGGATCGCGTTCCTCACCGGGCTCACGATCATCGGCGCCCAGGTCGCCGACGCCGTGCGCGGGCGGGTGGTCGCGTTCGTCCAGTCGATCGTGCGGATCACGCTGCTCGGGGCGATGGCGCTGGTCCCGGTGGGCGTCGGCCTGGTCAGCCAGCACCGCATCGACGTGTTCGGCGCGACCTTCGTCATCGACGGCACCCGCGTCGTGCTGCTGGCCGGCGGGTTGGTGGCCGTCGTCGTCGGGGTGATCGCCCATCGGCAGATGGCCGACCGGCCCACCGAGGCGATGCTCTCCGACCTGCTCACGGTGCTGCGCCGCGGCGAACCCCGGGAGGGCACGGGTGTGCTGATCGCGGTCGAGGGCGCGACCACCGGCTCGCACGCGGCCGAGCTGGCGGCCCGGCTGCGCGCCCAGGGGTACCCCGTCGTCGAGCCCGACGACGGCGAGACCGACCGCGCCCGCTGGGCCGCCGCCACCCGCGAGGCGGCGCTCGCCGGGCGGCGGGCGAAGGCGCTGGCCGCCGCCGCGGTGCGGGCCGACCAGGTGGAACGGATGATCCGGCCCGCGCTGGCGGCCGGGGCCGTCGTCGTGGTCGACCGGTTCCTCACCGGCCCGCTCATGCAGGTCCTGGAGGAGCAGTCCGGTGCGCGCCTGTGCCCCGCCGAGCTGGAGCACCTGGCCGACTGGGCGACCGGGCGACTGCGCCCGGACGTGTCGGTGGTCCTGGACTCGCCGCCCGCGCACGGGGCGGCCACGAGTCCCATCGAGCACGCCCGCCTGCAGCGGCTGCTCACCGGCGTCGCCGCTGCTGAGCCGCATCGCTACGTGGTCGTCGACGCCGACGCCGAGGACGCGCTCGACCGCATGCTCGACGGCCTGCGGCCTGCGCTGCCGCCGGCCACGGCCACCGAGACGGAGGTGCCCGCCGAATGAGCGTCTGGGACGAGGTCGTCGGCCAGCCCGCGGCAGTCGCCGAGCTGCGGGCCGCCGCGGAGAACCCGGCCGCGATGACCCACGCGTGGCTGTTCACCGGGCCGCCCGGATCGGGCCGCTCGACCGCCGCGCGGGCGTTCGCCGCCGCGCTGCAGTGCCCCCGACACGGGTGCGGGGAGTGCACCTCGTGCCACACGGTGATGACAGGAACCCACTCCGACGTCCGCGAGATCGTGCCGGAGGGGCTGTCGATCTCGGTGAAGTCGGTGCGCACGCTCGTGCAGCAGGCGGCGCGCAAGCCGGCGACGGGCCGCTACCAGGTCCTGATGATCACCGATGCGGACCGGCTCACCGAGAGCGCGGCGAACGCCCTGCTGAAGTTCGTCGAGGAGCCGCCGGAGCAGACGATCTTCCTGTTGTGCGCACCGTCGGACCATCCCGAGGACGTGCGCATCACCATCCGCTCGCGCTGCCGGGTCATCCCGCTGCGCATCCCGGCCCCGGAGGCGATCGCCGACGTGCTCGTCCGCCGCGACGGCATCGATCCCGAGCAGGCCCGCTGGGCGGCGTCGGTGTGCGGCGGGCACGTCGGCCGGGCCCGCCGGCTCGCCCGCGACGGGGAGGCCCGCAAGCACCGCGAGGCCGTGCTCGGTCTTCCGCTGCGCATCCGCGGCCTCGGCGACGCGTTCGCGTTCGCCGGCGACCTGGTGCGCGAGGCGAAGGCCGAGGCCACCGAGTTGTCGGAGGCCCGGGACGCGGCCGAGCGCGAGGAGCTCGCGATCGCGATGGGTGCGGGCGGCACCGGCAAGGGCGTGGCCGCGGCCGCGCGCGGGGCGAAGGCGGCGGAGAAGGAGCTGGAGCGCCAGCAGAAGTCCCGCCACACCCGCACCCAGCGCGACGCGATCGACCGCGCCCTCACCGATCTCGCCGGTTTCTACCGCGACGCGCTCGTCGCCGGTGCCGGGGCGGATGTACCGCTCACCCACCCGGACCGCGAGGCCGACATCCGCACGGCGGCCGCGCAGTGGTCGCCGGAGTCGATCCTGCGCCGGCTCGAGGCCGTGCTCGCCTGCCGCACCGCGCTCGACGTCAACGTCAAGCCGGAGGTCGCGGTCGAGGCGATGATGGTCGCGCTGCACCGCGGCTGACCTGGGCGCATCCGGTCGGGAGGGTCGCTCGGCGGGCGTCGACAGGCGGTAGATACACTGCTGGTGCCACGCCGCCTTAGCTCAGTCGGTAGAGCAACGCACTCGTAATGCGTAGGTCGTCGGTTCGATTCCGACAGGCGGCTCCACNTCGGATCTGCAGCTCTTTCCCCGGCTGCTCGTCTCCTCGTCTCCTCGTTGCGGTTCTGGCAGTCGCTGCCCGTCACCCCTCTCGGCGAAAGGGTTGCCTAACCTAATCTGAGCTCCTAGGGTTCAGCGCAGACCCCTCCGCCAACAGGGAGTGCGCGCTGATGACGACGAGTGCCCACTCACCCCTTCCGCTGGCCGACCGGCCCGACGCCGACCTGCCCGGCCACTGGCTGCTCGCCCGGCTCGGCAAGCGGGTGCTGCGCCCGGGCGGCGTGGAGCTGACCCGGCGGTTGCTCGCGGCCGCCGAGGTGGGCGGCGCCGACGTCGTCGAGCTCGGGCCGGGCCTGGGCCGCACCGCCAGCGACATCGTCGCGGCGAAGCCGCGGTCCTACGTCGGTGTCGACGACACCGCGGCGGCCACCGAGGCGGTGCGTGCGATCGTCGAGCCGGTCGCCGGGAAGGTGGTCGTGGCCGACGCCGCCGAGACCGGGCTGCCCGACGGCAGCGCCGACGTGGTGATCGGCGAAGCGATGCTGACCATGCAGGGCGACCGGAACAAGCGGGCGATCGTCGCCGAGGCGTTCCGGGTGCTGCGGCCCGGCGGACGCTACGCCATCCACGAGCTCGGCCTGCAGCCGGACACGCTGCCGCAGGAGGCGAAGGACCAGATCCGCAAGGACATGGCGCGGGCGATCAAGGTCAACGCGCGGCCGCTGACCACCTCGGAGTGGGTCGAGCTGCTCACCGACGCCGGATTCGAGGTGGTCTCGGTCGACCACGCCGAGATGGCGCTGCTGGATCCGCGCCGGATGATCGCCGACGAGGGCCTGCGCGGCGTGCTGCGGATCGTCGGCAACCTGCTGCGCCGCCCGGCCGCGCGCAAGCGCGTCCTCACCATGCGCAGGACGTTCAACCTGTACCGGGACGCGCTCACCGCCATCGCCGTGGTCGGCGTCGTCCCGCAGGAGTGACGTCCGCGCCGCCACCGGACCGCGCGGCGGGCCAGCAGCGGCAGAAGGTGCTCGAGATCGTCAAGCGCACCGCCGAGCCCGTCGACGCCAGCGGGTGGCCGCGGAGCTTCGGATCCACGTCACGACGGGACCCGGTTCCACCTGGCCACGTCGGCGGACCAGGGCGCGATCCGGCGGGGGCGCGCCGGCGGTGGCCGGTGCCGACCCCGGGTCACCTACGAGCCGACGCCCCGGCTCGACGACGCCGACACCGTGGCGCTGTTCGCGGCCCGTCCGGGCGGCACCGCCGAGGAACGCGAGCGGCGGCGCCCGCGCCGGAGCCGATCTGGCCCACCGGCTCCCGGTGGCCCGCCGCCGCACCGAGGACACCACGGTCGCCGACCTGGTCGTCGAGATGTCGGGAGGTGGTCCGCGGCATCCAGCAGGGCCTCATCCGGGAGGTGCTCGAATCCCGACGTCGACGTCGTCGGCCCCAACCGGGTCGCGGCGGCCCCGGGAGCCGAGCAGCTCCTGCGGGATCGGCCTGCTCCTGCGGCCCGGCGACTGATCCATCCGAGAGAGAGGTGCTCCGTGCAACCCGTTTCGCTCACCGGCCTGAGCGACCAGCAGATCACCGAGGCCCGCGCGGCGAGCGCCGGGCGCACCGCGGCCACCCTGCACGGTGGCCGCGACCACCGGCTGAAGCAGGTGCTGCTCACGCTGGCCGCCGGCCGGGAGCTGGCCGATCACGACAACCCCGGAGAGGCGACGCTGCTCGTGCTGCGCGGCCGGGTCCAGCTGGGCACGGCCGGGGGTTCCGCCGAGATCGCGGAGGGGGAGTACCTGGTGATCCCGGCGGAACGCCACCACCTCGTCGCGCTCGAGGACGCGACGGTCCTGCTGACCGTCGTCGCCCGCTGATCTCCGGCCCGGGTCAGGTCTCCCGGGCGCCCGCGGCGAACCGCGTCTCGACGAACGTCGCCGGGTCCATGGGCTCGGAGTACTCCAGCAGCCCGGCATCGAGGTAGGTCTGCTGCATCGCCGACATGTCCTCGGGCGACGGGGCGAGATCGGGCAGCCACTCGTAGAGCGGCAGCGACCGCACCGTCTCGACGTCCTGCTGGGTCGCGGCGGCGAGGATCCGCAGGTTCTCCTCGGACTTCGCCTGGTCGCCCTGCAGATCGCGGGCCCCGCGGGCGAGCGCGGAGAAGAACCGCTGCGCTCGGTCGTCGGTCACGAAGTGCGCGCCGAAGATGACCCCGGTCGACTTGTTCCCGGCGGGCGGCACCGCGAGCGGCACGCCGGTGCCGGCCCGCTCCATGTGGACGTTGAACGGCGCGCTCGTCGTCGCGGCGTCCACCGCACCGCTCTCCACCGCCGCCGGCATGTCCGGGTTGGCCAGGTTGACCGGCTGGATGTCGCGCAGCGTCAGGCCGCCGGTGCGGAGCATGCGGTCGGTGAGGTAGCCGCCCGAGCTGCCCGGCCCGCCGGCGATGGCGATCCTGCGGCCGCGCAGGTCGGCGACCGAGCGGACCTGCCCGCTGTCGACCAGCGCCTTCGAGACCACGAGCGCGGACGGCGGGTCGTCCATCTTGCCGTCGCTGACGGCCATGCTGCCGACCACCTTGATCTGCAGGCCGCTCTGGATCGCGTTGAACAGCCCCGCCGAGAAGCCCGCGACCACGACGTCGAGCTGCCGGTTGGCGGCCAGCGGCACGGCGTCCTGCCCGGACTTCACCGGCTGCAGCTGGATCCGGATACCGGCGTCGGCGAAGTAGCCCTTCGCCTCGGCGATGTACAGCGGAGAGAACAGCGTCGAGACGACGTGGGCGACCCGCACCGGCTCGGTGCTGCCATCACCACTGCCGCCGCTGCTCCCGCCCGTGCCGCACCCAGCGAGCACGAGCGTGGCCGCGGCCAGCAGCGCCGCGACGATCCTGCGTGCGCTCATCGGACTCCCTTCCGCATCCGTCGGCGGCCCGGTGTGCTGCGCCGCCAGGGCAGGAGCAGGCGCTCCAGCCCGAGCAGCAGGCCCGTCAAGGCGGCACCCAGCGCCGACACCACGATCAGCCCGACGTACATGCGTTCGGGCTGGAACAGCTGCCACGAGTTCCAGATCAGGTAGCCGAGCCCGCTCTCCGAGGCGACGAACTCGACGGCCGTGACGACGACGACGGACATGCCCGCGGAGACCCGCAGGCCGGTGAACACCGCGGGCATCGCGGCGGGCAGTACGACGTAGCGGAAGCCCTTCCAGCCGGTCGCGCCGTAGGCCCGCGCGGCCTCCAGCACCCGCGGGTCGATCTGCTTGTAACCCGCCAACGTGTTGATCTGCAGCACGAAGAACACCGCGATCGCCACGGCGAGCACCTTCGGCGTCTCGGTGATGCCGAAGATCAGCAGCAGCAGCGGCAGGATCGCGATCTTCGGCAGGGCGTAGAGCGCGGTGAACGTGAGGTCCAGCGCCGCCCGCACCGGCCGGATCGCGCTCATCAGCAGCCCGACCGCGATGCCGGCCACCGCACCGGCGACGAACCCGACCACGAGCCGGGCCACCGTCGCCAGCAGGTGCAGGATCAGCTCACCGCTGAGCGTCAGCTCGACACCGCGGGCCAGGATCGCCGACGGCGGGGAGAACAGCAGCGGATCGATCGCGCCCGTGCGCGCCCCGATCTCCCACAGCGCCAGCAGCGCCATCGGAGTCGCCGCGGCGAGCACGACGTCCCGGCGCCTGCGGCGCAGCTCGGCGCGCAGCTCGGCGTCGATCGCGACCCCGACCTCGTCCGGGACGACCGGCGCGGCCGCCGGCACCGCGGTCACGGCGCCACCGCCGCCGCGCTGACCTCGTCGCGCAGCGACGCCCAGATCCGCCCGCGCATCTCAGCGAACGCGGCGGTCGCCTCGATCTGCGACGACCGCGGCCGCGGGAACGGGACCTCGATGTCCTCCTTGAGGTGGCCGGGTCGCGCCGTCATGATCAGCACCCGGTCGCCGAGCAGCAGTGCCTCCTCGATCGCGTGCGTCACGAGCACGACGGTCTTGCGCTCGGCCTCCCACAGCGTCAGCAGCAGCTCCTGCATGAGCATCCGGGTCTGGGCGTCGAGCGCGCCGAGCGGCTCGTCCATCAGCAGGGCGGGCCAGCCGGTGGCGAACGCCCGCGCGATCGCGACGCGCTGGCGCATGCCGCCGGAGAGCTGGTGCGGGTAGGCCTGCGCGAAGTCGGCCAGCCCGACCTGGGCGAGCCAGTGGCGGGCCAGCTCACGGCGCTCCGCCCGGCCCATGCCCTCCATGCGGGCGCCGAACGCGACGTTCTCCTCCACCGTGAACCACGGGAAGACCCCGTGCTCCTGGAAGACGAACGCGGCCCCGCCCGCGGCGGTGCGCACGCTCCCCGTCGTCGGGGTCTCCAGGCCGCCGAGGATGCGCAGCAGCGTCGACTTGCCGCAGCCGGACGGCCCGACGATGCAGGTGAACGACCCGGCCGGGACGGTGAAGCTGGTCTCCGCCAGGGCCGTGACCACCTGGTTGTCGGCCAGGAACGTCTTGGTGACCCGCCGGACGTCGAACGCGACGCCCGGCGGCGCCGGTGATGATGTGCTCACGGGTGTTCTCCTCTCGATCTACGGCCCCGGTTCACAGCAGCGCTCCCTGTTCCCGCAGCGTCCGTTGGACGGCCGCGACGTCGACCGCGCCGGTGCGGGCGTGCAGCGCGGCGGCGACCCCGGCGGCGTGGCCGGTGGCGAAGGCGGTGCCCATGACCCGCGTCGACGCGTAGGCCCGCCGGTCGGTGCTGACCAGTCGGCCCGCCGCCCAGACGTTGCGCATCGACGCCGCGGTGACGGCGCCCAGCGGGATGTCGAACCAGCCGCCGTCGCGGACGTCGTCGTGGCGGACGCGGCCCGGCTCGGAGTGGTCCTCGATCGGCCAGCCGCCCCGGGCGACGACCACGTCCGGCCGCTTGCGCCCGGCCAGCACGTCCTCGGCGGTGACGACGTCGCGCCCGCGCAGCCGGCGGGTCTCGCGGACCCCGAGCTCGGGCCCGGTCGCGGCGAGGTAGCTGGTCTCCCAGCCGCGCGCCCCGGCGCGCAGCGCCGCGAAGTAGTGCTGGGCCTGCGCGCGGGACTCGACGGCGGCCCGGGTGGCGTCGGCGACGTCGAGCATGTCCCGGTGCTGGTCGACGACCAGCACCATGACCTCGCCCGAGACGGGGAGGCGCACGAGGTTTCCGTGGTCGCGGGGCAGCGGGACGCCGCGGGCTGCGCGGTAGGCGCGCACGGCGCGCGCCATCCCGGCGGGCGTGAGGTCCGCGTCCGCGGCGACCCCGCCCACGCGCATCACCAGGGTGCTCGCCTGCCGCTCCTCGACCGGCAGCACCACCGTCTCCACGCCGGCGGCGGCGAGCAGCGCGCCGTCGCCGCTGCAGTCGATGAAGGCGGATCCGGACACGGTCAGCGCGCCGCCGGGATGCACCAGCCGCACCGCCGTGATGCGGTCGCCGTCGGTGTCGGCGGCGTGGACGATCGAACGCAGCAGCACCGTCACCCCGGAGTCGAGCAGCAGCGAGTCGAGAACGCGCTTGGTCGTCTCCAGGTCGAGCAGGACGACCTTGTTGCCCGACGCCTGCGAGACGTGCGTGCGGTAGAGGTCCAGCTCGGCGAGCCGGTCGAGGAACAGCTGCCCGACCCCGGCGACCACCTGCCGGTGCGCGCGGTCGAAGAAGCCGCAGTAGGTGAGCACCGAGCTGGCCACCGCCGCGCCGCCCAGGTAGCCGTGCTGCTCGACCAGGCAGGTGCGGGCCCCGGTCACTGCGGCCCCGACGGCCGCGGCGACCCCCGCCGCGCCGCCCCCGACCACGACGACGTCGAACGCCAGGACTTCGTCATCCACTGCGATCCGGGTCCCCTCGTGCACGGTGCGGCGGCAGCGCCGTCGCCGGACGCCGTCATGGTCGCCGGGCACGAGCTCTTCAAACAGATCCGAGTTGGGCTTGGCTGCCATGCCCTGTGGGCATAACCTGCGGGCGTGGTGGAACTGCGGCACCTCGTCTACTTCCGCACGGTCGCGCAGCTCGGGTCGATCGCGAAGGCGGCTGCGGCGCTGCACATGACCCAGCCGACGCTGAGCCGGCAGATCGCCCGGCTCGAACGCACCCTCGGTCACCGGCTGCTGCAGCGCACCAGCCGCGGGACCACCCTGACCCCGGCCGGTGAGGGGCTGCGCCGCCACGTCGAGGCGATCCTGGAGCTGACCGACCGCATCCCGGACGTGCTGCGCGACGCCGAGGCGGGCGGCCGCACCATCCACATCGGCATCCCGCCCGGCCTGCCGCACGACTGGTTCGCCGCCTTCACCGAGGCGCTGCGCGGGATCGCGCCCACCGTGCACGTCGCGGTGCGGGAGGCGACCAGCGAGGCGCAGCGCGGCCTGCTGCACGGCGGCGTGATCGACATCGGGCTGCTGCACACCGAACCGCGGGAGCTGCGGTCGGTCGAGGTGCTCACCCAGCGGTTCGGCTGCGCGGTGCGCGACCCCGACCGGTTCGCCGGCCGCACCTCACTGACCCTCGAGGACCTCGCCGGCCTGCGCGTGCTCGCCCACTCCGACCAGGACAGCCCCGGCCAGGAGGCGCGGCTGCGCGCCACCGCGCAGGCGCTCGACGCGCCGATCGAGTGGGTGTTCCGCCGCTTCTCCGAGCACGGTCAGCTGATCGCGAGCACCGCAGGCGTCGACGTCGCGCTGCTCGCGGCCTCGTCGTCGCGGCGGCACTTCCCGCAGTGGCGCTGGATCCCGCTCGATCTGTCCGACGAGGTCAACTCCGTGGTCCGGACCTGGGCGGCGTGGGCCGACCCGGACCTGCCGGACCTGCAGCCGTGCCTAGCGGCGATGCGCACGGCGTCGGAGCGGACGGCAGCGGCGGACCGGCTACCGGCGTGAGACCCGCGGTCACACCGGTCACGGCAGTTCGCTCAGGACCGCCCGAAGTCCTCGGCGAGCAGGTCCTGGTGGTTCCGGCCGAGATCGGTGCGCCCGCTGGCGACGGGACCGAACCAGGCCGGTCGCCGCTCGGCTACCGGACGTGGTCCGACCGGGGCTGGCGGCGGCCCTCGGCGAGCACGGCGGGTTCGCGGTCGTCGGGTAGTTCCTCGACGAGCCGCGTCGGCTCGTCGCGCTCGGCGCTCACGATCGCCGGAGAGCTCCGGCAGGTCGAGCCCATGGGCCGAATCGCCCGTCCCCGCTGCCGGTACCGTCGCGCCGCACGCGCACCCCGGCTGCGGGTCACCGTGCTCGACGTCGACCCACCGTCGCCGGGGCTGGCGGGCAGGAGGCCCGTCCGCCGGCCAGGACGCCTGGTGCCGCGCGCCGCGGTGCTGGCCGTGCTGCGGGAGACGTAGCCGACCTGACCTCGGCGGTCAGGACACACCCCCCGGTGCGTCCTCGCGCGCCGCGGCGATCAGCGCGTCCCGGGCCCTGGTCAGGTGGGCGTCAGTGGCGGCTGCGGCCCCGTCCGGGTCGGCCGCGGCGAGGCACCGCAGGATCTCGTCGTGCTCGTCGGCGATGGTGTCCGCCGCGATCAGCTGCCGGGCCTGGACCCGCGCCATGCAGACGTGGACCTCGGACAGCAGCGCTGCGTGCATGCGGCGCAGCCGGGGGCTGCCGCAGGCCTCGACCAGGACGCGGTGGAAGCGGATGTCCTCGGTGACGACGCGCAGCGCGTCGCCGAGCGCGACGGCCTGGCGCAGGGCCGCGTTGGCGATCGCGGCCTCGGCCGGGACGGTGCCTGCGGCGGCCAGCCGGACGTGGGCGTGGCGCTCGATGAGCAGCCTGCTGTCGTAGAGGTCCGCGAGATCGTCCGGGCCCATCCGCGCAACGACCGAGCCGCGGCGGCCGTTGCGGATCAGCAGCCCGTCGGCGACGAGCCGGTCGATCGCGGCCTTCGCGGTCGGCCGGCCGACCCCGAACCGCGCGGCGACGCCGACCTCCGTCACGACCGCGCCGGGCGGCTCGTCGCCGACGAGGATCCGGTTCCGCAGGGCCTCCTCGACGGCGTCCACCACCGACCGTGTGTGCAGCGTCACGATCCTCCCTCGACCGATCCAATGTATTACATGAGCTCATGACGGTCGACGAGGACGCCGACGGCCCCCGCGTGCTGGTCGCGCCCGACAAGTTCAAGGGCTCGCTGACCGCGGCCGAAGCGGCGCGGGCGATCGCCGACGGCGTCCGGGCCGCGCTGCCCGGCAGCCGAGTGATCGAGCTCCCGGTCGCCGACGGCGGGGAGGGCACGGTCGACGCGGTCGTCGCGGCAGGCGGG
>Ga0065720_1002839_pt1 | contig 44294 bp, 59 predicted proteins | sample Thericmetagenome_FD_59107 | JGI IMG/M metagenome (GOLD analysis project Ga0065720, IMG submission 59107) | Thermophilic microbial communities from the Joint Bioenergy Institute, California, USA of rice/straw/compost enrichment - eDNA_2 v2... | ecosystem: Engineered > Solid waste > Grass >... | reverse complement strand
ACGACATAACAGAGGTCTCGCTGGCGTTCGATCAGAACATGAACGTGTGCGTGGCGTTTGTCGAAGCTGGCATGGCCAAGCTGCTGTGGTACGACACGACCGTGAACCAGCTGGTTGTCACCGAGCTGGGGGAAGGTGTGACACATCCACGGGTAGCGCTGGACGACACCCGGGAGTTCAACCGCGCAAACTCCGACATCATTCTGGCCTACATCAAGGACGGAGCACTGTACTACCGGCAGCAGCGCGACCGTTACCAAATTGAGCGTCTATTGAGCCCCGGCCCGTGGATCGCCCTGAAGCGTATCGGCATGGGGTCTGGTTACCGTTTCCAATTCCAAGTGGTGGCACCATGACTCCTAGATGGCCCGATGAATTGCCCGCTCCTCTGAGATCGGTATCGGCTAGACCGGTATCTCCAATCGTGCGCAGCAAGATGGTTTCAGGGCGCACATTTATTCGTCGTAATTTCACGGCGGTTCCTGTTGTCTACAGAATGACCTGGATATTCAATAGCGAGCAGGCCGTTATTTTCGAGAACTTCTTCAGGGATGACCTAGAAGACGGTACTCGCTGGTTCGAGATGAGACTTAGGGTTGCACAAGGAGATGGACCTTGGCTGTTCAGGTTCGAGGATATTTACGAAGGTGGTGACATGGTGGGCGTCCCGAGCTGCCCGCTTTGGCAGTACTCTGCTTCACTAGAAATGTTCCTTAGACCGGGCGAAATGGCCCCGATCACATGACCAAAAGTGCGATGAAATCTATATTCATCTCCGCAGGCCACAGTCATACCGACCCCGGCGCATCGGGGTCGGGAGTGCGCGAGGCTGATATTGTGTTGGAGTTTCGAGACCTGTTGGCTAAGGCGCTAGAGGCTCGCGGCGTGCCGTTCACACGTGACGGTCGGGAGGGCGAAAACCTCCCGTTGTCCCAGGCCGTCAAAATGGCAGCGGAAGCGGATATAGCTATCGAGTTCCATTGCAATGCCTTCTCCAACCCGTCTGCGAGCGGCGTAGAGACGCTGAGCGGGCCGGAGCACCTGGAACTAGGCGCTCGTATCTGCGAAGTTGTCAGTAAAACCTTAGGTATCCGGAACCGAGGCGCGAAAGACGAGGCGAGTGGACAGCATAGTCGGTTGGCTTTCATTAGCCACGGGCGAGGAATCATAGTGGAGCTGTTTTTTATCTCTAACCCGGATGACATGGTTAAGTACCAGCGACGGAAGATGACCCTGGCCGAAGAATTGGCGGACCTGCTAGAGGAAGTAGTCCGTGCGTGAACTTTTGATAGTTGGAGCAGTGGCGCTGGCAATTGGCGCTGGCAGTGCCTGGAAGACGGCGAGCCTGCACTACGGTAAACAGATAGCCACGCTCGAACGTGACCATGCGATCGCTTCTGAAGCTGCACAAGCGCAAGCCCGAGAACGCGAAAACAAACTACGACGTCAACTCAAAGAAATAGAGAGGCAGGCCGATGAAAAGCGGAAATCCTTGGAAGCTGATCTTGTTAATGCCCGTCGCGCTGCTAGCAGGTTGCGGGGGGAACTCGATAAGATACGTGCCGAGTCCGCCCGTAGCGGTGCCGGAACTACCAGCGAATGCGAGACAGCCAGAGCCACCTCCGGAATGCTCGCCGAGCTGCTTGGAGAGCTTAATGAAATGGCGGGAATCTACGCTGAAGCAGCTGACCGAGCTCGACTAGCTGGGTTAACCTGTGAGCAGTCTTACCAAGCGGTGGCGTCGCCGTAAAGAGGCTGTATCATGACCCACTCATCCGATTCTCTTGTTACAGCGGCGGCGTTTGGCATTGCTGCTTGGATAAACACCGATGCGGCCGTGGGGGCCGCGTTCGGGAGTGCGTTTTTCCTGCTCAATGCTGAGCAACACCCGATGCCCAAACGCTTAGCTTACGCCTGCATTAGCGCTGGTGTTGGGTACGGAGCAGGTCTCGCCGTTGGTGGCAGCTGGACCCTGTTGGTTAGCGCTGCTACTGCGGCTGTGGGGGTAGTCGTCCTAACCTCGGTTAGCAAGTCCATTGAGACCGAGGGCCTGGGCGCTTTAAAAACGCTTTTCGAGATCATTAGAGGACGGAAGTGATGGTTTTGGCGGCTCTGCAAATCATGGCGCTTTTGTTCACGGCGGCTCAGCTTATGAAATTTAAGCGCGGAGGTTGTCGGTATAAGTTTGGGATTTCATTTCTTGCTTCCTGTTGGGCCGGTGGTTGTGTCGCTCTAGCTGTTGCGATGGTCCTCAATTGGCCAGAAGCAGTGGAGCAAACAACCGCATTATCCGCTATGGGTTCCGGCGCTAGTGCTGCGGCAGCTTGGGCTTGCCAGGGGAATGTGGCTGAGTTATTGAGAATGTTGCGGCGCTGCCTTCCTTGGAGGGCGTTGAGGGGTTAGCCCCGTTCCGCGCCATCTGGCTGGTCAGCCGGGGCGCGATCTAGATCCGTACCCATCCCGACGGCGATGCACTTACCGAGTAGCATCGCCGTCGGGATCGAAACTAACAGGTACAGTAGGATACCCAAGAGCCACGCATTCATCCCTGTATATCTCGTCGTAGTCGGGCCAGGCGCCCTCTGCCACCATTTTACAATAATATTTTTGGTGGAACACCGCGTCCTTAAAGTCCATATTCCCGACCCAACCCACAGCAAGCAAGATCAGGACGAGGTACCAGAAGGTCGGGCGGCGCAGCAGGTCTTTGATCAGGTCCATGGTTGCCCTCCTTAAACCAGTTCCGACGGCAGGACCATGTAATCACGGTCTGGGTCGTTGACATCGACCGCCCAGATGGCCGCGGTGGGGTCCGAATCGCGGCTCAGGACGAAAGCTTCGATGATCTGGCCATTGCGCTTGAACTTGATGATTTCCATGTTGCTCTCCCAGAGGGCCTATCCCCCGAACCATGATTAGATTATAGAGGAGGACATCCAGGAGTGCAACTCCTTTTTACTCTTTCAACGTGCCCCAGTTGGTAACAGCGGCCAGCTTGGCCTTAGCGATGGGGTCTGTCCAGCGGCAGGGGCCCTTACCCAATTTGGCTTCTTGATTCCAGCGGGCAATGATTTCGGCGTTGGTCCAACCCTTGGCGGCGAGGTAGGCGAAGTCGTCTGCATCAAACTGGGGGTGATTCTGGATTGCTTTTGTCGGCTTACGCATTTCGTTCCCCTTGTTTGTTTTCCTACCTAATGATTAGATTATAGAGCGAGTAGTCTAGGAATGCAACGCCTTTCTACTCTTTGATCGGCTCCACATGCCCCCAGTCAGGCCCGATTTCCCCGTCCGCCCGGACCGGGATGCGGAGGGGAATGGCAGTTTCCATAATATGCTTCACCTCCCGGAAGGCCTCATCCTTGCCTCCTGGGTCGCTGAAGTCCAGCTCGTCATGGACGGTTAATCGCGGAACACCAGTCTCGTTGAAGACGCCGTCCTGATAACACTTGAGCATAGCTGCCTTCATCAGATCAGCAGCGGAGCCCTGCAAGCGCCGGTTTAGAGCTTTGTGGGTGTAAGCCCGGCGGATGGCCCCACCGTATCGGAGAATAGCCTGCTCGTAGGGTAAGGCAATAGTATCCTCGCCCCACTTTATAGGCTCCCACAGATCGAAGCGGCTACGCCGCCCGAGGATTGTGGTTATCACCCCCGACCGCTGGGCCTCTTCCGCGCAGGCGTCCATGGTGGCCTTTGCAAACGGAACACCTTTATGGTAGGCCTCGAACAGCGCTTTTCCTTCGGCCTTGGTCAACCCGAGGCCCTCGGCCAGCTTGTCCACCCCCATGCCGTAGATCAAACCGAAGTTAATGTTCTTGATCGGCCGGCGCCAGTGCTTCCGGAGTTCCTTAGTAGAGATATCCCAGCCGGCCTGCGGGGCCACTAGGTCAAGAGCCATCTCGTGGTAGTCTGTGTCCGGGTGAGCGCTGAAGTGAGCCCGCGCCTCGTCACTACCTGGCCCGCAAGCAAAGTGAATCAGGAATCGGTACTCGATCTGGCTGTAATCATATTTCCGCCAAGCCACATGGCCTTCGTCCGGAATAAAGAGCCCCCGAATCAAAGGGGCCAACTCGTCGTCTCGGCTGGGGATGTTTTGCAGGTTAGGGTTACTGGAGCTGAACCGCCCGGAGCGGGTACCGGTCCCGTCGCCACGGAGCGGGTGAAACTGCCCGTAGACTATCCCGTTAATGTGGGAGTTTAGTATGTAGGACTCGACGAAGGTTCCCCGCAGCTTGTCGCACTTCCGGATCTCCCGGATGCAATCAGCCACCGGGTGCTTGAGCTTCTCGAGAAACTCCTTCGTGAAGCTTGGTTTCCCCTTGGCCGTTCGGCCATACCTGAGGCCGATTGTATCGAAGGCCCGGGCTAGGCTATCAGCGGAGTTGACATCGACATCAAAACCGACCATGCGCCTGAGCTTCTTATGTTCTTCCTTCGCTCGGTTCGCCAGTATTTCTCGAAGCTCCTCCGCCCGGGCCACGTCGACACGAACCCCCGCAAAACGCATATCGATCAGCATCGGGATAAGAGCGCACTCCATCTGAAACAGGTGGAGGAGACCCTCCCGAACCAGGAGCGGGTACACGGCGCTGGCCACACGTAGAGGCAAGTCGGCGTCGCTTTCAGCGTAGGGGCCGACTAGTCGGGGCGGGGCGCGGTAGATATTCGCGCGCTGGCTCCCGTCCGCCTTGCCCCCGTAGTACTTGGCGCACCAGTCATAGAGAACGTTCGACTCCTTACCTTCTCCGAGGTACTTCTGGCCAAGGGTCTCCAGGTTCACGTCTGCCCGCTCGTCCAGCAGGGCTTCGGCGAATTGCACGTCAACTAGCTCGCCACGAACGGTAACCCCCTCGTGGCGAAGCCAGCCGATATCATACAGGAGGTTGGCCCCGACCTTAGGCTGGCGGGGGTTACCGAGGGTGTCGCGGAGCCATTGGAGAACCACTTCGGGATCCAAGTTGTCTTGCGGTTCCACCTCGTGGCGGATAGGAAAGTACCACCGGCTACCATCATCGGTCCCGATGGACACCCCGACAATATGGCCCCTGCCACGAGCCCAGCCGGGTCCGTGGGTTAAGAGCTCCGGGTCGTAGGTTTCGCAGTCGATCGAGATACAGGCTGCCCGGGAAAGGTCTGGCAGGTGAGTCGGTGGGCGCCAGCCAGTATCCGGGATTGGCGGCATAACGCGGACGGTCTCCCGCCTGCCCGACTTGACCGGGATATCCTCCCAGAACATACCGATGGCATCAGCCCGCATTTTGCTTTTCCTTTAAGCCCAGGTCTTGCGGGGTGGCTACCTCGAGCCATTGCAATTGCTTCCCCAACTGCAGGTTGGACAGCGGCTGGTCTCCTGGTACCAGTTGAGCGCAATACTTCTTCGACATGAGGTAGACCCTTTTTGAGTAACGTTGGAGGATTACATTGGCCGCTTGCTTCAACGCGGTTACCGCCTTCGGGCAGGCCAAGGGCGGCAGGCTCTTCCCTTTTTTATGGGCTGCCCTCATAGCTGAATTATACCATAGGACCAGGTCATAAGGGGCTATGACTGTATCAGGGTGGATTAACCCATACTTAGCGCTAAAGATGTAAAGGTCTGCGTCGCAACGATCGGCTAACGCTAAGGCTTTACGGAAGAAGGTCCCGGTATATAGGTCTCTGGCCGGTGCCGGGTAGGATAGTTTGAGACCACTACAAGGGATCACCACTACATTAGATTGCATTTCCTGGCCTCATACCTATGATGGCACCACGAACGCGGTCGCCGAAGAATAAGGAGGGTCGGGGGTAGCTCTCGAAGTCGATGGTATGGGCTAGGTCGCGAAGGTCCAGTAGATACCTTGCGTTATAGATCCCCGCCCCGCGCAGTCCTGGAACCTCTACATGGGCCCCTTTTTCCTGACCCTCTGGCGTTGTACCCAGCCCACTACTGTGGAAATAAACCCGCTGCAGGTCGTCTGCAAAGGGGAGCAGGTCCTCAAGCGCTTCGAAGAACCCCTCCGGGAACGGCCGTTGGGTTGAGTCCTGGTCCAGGATCTTGGCCACGTCCGGCCACTTGGTCGAATAGGTCTGGGTGCGCAGCCAGCGCCCAGATGCGTAATGGAAGGTGATACTGTTCTCACAGACCTGGATCTTAGTAGGCTCCTCCCCGATACGGATGAGCTCCTGCACCGCTGACTTCGGGACGTTGACCTCGACCGGGAAGTTGTAGCCGAGCCAGTACTCCACCAGCGTCACGTTATTCGTAGCGAAGGCCGAAGAGCCGCGAAACAGGATGCCTCGCGCCCACTGGCGGGAGGCGTCTTCCGCAATGAAGGGATTGAGCTTCTCTAGGGCTTTGAGCAAGGCTCCATCTAGCTCCAGAACCTCCCCCTCCGGCTGGATATCGGGGTAGGCTTCGTCGATGCAGTCCACAAAGGCCCTGAAGGAGCCACTCTTGATGGACAGGCGCCCAGCCGGGGTCATGTTGAGCTGAACGGTGTCTTTGCAAGTAGCGATAGCCTTGATAAACTGGTCCGCTTTCGGCGTGACCTCAAGGTCCAGGTCGATCGGGCTGCATAGGGCAAGGCTGCCGTTGTAGCTCTTGATGAAGCCGCCTGAGATGTGGAAGTGGGTCAGAGCCGGAATAAAGTCTTTCTTGGCCACTGCCCCTTGAACGAATTTAAGAGCATCAAGCATAGAGTACCTCAGAACAGGGACATCTGGTCCATTTCATATACCGGGTCCGCCCGGAAGTGATTCTTACCGAGCTGCTCGAACGCCCACATATTATAGCACCACCTGGATAAGTAGGTTTCCCTCATTCGAGCAGTATCAACCCCGCAGGCGGCCAGCTTGGCCTCGATGGCTTGGCGCTGGATGGGAGGTAAGTTATCAAGGTGCTGCCCCTCTATCCGACGCTGGGGGCTGCGGTTGGAGACGTTGATTACCTTGGCCTCCGGCAGGAGCAGCATACCACCCGTCCTGGCGATCTGAACCCATGCGGAGGAGTCAACAGAGTACCAAGGGTACCGCTCCATCAGTGAAACGATGGTGAGACCGAAACCGTGAACCCTGACCTTAGGCCGGCCGGCACCGTCGATGAGGTGCTTTTCCCAGATGCGGTCCAACCAGAGCCGGAGCTGCGGGGTGGAGATGGGAACCATACCTCCGAGAGTGATGTAGTCGTAGTTGGCAACATAGTAGTCGAGATATCGCTCATCCTCCCCGTAGTGGAAGCATGGGAGGGGGCGGACCCCTAATGACTCCATTGCCTTCTGGTTTTGATAGGTCTGTAGAGGGTCACCAATGCCATCTAGCACAGACGCGAGCAAGATGCCATCGACCTCCTCGATGATGTCTCGGTTACGCTTGATGTAGTCGCAGTAGGCCATCAGATCGACCTTGACCCCCTTGGTGAAGGCCGAGAAGGCTCCGGAGTCAAGGAACACCTTGACCCCATCGGCCCGGATCTTGTCCACATAGGACTGCCGGGAGATGTAGTGATATGACTCGAGGAAGTTAGTTACGCTCTCCCGCTGCCGCTTCTCATTCTCGGTCAGCCGGTTGTAGAGGCTCCCACCGATGTTGAAGTTCGCCGTGTAGATTCCGGCTAGATATAGCTTCATTTCTTGTCCCCTCTACGGCGTCTGGCGGCGGAGGAGCTGGTGGCCCCACAGACCTCCGCTGCGGGATCCACCCCTCCACCAGAACCACCTCTTTACTTAGCCAGCTCCAGGAACTCGGCGCGGGCCTCCGGCTTGTCCTTCAGAACGCCTCGGAGCGCGCTGGTGATGGTGTGGTGCCCCTGCTGGCAGATGCCGCGGGATTCCATACACAGGTGACGGGCGCGGATAATCACCCCGACCCCCTTCGGTTGCAGGTGCTCCTCCAGCGCGTCGGCGATCTGATTGGTGAGCCGCTCCTGGACCTGGAGCCGACGGGCGAACATGTCCGCCAAGCGAGAAAGCTTGGACAGCCCGACGATCTTGCCGTTTGGGATATAGGCAATGGTCGCCGTCCCGAAGATGTCAGCCAGGTGGTGCTCACATTTAGAGTAGATAGGGATGTCCTTGACGATCACCATCTCGTCATACTTCTCGGCCCCGTCTTCAAACACCTTGAGGATATCCGCGGCATTCTTGCCGTACCCACTGCACCAGTGGGCCCATGCTTTGGCCACACGGCGAGGGGTCTCCCGCAGGCCGCCGCGCTCCGGGTCCTCACCGATGAACTGGAGCAGGCGCTTGATGTTGTCTTCGATCCCACTCTCGGCGGTCTCCTCCCACGGAAAGACCACCCAGCGGCCGTTAAACTCACCGTTCTTCTCGGTCTTATCGATCAAGGCGAAGAAAGGTTTGCCTGGGTATTCGTCGCACCAGCGGCGCATGGTGTCCCCGGAATCAATGATATCATCGATGAACAGGTCCGCTTCGGCCGGGTCATCCACTAGCTGTAGGTTACCATGGTGACCAGCGACTGCAAGGGCTGCCGGAATCCCACCGCGGGGGATGGCGAAGACCTTTGTGGCTTCCGGCAGCAAACGGTGGATGCGACCAGCCAGCGTGGTGGCCAGGAACGAGACCATCTTGTTAGTCAGAATAAGCTTAGACATGTGTTCAGACCCCATAAGATGCGAAGCACTTCCTGGTTTCCTCGACCATGACTTCGCTGAGTTTGATTCCGGTGCCGGCCAGCTGGGCCGGACCGACGACTTCCACGAGGTACTGGGCGATATTCTCAGCCGTCGGGTTGAACGGAACGACCACCACGGTCGGGTCCAGCTCCAGGAGATGAGACTTCATCGGGTCCTCCTCCCAGATGAGAAAGCGGTGGTCCCAGTGCTCTTCGATCCACATGCAAAGCTTGGCCTTGATCTGGCTGAAGTCAATGACCCGACCAACTCCGTCCAACGCCCCGTCTTCGGCGACGCAAGTGAAATGGATGCGGTAGTTGTGACCATGCAAGTTGCGGCACTTGCCCTCGTGCCCGTGGACGCGGTGCCCACAAGAGATGTCATGGTAACGGTGAACCTTGTAGCCAGCCACGATCATACCTCCAGCCAGTTGTCGCGGGCCAGCAGCTCGAGGTATTTCTCGACCACCTCCGGCGCGTAGTTCGGGGAATCCGGCAGGTCCATGAGGCCTTCGAGGTGGGCTCGCAGCACTAGCGGGTCCGGCACATTGGCCTCTTCGAAGCCCTTGGCCCGAAGCAGGGTGGCGTGGTCGCGACCCACAGGCGGGTAAGCCCCGTCATAGCTAGTGTGGGTCCACGCCAACGCGGCGTAGCAACCCGGCAGGGTCAGGGCCAACTCCACGGTGGCCTTCTTGGTCATGCGTATCAGCGGAGTCAGGATGGTCAGCGGGGCCGGGGCACCGTCTTCACCGGTAAAGGTCCCGAGGTTGCAGGCGTGAGTCAGCGCGTCGATGAAGGCCGATCGGCAGTCTGGGTAGCCGCCGTAGTCTTCCTCACCGACCCCGGTCACCAGGGCCTCGGCGTTGTGGATGTAGGCCCGGTTCGCCGCAATGGTCAGGAACAGCTGGTTGCGCATCGGTACGAAGGTCTTCTCGAGCCCGCCCGGCAACGACTTGTGGTCAGCGTATTGCTCCAGCGCGTTGTCCGAGATCAGCGGAGAGGTCCCCTTGAGCACCGGCCCCAGCGCGATGATCTCGTGAGACAAGACGCCGGCTAGCTTGGCCACCTTGGTCGCGGCCTCGATCTCGCGCGCGTGGCGCTGGTTGTAGTCAAAGGTCACCGCATGCACTTCGAAGCCCGCATGACGAGCCCAGAAAAGGCAAGTGGTCGAATCCTGACCGCCGGACAGAACAACGACGGCGACAGGCGCTTTGGAACGAGCGCACTCCTCTTCGAACAGTTTCAACTGTTGCATGATGGTGTTACTCCAGGTTGATGATTTTGTGCGTTTGCAGGCACAGGGTATAACCGAACTTTAAGCAGCTGCGGATGGCGGCGTCCAGATGACGCTTATTCTCGATCGGGTCGTTCACGTCGACGGGCTGCACGTAAATGGTTCCTTTAAACCCGACAGGGGGTCTGGCCACACGTGGGGCCGCTGGGTGAGCCAGTGCTTTACGAGGCAGGCCGTCTTCTGGGTCAACGCTGTCGGCATGGAGTACGTACTTCAGCGCCGTGATATGGGGAGCCAACTCGGCGTTGATCTTGCCGGCCTTCGGGCTGCAGACGATTGTGATTTGGTCGTAGGGGAGGTCCGGGACGAACAAGGTCCCGTTTGTTTCGATCTGGACTCGGTAGCCATGCTCCAGTAGTAGCCGGACGGCCGGGGCAATGTTCTGGCGCATGGGCTCACCGCCGCTGAACACCACCAGCTTGGATGGACTGGACATTTCCTTGACTGAGTCCAGGATGAAGTGCGGCATGACCTGCGAGCGGCAGCTGGTATAGTCCGTATCGCACAGCGGGCACTGCAAGTTGCAGCCGAACAGACGAATGAAGACGGCAGGGACCCCGGCGAACGGGCCTTCGCCCTGAATCGTCGCAAATATGTGGTGGAGGTCCAGGAGCCCGCGCTCATGCAGATTCTGCTTGGCTATGGGCTGCTGGTTAAGCGGTTGGTTCATATGTACTCCTCGTGGCTGGTCACTCCATTATAGGCCTGAACTGGCGTGTACACAACGGGATTTTAGACCAAAAAGAGAAGGGCAGGATGAACCTGCCCTTCTCTTTACCAACCAGCCGAAATTACGCGACGTCGGCTTCGGTGACCACGTCGGACTTCGGTTCGGCGCCGAGACCATGGTACTTGCGCCAGCGGCCGTACTGAGTCGCAGCAGTGGCGGCATTGATGCCTTCGGCCACGGCGGCCTCGAGGACCTTCTTGCGAGCGACTGGGAAGCCTTCCTGAGCTGACAAGCTGTCGGTGATCTCCCAGATGCGGCCAGAAACCGTACCGGGCTTCGGACGGGTGACGCCGTTCTGGTTGTCCTTAGTAGACGCAGTGTTCTCGCTCATTGCATTTCTCCTAGGTAAGGTTAAGGGGCTGTTGCGACATGCCCAGCCCATGACACGAATCTTAGCCTACACCGGTGGCGAGGTCAAGTCCCCGCCACCTGGTTTTTAGATCCCTTCCATTTGTTGTACTGGACCTGAACGGTCGCCGGGTTGATCCCCTCGGCCACGGCGCGGCGAATGATCTCCGCGCGCTGGGCCTTGTGGTCAGCGTCTGGCATCGCGGCAGCAACCTCGTCCGCGATATCCCAGACACGCCCGGTAACCGTCCCTGACTTTGGGCGGGTACCTGGGGTAGGGGTCGCCCCTTTCACCCTAGCCACGGGGGTTTTACGTGGCGTGGGGGCCATGGTTTCCGGGACGGGCCGGTTGGGTAGCCGGACCAGCCCCGGAGGGGTGGGGAGGGGCTCCAGCTTGAGGCCAAGGGCCTTGCAGGACTGGAGTAGAGCACTATAATCAGAACCCTCGTACTGGAGCCCCGTGGTGTTCCGGTACAGGAGCTTGAGCTCCGTGTCCGTGAACACACTATACGTCCGGCTGGACGTCGCTTCCCCGATTACGATGGCCTCTGGGGCAACCTCATCGACAGCTTTGGCCCACACCACCCGGTACTCGCCGAGCCCGATGAAGGTCATGGTTTTACGGTTGATTGCAACGTTCATGGGTGGTTCCCTATCATAGTAGTTCGGTAGGGGCCAGTGGGTGTCGCCATACACCTCCCCGGTAGGGTCGGCAGGATGGCGACCCCGGGTTACGAGGTCGCGCATGTTAGCCTCCTATTACTTGATAATACCTTTCTTTGCCGTTAGCCACAGCTGGTACTGGGTGCGGGCAGTGTAGAAAGCGATGCCACGGCGCACGCACTCAGCAATCACATCCTTGCGGCGGACTTGCGGGTCAGCGGCAAACATTTTGTCAGCGATGTGCCAAACGGCTTTCGTCGGACGCGCGATGTCGGACTTGCGCTTGATACCTGGCTTGGCCTTCGGCTGGAAGCCGAACTTGCCGTCGACCTCGATGATCTCGTACTGACCCTTTTCGAAGCCAGCCTGCTTAGCGGCGCGGTGAGCGGAGGATTTAATAGCGTAGAGTTTCATGTTATTGCTCCTGTCCTGGTTCCTGTCCTGGTTAATGACCTGGGGGACCTGTTCCCCCTGACCTTGATGAGATTATAAGGGGCCCCGGATCTGGGGTCAACAGGTAGAGCGCCCGGGAATGATAGAATGTTTGAATCAAAAACGCCCCTTTTTAGAAGCAAAAAGAAGCCCCGTCGGGGCGGGGCAAATGGGGACAGGAGCTAATTGGCGGCTGGCCGGCGAGCGGACTTCCGCTTCTGGTACTAGGTGGCGGCGGTGCTTGAGCTACCGCGCCACCAGGCTCAGGGTATCGTCGCCGCTCATGCGGTCTCCGCGAGTGGCGCACAGGCGGCCACCATCTTCGCCAGCTCCGCTTCGCGCGGAGCTGACAGCCCGAGCCCTTCGGGCCCGAAGGCCGCTCCCCATGCGCGCCACCAGTCCCCACGGCCCGATCCGGGACCGTAGGTTCCAGGGTGCTTCAGCATGGCGATGGTCTGGCCTTTACATGCCAGTACGCGGGCGAGGACGCCCGCCAACTCGGACTTGTACCGCACTTTCGCGCGGTGCAGGCGCTCGGCCTGCGCCCGGGTAAGTCCGGCACGCATGTAGGCGCGAATTTTGCCCTCTCGGGCGACCGCTCTCGTCCTGGCATCCGTCGGTATGAGAATCAGGGTACCGTGGTTTCCCATACCCTTCGTCCCTACCCATCCGGCGGTCCAGCCTCCCGCCAGCCGTCCTACCTGACCACGGGTGGCGAACCCGTAGCCGATCGAGCCTACTCTACCACCGCGTTCCAGCGCGATGGCATCCAGTTCCTGAGCGGTCATGCTGCTCACGCCTAGATCCGTTTCGTAGAAGTTCATGTTTCTTCTCCTTAACCTCTGTAGTGGGTGCGGGGCTACTCAACCGGCGGCAGGCCGCGCTCGATAGCGGCGCAGACCTGTCATCGTGGGGTTAAAGAACATGTGAGCCTCCCGCCCACATTTTAATCCTAGACCGCCCAACGACTCCAGTCAAGCGGAATTTAGATCAGAACGGGATCTCCCCTAACCACTCAGGGCACCCAACCACCACTACGGTGAGCGGGGGCCTGGTGGAGAAGGTGGTGCATAGCTCCTCCTTTTTGTCCCAGTATTCACAGTTGAGACAGGTGGTCCAATTCTGGGAGCGGATAATCCGCTCTTGGAACTCAATTCGCTGCTGCTGGTGCTTCTGTTCCGTATTCATAGCTCATAACCTCCGGGTGCTTCTTGTTAATCCAGACCCTGATGTGGGTCGGGGTGCGGAGTTCGCCAAGGCGCTGGAAGGCCTCAGCGATGGTTTCGGGAGGCTGGGTACCTGGGGCACGATTACGCCACCAGTCCCGAGCCTTCTTGCGGGCGAAGCCTTCATGCTCAAGGCAGACCCATTCGTCAAACTTACGCAGCCCGCAGTAGTAGCTGACCCGGATGCTGGGCGGGCGCCCCTCCTTGCGGTGCTCGTTATAGACCACGCGGTCCACCCGGAACAGCTCCACCTGCGGGAGCTCCTGTTCGCCTCGGATTAAAGCCTCGGTCCCGGCGCGGGGGCTAAACTTGACGGACCGCGGGAACGTGAAGCCGCACTCCGGACAATGGGTCAGGCTGGCATGGCAATAGATGCCGCAGTTCTCGCAGATGCGGACCGGGGCCATGCCCCCACCCCCGCCCTTGCGCTTCGGAATGACCGGGTCATTGATTGGGCCGAGGCGGCGGGTGTTGCCGGCGAAGTCCAGCACAAGGCAGTTGCGCTTCGGGCTGTTGACGATAGCGGCTAGCCGGCCCTCGGTGGTCTCCAGATCGAAACCTGGGGCGTAGAGTGGACGGGTGCCTCGCCCGAGCATCTGAACCCACAGTCCCGGCGACTGGGTCGGGCGAAGCATGACGATCAGGTCGATGGCCGGGAAGTCGAATCCTGTGGTCAAAATACCGTTGTTGACCATGGCCCGGTATTTGCCAGCCTTGTAGTCCGCTAGTCGTTGGTCCCGCTCCACGTTACTCATTTTAGAATGGACGCAGGTGGCGGGGACCCCGAGGCTTTCCAGCATAGCGGCAACATGGATGGCGTGCTCCACTCCGGAAGCGAAGACCAACCAGTGCTGGCGGTCATGGCCCAGCTCTAGGGTTTCCAGCAGGGCGGCACGGGTCACCTCGTCCCGGTCCACTGCCTCTTGCAGCTGCTTGAGGTTGTACTCGCCCTGCTGGATCTTGACCCCCTCCACGTCCAGTTCAGTGCAGGTAGGCCGCGGGACCAGCGGGCAAAGGTAGCCTTCGGCTAGGAACCAATTGAAGGCTTCGAGAGTCGTCATGTCGACGCAGACGTCGGTGAAGAGTCCGCCCTCCTCAGTCAGGAGGCCCTGACCCATCCGGTAATGTGTAGCGGTGAACCCGATCACCTTGAGGTACGGGTTGACCTTCTTGAGGCCGTCGATGAATGTCCGATACATGGTATCCGCCTTCGGAGAAACCAGATGGCATTCGTCAATCAGCAGGAGGTCAACATGACCGAAGGCCTCCACAGCCTTGATAGCGGTGGCTATCCCAGCATAGATAATGGGGTAGCGGGTGTCCCGGCGCCCAAGCCCCGCGGAAAAGATGCCAGCGGGGGCCGTCGGCCAGATGGCCAGAAGCTTCTTGAAGTTTTGCTCGATGAGCTCCTTGACGTGGGTTAGCTTTATAATCCGCTGTCCAGGGTAGCGCTGGAAGACCCGCTGGATAAAACCGCCAATGACCACAGACTTACCGGTGCCGGTAGGCATAGCAACGATCGGGTTGCCTTCTCCGCCTTCTTCGAAGTAGCGAAAGATGGACTCAATCGCGTAGTCTTGGTAGTCGCGGAACTTCATTCTATTGCTTGCTATTGCTTGGCCTTGATCAATGGGTGGAGCTGGTAATCGTCGCAGCCACGGAGCTGGGCCTCTTTAGTTAGTTCCCACTGGTCATCGTGGTATCCCTGTTCTTTGAGTGCCCCGATTACCTTCGGATTTCTACACACCCACTTGCCCCCATCAACGGGAATAGACCAGCGACATGTCCGGCAGTTTTTCTCGGGCATGGCAGCTCCGTGGCAGACCGGTGAGAAGGTGCAGAACTTGCACTTGTACCAGCCTGGGCTGTTATTGATCCGAGGTGGAGGTTCAATGGCATCGATGATCATGGCCGAGCGTTCCTGGAACCGGTCATAGGTCGCTTGGTCAAAGGCGACCAGCTCGGCATAGAGCTCGTCATCGTTCTTGTTAACGGCCATGTAAAGCGCCCAGCGGAACCCGTTCTTGCCCATGTATATCTGCATCTGGACATAATGCTCGAACTTGGCTTCGCGGACGCCCTGCTCCTTCAGCTTCTGAAAGGACTTGTCGTTATGGGTCTTGAACTCAGCTAGCACCGGCTCGTCTGGGATCTCCGGAATACCAAGGATGACACCGTCCATCCCGCCACCGAAGTGGCCCTTGTACCCATTGACCCGAAACTGATTACCTTCCTCGTCAAACTGCCAGACGGTGCAGCCGATCATTAGGAGTAGAGCCACCATCCGGGGCTCCTCGAGGTGCCCACGGTTGAAAAGCCGAATCATCCGCCCGTCGAAGTTGGGTTTGGTGACCCAGCGGAAGGAATACCAGATCTCCCGCGCACACTCGCGGCCAATTATAGAGGCCCCGAGGTGGGAGCGGAAGGCCCCTTCCTCGTCTCGATACGCATCCTCCGCCTGTGGCATGAGGTGGCGGAGGTGCCGGCGGAAGGCGGCGCCTTGGTCCCGCTCCAGGTGGGCGGCGATGGCGGCGAGGGTTTGGGTCGCGATACGAGGGGCGTAACTCATCAGTGCACCGCCTCCAGGTGGACCAACGTCGTATCTGAAAGCCTGGGCGAAGGTTAGTTCGAATGCTCCATCAGTCGCAATGCCTCATCGATCTGCTCGGGGGTCATCTTCATGATCCCGCTCATGTCGATGTCCTTCGCCGTCTGGCTCGTGACAATCACGGGGCTGCGCGGGTAGCGCTTCAGCTCTTCGCGGCACAGGCGCACGAAGTGTTCGGCGTCAGCGCATTCGAGAAGGTCGGGGGTAGTGAGTGACATGGTGATTTCTCCGAATCCGCGTTGCTTGTTCATTGTTTTCTCCTTGCCTTCCAGGCCTAAGACCACGAGAAAAGGAACCCGCCTTACGGCGGGTCCCAAAGGCCCCTGTTACTGGCGTGGCTGTGCCCAAGGCGGGATCGGGCTCGCAGCCTGAGGGGCCGGCTGGGGGGCGGGCTGAGCCTCCTGCACCGGAGCCGGTTGGCTCTGCATCCACGGGGGAGTCGGGGCCCCACCCTGCGCCGGAGCCGGCTGGGGAGCGGGCTGCTGCCACTGCGGTTGCGGTGCCGGCTGGGGCTGCTGGAAACCCTGCTGCGGGAACTGCTGAGCAGGGGCCTGCTGCGCCGGGGCCACGGTAGTACCGGTTTCCTCGTGGATGGGTTTGACAGCCTTGATCTCGTTCGACGGGTCGTACTGGCCGGTCGAGTCGGTGCGGACAGAGACCCGGGCCTTCAGCGGGATACCGTGCAGTTGCTGGGAGTCCTGAATCTGGAGGACACCAGTGGCGTGGCAGTAGGCCGACAGGCGCCGGTAGGCGATCTCGGTAACGATTGGGTTCTGGTGCTGGAGATTGAGACGGTCGAAGACCTGACGACCGGCGTACTGGCCGTCCACCACCTTCAGAGTCAGCTGGAGGTAGGCGCCTTGCCCGTTGCTAGTCGGCTTCATCTCCGAATCGATGATCATCATGTTGTACCAGCCGGCCGGAATGGGCTCGAAAGACTGCTGCGGGTCCACTTGACGGGCGTCAAAGTTCAATTGTGCCATGTTACATTGCTCCTAGGATTTTGGTGATTACATGGTTAAGATCCGGCGGTTCGATGGCATCCAAGGCGCCGGATCGGTCCTTGGCATCGTATTGCAGGTCGGGTTGGGTTTGCAAGAACCGGTATTGCTCGCCCTGCGGTGTCTTGTTGATCCCCATTCGGAAGACCTCGTCAAAGAGGTACGGGAGCTGGGGGCCAAGCTTGGAGCCGGGCATGCTGGCCATGTAGCGGACGATGCCCGTCAACTCGTCTTTGACGGGTTCCATCTTGGCCGCCATGTAGACGTGCTTGCCCTGCAAGTCACGGAAAGCCTTGATGGTGGCCATCATTTTCTCGAGAAGCTCTCCGTAGGCTTGCCGCGGATCCTTGACCTGACGCTTAGCGTTGGCTAGCACCACCTCACCAATCTCCGAAATGGAGTCGATACAGACGGTTGCGAATTGCTTGGCCTCGGCCGATTGGCTGCACCAGCGGTGTGCCTCGGTCAGGTCCTCGACCGTTTTGATCTCGATGACCGGAATTTTGAACTTACGAAGGGACAAGAGCCCAGCCTCGGCCGAGATAATGATGGGGGCCGGAGCCGTTGCGCAAAGGGTCGTTTTACCGACGCCGGATGGACCGTACACCAGCGCCTTGACCCCGTGGAGCTGGGCGGCTTGGTCGGTCGTGGTGAACTTGAGGGCCATTCAGTGTTTCTCCTGGAACATGGACTCAACTTTGGCTAGTTCTATGGCCGTTTCCTCCTCCGACAGAAGCCGTAGTATAACCATTTTCTTGTCTCCGTCCACTTCTAGAGCGAGGCCGCCAGTGGCGGTGTCTAAGTCCACAAACGGGATCTCGATACGGCCACCCTGCTTGAGTACAACGGCGCCGATAGCCCGCATGATGACCTCCTGCTCTTTCTGCCGCTGCAAGGCGGCTTCAAGGATTTCGCGCAGCATGATTTACTCCTTGGTTGGCGGGGCCACCAGCTCAATAGTGGGGAGGCCCGGCTTGATGATGAGCGCTTGATCGAACACTGCCCGCTGCTCGGCGGTCAGCTCCTTGTACACGGCGGTCTTGAGATTCGGAGTCCACTTGACAAGAGTGTCGGCATTGACCCCCATTTCCCGTAGCTGTTCGGTAACCGCCGGCAAGGCCGCTTCGTCGATCTTCCGGTCCAGCTTGTAGACACCCTTCAGCTTCCAGCCCTCGGCCAGATCGATGGTGTTGGTTCCTTCCTTCGGGGCCGGATAGAAAGCGGCGAAGACCTGCTTACGCAGCTCCTGCTCCTTGGCGATAATTGGTTTCACAGCGTCAGCTTCCGCCTTGGCCAGTCGCCATTCCTCCAATAATTTTATTTGTTCTTCGGTCACGCCGATACTCCTTTTGTGGTGAGTGTTCGCCCATTATAACGCGGTGGTCCTGCCAAGCAACCCGTATTTTGAACCTACAATATGGGGTTGAAAATCCTATCCCCTATCCCCCATAATGACGTAATGACTCTATCCCCCATAATGACAAGGCAGTACAAACCACCTATGGAGCATCATTAAAAATGGCAGATACACCTGTCAAGGGGTCTTTGCACCGCAAGACCCTGGACTTGCTGAAACAGAGCGGGATGCCCCTACCTGAGATATATAAGAAGACAGGTCTTCCTTACTACTGGCTGAAAAAGTTCAGTAGTGGCGAGATCCGCGATCCCTCCGTCAACCGAGTACAGCGCCTGTACGAGTTCCTGGCTGGCCGAGAACTGGAGATCTGAGGATGTGGAACAACATTCCAATGGAGCTGCGGGCTCTTCCGCAGTGGGTTTGCGCTGGACCGGACAAGGTGCCATTGAACCCACGAACTGGCCAGCCAGCATCGGTCACCGACCCGAATACATGGGCGACCTTCGAAGAGGCCGTTCGGGCAGGGATGAAGTATATTGGCTTCGTACTGACGGAGTGGGACCCATACACCATCATCGATTTGGACAACAAGCCCTCCAAGCCCTGCACTCCGGAACAGTGGGCCAGGCACCAAAAGATCCTGGAGGCCTTTAACAGTTATACTGAGCGCTCGGCGTCTGGTACCGGCTACCATATCATCGTTAAGGGGCGTGTTCCGACTGGGGTTCACCGCGACAACGTGGAGGTCTACAGCTCCGCCCGTTATATGATCTGCACCGGAGATGTGGTCCGCAATGTCCCGATAGCAGATTACCAACATCTACTGGACGTGCTCTACGGGGAAATGAAACCCGCCGACGTGGTGGAACTGGACGACGTGGAAAGCCCCTTGTCGGACGAGGAAGTGGTAGAGATGGCCATGCGGGCCGCCAACGCCGACAAGTTCAACGCGCTGTGCCGGGGTGAATGGCAAGCAATGGGCTACGCGAGCCAGAGCGAAGCCGACTTCGCCCTGCTGTCGATCCTGGCCTATTACACCAGAGACAACGAGCAGGTACGCCGGCTGTTCCGGATGTCTCAGCTGGGTAAACGCGACAAGGCCCTGAAGAATGACAAGTACCTAAACTATGCTCTCAGTAAGATCCGCGCCCAGCAGCCGCCCCTTGTGGATTTCGAGGAACTCAAGGCTAACCTAGCCTCCGCCACTTCCACCCCGGAGGCCCCTGCCCCAGCCCTGGCCCCATATATAAAGGACACTACGCCGGTTGTCCCCGGTATCAGCCTGCCGCCCGGGTTAGTAGGGGAGGTGGCTCAGTATATCTATCAGACCGCGATCCGCCCGGTACCGGAGATCGCCCTCGGCGCCGCTATCGCTATCACGGCCGGAGTATGCGCCCGCAGTTACAACATCTCAGGCACGGGTCTCAACCAGTATCTAATCCTGCTGGCCAAAACGGGCGCGGGCAAAGAAGGCGCGGCCACCGGTATTGATAATCTGATCGCCGCTGTCCGCCCGCAGGTGCCGATGGTGGACCAGTTCATCGGCCCGAGCGCCTTTGCATCTGGTCAGGCCTTGATAAAGGTCCTGGACGAGCGGCCTTGCTTTGTCAGCATCCTCGGGGAGTTCGGTCTTACCCTGCGGCAGCTGTGCGACCCGCGTGCCAGCAGCCCGCAGATCATGTTGAAGAAGGTGCTTCTTGACCTCTACAACAAAAGCGGTTGGAACAAGGTGCTCCGGCCTAGTGTCTACAGCGACACTGACAAAAACACCAACCTCGTGCAGGCCCCGAACGTGACCATCCTCGGCGAATCCACTCCGGAGAGCTTCTTCGAGGGGTTAGACAGTGCCCATATCGCCGAAGGCCTTATCCCGCGCTTCTTGGTCATCGAGTACACCGGTCCTCGGCCCCCACGAAACCGAAACGCCAACCAGCCCCCGAGCCCGCAACTAGTGGCCAGGTTCACCGAACTAGTCTCGGTAAGCCTGGCAATGACAAACAACGGCACCTGTGCCAACGTACAGGTAGAGAGCACCGCCCTCCAGCTTCTGGATGAGTTCGACGCCAAGGCCGACGAGATGATCAACTCGGCTAGCTCGGACGTAGATATGCAGTTGTGGAACCGCGCTCATCTCAAGGCCCTTAAACTGGCGGCCCTTGTCGCGGTGGGGTGTAACCCCCACTCACCGGTGGTGACTCCGGACATCGCCCGCTGGTCCATCGATCTCGTAGAGCGAGACGTGGCCGTGATGACTACGAGGTTCCAGCGTGGGGAAATTGGGGTCGGCGACCATCGGCACGAGGCGGATATCCGGAAGGCCGTTGAAGCGTACCTGGCTATGTCCGAGGCCCAGCGCTTGCAATACAAGACACCAAAGTCCCTGCTCAACCAACCTGTGGTGCCGTTCCATTACTTGCGCCGCAAGCTCCGCCTTCTGTCAGCGTTTAAGAATGACCGTCGAGGCGTGGCCCGGGCTTTGGAGGAATCTCTTAAGGACATGGTCAAGGCGGAGATACTCCAGATAGTGCCGCCGCAGCAAGCTTTGGAGAAGTTCGGGGTTACGACCGAACTCTACGTCAAAGGGCCGATGTGGTGACGGGGGATAGGTGATTACCTATGGGAAAGAGGGCCTATCCCCTCATTAACCTATTGATTCTAAAGGAAAATCTAGCGCTTGGGGGATAGGGGGATAGGGGGATAGGGGGATAAAAATAAAAACTAGATTAGATATATACTAGTTCCTATAATCAAAGGGCAGAGGTATATATTTATCCCCCCTATCCCCTATCCCCCATATATTATAACTTATTAATTTTATTAAGGAATTTTTTTAGTTTTGGGGATAGGTTTGGGGATAAGTTCTGGGATTGGGGGATAAACCGCCAGAAACTAAGTTGAAATCATTGATTTGTAGAAGGAGAGTGCAAGTGGCCGGCTTGATGAGTCGAAATAAAGGCAAGCGCGCGGAACGAGAAGTCATAAAGTTGTTGCAACCTGTGGTCAACGAGGTATATCGGTCGCTTGGGCTGGAGCCGCCCGTCCTCGAACGTAACCTCATGCAGGCTCATAAGGGCGGCTGTGACCTTGTCGGACTAGACTGGCTGGCGCTCGAGGTCAAGCACCAGGAACAGCAGCAGGTGGCTAGCTGGTGGGAGCAATGTAAACGACAGGCCGAGCCCGGCCGTGAGCCGGTCCTGTTTTACCGGAAGAACAACATGAAGTGGAAAGTTCGGATGTTCGGGCATCTGATTGCCGGAAGCCAGCGCGTCCGCTGCCCCGTGGACATCGCCCCTGAAGCTTTCTTGGCCTATCTTCGCATTCGCTTGTTAAAGGAGTTGACTCCGTGAACGGGTAGCAGTATAATCTAGTCATGGGTTGGGGGATGGGCCCCCACACAAACGAGAACCGAGGAGCTACAAAATGAAAAAGCAAATCACGGCAATCGCAAGCGCGTACCGCAAGTCCCAGAAGCGTGGGTACAAGGGTACCTTGGCTGACTGGCTACAGATCCAATTCCCCAGCATCATGTCAATCGAGCTAGAGGAAGCAGTGGCCAAGAAGATCGCCGCTTGGGATGCCCAAGCCGCCGCATACGCAGCAAGATAATCAGGCACTGGCTTGGCCGATGCCGGCCCCATTCTGACAGGAGAAGCGCTATGAGCAAAGATATCTACCAAACTATCGGGTACTTTGATCGAGAGGATTACCTCCTCCACCTCGCCGAGGACTACGGGGTTGATCCGGACATTGTGATGAATCTAGCCGACCTGCTTGGCCCGGACGAGGATTTCGACGGGCTGGTGACCGCGCTGGAGGACATGGTTTATGACTCGGAAGCGTAAGCCCATTAAAGGAGTTGACTCCGTTGAACGGATAGCAGTATAATCTAATCATGGTGAGGGGGAGGTCCCCCACCCAGGCAGGAGAGGACACCATGAAGCGCGAACAATTCGAAGAAATCCTGAAGGCGGACGGCTGGGAGCGGGATCGTTTCGGTCACTACCATAAGACCGTGCTGCAGAGTTTTCGGCGCGACGATAGCTCCGAGGTGGTTATTCACGAGCGCAAGTATCGGGTCAAGCTGCAAGACCTGAGCTGCCGCATCGAGGTCCGGGTCCGTCACGAGGCCACCGAGTACAGCCCCGCTAAGAACGAGTGGGTGCGCATAGGTGGCGATTACTACAGCAAGATTGTCCAGCTGGACGATGGCCGCGTCCGCGTGGGCCCCTACTTCTTCGGCCGGAGGAAACAAGCATGAGCGACGACATCTACCAAATGAACGAGTATGAAGACCGCGAGGACTACCTCTCCTGCCTCGCCGAGGACTACGGGGTCGATCTGGATACCGTGAAGGCGCTGGAAGGCATGGAGCAGAAGGTTGAACGATGACTGCTTACTACAACGAGATCGACCCATATGTGGCTGAGTGGCTGCGCAATCTGATGCGTGCCGGGCATATCGCCCCAGGCGACATTGATACTAGGAGCATCGAGGATGTTCGACCAGACGACCTTCGCGGATACACCCAATGTCACTTCTTCGCCGGAATCGGCGTCTGGAGCTACGCGCTCCGACAGGCCGGATGGCCCGACGACCGACCAGTCTGGACCGGAAGCTGCCCGTGCCAGCCTTTCAGCCAGGCAGGCAAAGGAGCGGGGTTTGCTGACGAGCGGCACCTATGGCCGCACTTCCACTGGCTTATTGCGCAGTGCCGCCCTCCAGTCGTCTTTGGCGAGCAGGTTGCGAGCAAAGACGGCCTCGTATGGCTCGACCTTGTACAAGCTGACTTGGAAGGAACGGGTTACACCAGCGGGGCAGTCGATACCTGCGCTGCGGGCTTCGGCGCACCGCATATCCGACAAAGATTGTACTGGGTGGCCTATGCCGACGACGCGCGACTGGAAGGACGGCGGCGAGCAGAAGAACGTGCCGCTGAACGCGCTATTGGGCAGGGTGGCGTGGCTGGCGGGGTGGACCACGCCAACGGCGAACGACGCGACCGGCAGCACGCACTGCTACGGACCGAAGAAACAGGACGGGACGCGGGTGACCTACCTGAAGCTCCCAGGACAGGCGACATTGGCCGGCCCCGCCCGACTAACGGCTTCTGGCGAGATGCTGACTGGCTCTTCTGCCGGGATGGAAAGTGGCGGCCAGTTGAACCCGGCACATTCCCGNTGGCTNATGGGNCTGCCGGTCGCATGGGACGAGTGCGCGCCTACGGCAACGCCATCGTCGCCCCGCAGGCGGCGGAATTCATCCGCGCTTTCCTGAGTTGTGAAGCCACGACTGGTACTGGCGAAGGAGGACAGCAATGACTGACCATATCAAACTGCCGCCGCTGCCTTCGGGAAACGTCGCCCACCTCATCGCCGCACAGGAAGCCGAGATCGAGCGCCTGCGGGCAGAGGTGGAGAAGTGGAAGGGGCAACATATGCGCGACAGCGCCGAGTTGCGGCGGCTCTGTCAACACCGCGACGAGTACAAAGCCCGCGCCGAGCGGCTGGCGGAGGCGTTGTATCTGATCGAGTCAGCGAAGGACAGGGGGTTTGGTATTGACTATGCACGAGGCGTAGCACAGAGCGTTCTACTATACGACCAGGAGAAAGACCATGAGCAATGACCGCTACGCGAACATTCGCAAGGCACTGGCGATGGGGCCGACGCCGGGGCCGTGGGAGCCGTCATACGACAAAGGTTCGACGCGCGACATTATCACTCAGAAGGAGAAATATCCAATCTGCATGGTGCGCGGGATCGCATATGTGGGACAATCGCAATACTTGGCGAACGGCCACTTTATCGCCGCCTGCGATCCTGACACCATCCGCGAGTTGCTCGCTGAACGTGACGAGCTGGCGAAGGATGCGGCGCGGTATCGCCTGCTGCGCAAGGGAGCTGTCGACGACGTTGCGGTCGTGCGCGGCCTGGGAGCGATGGACTACGGAATGAGCGCAGTGGCCTACACGTACTCGGAAGAAATTGACGGCGATGACCTGGACGCCACCATCGACGCGGCGATGGAGAAGGAGGCGAACAATGACTGACGTAAAGCAACTGTCGGATGGGTCGATTCCCCTCTCCCCTCCTGCCCAAACCTTCGGCCCCTTCTCCCGCTTCGCTGTCCGTCCCTATTTTGTCTCCAGACCGGACTCCCTTTGGGCGGAACAAGCCGGATGGACTCTGTGGGATGCAGACCTGGGCTCGCCCAGGAGGGTGGGGAAGGTCTACAAATTTCTGGAAGATGCCTACGAAGCTGCGGCGCGGAGGATCGGGCCGCAAGACGGGGGTGCGGAGGCGGTCGCCGCCACCCTCCGCGGGGAACGCTATCTCCCGGATGCCTGACCAGGGGGAGGGGCGAAGCCCAGCCGAGTGGGAAGCCCGGAAGGTGCTGGCCTACCTGCGCTTTCGCTCCACGAAAGAGTTGACTCCTCTCGGGGATTAATCTATAATCTAATCATGAGTTGGGGGATGGGCTCCCAACAAAGACGAGCCGGAGGACGACATGGAAATTCGCTACGAAAAAGACGTTTACGCCGCTATCGCCAAGGCCATCCAGAACCGCGACATCCGCCTGATTGAAAGCGTGATGGACCAGACTTACGGCTGGCTGGAGCCGGACGATGTGAAGCAGGCTCGTAACAATATGCTGGACGCTGTGTACGAGCTGCTCTGTGAGGTGGAAGACTAACCACCCGCCCTGTACCAGGACCCCTTACCGGGGTCCTGGTAGGCATCTGACTGTGGATAGTATAAGCCGCCCCTAGCCAGGAGTAAATAGCTTTCCTATAATGACCTTATTATCGAGTAAGATTTGAAGTAGTGGTATGGACAGGCGAGTAAAAAGAGTAGGCAGGCCAACAAAGTACAGCAAAGAGCTACAGGCTCTAGCAGACACCTATATCCTTAAGTACAAAGAGCTAGGTGATGTAATTCCTAGCAGAGTTGGGTTGTGCTGTTTTTTGGGCATCTCAAAGAGTACCAGTTTTGAATGGGCTAATCTTTATCCGGAATTTTCAGCCACGTTAGACGCCATTGACGTGATGCAAGAGAAGGTAGCCCTTAACAGGGGCTTGGACGGTACCTTCAACTCAACGATAGTTAAGCTCGTACTGGCTAATCACGGCTACAGTGATAGGCAGGAATTGGCGCACACCAGTCCTGACGGGAGCATGAGTCCGACCCGAATTGAAATCGTGGCACCTTCACTGAAGAATGACGACGCTAAGGATTGAGCTACCGCCCAAGTTAATTCCCATACTTTCTCCGCCTCTTGGGACATTCCGTTACCGTGTTCTGAGAGGCGGTCGCGGGTCAGGCAAGTCGTTCTCTGTGGCGAAAATGAGCGCCATATGGGGAGCAGTTCAGCCACTACGCATCCTCTGTACGCGCGAATTTCAGAACTCTATAAAGCAGTCTTTTTATGCGGAAGTAGCAAATGCTATAAAGTCAGAACCGTGGCTTGAGTCGGTGTATGACGTAGGTAAAGACTACATCCGCCACAAGTGGAACGGCACTGAGTACCTGTTTGCCGGGCTGCGTCACAACATCGACAGCATCAAGTCGATGGCGCAGATTAACCTGTGTATTGTGGAGGAAGCCGAGACCGTTCCTCATGCGAGCTGGCGCGACCTAATCCCCACCATCCGCGCCCCGAACTCTGAAATCATCATCATCTACAATCCTAAACGGCGGGACAGCTGGGTAGCGCAACAATTCGATGGCGATACACTGCCGCCTCGAACCGCCTTGGTGACGATAAACGCAGAGGATAACCCGTGGTTTCCGGCAGTACTAGAGGAACAGCGCAAGTACGACCGGGAGAACATGGACCCGGCGCTGTATCGACATATCTGGGAAGGCGCGTACTATGAACAGTCGGACGCCCAAGTGTTTAAGGGCAAGTACCGCGTGGCGGAGTTCGAAGCACAGAAAGGATGGGATGGACCGTACTATGGAGTTGACTGGGGCTTCTCGCAAGACCCTACGGCTGGGATACGTGTATGGATCCACGACAAGGTGCTATACATAGATTATGAATTTGCCGAAGTCGGCCTGGAGTTAGATGCTACCGCCCCAGCTTTGATTGCGGCGCTTCCGGGGATAGAGAAGCACGTGGTTCGCGCTGATAGCGCTCGGCCTGAGTCGATCAGTTACGTTAAGCGCAACGGCATACCCAGGATTGAACCGGCGAAGAAAGGCGCCGGTAGCGTGGAGGATGGGATCCAGTTTATCCGTTCATTCCGAGAGATTGTTATTCACCCGCGTTGCAAGCAGACTATTAACGAGTTTGACCTGTACAGCTACAAAATTGACAGGTTGACAGGCGACGTACTTACCGATATAATTGACGCCAATAACCACTTGATAGATAGTTTGCGGTACGCGTTAGAGCCTTTGATACGCAGAAGCTCTTACAGCTGGAGCGGCTTTGCATGATGGCTGCAGAAAAGCCTCGTTTGAGGTGCATCGGTGATAGCGCGACGATCAGCGACGGCCTTCAGAACGTCGTCGCTAACCTAGGTACCGGCCGCGACAAGGCATCCCACACCGTCTACGTTGCTGACAACCTTACGTCTGAGGAGCTGGTGGCCATGTACCGCACCAGCTGGCTCGCTGCCGCCATCTGCGATTATCCCGCTGAAGACGCCACGCGGAAGTGGCGCAATTGGCGAGCCGAGGCTGATCAGATCACCAAGATCGAGGCTGAGGAAAAGCGCCTTGGCCTGCAGCACAAGGTTCAGGAGGCTTTGATTGCCGCCCGCATCCTGGGCGGTGCCGCATTATACATCAGCGCCGAGAACCAGGACCCGTCGCAGCCTCTTAAGCCTGGCGACAAGATCAACTCCCTGATTCTCTTAGGCAAGGACGAGCTTACTCCCGGCGAGATTGTCCGCGACATTCAGAGCCCGTACTACGGCAAGCCGGAGTTCTATGAGATCAACTCGAACGGGCCGGGCGCTCGTATCCGAGTGCACGCTAGCCGATTTGCTATTTTTACCGGCCGCAAGGTTCCGGGCGCAAGCGTTTACACCAGCAACGGTGTATGGGGTGACTCCGCGCTGCAAAATACCCTGAGCGCGATTAAGAGCGCAGATACTACCGTCGCCAACATCGCCAGCCTGGTCTTCGAGGCGAACGTGGACGTGATGAAAGTTCAGGGGTTTGCGGATCTGTTGGCCCAGCACCAAGACGAACTCATTTTGCGCCGCGCCCGTTTGCAGGCCGCAATGAAAGGCATCAACGGCATGCTCATGATCGACGCTCAGGACGATTATGAGAAAAAGTCCGCTACGTTCTCCGGGCTCGAAGCCTTGATGGCCCGATTCTTCGAGTGGGTATCGGGCGCTGCCCGCATTCCTGTTACGCGACTGTTTGGTCGGGCCGCCGCTGCGTTGTCCGGTTCCGGCGATGGCGACGAGCGGGTCTATTATGACCGCATTGCTGACATCCAGTCGCAGGACATTGAGCCAGCCATTGCCTTGCTGGACGAGTGTATCATTACCCAGGCATTGGGCAGCCGCCCCCCTGAGATCTATTACGAATGGGCTCCGCTGCGTCAGCGCACCGAGGCGGAGTCCGCTGAAATGTTCAGCAAGTACGCTGCCGCCGCCCGTGCCCTGGCAGGCACAAACACCGGCGAGGTCATTCCGGTTGACGCGCTCAGCGATGCTATAGTAAACGCCCTGACGGAGCTTGGCGTATTGCCGGGACTTGAGGCGGCAGTGGATAAATACGGCTCTCTCGCCGAGCAGAGCGGGTTCGTAGGGGGTGAGGATGAGATTCAATGACCGCGTAAGTGTCGGAGCGGTAAAGCAGACTAAAGAAGGCTATCTGGTCGCTACTGCCAGAGTGGCCCGCACTGGCGTACAGGAATACTATGCCGCTGAGCTTGGCGATATCGCTGTGCAGGCGGGGTTCAAACCTGATGATATTGTCCGCGTTTACCGCTCCCCTGACCAGGTCTTCTCGCGAGACACCCTCAACAGCCTTACTCGCGTTCCCGTGACCATTGATCACCCCCCAGAAAGCGTGAATGCAGATAACTGGGCGAAGTACGCCGTAGGTGAAGTGGGCGACACGGTCGCAAGGGATGGCGAGTGGATCGTGGTCAATCCCATGATCAAGGATGCCAAGGCGATAGAAGCGGCTAAAACGACGCACAAAGAGATTAGCATGGGATACAATGCCAACATCGTGAAGGCGCGTGATGGCATTGACGCAGATTTTGAAATGACTGACATTCGCATGAACCACCTGGCCCTTGTGCCTCGTGGTCGCGCAGGCAGTCAAGCACGAATCGGTGATTCTTGGGGCGCTGCCCCGATCAGCGATACTCAACTGGGCGACACGCCCAACAACCGTCTGAAGGAGAGTTCTATGACCACAAAAACGGTAGTTCTGGGCGATAAGGCCGTCCAGGTACTAGCTGAAGATGCCGCCGAAGTTGAGCGGTTCAAGCAGGAAACGGCAAAGGCCCTGGCTGACGCTGAGGCTCGATACAAGGCCGCCATTGAGGCCAAAGACGAAGAAATCGGTAAGCTGAAGGCCGAACTCGCTGACGCTAAGAAGGCAGCCGAGATCGACGTTGACGCGCTGGTCGCGGCCCGCACCGAGCTGATTGCCCAGGTCAAGGCGATTGACGCCAAGATCGATCCGAAAGGATTGTCTGACGCCGAACTGCGCAAGGCCGCTGTTATCGCCAAGCTGGGCGAAGAGATGGTCAAGGACGCTTCCGACGCCGTTATCCTGGGCATGTTTAAGGCCATTACCAAAGACATCAAGCCTGCTGACCCGGTCGGCGAGGTGTTCAAGCACGGCGTGAAGGACTCCGGCCTGAGCATTGACGACGCTCATGCGAGCTACGTCGCACGACTGACCCGACAAAAGGAGGTTTAATCATGGCTATCATCCCTACTCGTACCACCGTAGCTCGGGGCGTAGTCGGCACCTGGGCGAACATGGAAGAGGACAACGCCCGGACGGGCTTCGCGGGGGCTGAGTTCCCTAGCGGTGTCCCCGTAATGAAAGGCACCGGCGAAATGGTTTATGTCCCGCTCGAGGATGGCGGTCGGTTCGCAGGTATCGCCCTGCGTGCTGTGAACATGGACGGTACCCCGACTGCTGATGGCGAAGCGACGTTCCGCGTAGGCCAGCTGTTCGGTATCGCTGACATGGGCACAGTGTACGTTCTGGCCGGTGACAACGTGACCGAGGGCGCTAACGTGTTTTACGATCCCGCCACCCGTAAATACCACGGTGCGTCCGCCGCTGGCCTGTTGCCGCTGGCTGGTTGCGAGTTCGACGAAACAGCCGCCGATGGCGAGCCTGTCGCTCTCCGCATTCGACTCACCCCTGGCGCCGAACCGGTAGCCGAAGAAGAGTAAGGAGTAACAAAACATGATTCAGATCAATGACGCGCAGGCCCTCAACTTCCTGCGACAGCAAACTCGGGTACTGTCGGCGCGTGCCTTCAATGTCGAGTATGACATTGTTGACTACGCTCAGCTGGTCCCGGTCAACACTGACTACCCTGAGTGGGCGTCTGGTGTGGACTTCCAGGTCGGTGACCTTGCCGGTGCTGCCAAGTGGCAGAGCGGCTGGGCCGAAGACGTTCCGAAGGTTGACGTCAGCCTGATTAATGTCGGTGTGGACTTCGCCATGTACGCAGTTGGCTACGGTTATAACATCGAGGAGGTCGGCAAGGCCATGCACGCCGGCTTCCCGTTGACTGCCCGTAAGGCCATCGCTGCCCGTCAGGCTGCTGACATTTTCTGCGCCGAAACCGCGCTGTACGGCGGGGGTCACCCCGGCTGGACTGGCCTGATCAACAAAGCTGGCGTCACTCCGGCGCTGTCGCCGAACACCGGCACCGGCAACGCGCGTAACTGGGTTGACGCCAACGGTGTTGGCCTGAAGACCCCGGAACAGATCGTAGCTGAGCTAAACCAGCTGCTGATGGGGCCGCCCAGCTCCAGGGGTGTTCTGACCAGCCTGATCGGCGACACCATTCTACTGCCGCCGCGCGCGTATCAGTACATTGCCCTGACGCCTTTTGGTGTGACCGCGCCGAACATGACCATCCTGCAGTGGTTCATGGAGAACAACATCTACACCACTCGGACTGGCCGCCCGGTGACCATCCGCGAACTGCCAGCCCTGGCCACTGCGGCCACGGACAGTGCCGTGGCTGGTCAGGGTCGCGCAGTTGGCTACCGGAACGCCCCGGATGCCCTTGAACTGCCGATGCCTATGCCCTTCCGCTTCCTGGACGTGCATCAGCACGGCCCGATGCAGTGGCAGGTCCCGGGCATCGGTCGCGTAGGTCAGCTCACCGTGATTCGCGAGGGCGCCCTGCGCTACCTGGACGGGGTGTCTCCGGCCTAACGGAATAAGGGGCTGGAGACAGCCCCTTTTCTGTGGGAACTGACAATGGCAGTCACTATCCACAACCTCACAAACTCGCCGTTCGACCTGTTGAACGACAAGGGCGAGAAGGTGCGGATTGCTGCCCGCGGATCTATTGTCGGATTCGAGCCGCACCCGAGCCAGTTACCGCTTTATCGATCGCTTGGTTATTTCAGGATTGAGGATGCTGGGCAGGATTCGAAGCGGGATCGGCAGAATACCTCGCCAAAGGGCACGTCGCTTGCTGAGCAGTACCGCGCCCTGACCGGAAAACACCCGGACGGTCGATGGTCTGACAAGCGCCTTGCAAAAGAATTAGAAAAAGCGGGCGAACGGTTCTTCCGAGGATGAATAATGGCAGGCTATGGAACCGACGATGACTTTATCGCGTGGCTGACAGCCCAGGGGCTGTCCCTGCCAGACGACGCCCCCGCACCTGCCGTGCTTCGCCAGATCGGCAGCAGCTATGTAGACGCTGCTTATGAGTATCGCCTCGGCTGTAGCGAGCGAACGGGAGGTTTCGAGCAGGAGCTAGCGTGGCCGCGCAAAGGCCACTACTTCAACGGCAAGCCCGTGCCGGACGACCTTATCCCGCAAGCGTGGGTGCATGCGGCCTATCGGGCGGCTTACCTGCAAGCCATACAGCCGGGATGGGCAACCGGCAGCCGCGACGGCAACCGCGTGACCAAGCGAGAGAAGGTGGACACAATCGAGAGGGAGTTCTTCGACGCCGACCAAGCTCCGGGTTCTGACGCGGCGCCCGGCATGGTATCAGACAGCATCATCAACAGCCTTGTGCTGCCGTGGCTATGCCCGACGGGTCGCAGCCTTAACAGCCTTTTCCGGGTGGTGTAATGGCCGACTTCTATTCCGAGATGAGGCAGATGGCAGAGGAGCTGCTGGCCCCGACTAGCCAAGGCGGGTTGGGGCAGGGTTCGATTGTCCTGTCTCGCCAGTCCAGCACGCCAGGCGCTAACCCGTGGGATCCGCCCGTAACCACGACAACGACCGAGACGCTGAAGGGCGCCGTCCGTGGCGTCAGCAAAGAGCTGGTCGGTGTGGAAATGGGTGGAACCGTCATCCTCGCCTCCGACCGGCAGGTTATCTGCGCGCCGCCCCAGATGGGCTATACAGCTGGTGATACGCTCGTTGTGGATGGCGTGCCGGTGCATATTGTGGCGGTGGAGAATATCCCGGCGGCGGGTATCACTAGCGCTGTGCGGTTTGTTATAAGGGGGTGACTATGATTGATATTGGAATTGCATCGGCTTTATTTCTATTGATGTTTTGGCATTGCTTGGCGGACTATCCGTTGCAAGGTGAATTCATAGCGGCGGCTAAAAATAAAAACACAGATCTAGGAAAAACCTACTGGAAGATTGTCTTACCAGCTCACGCAATGATTCATGCAGGCGGTGTTTTTATCATCACTCAGTCGTTTGTTTGCGCAGCAGTTGAGCTAGTTTCTCACGCGATAACTGACTATTTGAAGTGCGAAGGTAAGATAACCTTTAATCAGGATCAGGCTATTCACGTAGCATTCAAGGTGATTATAGCCGCTCTATTTTATATGGGGTTATAGATGGCCATCACCCCCACCCGATCCCAGGCGCGGCTCTTCGCACAGCTCATAGCAGAGCTTGAGCCGCGCATTCGCGCTGGGTTTATGGCGGCCGTCACTGACCTATCAGCGAACGTGAACTGGCGCGAGCTGCTGGCTAATCTTGAAGCGGGGAACATCGAAGGGGCCATTGCAGCACTTAACATTAGTCCGGCAGCCTGGCAGCAGTATAGCGAGGCTGTGAGTGCTGCCTATGCGGCGTCAGGCTCGGCGCATGCGGCACAGATCCGGATGATCGGAATCGGCGCCATCGGCACCAGGTTTAACATGCTCAACCCTAGGGCCGAACAGTGGATTCGCGAGCATGTGGGCGGCTCGATTACCGGATTTGTTGAAGAACAGATTGAAGTCGCCCGACAGACGATCGCAGCAGGCTATCGTCTTGGCAAAGGGCCACGCGACATCGCCACTGATCTTGTCGGGCGCGTTGTGGATGGCCGGCGTCAGGGTGGAGTTCTTGGGCTAGACGCCCCGCGGGCTGAGCGGCTGAGAATTGTAACTGAGGGAATGAAGACCGCCGAAGGGGTTAAGAGCCTCGTTATCGAGCACCGGTCGGGGGCGTTGTCACTGCGCTACAAAGTCAACAAAGCGACCGCTAATCGCATCTTGAGAGCCTACCGCAAAGGCGAGGCCGTGCCGCAGGCGGAGCGGCTCATTAGTGAACGCCAGTACAAAAATGCCTTGCTCAAGGACCGTGCCGACACCGTGGCCCGCACCGAGACGGCAGCCGCCGTACTGAATGCCCGTGACGAGGCTTTCCGACAGACTATGGAGCAGCAAGGCATCCGGCCCGACCAGGTGGTCAAGGTGTGGCGACATGGTGCAGGTGCTACCGCGTATCATCGACCTGATCATTTAGCGATGGCAGGCACAGAGGTTGTGGGCATTGACACTCCGTTTGTGTTTCCGGACGGAACCGCCATGCTTTTCCCGCATGACCCGGCTGGCGGCGCGAGACACAACATTAACTGCCGCTGCAATGTGGAGTACCGGGTCAACTATGAGGTAGACTGATGGCCAGATTTAGCGCGGTAGTTGGAGCTTGGGCAAGTGCTACCGAAAAGCGCCTGTCAGCCGTCCACAAAAAAGTAGTTGAAAAGCTGGCAATGGAAATGACCCGCACCCGCGCCGAGGGCGGTAACGTTCCCGTAGATACCGGCAACCTCTACCGATCCCTGCTGGCTTCCACGACCAGCATGCCGAAGACCGCCGAAGGGCCGTTCGCAGGATCGAACGTACCGTCGGTTATCGCCACACTGCGGATGAACGACACCGTATGGCTCGGGTTCCAGGCGAAATATGCCAGAAGGGTCAACTTCGGCTTTGTCGGCGCGGACGCGCTGGGCCGGGTGTATAATCAGCAGGGTGCGCACTTCGTCGAACGCGCCATCGCCATGTGGCCCCAAATAGTCCGCAAGGCCGTAGAGGAAGTGAAGAATGCCAACCGTTGAAGCGAAGATATGGCTCGCTCTGAAGTCGCGCATTGATACGCTACCGCTCGACTTCGCAAAAGCATGGCCAGCAGAGACGTTCACGGTCCCGCACGCCAACGGCCAACTGCAACCCTATATCCGCATCGGCACCGTCACCGTTGACCCTGTACCAGTCCAGATCGCCACCGGCAAGCCGCACATCCGCACCGGAACTCTAATTCTTACTCTCGTACATCCGATGATGAGCGGTTACACCCTGCCGGTATATAACCAAATCGCGGGGACGATCGCTGAACATTTTGCAGACGGAACCGAGATGAGGTATAATAATGTGTGTGTGAAGGTAACTGCGCAGCCGCATGTGCAGCCGGGGTACGAGGACAACGGTTATTGGACCGTCCCGGTTTCTGTTCCGTGGAGGACAGTTGCATGAGCTGCAAAGAGTGCGAAGAACGCCGCAGACTTGCCCGAGAAGCGCTTCTGCGCTCTGCTATTGGCGAGGCGGCTGTACATGTTGTGAAGGGTGCCGCCGAACTGGTAGGCATCAAGAAGAAAACTGCTGCTGCCGACCGCAAGAAGGCAGTGGCAAAACGTAAGTCCGGCGCTGCCGGAAAGAAGGCCGGTCCGACTAAAACTGCGCAGGAGTAATACCAATGAACGAAATGATCTATACCATGGCGAACACCAAGATTTTCATTTCCGAAAATCCGGTGCCAGCCAAGCTAGAAGTAACTCCCGAGGATTTCCAGGGTATCAACTGGATTGAGATTAAGGGGCTGTTTAACGTCGGCGAGTTGGGGGCCGAGCAGACCGTCAATGAGTACGAATTGATCAATTCTGACTGGGTGATGAAAGCCAAGGGCACCCGCAACGGCGGCACGATGACCAACGTTTTCATCCCGCTGCATCTGGACCCGGGTCAGATGAAGTTCCGCGAGGCCATTGAAGACAACTGCCGTCCGTATGCCTTCCGTGTGGAGCGTGGCGCCAACTGCGCGCCTGAGTCCCTGGTCACCGTCAGCATTGGCAACCCCGGCGTTGTAACGTGGCCTAACCACGGCTTCCAGGTCGGCCAGCCCATCATGTTTACCCTGGGGGACGGAGCAACTCTGCCGGACGGCCTGACCGCTGGTGTGGTGTACTACGTTGAATCCGTTTTGACTAACAACACTTTCACGCTGGCAGCCGAGCCGGGTGGTGAGGCTATCGAGACTACTGGCACCACTACTGGCGACATCACCGCCACTGCGCCACCCGCTGGTATGACGGACCTGTTCCAAGGGTTTGCGCTGGACGGTGCTCGTTCCGGCGGTGCGCGTAACGATCAGTACACCCGTACCTACGCCATTGCTGTGAATGGCAGGATTATCACCGTGTAACGAATTCCCGCGAGGGAATAATAAGGCTAGGGGCGGAGTGGTTCACCGCCCCGATGCCTAACCTGAACCACATGAACCGGAGAACAACAGATGGATATTAGCAAATTCTTACGTACTGAAGAGGATTACGAGCCCATTGACAACGGTCGATGGATGCCTGTTTCCGAGGACGACCCAGACACCCAGTTCTTCGTCATAGGCATGCAGTCCAAGGAAGCACAAGACTACTTAAAGAACGCCGCCGCCCGTTTGCGGGAGCAGAATGGCGGAAAAGAACTGACCAGTGAGCAGCTCAATCAGATCACACAGGAGTGCTTGACCGAAGTCTGCCTGAAGGACTGGAAGGGGGTGACTAACAACGGTGAGGAGGTCCCTTTCGATCGCGAACTGGTGCGCAGGGCTATGAACTCCCGCGACAAGACCTTCCTGGCCATAGTGTCCAGTCTGGTGAGCGAGCTTGACCGCAATGCTGAAAAGTACGTCGAAGCTGTCACAAAAAAGTAGTTCCCGCGCTGCTGTGGGCGGTTAGGAACCCTGATGCCGGTAGGTTGATCGCCGCTTACCGGCATTACAAGCAGCCGATCCCAAAAGGTCTCGAACCGCCGGAACTTAGCGACGTTGAGCAATATTACTGGCGGGCCTACTGGGATCTGAGCAGCGAGCGGCAGGCAGGCGAGCCCATCCCCTGGACGGCCATCAGGCGATATTTTGAGGTCGAAGGGTTCGGACGTTTTGCGGACTTCAAGCGTATAATTACGGCTATGGACTCGGCCTATCTTGAGGCTATGGAGGCCCGCAGAAAAGAGAGAGGTAAAGCGTAGTGGAAGTCGCCGCACTTGGTTTGCGCGTGGATGGGGTAGACAACATCGACCGCGCTTCGTCCTCACTCGGTCGACTCGCCGATAGCGCAAAGAATGCTGAAACTGCATCCGGGCAGCTCGACCGGGCCTCCAAGTCTAGCAGCAAATCCCTCTCCGAAGTAACACGCGAAAGTGACCGCGCCTCCCGGTCAATGGGCGCCCTGGCATCTGCCATCAAACCCGTAGCCGCTAGCCTCGCCGCCGCCTTTAGCGTCCGAACGCTTACCCAATACGCCGACTCATGGTCCGACATGACCAGCCTTGTGCGCGTCAATATCAGCGCGCAGGACGATGCTGCTGCGGTGATGGAGCGGTTGGCGGATATCGCTCGGACCACGTACTCTAGTCTTGAGCTGACTGCGCGGGGGTTCGCGCAGAACGCCTTTACCCTCACCGCGCTGGGTAAGTCCACAAGGCAGCAACTCGACTACACCTCCGCACTGAACAATGCCCTGGTCATCTCGGGTGCCAAGGGTCAGCAGGCACAGATAGTGCAGGACTCGCTGAACCGCGCCATGGCGGAAGGTTCACTGCGCGGACAGGAACTGCAGAACGTCCTGAACTACGGCAGCGCGATTGCCAGCCTGCTGGCCGAAGAGCTTGGCGTCAATGTCGCGCAGCTCAGGGAAATGGCCAAAGAGGGGCGCATCACTAGTGAGGTCATCTTTAACGCGCTGGTCAAAAACATGGAGAGGCTGGAGCAGACAGCTGAATCCATGCCCGCGACCATCGGCGATGCTTTCCTGCTGCTTCGCAATTCCGTACTGCAGGCTGTGGGCGTCTATGACCAGGCGAACGGGATTAGCGTGAAGTTTGCGGAGAGCTTGGTCAAGATTGCTGACGTCATCCGTGATACCGACTGGGGTCCGTATATTAGAGCGCTGACCACGGGAGCGAAGATAGCTGCGGCCTACGTTGTTGCCGTTCGCGCCATTCCCGTCGCTAAGGCTGCCGCAGCAGCCGCAACAACCGCGTACCAAAGTGTGCTTGCGGCGTTCAGCTCCCAGGTAGCTGTCACCACAGCCGCGCTGTGGAGAATGAACACGGCACTAGGCGTGGTCGGAGCGGCGTTTGCTGGCTGGCAGATTGGCACCTACCTGCGCAACGAATTCGAGATTGTTGAGAAAGCCGGCATCGCCCTCATGGGCGGCCTGCACACCGTGGCGATCCAGATCGGCGGGTTCTTCCGTGAGATGGGCGAGAGGATCAAGTTCGCCGTTACGAACCCGATCGATGCTATTCGTGGCTCTATCGCCGACTTTCTGGAGTGGATGTCGGGGCTCGGGCGCGACACGCTGAAGTTTCTCGGATTCGAGGGGTTAGCTGACAGCATCAAGACCGAGTTTGCGAGTATTCGCGGCGCGACCGCTGCCGAGCATAAAGCCATGCTTGAGCAGATCCGCGCCGAGACCGCTGCTGAAGTGGAACTCGTCAACAATATCTATGCCGAGATGTTTGCCAACGTGGGCAAGGAGGCAAAGGAGGCCAGCTCCGGTATAAGTGACCTTGCGGGCGAAGTCGGCAACCTAACAAACGAGACAGTCAAGCTGGCCGCCGCGCAGGAAGCAGCCGCAGCGGCTGAAGAGAGACGGCTAGAAGGTATCCTCAACGAACTGACGGCTCTTGAGCGTGCCGTCGCAACGTGGGGCATGACTTCTAAAGAGGTCAAGCTTTACGACCTCGCGATGCAGGGCGCAACCGCCGCTCAACTGGAATATGCCCAAGGATTGCTCGACACCATAGCGGGGCTGGAAAAGGCAAAGGAAGAAGAGGAAGCCTATTTACGGCTGGTGAAAGACCTGCGCACGGAAGAGGAAAGGCTGACCGATGAGTTCCGTGAGCGCATTGCTGTGCTGGACGCTATGGCCGCGTCAACGCGCATTGCCAGCGACGAATACGCAGCGATGGCCAGCCGGGTGGCAGAGGCCGCTTTCACAGCGGCGCCAGAGTTCGCCGGCCTTGCTCCGGAAGTCGGCGGGGCGGCTGGTGAACTGCTGAAAATCAACGAGGCGCAGGAAAAGCTTCAGTTGTGGTACGACACCCAACTGGAGATGCTGAACCAGTTCCGCGCGGAGCGATCCGACCTGAATGCCCAGTGGGATGCGCAAGAGGAAGCGCTCAAGCAGGAACACGAAGCCAAGCTAGCGGAGATCGAGAAGGCCCGACAAATGGCGTCGCTGAATCTGGCCGGTGACTTCTTCGGGCAGCTGTCCGCACTCCAAAAAAGCGAAAGTTCCAAGGCGCGGGCGATCGGTAAGGCGGCCGCTATCGCCGAGGCCACCATCAACACCTATCGAGCAGCTACCGCCGCCTACGCGGCTATGGCAGGTATCCCCGTTGTCGGCCCGGCCCTTGGTGTAGCAGCAGCTAGTGCAGCTATTGCGGCCGGTATGGCGAACGTGGCAGCGATTCAGGGCCAGGCGCACGACGGCATCATGTCGGTTCCCGAGGATGGCACATGGTACCTGAAAAAGGGAGAGCGCGTCACGACTGCCGAGACTAGCGCGAAACTGGACCGCACGCTCGACGCGATTATGGGGCGGATGCAAGCGCTACCGACTAACGTAGTCCCGTTCCCATCGCGGCCATCGAGCAACGTTGGCAATAGCACTAACGTAGTTGTCAACGTCCACAACGCCCCGCCTGGTACGCAAGTGGAGCAGTCCACTGGGCAGGATGGCGCAGACGTCATTGACATTTGGATTGCCGATTTTACTTCCGGCGGTCGCACGGCAAGCGCGGTACAGAGCAAGTTCGGCCTGCAACCACAAGGGAGGTAAGCGTGTCAATACTTGCGCAGGTGTACGCACAGGGCGGAGATGTGATTCTGCACACATTAGAGCTGACCTCAACAGCTTGGGACAGCGATCCCATTGTACTGGTGAAAGATTTCCAAGACCACGTTATCACCACAGAGGACGGGCGGCAGCTGCTGGCTCGAGCGACAGGCATGGCGATAGCCTTGCCAAAGCGCGACACCACTGGGGCACAGGACTTGACGTTCGCGCTCGACGGGGTGCGTCCGGAGGCAACCCGGCTGGTGAGGCAGGCGCAGGAGGCACAGGCCACAGTCCGCGTGATCTACCGATGCTACCTGTACAGCGACTTGTCGGAGCCAGCCGAGCCGCCGCTCTTCCTGATCGCTCGCCGGTATACCGCGCAGATGGACCATATCGAGGTGACTGCCGGGCTGTTTGACCTGATCGACATGCGCTGGCCGAGATTGGTGTACGACAGCAACACCGCCCCGTGCCTGGAGTTCTCGCAATGATCGAGCGGTACTTGACGGCGGTTTACAAAGACGGCGCTAGGGGCGAGGTAGTCGACGGGCAAGTGTTGTATGACTGCTGGGGGCTGGCCCGCGCGGCACGTGTGGACTTGTACGGACGAAAGCTGCTGTCCAGTCGCGCCGGCGAGTATCAACATGACCCAGAGGGGTTCACTGCCCGTTACCGCGAGCAGATCGCGGAGATGATCGAGATACCGGAGCCGGTGCCGGGATGCGTGGTGGCGGTTCTCCGTCGGCGGTCAGGACACTGTACGCACGTCGGCCTTGTAGTACATGACATCAACCGGACGGGGCTGGGGCTTCACGTACTGGAGATAAATCCCGGCCAAAATGCAAGGCTGATTCCCCTTTACCGTTTTCGAGAAATTTACAAGCTTCGGGTGCTGAAATTCTATGACGATCCGGATTTATCCGAGTAGGCTTGAGGGCGAGCCACTCGAAACACATGAGACAACCGAGCGCATGAGCATTGCCGAGTGGATTCGGTCTGTTGCTCCCGGCTACGCCCCTGAGAAAACGGACAGACACCCGACAGCGTGGCTCAACGGTCGGCTCGTCGAGCACACCGAGTGGGAGCTGACGTTCTTCGGCCCCGACGACCAGCTCGATCTGTACATGGAGGCCAAGGGTGTCGAGGTGGCCGTAGCCGCGGCTATTACCCTAGCGCTGGTCTCAGTAGCAATGTCGTTGTCGATCAAAGCCGACCAGTCGCGTGTGCAACGGCAGGGTAAGACACTGGAAGGCCCTGGTCTGTTTGCTAATCAGGTGCGCTGGGGTGACCCCATCCCAGAGATCGCCGGCTCCCCGCTGGTACACCCAGACTACATTGTTCCACCCCGCAGGTACTACGTGAACAAGCGGGAACAATGGGTCGACTCCCTTCTCTGCATCGGGGTGGGCTACTATCAGAAAGCGCCGAACCAGGTTTTTGTAGGGGACACCCCTGCCACCGCGCTGGGGGATGATCTGGAGCTGCGCTTTTTCGAGCCAGGCGAGACAATCCCAGCGCCTTACAATGAGTGGTGGCACACTCCCGAGGAGGTCGGTTTTACTAGCATGGGCGGCGCGGGCCTGACGCTGGGGCTAGCTGATAGCTCCGAAATACAGTTACCTTGGCTGACGCAGCTAACGTTCGCAGGCAACTCGATTACTGGAGCAGCCCCCGTCCCGTCCTCGTGGGAAACTGGCATAATGGTACGGGTCGAGGCAGAGCACCCAATCACGTTCAACGGCAACACCATATCGTCAGAGCTGCTGGATTCCCTGGAACTGGTCCCAGGCGATGAGATCGAGCTGACAGGGGAACGGGAGGGTGAGTACATTATTTCTGCAATCCTGCCTCCGGCTGGGGGCAGCCCCGGCTCTCCGGCACGCCTGACCGGCTCGACGGCACCTGTCCGGTACGACTTCGGCGCCACTCCCGCCACGCTAGTTCTGACGTTCGGTGGTCGCGAATACACTGTGCTGCTGACAACCAACGTGGCCGGACTCGCCGAGCTGATCGCTGTGTTGAACAGCCAGCTGAATGGCTCCCCCATTCAGGCGCGGGCCGAGGGTGCCGTTCTGGAGCTGTATCAGGTAGGGCCGCTTACCGGCGGCAGCATCACAGCCTCGGGCGACGTGGCTGACCTCTTGGGCACCCCGACCATCACTCCAGGCGTTGCCGCGACCCCCGCCGTCCCTACGCGCTATGTGGTGAGCGGGGCCGACTTCGGCACCGGAACTGAGGTGGCCGCCGCTGGGCGCGTGGGCATGCTCTACGAGGTTCTGTCGATCAGCGGCAACACCATCACCGTCAGCCCGCCTGGTATCGACTTTTGGTCTGGGTTTCCTGACAGTGTTTCTGGCGCTACCTCTACTGTCCAGGTGGATCGAGGGTCACTGCCGGGCGGCTGGACAGGGCCCTTTACCGCAGTTCCACCGGGCAAGCTGGCCGATGCCTTCGAGGTCGACATCTTCTTCCCGAACGGCCTCATCCGCTACACCAAGAAGGGTAAAGTGCGGAATATGACGGTCGTTGGCCAGATCCAATGGCGGGAGCTGGGCACGACCGAGTGGCAGAGTGTCCCGTACTACTTTTCCGACGCCACGCCTGACCAGATCGGGTTCACCATCCGTGTGGACTTGCCGCGCCCGATGAGGGTAGAGGTCCGAGTCGGCGCCTCCCGCGCTCCCAGCGAGAGCTCGAGGCATTTTGACAAGCACCAGTGGGCGGGGCTGCGTTCCCGGATTGTCGGCGCTCCCACGTCTTATCCCGGCATAACACTGATGCACGTGCGCATGCGCACCGGCGACAAAGTGTCGGGGCAGGTCGAGAACAAGATCTCGGTTCGTCCCGTGCGCATGCTGCCAACGCTGGACGATCCGGAGGTCATGGAGCCGACCCGCGACATAGCACCGTTCTTTGTTTACATGATGGAGTCGGTCGGCTACGGGCGTGAACTGATCGACATGGACCACATCCGTGCGTTGCACAGGATTTGGCACGACAGAGGTGATACGTTCGACTTGTCCATCGATACTACTTCGACGCTCAAGACCATAGCTGGTTACTGTTTGCAGGCCGGTTTCGCCGAACTGACGATTCGACGCGGTCTGATCAGCGCTGCGAGAGATGCCTACCGCATGGGCACGCCGCCGCGCGTGTACAGCCCGCAGGAACTCGTCACACCACTGATCGAGACAACAGAGACGATCATGCCGGACGACATCGACGGCGTGGATATCGAGTATAAAGACCGTATCACCGGCCGTATGATGACCGAGTCCTACCGGCTGATCGGAGATAAGGGACTGCGCGTCGAGAAGATCACCGCCCCTGGTGTGACAGGCCGCACGCAGGCATGGCGTCTGGCGGCCCGCAGGCGTCGGAAGGCCGCGTATCGCCGCACCGTCTACAAGGGAACGACAGAGCTGGCGGCGATGAACTCGTACTACATGGACTATGTCGGTCTGCAGGATGGTATCCCCGAATGGGGCCAGTCGGCGTTCGTGGTCGACCACGACGGTTTGACGCTGACCCTATCCGAAACAGTGCGGCCAGTAAACGGCGACCCTGTCGTGATGATTCGCAAACCAGACGGCACGGCCAGCCCGCCGATCCCTGTAACGATCAATGGCCGCACGGTGACCCTTTCCGCCATGCCGCCTGACGTGTCCGTGACGAATGACCCGAACCACCCGACCGTGGTATACATTGGCAGTCGTACCAGGGTTGTCCACAAGGCGTTGATAACGTCAATCAGACCCAGCGGCGAGGCGCGGGTTGAGTTTCAGGCGGTTAATATGGACAATAGGGTGTACCTGGAGGACGATATGGGGCCAGACCAGGTCATCCTGACGTCGCGGCTGTATCCGATTGAATTTAGCGACGGGATTGCTCCGAGATTGGTTGAACCATCAGCGCAGTGGAACAAATGGCCGGTTGACTCGGTGGGGGTTGGGTTACTACCTCCTGTTATTTCTCGAAGAACTGCCGTTCGGTATCTTGAGTATGACAACGGGGAGCCTGAATCTATTAGTGTTGGGTTACTGGCCCCCGCTATTTCTCGAACAACTGTCGCCCGTTATCTTGAGTATGATAACGGGGAACCTGAATCTATTAGTGTTGGGTTACTGCCTCCCGCTGTTTCTCGAAGGACTGCCGCTCGTTATCTTGAGTACAATGTGGAGCCAGAAGCTATCAGCGTCGGCCTACTAGCCCCGATTATCAAGAGGACTAACGCATGAACATTAAATTACCAACTGTGAAGCTAGGCGGACAATTCCGACTCGTTATCTCGAAGGATGCCGAGTGCAAACAAGTAGTTAAGGACACCGGTTTCTTCGACAACCTGATCACTAACACGGGAATGAACCGGATTGGGACGGTGACGACGAATTCCAACACCGGCATCAGTTCCTTTCAAACCCTGTGTGGCCGATTCGTTGTCGGCTCTGGCTCCGCCGAGCCTCAATTCACCGACACCGCCCTACAGAATCCTGTTGCTTTTGCGTCTAGTAGCGTTGTGTTAGATAACGAATCCAGCAACTACGAGCGCGGCTGGTATGAAATCACCGTCCGGCACCAATTCGGGCAAGGGCAGGCGGCAGGTAACCTGTCGGAGATCGGCATTCAGCACACAAGCACATCTGGCCCGCTGTGGAGCCGTGCGCTAATTCTTGATGGGGAAGGCAATCCTACAACTATCACTGTTCTGCCTGACGACTTCCTGACGTGCTATTACACTCTGCGTATCATGATTCCGAAAGAAGACGCGGTGTTCAACATTAACGTTGATTACGGCGAAGACGGGATTGTGCCAACTATTGTTACGGGGAGGCCATTGAATGCGGATAACGCCACCGCGGCGAATGGATGGGGCCTACAGACCGCAGCGACCTCAACTACTGGCAATGCAAGCCTACAATTCTACACCGGCGGCTTAGCTGCCCCCACAGCAAACTCTCCGCTCGGCTCACCCATAGGCAACTCGACATTCACTTTCTCGATCGTTCCGTACGTCCACGACAGTTTCGAGCGTTACGTCACCCGCACGAACGGACTAAACGAGCACAACTCACAGCAGCTCCGCACCGCAAGAGTCAATGCCCTGATGGGTTGCTGGCAAATCGAGTTTGACCCGCCGCTACAGAAAGACAACACTCAAACCATGCAAGTGACGTTTGGCTACAGTTGGGCGAGGGCTTAAGTATGGCCTTACCTGGCGATGGTCTATCCAGCACCCCTGTCCCTGGCTACTTCCTGGGCGCTCGCGCCCAGGTGTTCCCGGACTACATCGACTATGCAGACGGCGGTGTGGGCATTCAAGACCCGTCACTGGGTCTGAACTACCAAACGTGGACTGCCGAGATAGTCGAAGACATCCTCGAAGACCGGATTATGCTGTCTGCTCCGACGTACCCTCCGCAGGCAGTCTACACCGGCGACGACATAACAGAGGTCTCGCTGGCGTTCGATCAGAACATGAACGTGTGCGTGGCGTTTGTCGAAGCTGGCATGGCCAAGCTGCTGTGGTACGACACGACCGTGAACCAG
>Ga0065720_1002927_pt1 | contig 44488 bp, 27 predicted proteins | sample Thericmetagenome_FD_59107 | JGI IMG/M metagenome (GOLD analysis project Ga0065720, IMG submission 59107) | Thermophilic microbial communities from the Joint Bioenergy Institute, California, USA of rice/straw/compost enrichment - eDNA_2 v2... | ecosystem: Engineered > Solid waste > Grass >... | reverse complement strand
TTTATCGTAAGACACTTTGGCCGAGTGGTTAAGGCGGCAGCCTGCTAAGCTGTTGGGGTTTCCCCGCGAGAGTTCGAATCTCTCAGGTGTCGTAGATTTTTTTTGAGTTAATTATATATCCTGACCGAAGATTTTGCATAGTAGTAAGCCAATGAACAGGAGTATGACCATGTTAAATATGATTAATACCAAGGATTGCATTTCTTATTGGAAGTACCAAATAAATTAGTGATATGTCGAATATATACAGAAATTTAGTAGATATTTAGGGCCAGATCAGCGTCTGTCCAAGCAACAACAACATAGTCTTTATTGCCCTCTTTCAAGAGAGTCAGCTTTGAAACTATTATTTCCCTTATTTCTTCATCCGGACAAGACAAGTCCAAGAAATCTCCCTAAAAAATTTAACACAATTCAAATTTCATTACATTAGTGAAATCCACATTCACAGCAGATCCATTCATCTGTATCGAATTTATCTTATTTGTGTCCACACTATCAGTAATAGTAAGTTCATCAAGCTCCACAAGGAGCAGCTTCTCTGTAGTTATCCAGAGACAGGCATTATTTCTGGTAGGTTCAGAGGTCTGCCAGGCAAAGGTATGTCTAAAGAACACGCAATCCAAGAAGGCATATGCCAAATGGCTTCCCAAGCCCTTCTCTTTAATAAGTTTATACACTTTTGCTTCAAGTTCTGAGTAGGGTTTATAGATCCTATCACAGCCGTAGAAGACTCTTGGCAATCTGCTCACTTTTTGTTCTGCATCATAGTCTTTTAGGTCTTCTCTGTGGACATGGTTCATACTAATATCAGCAGCCAATCTTGTTAGACCCTCGAATTCTATGGCCATAGGGGAGTTCATGTCATCAAAATCTGGATCCTTAGCTCCAACATTCACAGAGACATCTTGCAGCCCGACATAGACAATTAACTTGAGGTTCGATTTCTTATTAAAGAGCTGATTTAGCTTAAGACCTCCAAATCTCATCTTGTTATTCTGAAGTCTAATGTAATTCTGATGGAGGGTCAGGGTGGTCAAGAAACTGCTCAGGAAACGAGGAGCAAAAGGCAGGAGGTCCTCTAGCTTTATATTGATATTGAGTGTTAAAGTGAATGGCTGGATCAAGCAGGTCTCAATGAAGATATATTCTGGGACTAATTTCCTGGGTTGCTTATCTTTCCAAGAGACTATAGGGCTTGCTCGGCTTTCTAAGATCTTGTTCATGTTGTCAATGTAGGATTTAATAGCTTGAGGAGTTTTTCCATCCATGCAGATGACGATATTAGAGAGTTTTACGATGAGTTCCCTGATGCATTTTATGCTGACTCCACTGTCTTGCTTTTGGGTTTTGAGCTTGAACTCAAGGAAGGGAGCCTCTAGGAAGTCCTTAGGTTTTTCTGAATAGAGCAAAATGGGGTACTTTGTGTCTTGGGTTATATTATTGTCGATCTTGATGTCCTTGATTTTTGCTTCCAAGTGGACTGAATCGTTCAGATCTGAATAGACTAGCAAAGTTGAGTTCAAATAGACATAAAAGAGTTCATATCTCTTGTATGTCGCTGTAGAAATTAGTGAGATTCCGACCCCTTTGAGTACAAAAGTCATAAGGAAGCTAGAGTATCTTTCAGGGGGTTGCTCCTTGAGACTGCCTGAGGTATAAAACTTTAAGATTCTTTTTCCATTCTTGGCCATCACGCTGTAGAACAGTTCTATCTGGAGTCCTTGAACCATAAATTGTAAGCTGCTTTGAGTCAACTGTTCAATAGAAATAACTTGTTCTTGGGAAAGAACATTCAGTAATGACACTTTGACTCTCAATTTCTGGGGAAGTTTGGGCTCTATCCAAGCAAAAGGAAGCTTTTCGTTGGGATCGATGACCAGATCAAAGTGCTTGACTCCATCTTGAGAGAGGATCAGAGTCAAGTCATCAGTTTGGTTCTCTATTTGGATAGGTACTTCAGTGTCTTTGAGCTCTTCTAAGGTAAAGAAGGACATGTTTTTGTCAATAGAAATATCCAAGTTGAAAACCTTTATTTCTTTTCCGTCTATTGACTGGCACAAAAATTGCTTGCTGCCATCCAAGGATAAAGTTAACAAGCCAGATTCTTTCCATTCATCAACCAAGGGGTCTTTCTCTGGGCATATCTTGATTCTTATTTTTGACCTATTTGAGTTATTCCCCTGATAATAAAGTACTTACTTTTTACTTTGACCCATAAAGAAGCCATTTTCGTTGAGGATTCTGATGAATTTTAAAGGGATTCTCTCACCAGGCTTCACTCTTACTTCTCTTCCATCTCCTCTATGTTCAATAATTTCAATAGTGTATCGTGTATTGTTAAAGAAAACAAAGCGAGGAGAGACATAAACGATTCTTGTGTATGTGTTATTTGAGGGATCTAAGAATATCATCAATAAAATGAGATTCTCTTACCGAATGAAACATTTTCAACTCTCACAGATATATCACTGGTCTTTTCCTCTCTAAGGTATAGGCTAGAATAAATATTATCACAATTTGTCAGATGAATTGCTCCAGAAATCGACCCATTGCTGTTGGACCTGATTCTCAGCGATTGAATATCATCAAAGATTGCTACTTCTTGGCCATTGACAACAGTAGAAAATGGCGATTCAGTGAAGGCATTTGAGATAGCTCCATAAAAGGCCAGTTTCTCGTCAGTACAGTTAAACACAACGGTCTCTGCAACAATAGAGTAAAAGTTTATTTTCCCTGGTTTGACTGACTGGGAGTACACTCTAAGCTTGCAGGTTGTCTTAGAGGTCTTGAAGAAGAGTTCTTGGTTGGGAGGGCTGGGCTGCAGTATATATTCATTGGACTTGAATTTTTCTGTGGCCAGTGTCATTGTCACTTGGGATTTTCCATCAAATTGAAGGATTTGTACTTCCTCTTGAGCAGCTAAATTGTAATTTAGGGTCAGGGGGAGGGCATTGATAAAGCCTCTAACCTGGGCGAGGACTGGGAAGGGGAGTGAGTTCTTGATGACTAGAGGAGGGAGAATAGTGACGATATCATGGAGTTTAGTTCTTTGGCTTTTTACGAGAATACAGAATTTTCCGATTTTTATTTCTCTAGATTCGACTGCACCAAGGGATCTGGCTAGAAAGACAGGGACTTCATAGTTGGTAGGGTCTTCTTCAGACAGGAAGGAGACGAAGTGTTGATACTTGTCGAAGGGAATGCTGAAAGTGGTGTGAGGGTAAATTGTGTGGATTGTGTACTTAGAAGCAGTTTCCTCATTGATTTTGATAAAGACAGGGACATTGAGAGTATTCTCAATGATGATGGGCGAGCTTAGCTTGATGAACTTCTTATTGTGCTTGTTTATAGTCGTACACAAAATCGAAAATGTGTCCAGGTTCTTCACATAAGCTGATTTCTTCGAAGCTCCATACTCTGTGATATCAAAGCTATCAACAATCACGTCCTCATATCCAGGGTAGTCGATCTTTATGTTGAGCAGGGCTGCTTCTAGCCCTCCACGATTCCATTCAAGTAGTAAATCTTTATGCTCTCCATTCTTGACATAGAGGTTTTTGTTGACAACGATATCCTTTGCTTGGATGCCTGCAATTACAGAAGAAACTTGAATGGGATAGCCCAGGTCATTGCAGATAGTATAGTGAGAGATATCTTGGGCTTCTGTTTCTTTGTAATTATTTAGGATTTCTAATAGCCTGTTAGACTTATCCAAGGGGTCCATTTGTGATTCGCTGAGCTCCTTGAAGGATTTCTTGGATACATTCCAATTTTGGAATACTTTGACAAGGACTTCCACTAAGTCATGAGAAATATTCACATTCAGGGGCTGATTCTCTGCAGTCAGGTTGAATGCCTTGGAAAGCTGGTTTCCTTGGCCAATTTCGAACTTAAACTTGAAGCTCCAGAGTTCAGTTATAGGCTCCCAGGCATCTACTGCAGAATTGTAGTAGGCTGAGTCGACTTCAAGTGCCCCATCTCCCCTTATTTTTTCAGGAGTTTCTTCGAGATATAATGTCTCGGTATTATGGAAATTGACCTGGAATATTGGGACCGGGATTTCATTAAAGTCCTTAATGTATCTCTATTATATTAGGAAATAACGAGAAATTTGTTACCATTTGTAGCTTCTTGAAGAAAAACATGATCTCTGAGATGTATTTTCTGCGTTTAGTGTCAAGAAGTTGGATTCTCCTATCATAATCTGTGTATTTGCTGATAACTGGGTAGGTCTCCTTGGTTCTGTAGTCTTCTAAGTCCTTCAGAATCTTCTTGATGGCTGTTTTGAAAACAATCAAATCTTCTGCACAAAGCTTCACAGGGATTATCTCATCATTCAATTTGAAGAAGAAACTATCCTTATAGGCATCATTTCCTATACTCTGATCCAAGGATAGGTCCAATGTAAAAGGTGTTGTTATTCTTCTTGTTGAGAAATAGGTTCCTTTACCAACTTGATATGCTTCGTTAATTACCAGCAGCTCTGCTCCTTGGAGTTCAGCCCTAATCGTAGTGAATGTTGTGAACTCCTTCTTAAGGTTAAATGGATTGAAGAGGAATTTCTCAATCTTAGCATTGACAGCGCCTAGGAAATTATTACTACTACCTCATTGAACAATTTACCTCTGAGAATCATGCTTGAATGACTGTTCGATTCAATAGCGACTTCCGCATCCTTTATGTTGACATTGAGCTTGACTTTAGGATCCTTCAGATTCTCAAACTCTAAAGATTTATTAAGAATTAACTATTAATCCTACCGTCCCTGTTCAAAGGTTCACCATATAAGAAGAAATCCCCCATTCTCATTATCACAAGAGGCTTTAGGAAGAGCTTTAAGGAATCAAAGTTGACTTGTACGTCAATGTCTCCTGCTGCATTGCCCAGAATATTTAGTTGAAGTGTATTGGAATTCATCAGATAGAGCTCGCTTTTGACTGAGTGGAGGACTGAGGGATCAAGAACAGCATCACAGGGTTCAATAATGGCCAAGGGCTGGACTGGTCTTTCAATATATTTTGGCCCGAACAGCATTTTTTCCATGAGGATTTTATTCTCGATCCAGAAGTAGCTACCATAGAGTTGCTCGAAGGACAACTCTATACATTTTTCATAACTTCTGTCTTGCTTGAGCCTAATATGTGGGGAGAGGGCTATGATTCTCACTAAAGGTCGTTCCTGATCAGTTAGTAAGACTGTAAAGTCATCAAAGGCAAGGGTCATGTTAACGGGTATCGGCAAATGGCCAACAACTATCTTTGGATCTACAGGCAGAGGAAGTGTGTAAATTGATTCTTTCTTGTCAACATAAGCGAAGTTCATCATGTTACAGTCCATAAGGTCTAAATAATCTTCGTGAGAGATCTTTAGGACGACGGGGGAGATGATGCAGTTGATTGTGAGAGTGTTATCTAAATACTCATATTTCTTGGCTCTGTCAATATTAGAGGCAAAGAGGTACTCATCAAAGAGTGGGCAGCTCTCGTATAAAATATCTAGTTTGAAAGGTTGTGTTAACTCGATTTTCTGTTTATCCTCAGCAACCTTGACAAGTTTTGTCTCTGAAAATTCGAAGTGGAGGGTTTCAGTATGAATATTTCCAAGTCCAGGGATTTCCTTTAGGATTCTTGATGTATTTGGAGTGACCTCATTATGGAGGTTTATGGACTCAAAGTCTAGTTCAAAATGGACTTTTGAAGCTGGTTTAGGTTTGAAGGTCAGCTTTGAATTGATAACCTTCAGATTAAAATCAGTGAACCTTGGAGGGTTCAAGTAGCTCTTTGCCATTTCTATCCTCTGTTCAAGATTGACTCCAAAGGTTATGCCAAAAGACAGGAGATAGTCAAAAATATAGCAAATTATTCTACTCAGAGGTTCTAGCATAAGGTTCAGTTTAACGGAATCAAATTCCAAGCTTAGGATGCTTCTCTTGTCAGACTTTATCTCAGCCAAATACTCCTTCTCTCTGCTTTCTAGGCTAAACTTCAAACAAGTTTTGTCTTTATCACATGAAACAAGAATTGGGGTGGGGGTCTGTGAGGCATGGGGATCTTGTTGGTATCCTGTAAGGTCGAGGATCCTGGCTCCTCCGAATGTGGCTTTATAGGAGGTACTGTTCTTATCGGAAGAGATTCCAAGGTTTATATTCTCCAGTGAGATCAATCCTAGGCTTAGCCAGGATGTTCTGGTGACTAGTGTGAGTGAAAGGTTATTGATCTTGATGTTGGCATTATAGAACTTGATCAATTGATTATTCTCGTTCTTTTTGGCAAAATGTTGCTTGTTGATGCTTGGGCTGGAGGCGGGCTTGTGCTCACAGTACACAGAAATGGGTTTTGAGAAGAAGTTTATCAGATAGATAATTCTATCAGGGATCCAGTTGATTTTGAGGGAGTTTGCTGTGATAGAGAACTCCTTCTCGGCCGATAGCTGAGTAAAATGGGGATGAGCTTCTGTATAACTTATTCTCTCAAACTTGATATAGTCTTCTTCTTCTGTTGTGGCTTTAGTGAGTTGTTTATTTGTGAGCAGAACCCTCACAGTCTCTTTTTCTTTCTTGGCATAATAGTCCAAAATTGTTAGTTCTTTTATGCTGAAGTTCATAGTATCACAGAAGTCTTGGGGAACTGTCTTTAGTGAGAATGACTTTAGAATAACCTCATTAGTTAATGTAAGCTCCTCATTAAACAGTCGAAGGGCTACTCCCTGCAATTTTAGAGAAAAAGTCATTTTATAGCTCTCCTCAGCTAAAGCTAAACTCGAACTGACTTTACTCTCGTCTGGGTCTTCTTCAGTGCTTAGATCACTCAAATCGGTATTATTTACAGTAGCAATTAAATGGGTTCTTATAAAATCTTCATTTTTCTTCAATATTAGTCCTTCTAGTTTTTGAATGTCCTTTTCAGTTTCCATAGCAAGTCTCAGCTCCTCAAATTTATTCTTAATGATGAGAATATTCTCAGCTTCAAAGTGGGAACTTGCCCTGTTAACTGTCGCATTCTTAATCAAGAAATGCTTAGCGGGGCGTAAATCCTTTGGATCCTTAAATAAGTAAAGTGAAAGTCCCGAACAGACCATGATATACTGACTCCATTTATTCGAGATTTCATATTTCTTCTTATAAAATACCTTAAACAGAGCATCGCAATTCTTCATTATCATTTGTCTTTCCACCTCTAAATATTCCTTAAGCTCTTGTTCCTGAGAAAAATCAAAACATCTCTTCACAGCCAGGATTCTGGCATAAATTTTGGGGTTTAGATCTATAGACACTTGGCCCACACTCAGAGAAAGAGTGATTTGGGTGTCTTCTTTTTCCATGGATCCCTGTTGAATAGACATGACTTTTAGCTTTGCTCCACAAGAAGTCTCAGAAATAAGCGAGAATATCTTATTTTCTTCCTTGATTTCCTCTTTAAAGCTCTTTCTGTATGTTGTTAACGAGTCAAAATACTTCACATTTAAGTTATTCAGGTCAACATTGCAGGCATTTACGTTTCGGGATTCACTCTCGATATTTGTGTCTGTGTAAATCTTGCTAAGTCCGAACCCCAAGACCCAACAATCAGAGTCTTCTCCCTTTAAGGCTTCAAGTGGCAAGAGGATTGTAGAAGGTGAGAAAGTAATAGAAACACAATATTCTGAGAGCCTGTCAATAAATCTTTCTCTTTCTTGCTTGACTTTCTTAGAAATATCGGAAATTTTCTCAAGGGCATAGTCGTTGATACTGGTTCTGTAGAGGTTGTTGGTAGTGGTGTTGATGAATTTTTGAAGGAAAATCACAAAACTGGGGAGAAAAGTGAATTCAATGCTTTGGATTCCTCCTTTTATGGTGTAGTGCTGGGACTCTTTGAGAGTTTTCTTTGTGAAGGAGATGTTAAAAATCTTGAAATTTTCGTTATTCTCTAATTTCTGGAGGATTGGGAAGATGATATCCTGCTCAGTTTGGGAAATATTTATACCCTGGATGGCAAAGTTGAATTGCTGGATCTCTCCTTCTTCTGTTTTAGAAAGCTCAAAGAATAGGGCAGTATTTCTGAAGGCCGCAACCAGCTCCATCTGGCTCTTTTCATAGATCAATTTCACACAAGCAACAGGCATATTGACATTTATTTGTGCTATTATTCCCTTGGTTCCGCATTTATCATTAAATAGAGCATTCTCTTCAATAATAGAATCAAAAAATTCCTCTAGCTTGATGATTTCCTCAAGACTTTCAGGTTCCTGAGACCCTTTCCTCTTGAAGAATCCGAGAAGCCCCCCTTCCTTGCCCTTCTTTCCCATTCTGAGAAGCATTTTCTTTTTCTCAGTCTTCAATATTGCTTTTTTGCTGGCTTCAATAAGAACCTCATTAGGCAGTCTGAGTAATCCTCTTTTAAGAATTTCAGCTTCTTCTTTTTTCTTGGAGCCCTTTATTTCCTGTTCCCAGTTAATATCTGAGCTTTCATTATTCAAGAGTATTTTCTTTAAGACAGTCTTGTAGGCTTTAGTTTCATGGGCAAGCTCTTCCTTAGTTGGAAATGTCGTCTCATATTTGCTTTTTCTATTCTGAATCACCGCAGTAAAGTCCTCAATCAGCCCAACAGCTTGGTTTATTTGCTCGTGATTGATAATCAAATTGAAAGGCTTAAATTCCAAATCCAGCTTATATCTCGGGACTTCTGCATCATCATAATCCTTATTCATATTCTTAACCTTTAGATTGCTTTCCAAGGAAATCATGAGTATAGGGGTGGCTCCTTCCAGCTTTCCTACTCTGAGAATTCCCTTCTTAAGGCTCTTTTTCTTTTCATCATCAGAGTACTCATTGTTTCTTAGGAAAGCTGAGGCCGTTTCTTTAGAATTCCAGTAGAAGGCAAGGTCCTTAACGTCTATTCTCTTATTCAAATCTTTATTTTTATTCTCCTCGATTGTGCGATCTAGGAATTCTTCCTCTCCTTTCTCGTTAATTGTCTGTAATTTTATCTCGGCGAGAGTGAGGCCAGCCGAGAATCCCTTGGGCTTGTTCTCTAACCTAATATGTACATTTTTGATAGTAAGCTAAGAGATTAGGGGAAATTCAAATTAATTACTCTGAAGTTGTCAAGAATAAGAATTCGGTAGTATGGGGCGGGCTCTCCTCTTTTGTATTTCTCTTTTTCGAGGTTTTTCAATTTGGTAATACATTCTTTTGTCAATTTATTCAAGAACTTTATTCTTTCTTCGATTATATCAAAATCGTCCATTTTTTCAGTGGGCTCAACTAACAAGAATAAGTCATCCAGGACGATCTCGATGGGTTCTTTCAACTTTTTCACCCATGGAATTCTAACTTCAAGGTTGCCAATGAAAGAATAGACGTGTCTGATCGGATATCCAAGATGCGCAACTAAATCGGGGTTAAGTGAGACTTCCTTGAGTGAGATTTTCCCTGTGAAGAAGTTGGTCCTTATGCGTTTCTTGTCAATTCCCTGGATGAAATCCCCTAAGATGGAAGGTAGTAAATATTGTAGAACATGCTGCATAAGTTTTATTGGGAAATTATTTATTATGACAAATTCTGAGCGAATTCCTCTATCAGACCTGATAATAGGTAGGTGTACCAAAATTCACAATGAACCCACTACTTCACTAGGCCTCTATGGGCCAATATACCCTTAGTTTAAATCACTGTACTGATAAGAAAATTTTGGGATATAAAAAACGCTCAAAAGGGACTAGTGCTTAATTGCTAGGCAACGATTAGGCTCAATTTCTCAAAAGAAACTCAAGACTAATTTCGATTTAAATAATACAAAAATTATCAAAATTTCATGTCAGAAAATAGATATTTGACTCTCGAGCAAGCCCAGAAGCGCTTTGCACTGTTCGCCGATGACCCAAAGATAAAGTATGATATAATCTTGCATCTACCCAAGGGAAAGTCGACCTATAGTGGCGTTGCCAATATTAGTTTTGCTCTAAAGAATATTTCTCCTGATTTCTTCCTGGATTTCGGCTGCACCCAGACCATTAAGGAGATTGTTATCAACGGGGTTACAGTCCCAACCCAGGACAATTATAAGGGAATCCAGAAGGATATCCACCTTCATGTCCCAACTGACGGGCTAAAGATCGGAGATAACACAATTTCCATTACATTCGAGAATGATTACAGTAAAGAAGGACATGGTTTGTGCTCTTTCACAGACACTGACAACACCCAATATCTTTACTCCCTCTCAGAACCCTACCATGGAAATAGAATCATCCCTATGTTCGACCAGCCAGACTTGAAGGCTAAGTTCCAACTCTCAGTTATTGCTGACCAAAGCTGGACAGTGATTTACAACGAGGCTCCTAAGGAAGTTACCAAGGAGTTACCTAAGTTAAATCCTGCTCATTTTCCAGAATTTTCTCAGAACGAAGTCTGCCACCATTTCCACTCCACCCCCACCATCAGTACCTACTTGTTTGTCGTCATTGCAGGAGACTATAAGGAGATTGTCTGTCCCGAAAAATACAAGGACATTCAATTCAGAATCTACGTCCGTCAATCCTTGTACCCATACATGAAAGAACAAGCAGACGAAGTCTTCGACATCACAAGAGCTGGCTTCACCTTCTACGAGGAATTCTTCGGCCACCCCTTCCCCTTCTCAAAATATGACCAAATCTTCTGCCCTGAATATGCCTCAGGTGCCATGGAGACTCCAGGAGCTGTGACCTTTAACGACTATTATGTCTTCAAGGACCCACCAACCAACCAGCTCCGTTACTGGGTTGCCGCAACCATTGTCCACGAGCTTGCTCACATGTGGTTCGGAAATCTTGTGACTATGAAATGGTGGGACGATCTCTGGCTCAATGAAAGCTTTGCAGATAGTATGGCCTACATCTGCATGCAAAACGCCAAGATGAAGAGAAAATATGAAAACCCATGGATCATGTTCTTCAGTGATAAGATGAGCTCTTATGAAGATGACGAAAAACCCACAACCCACCCCATTAGCGCTGAGGTCCAGAATACCGAAATGGCCAAGCTTGTTTTCGATGGTATTACCTATACTAAGGGAGCTGCATCCCTTGTGCAACTCTACAGGCTTGTCGGACATGAAACTTTCAGCAAGGCCTTGAAGTCATATTTCCACAAATATGCTTGGAAGAATGCAACTCTTGACGACTTTATTTCCAATCTCCAGTCCTTCTTGCCTCAGACTGATGCTGATTCTCCTTTGAATCTTGATAATTGGAAGAATGACTGGCTCTGCAAGGCTGGTCTGAGTCAAATTAAGGTTGAATGGGATCCCAAGAATGAGAGCCCCAATGCTACCTTGACCATTAGACAGACTCCTACACTTGCTGAGTTCCCCTCTAACAGATTTATCAAGGTTAAGGTTGCCTTCTTTAGCGAAAATGGACAACTCTTGGAAGTTAAGGATACTATCTTGAAAAAGGAAACCACTCAAATTGAATATGATGGCTCCAAGAAGCCTAAGATCGTCTTCCCTAACTTCGGAGATGAAGGATTTGTCAAGGTCAAGCTTGATGAAGTCTCTTTGTCTTACTTGAAGAACTGTATTCACAATGTCCAGGACGAGATTACAAGAGCTGTCATGTGGTATTGCTTCTTCACTCTTGTCAAGGATGGAGAGGCCAACCCCTTGGATTACTTCGATGCCGTCTGCAACGGGCTTGAAGTGGAGACCAGCGATGTCGTTCTGAATCATTTGTTGCTGGATATTGATGACATGATCGGGGAATATGTTCCCATCAAGTTGAGAGGATTATTGAGGTACAAGATGTTCGAAAAGCTGTATAGAATGATCCTAAGGACTGATCCTTCTGAGAAGAACAAGCTTATTATTATGAGAAGAGAACTAATTGGGCATGCTAGATGTGAGGAGCATATTGAGATTGTGAGAAAGTGGCTGGATGGAGTTGAGCCAAACTTGAAGGATCAACCCCTGAGAATCAGAGACAAATGGAGCATTGTCAAGACTATTTATAGATCAAACAGATTGACTAGAGAAGAAAAGCAGGCCTACTTCAAGAAGATGTATGAAGAGGACCCATCTGATATGGGAAGAAGTGCTGAGAAGTTCTGTGAGGCTCTGATTGCTACTGGAGAGGAGAGAGAGGCTCTGTGGAAGAAATACTTGGAAGAGAAGCCTGAGGAATCTTATCAGTTGTTATCAGACAGTATGTCCGGATTTAATACTTTATATAACATGGAGCTTAACAAGGAGTATTTCGAGAGATTCTATGAAGATGTTTATGAGGTGTTCGATAAAAAAGATGCCGAGCTTGCTAAAGATTATTTCAGCAACCTATTCCCTATTGGAGATAACATAGACGAGCAGTTAGAGAGAATTAAGAAGCTCATGGAAAAGAAGCCTAAGAGTGAGCAATCTTGGATGAAGGCCTTGAAAGACAAGGAAGACAGCCTGAAGAGGAAGAAGAGAGCTTATGGTCTTATTATCGATTCTATAACTCCTAAGTAAAAATCGAGTTTGCATACTTTATAACAATGACTTTAATAAAAACACAATAATTAAACCTGAATAAAGTGAAACTGAAACACATTCTCTCATTCTGTGAGATTTTCTGTCTGTAATTGAGTTAATGCATGTCAACTAACTCTACTAGAAGAGCTCCTTTATTCGGTTAGATTAGGTTTGCTTGACAAAAGATCTTATAATCATACATCAAATCAATTAAAATTTTTGATACTGTGATAAATAAAATTGCTGATTCCATGAATACTAGAACTAATTTCCTGGCTCTGAAGACATCTAGAAGCCATAGTTTGCCAACAGGTCTTATATAAATGTGCCTTGTATTCAAAATAATAGCTATGTAGCTTCTCACTGCCCCTTGAAAATATAGATATCTTTCCTTATAGTTACCCATTGATTTACTCTCTATCAATTAAAATTATCTATATGATATCTAAAAGATCCACTGTTCTTCACGAGATTATATAGTTCTAAAGCTTTCCTGCTAACTCACAATGAAGATTCTTGTTTATTAAACTTCAAAGACATAAAAAGGAACTGTATAGGTTTATGCCAAAAAAAGTGAAAATGGATTATTTTGTTAATTCTTGAATGGATTTAATACAAGGGATGACTGAGCCATGAGATAAATAAGGTATTTTCAACGAGAGATGATATTCATTCTACTTTTCTTCGACATTTTGATCAACTGTTAAGACTTTAAATCGCGCTCCTTTAAATACGAAGTTAATCAAGCATTTAATAATAAATATCATATTCGCGAGACAAAAAGATATGGACACCTCTTCTCACTCATTGGAAAGGGGACTCTTGCCAGGAAAGAAAAGATCTGGTGCTCTTGTTACTGGAATCATCGCCTGTGTTGCCCTCTTGGCCTTTTATTTGATCATTTCCGCTGTTGTCAATTCCAGAATCTCTAGCAAGACTTCAGACCTTCAAAGCTCTATCGATGATAACACTAAGAAAATTAATGACAACACTGACCTCATCAGGCAACTTCAAGCTCAAATTGCTGACCTTCAACAACAATTAGCCGCCCAGAAGAACATCACTAACAATCTCTCTGATGAAGTTGACACTTTGAGCACCACAGTCTCAGATTTGAACACTACCGTTAACGACGATATTGCCCAAAAGATTACTGATCTTCAATCCTTGACCGATGACCAAGGAAAGCAGATTGAGACCTTGAACAGCACCATTACCACTGTTTCCGACGATTTGAACACCCTTTCAGCAAATGTCCAAACTGACGAAGCCAACATCCGAACTCTTCAAAATAATGTTCAAAGCATCAATACTTTGGTCATCCCTGTCTACAAATCCGTCAAGGCTGATGACCAAACTGTGCACTTCAACAGCTTCGATCCTAATAATCCTCAATACACCAATATCCTTAGCGAGGGTATCAATCTCAACCCTAAATCTGACAATGCTTATGGTGTCTGCACATTCACTGTCTTCTCAACCACTAAAAGCGATGGCAGCAACTTATACCTTGCTGCTTTGTTTGGAACCACTGTCGCTGGTGATGCTGCTACCTTTGTTTACAAGGATTCTACCAATATTGTTTTCACAGCTGCTTTCCAAATTCAGGGACAACAAACTCTTAACTTCGGTATTGGTTTGGATAATTTGGATGAGGATGGATTGGATGTTACTTTCAGAGTCGTTGATGGATACTGCAATTTCTATGGTGTAGACAACGAATAAATTTGTTGTAATAGAGACCCTTTTTAGTAGTCCTCTATACGTCAAATATCCTATCTATTATCTATTATCTATTATCATTATATCCCTATAGTAATATGGATAGGCCAAATAAATAAAGCTCATAAATTTTCTTTGGCTCAATTTTTTCTAAGCTAATTGAACCACAGTATTTTTTAATCAACCTTACCATATTAGTTACCATTTTGATTTATTCTGAACAGAAATCACCTTCTTAAACTATCCTCCCTCCTTCTACTCTTATCATATCTTGAATGTGTAGGAGTTGAAGATTATCTTACCTCAGACTCATTCTTAAACAATTAATCCCACACTCATTCAAAACTTTTGAGACACTTTATCAAACTTTTTCAACAAAAAAAGGAAACTCATACCTTAATGCCAGGACTTATTAACTCAAATTGAAATACCCAGTTCAGGCTTATCATAACGTCTAAGTGTAAAAAGAGGGTCTGCACAACTCCCTTTATAATCATGAGAGGCAATAGTGAAAAAATTTTTGTCTTTCCTAGATGAGACCAAAGTAGAGTCTGTTCAGAGCTATGATTACAAACAAAAAAGCTGAAAATCGTTGATTCTACGATAATTTCTAGAGGGTAATCCTCTGAGAAAAATCACATGAGAAGAAAGAGCCTTCAATAATGTTGAGCAATTCATGGTCTTAAGTTGAAATTTCAGCTTGAATGTCCCTGGATAGTTGCCCACGAAACTTTGATTTATGTCCTCATTAGGTCTTAATAAATTATTTTGTTGTCACATGAGCATTTAATAATATATAGTGATATCTGATCAAATAAATTCTTAACATGGACGCATCTATCCGCGAGTCCGCCTTAGAAAAAGAAGAATTCTACTCCAGAGGAGGATCCAGGTCTAGAAGATCACCTCTCTTATCTTGGGCAGGATTGCTTGGAGGAATTATCGCCTTGATATTGGCTATTGTCAGTGTGAGTAAGAATTCCAGTACCGCAGATCAAGTCTCCTCCCTCCAAGACAAGATTTCCACCCAGCAGCAGATCATCAACAGTCTCCAGGGCAACATCTCTGTCCAAGCTATCCAAATCGCCGAATTGACCCAGAACTTGAGTCTCCTTAACCAAACCAGCAATGTTACAGCTCTAGTTCAAGAAATCGATGCTCTTAAGGACCAAGTTAGCGAGCTCCAGGACAATATTACTGATCTTCAGAACGCCCTCGAAGCAGAAAAGAATACTACTGATCAATTGAATGCCACAATCACAAAACTCCAGCAGCAATTGGCCCAGACCCAAAACGACTTGAACAACGAAATCGACATTACCAATCAGTTAAATACCACGGTCGATGACCTCTCCAAGCAAACTCAGACCATTTCTAATCAGGTAAATGATATGCAAAGTAGCATCTCCACAGCACAAAATGATATTTCTACTCTCCAAGACCAGGTTAAGACACTTCAAGACGATGTCAACAATTTTAACCTCACTCAGATTAACGATGACATTACCCAGCTTCAAAACTTGACTACTACTCAAGGCCAACAGATCTCAACCTTAAAAGATGACCTCAGCCAAGTCCAGACCTCATTGGACAATCTTTCTAACGAGGTCAAAACCGACGAAGACAACATCAATACCCTTCAAGATACTGTCAAGACTCAAGGAGATACTCTTAGTGGACTTTCAGACACCGTCAATGACCAAGGCCAGAAGATTACAGGACTCCAAAATGATTTGAGCACTCTTCAAACAAATACCAACGCCAACTTCACTGCTGTCAATGGAAGAATCGATGATGTTAGCCATACTGTGAATAGCATTAATTCTTATGTCCAACCTGTCTACAAATCAATCAATCCTGATGAACAAAGCTTGAAGTTGAACAACTTTGACCCTAAAAATCCTCAATACACCAATATCCTTAGCGATGGTATCAATCTCAATGCTAACTCTGACAACGCTTATGGTATCTGCACATTCACTGTCTTCTCAACCACTAAAAGCGATGGCAGCAACTTATACCTTGCTGCTTTGCTTGGAGACGCTGTCGCTGGTGATGCTGCTACCTTTGTTTACAAGGACTCTACCAATATCGTTTTCACAGCTTCATTCAAGATTCAAGGACAACAAACTCTTAACTTCGGTATTGGTATGGATAATTTGGGTGAGGATGGATTGACTCTTGATCTCCAAGTTCTTAACGGATTCTGCAACTTCTATGGCGTAGATAGTTCATAAGATTATTGTAGAGGATATCTATTTAGTATTCCTCCATAGTTGAAATATTCATCATCAATATTAGTTGACAAGTATCCATCAGAGTTCTGATTGTTCAAGTAATAAAAATGCTCTCCTTGTAAGTTTAATTTCAGATTAAGAGAGCTTTTATTGATTTAGACTTTAAGCCAAGGTATTCAGCATTAACTGAAGACTGATATTGTTCTTAATATATTAATGAATGAATCTTAGAAAAATAAGCACTTACCATGCTACTTAGAGATTCTTCTGAGATAGGTATATAGATATACAAGGCACAAACATTCTCAAACAAAATTCGGCTTTGTTGAGCAGAGGGTCTGCCGATTCCGGCGTTAACTGTGTGCTGACATATTTTCAGTCCAGTTATCATCACAAAATCAATAAAGAAAGCTTGAAAGGTGCTAAAAGGCTTCTTACAATAAAGAAGAGTCAAGCTGAAGTCGGAATATACCCTTCTAGGCTGTGCACTTAGAGTTATATTCGGTTGAGATGATGTTTTTTATTATATTAGCAAAATCCCTTTGTGTTATCGAGTCCTTATTGACATTGACTAAGACCATTGTAAGATAGTTATATGTAATTTTAGTCTTTTCTTCGCGTGACACTCCTTGATTTGATATCTAAGCACAAGTTTTAATAATAAACAGGATTATTATAACAATTTGAAATGGATACATCCATTCGCGAATCAACTCTCGAAAAAGAAGAATTCTATACCAGAGTCGATCCAAAGTCCAGGAAAATCCATCTTCGTGCTTGGGCAGGTCTCTTCGCTGGTATTTTCCTTGTCTTTGGCATCATCATTCTCATCATCACCAATTCCCAAATTTCAAGCCAAGTCTTGCTTCTAGACACCAAAATCTCTGACACACAAAAGGATGTCAGCAAGCTTCAAAGTACTGTGACCACCCACACCAACCAGATCGCACAGATCAACCAAAATCTAAATTCCCTCAATTTAACCAATATCTCGGCCCTTACTGATGAAGTCAATGATCTCAAGGATCAAGTAAATCAGCTTAAGCAACAACTCATTGACTTGCAAACTGCCTTGAACAACCAGAACGCCGCCATCCAACAAGTAAACAGCTCAGTGTGTGACCTTAGCCTTCAAACCCAAAATCTCGCTAACACAACAACAGACCTTCAGACTGATATTTCAACAATTCACGACAGTATCAATAGTCTCGACACAAGAGTTGGAAATCTGGAGAATAATAACAACAACTTCAACAATAGTCTGACTAACGTAACAAATGCCATAATTGATCTCCAAGCCTTAACATCCCAACAAGGAGACCAAATTAGCGCTCTCCAAACAGGACTTAATAATGTCACAAACTCATTGAAGGATCTTACCGACGAAGTCAAAACCGATGAGAACACTATCCAAGACATCCAATCTCAAGTCAATACCTATAATGACACCATTAATGATATTCAGAACACCACAAAGACTCTAGAAGCCTCCATTGATACTCTTAACTCTGAGGCTGGTACCCTCCAAACCCAAACAGCAACCCTCCTTAATAATATAACCGACATCAAGGCCTCCCTTGATACACTTGCTAATCAAGTCCAAGGAGACGAAACCGATATCAAAACTGTCCAAGATCAGGTTCAGGCTCAGAATGAAACTATTAATACTCTCCAGCAAACTCAAGCAGCCCAACAAGTGAGTATTGATGGAGTGAAAGCAGATCTTAACACTCTTCAACAAACTACAGCTGGAAACTTCTCTGATGTTAACACAAAAATAACTAACCTCTCAGATAGTTTGAACCAGAATGTTGCCAGACTGAACTCTTACGTCAATCCCACTATTGTTCCTTTCAAAGCTGATGCTCAAGATATAAATATTAATAATTCTAATGATTTCTTCCCTATAACGTGAGTATCAATTGGGCTGAAAAACACCCAAGATGGGGCATATACTGTTTGCTCATTCACAGCATACTTTGATAACACTCAATGCGCCTCATGTACTATCTCCTTTGCTCCTTTACTTGATGGCACTGCAATTCAGACCCAACAAGCTAGCGTTCATTATTACCAACAAACTTATTTGAGTTATGTCTTTTCATTCGAAGTTCCTAACACTGCCACAGCTATTGGCTTTGGAGTCGGGCTATCTCCTAGCAAGTCTTTACATCTCCCACTCTTCGAGGGATCCTGTGTCCTTTATGGTGTAACAAGTCAATGAAGAGTTCATAAGAATAGACTTTAATAATATTCCTACATATTTATAAGCATTTCATTAAATGTTATAGAGTCATATATTAAAAACAGTCTTTAGAAAATGTTGTCCCTTTTGTCGGAACTAAGATCTTTTTCTAGTAAGTATAGTGAAAATAGATTTTAGGAAAATTGATGGCCTGATTCATATCAAAGGAAATTCAAGTCTATATCAAATGAGGAATCATATTTGAAGAGGATTGGCGTGACAGAATTTCATACATTTAGGAATTCTAGATATTTTCTTTCAAGATTACAAAAGTCGGATATTGCAATTACTTTAACTTTTATTTCGCTAAGTCGCAAGTTACCATGAAAAACTTGTTCAGACTGAAAAACCCCGTTTTGAACCAAGCCTATAAAGATTCCATTCAAGCAAGGGACACAAGCTCATTAAATATTACATGCATGGTTCTATTGACAATGTTCGGCTTGAATAGAATTGAAAATGCAATAGAATCCAATTATGACTGGAACACTAACTGGCCCTTCCATTTAATCCAAGGAATAGTTATAATCCTATTTACCTATGCCCGTCTGAAGTACTATGAGAGAATAAGCACCCGCAAGAACCACTTTCTCTTTATAACTGACATATTATTTCTAATTCTTTACTTGTTCTTTTCATTTCAGCTCGCTGAAGATATCTTCACTGCAGATGCCGCTCCATACTTCACAGCCGTCCAATCCTTTCGATTTCTGGCCTATTTTGTCGCAGTCCGCAAAGTGTATATTAATTGGTATTTCCAACTCCTGACAATCCTGTTCATTTTCTTCATCATCGTCATCCAGGTAATCCGCCACTACCCAGGAGAGAATACTAGCTGGGTTTTAGCCTTGGTTTCAATGCTGCTGGCCTTTTCCTTTAATTATGTTATGGTCGAGCTGGACACAAAGGGCGATTTTAAGAGGAAATACGAGGCTATAGAAAAGGAGAAAACCTGGAAAGAATTATTAGGATATATCCCTGATGGAGTGATGATTATGAACCAAAAAGGAGAAGTTAGATACATGAATTCGCCATTTTGCAAAATGCTAAAAGTAACAAAGAAGGGGAAATTGATGAAAGCGGCCGATTTGAACCCCAAATCTGACTTCATTATTGAGGAATTCCCTGCAGACTTGAAAAGCAAAACCAAGAAAATAGGAAATGACTTCAGCTCGTTTCTGGACATTCTTCTGGAAAAATGGGACAATCTTAGTGAGCTCTTTAAAGACCAGAAAAATGCGAATAATTTCTTGCCAAGGTACTTAGACTTCCTAGGCAAGACCAATGACTCAGAAACTGTCCAGAGAACTATCGAGATCAAAGTCACATTCAGAAATTTTGAAAGCCAAAAGGTCTGCTTGATTTTGCTTTCAGACATCACAGAAAAGCTTATAGTTTCAACCCTTAGAGACAGCATAGAGTATAAGAATAAGCTAATAGAGTCCATGTCACATGAACTAACTGCGCCTATTAATGAGCACTTGAATCTAATTCAAACAGCTCACAATAGTGATAATATTTCCAAATTTTGCAAGGAAAAGTTCTTAGAACCGGCTCTCAAGAGTGCCAAGTTCCTCAAGACTATGCTCAGTGACTTGCTGGATCTTTCGCAGCTTGATTCTAATGAACTAAAGCTAAACAAGACAACCAAGAGCATAGTCCAAAGTATAAAGGAATCAATTAAAATTATCGAGAATGAAGTCATCCAAAAGGGGCTTATGCTGGACCTGAAGCTCCCTGCAAATGAATGGGACGCCTATGTGAATACTGATCATCCCAGGCTCCAGCAAATCTTAGCTAATTTATTAACAAATGCCCTTAAATTTACATCCCATGGTGGAATTACTATCTTTGTAACTCCAGATAAAGAAAACAATTTCCTTATTGAGGTCGAGGACACAGGAATAGGCATAAAACCTGAAGACAAAGTCGAGCTAAAGAAGAAGTATACAGCTAAAATTGGAGTCAAAGACGCTAACATCAAAGGGAATAAAAACTCTGGACTAGGTTTGCTAATCTCGAATGCCCTTGCTACAAGGCTCGGGCCCAAAGACCCGTCCAAAAGAGGAATTAAATTTGAATCTGAAGTGGGGAAGGGTTCAAAGTTCTCCTTCTGGATAAGGAATTTTAGCGAGAAACAAGCTGAAATCCCTGTGATGATGTCAACTTCAGAGCTCGGAGATGCTGATTTGAGTCTAACTTCCATTGACATATCAGTACCAGAGCAGAAAAGGAACACTCCAGCCACGATTTTGAATAATTGGATCACTCCGAAGGCAAAGTTCTTTTCTCCTGGGTCAGGAACCCCTGTAGATGATTCTATCAATAACTCGCAGGCTTCCTTTTTGACACATACACAGATGAATACTCAGTATATGATGACTACTCAGCATTCCCCAAGAAATGGATGCCGATGTGCTGATGTAGTAGTTGTCGATGATGACCCCTTCCAGTTGCTTTCACTGGAGAATTTACTAGGAGAATTTAAGCTTACAGTGTTCCCTTGCTATCATGGGAAAGAGGCTCTGAAGGCGGTAAAGGAAAGAGTTTTGCATCCTTGTTGTTTGCAATGCAAGCCATTTAAGATGGTGTTTATTGATTGTAATATGCCGATTATAGATGGGTATGAGTGTACGAAAAAGATGATGGAAGTGTTCAGTGAATATCCGGATTCTAAGTGTCCGATTGTGGGCTGTGCTGCCCAAGCCCAGGAAAAGGAAAAGGCAGGAAAATCTGGAATGGATAGCTGTTGTAGTAAACCCTTCTCGAAAGATGAGCTTAGAGATATTCTGAGGAAGTTTAAATTAGTTTAACAGATTTTGCTAATCTAACTAGTGTAAATGAACTTTGGTATCTATACCATGTAATTTAACAAATGAATCCTTCTTTGTAAACTATCTATTAATAGTCTCAGATTCTATACATCGTATCAAAGTTTACTTAATAAAAATCAGATTACAAATTTTATTTCAAATAAAGATGGATTCTATAAACTACACAGAAAATGGCAACCTTAACAATTCGAGTTATGATCGAGGGACCTCTGGTCCTAGCTTATACAAGATGTCTCCTGGTGCATCATCTAGCGAAAATATTGACCCTTCTGAGATTCTTAGAGCCCATGGATACACTCCCTTTGGAATATTAGGAAAAGGAGCCCATGGCCAAGCCTACAGAGTCTTTAGTACCAAAGAGAGGAAATTTTATGCTGCAAAAATCCATCAAGATGAGCCTGATTATCAGAGAGAGAAGAATATCCTTCTAAAGATCCATGAGAATCCCAGTTCTGCTTTAATTAGTTTAAAAGAGATAATCGAAAACCCTGACAATGCGGAAAATGAGCCAAGTAGCGGAATTTACGGCCTGGTAGTGGAACTAGGCCTGTCTAGCCTCGATGAATTCATCACTTTCATGAGGCTAAATAATATCTCCTGGACAGAGGAAGCCCTATGTGGAATATTATGGCAGCTCTACCAACAAATTTCTGAGCTGAGAAACCTTAGCATATATCATCAAGATGTTAAACCTATGAATATCATCATCACAGAAGACTCCAAATTGAAGCTAATCGATTTTAGTCTAGCAAATAGCGAGCCTAACAAATTAACTACATCTGGAACATCAGGGTATAGAGCTCCTGAAAGGTATTTCCACAATATGGCAAAAGGCCTTGATGCAATGGAGCACGCATTCGACAAGGATCTCCTGAAGAAATATTTCGCTGAGAACAAATGCTATCCAACAGACCCATTTTTAGCTGATATCTACTCGATAATTGTAACAGTTCTGGAATGTGCCTGCTTGAACAGGTCAGATTTGCAGAGCATGTTCAATAGTATTAAGGATAAATACCCTAAACTCTATACTCTTGCCTATGAAATTGCTTGGTCAAGAACAGTGCCCTCAAATTTGAGTGCTTATGAGAAACATCTGCAAGAATTTATGGAGATCCATAAGCCAGCATTCCGAGTTTACTTCCTGGAGAAATACTTCGAGAAACATAAGGAAAACTTCTTTGACTATATCGATGATTTTATGCAATTATGTCTATATACTGATGCCGAAGCCTGGGTAAATCACAAGATCAATGAGGAAAAGTCTGATGCCTATGTTATGGGAAACTACAAACTGATCCTTGGATACATTTACCTAAGGAAATATCAGTTTGATACAGCTCGACTCCCTTTAGAAGAAGTGCTAAAATTATTTCGTAAGAGTTATCTTGGGCAGGCAGCCTGTAAAAATAACTTAGCTCTAGCACTTAAGAGCTCTGGGTATAATCTCCATGCAGCTGAGAAGTATTATCAAGAAGCTGCAGAAGTCTGGGAATCTGCCCAGAATTATGACAAAGCAGCTGGAGCAAAGAATAATCAAGGGAAAGTTCTTCTATCATTAAGAAAATATGAAGATGCAGAGCAATGCTTTAACGCTGCTCTAAAGCTGGTCAAAAATAACTTTATAAGGGAGGAAGCAAGGACATATTTAAATTATGGGGATCTTTATCTTGCAAAGAAAAGATTTGAGAAGGCAAAGGAGATGTATCAGCAAGCATTGGAAATAAGACGAAATAATTTTCCTGAACATTATGAGGTTGCACTAAGTTATGAGGCCTTTTTAATCCTCTATCAAGATTGGCCTGAGGCTGCTGAAATTATGGAAATCCTTGATTATGGTCAAAAGGCAATATCTATATATCAAAAATGGTTCGGAAACAAGAGTCTTGAAGTCCTTAACTCAATGGAATTACTATCAAAGACGTTGGAAGCTGTCCAAAAGAAGACTTTGTCTTCTCTAAACCAAAATAGTGGGAATTTTGGTAAGCCAAATGTCTATAGAAATAAAAACGAGGCCTTGAATGATTTTGGGACAATAGATCCAGGATCTAGACAGCAGAATTATAATGCAGTTTCTCCATTTGTACCAGTTTTGAGCAATATTCCAAAGTTTAATAGTCTTCCGATCCAAGACCCTAAGAAAATTCAGAATAAGATAACAGAGGAAGAACTGAGGGCCAAAATTGCAGAACATAGCAAGAAAAGACAGGAATGCCTAAAAAACAACGATTTTAAAGGAGTCATTACTGAATCTTATAATCTTTATGAGTGTTATAAGCAAGGCACATTTCTGAACTCTGCAGAAAGATTCAGAAAAATCCTAGAATTGCTGTATTATATGGGGACTTGGATTCTGAACGCTCCGAATCTCCAAGAAAAACAGAAGTTGAGGGCTCAAAGTGATTTACAAAGATTTCTGAGAATTCTCAATGTCAATTCAAGGTCAAACAAAATTTTATCATATGAATCTGAAGTTAGGTTTTATTTAGGAATCCTCAGTGTCAATAATCATAAGCCGAAATTCGGCTTGTATCAACTTGACCTAGCTTTAAAATTGCAGAAAATAAGGTTTAAATTCTTACTCAAGTCCATTTTATTCCAAGGAAAAGACCTCTTTAGGATTATTGGAGACAGGAAATTGCTGAGATGTAAAGAGACGGAGGTGCTTACAAGAAGAAGGAAGCTTCTTTATTTATGCTTCCAGCAATCTCAGAAACTAGATCTGATAAAAATACCCCAGAGATACAAGAAGAAGGTTCTTAGAAGCATAAAGTGGTTTAAAGATTCAATTAAACAATTGATCCATATCAATTATAATATTGGAAAGTCTTATGACGGGTTATCTCGTAGTCTCGATGCTAAGACCTATTACTTAAATTCTCTCCATTATTGCCAGAAATATGGAAGAGAAGATAGGGTTGCAGCCAGAATTATCCAGAAATTGAAGACATAATGGCCTAATTCCATGATTAAATTCATCTTGTTTTACTAATGTTCATCTTGAGTGTATAATCAGTATACTGTGATTGATAATGAGTTTCCTAGTTTTATGAAAGGAATTTTTTTCTTAAAGGGCTTTCATAACTTCTTTCTCGCTAGATTTCAAGGATTCGATACGAAATTTTATGTATTTTCAGGATCGGAAATTCGAGAACTCAATTCGGTTTCCTTAAGACTTGGGTTTATTGAAATCAAAATTGAAATAAAAAGAATAACAGATCAAGAATGATAAATCATCAAATCATCATCAACAAGAAGAAGGACGGCAAGATTCGCTTCACAGCTGATCCTACAGTCATTGATGAGAGGCTTATTCGTGAAGCAATGAAGAAACACTTCGAGGAAAACAAGGTCCCCAACATGGATGGTCTTCCATTCTCAGAATTAAGAGTTCTTAGTTTATCCTTCCAAAACATCCATAAAATTCAGAATCTTGATGGCCTGGTCAACCTCGAGAAGCTCCAATTAGATAACAACATCATTGAAGAAATAGAAGGCATTAGTCACTTGGTTAAGCTAAAGTGGCTCGATTTGTCCTTCAATTGTATAAAGAAAATTAAGAACTTGGACACACTGACTGAATTACAGGATCTCAGCTTGTACAATAATGAAATAGTTACTGTTGAAGGCCTGGACAAATGCACCAAGTTGAATGTCTTGTCTCTGGGAAATAATAAAATCGATAATCTTGACGCTATGTACACTTACCTCAAGCAGTTCAAAAAGCTAGAGGTCTTGAATGTAGCAGGAAATCCCTTCATCAAGAAGGAAGCTGACTACAAGTTATACATCATGCTCCACCTAACATCCCTTAAATATCTCGATTACAGTTTCATTGATGAAGCCATGAGGAACCTTATCAAGGAAGACGAGAAATTGAGAGGAGAATTAGCACAACAGGAATTGCAAATGAGACAACAGGAAGAAATAGAAAGAGAAGAAAATGAAAAGAAAGCTCGCTTGGCCAAGCTCAAAGAAGCCAAAATTGCCATTCTGGAAACCCTTACTGATGAAATGTTCAGCAAGGAAGATCTCGATTATGAAAGAATAAGAAAGATTAAGGGCATTGAAGAAGAGATCCAGAAATTCATTGACAGGATCAAAGAAGCCACCTTGGAACTGCAGAAGAGAATTATCCCTAAGAATGAGATAATGATTGCCAAGGTCCAAAAATTTGTTCAGGAACTCAATGAAAAAATCAGAGAAACCGAAAATGAGACCAAGGCAATTATTCAAGTATTTGAAAGAGAAAAGAAACACATCTTCAGAAGAATTGATGCTGCTGGCAAGGACTATAAAGATGAGCTTACCCCCTTGAGAGATAAGCTTGAGAAGCTTGACAAGGACCTCATGAACATTGAACTGGAGTTTGTTGAGATTGAAAGTAGTGCTATAGAAGGATTTGAGTATACTTTGAGAACTGCAACTGATGAAATGACCACAATGGTCTCTGAAACATTCCAAATCTATAAACAGGAATCTACTGAGCTTAATAATACTTTCACCAAGATTGCGAATGAAGAAATGGACCGTTTCGCTAAGAGTACAGATGAAAGTGAATGGGATGAAGAACAGGCTGCCTTCTTGGAAAATAGAGATACTGTCACCATGGCTATTTCTCAGTTCTTTGAAAATTTACAGACTAAATTGATTAAGAAGGAAGCTGATATTGCTTCTGCTATTAAGGAGGAGGCTAGACAATTTATTGCTAAGAAAAAGGAAGAACAATATGAAAGAAATAGAAAGAATATTTCCAATATTGCAAATCTTATTTCCATGTTGAGAAGAGAAATTGACGAGAGAAGACATGCAGATGATGAATCCGAATCCAACGCATGATTCTTAGTATTTAATAATGCATTATTTATGTATTCCTGAATAGTCTATATGTTCCTCTCGTAATTACTCAATTATAAAATAGTTTTGAAGTTTCTCTCATAGGTATATACAAACTTTGATAGATGTTTATAAGATACTATATAAATGCGACTTTGTGAGAAGATTGAATTGATAGAGACAAAAATAAAGAATATTACTCTTGGGCGATTCCCAAATCTTTCAAGAGCTTGCGAATTTTGTCTTTGGACAAAGGCTTATTCACATAAGATTCCATTCCTGAATCTAGTGCCTTTTGAATTTCGGAAGTCTGGACAAAAGCTGTGCATGCAATTATTGGACACTTATATCTAGGGTGCTTAGCAAATATTTCTTTTAGTTTTAACGCACACTCATATCCGTCCATTACAGGCATATTACAGTCAAGAAAGATAGCCTTATATGGCTGACAATCGGCCTTGCATGGAGAGGATATTCTCTCCAATATCGCTTGAACAGCTTCTTGTCCATTAAAGCAAGATTCTATTGAAAATCCAAAGGAATATAGTAAGTTCTCAAGTGCTATAATATTAAAACTATCATCGTCCACTATAAGGATCTGTGGGCATTTACACTCATTCATATTCCCTGTATTCTGCTTTGATTTGTTACTGTTCGGCTGATCTATAATTCTCCTTGAAGACACCCTTTTAGTAGCTAAGAACTTGTTACTTACAGTCAGACGTTTTTCTGATTTCCTGTGATTGAAGAAAAGATAGGTCAGCTGTTGGCAAGTCTCAGTCCTGTCCATCTTGTCCATTTCATGAACTTCTGTTGGAATCCTAAGTTCTGAAGTCTGAGAAAGATCGACAATTTCCTGACTTTGATTCATGTAATCAGCCACAGCGAAATCTTGAACACGGAAATAAAACTTAGAGCCTTTCTTATACTCAGATTCAAAGAAAATCCCGCATAAGCCCGGGGTACAGTTGGGACCAATAAGCTTTGCCAAAGCATTAGAAATGACAAGGCCTAATCCTATGCCCTGTGGATTCAGATTACTCTTCATTTTCATGTCAGTTCTCTTGTAGAATTTCTGAAGTTTTCTTTGATCTTCGGCTTTTAGGCCAACTCCAGTGTCCTCAACTGAGATCAAATAGATTTTACTGTGTTCTTCTTCAATTTTGATAGTCACAGTTCCATCAAAGGTGAACTTTATGGCGTTGCTGAGGAGGTTTGAGAGAATTTGGACAAGTCTGGAGTGATCCGTTAAGATGGTGGTATCCCAATTTTGACTTGGTAGTTCCAAGGTGATATTGAGATGTTTTCTGAATGCCTGGAGCTTAAGAAGCTCCATGGCCTCGCGGATGGAAGAGACTAGGCTTTTCTCAGCTAAATTTAATTTTAGCTTTCCGTTTTGAATCTGAGACAAATCAAGTATGTCGTCAATGATTGTTAGAAGATACTTAGCACTAGTTAAGGCTGGAAGTAGCAGGTTATTCTTTACTTTGGTAGGGACTGAAGTATCCTCTAGGGCTGAGTTAAGGAAGTTAATATTCCCATTCAAGGGTGTTCTTAGTTCGTGAGTAATTGAAGCCAGGAGCCTGTTCTTATAGTCCAGAGCCTCTGTAACATGGCTTAAAGATAGTCTTTCAGTGATTTCTGTGAAAGAGAAGATACAGAATTCTTCTGCTTCCACAGTCCTAAAGGAAAACTTAAGCTCGTAAAAGGTTTTCTCGCCGCCATGTTCTAAAGATGCAAGGCAAAAGAAATTTTCCTTCCTTGGGGTCAGACCAGAGAGAGACTCGCTTCCTGATCGCTTGGATGTCAACGAAAAGGTTTCCCAGTGATTAGCAATCATGTCAAGAAGCTCATTGAACTTTCCAGGTTCTAACATACTCGTCAAAACCCCAGAGTTCACACAGCGAAAAGAAGAAGTTGGGAGAACATCCTCATGGACTTTGGGGAATTCATCAATGGTTATCTTCTTTAATGAGGGCAAAGTTCTAAAGTCTCTCAATACATGTTCCTCTGCCTCGAGAATAGAGCAGGCAAGTTCGTTGAGATACTCAACTCTTCCCTTACGATTCATAATGAGGACTCCTGAAGGCAAAGCATCAAAGAGGGTTCTCCATTGCTTGTCTTTGAGGTCTTTGGATAAGGACTGCTTAGCCAAGCCTCGGTTTGTATATTCTCGGTAACAGAGATAGGCTATGGTTACCAATGTAGCTGTAATTAGGTTGAGAACCCAGACTAATTTGTCGTTAGGATAATATTCAGCGACAAGAACTGCAGTAAATATTGTAGAGATTGTAAATCCAAGAGGTTGATAAATCCAGTGATCAAAGAGATTGGCCACTGCAATGTGGATGAGGGCCTGTTTCCAAGTGGAGAAAACGATTTCTTGACCCGAGGTATATTCTGCCAAGAGACATTTATTGGAAAAGTAAAGATAGAGAATGTATAGAGTGAAGAGGAAAAGGTCAGCCAAACGTAGTACTTCCTCGACATGTTTCCTGATCTTGATAGGAATATACTTCTTTGCAATGATAACTATCATAAATCCAAGCAGAGCAGAAAGAAGGTACGGGAGAAAATTCTTCCAATTCTCTCTTTGAATTGATATGTTCACTATGACATCACTGAGCATCAAAACGATTATCATTAAGCATGCAAAATAAACCAATTTGTTGTCTTGGCTTGTTGCTTTGGTCTCCAGTTCCATTATTCTAAAGCTTTCCAAATTTTGGCGATAACTCATAATTTAATTGGTTTTACTAAACTTTAATTATAGTCACTAACCCTCGACATAATTTCTTTCCTATATAATACTTTGACCTGACAAAAAATTTACTCATTTTTCGATATCTAACCCTCCCCTGACTACAAGAATCTAAAAAGTACTTCGTCTATACAAAACTTTTCTCAAACGCATCATAAACTAATGTCGACTAAATAATATATTGATTCGGCGTCCTAATTATCTAAACTTTCGATATGAAATCATATAAGTAAACTTTTATGGCTTCCTTGCTAACTTGCCTTGGCAACTCTGTGTTGAAATTTCAAGAAAACTATTATATTTCTTTGTACTCTTATTCCTAGAATAACACTATCAGTAGGGTCTAATTCGAAATTTATCCTTCATAATTGGTAAATTAGTTTCCATGACCAGAAAAAATTCCTATAGGCACAGATCATTCTTAGTTCTTGGAACAATGTCTTCAGAAGGCTGGAAAGAAGTTTGTTGGGAGGAAATTTTCAAGGTGACTGGCATTGGGTTCTCTGAATAGGCCAGTGAATGTTTTCCTTTAAGTTTCTATTATTATTGATTGATGTCCAGCTAAAAATAATTCAAAAAGATTTAGACTCGTCAAAATTTAGAACCATAATGCACGCTAAATTATTTTTTCACTTGCTGATTCTTCTATGAAGACTCAGCTTGAAGTAGCCTTGTGGATCCATCTAACAGGTCTGTTGTAGTGGGATAATGCTGATTATTCTTCAGGAAATAAAGTAATAAAAAAGTCATAAAATGAACGGAAATTCTTATGCTCTGACCATACAGTGTTTAGATAGAGTCATCTGTTCTGAACAATGAGATTGGAGCCTCTTTTTGAGATAATCCCACTTTCGTATAATTCAAATGAAGTTTTATTTAACATATTTTATTAGAAGACTTTTTAAGGGAAGTACTTTTGATGTTCCCTCCACAACAAAAGAAAGAGTCATAATCCCTTTGAAATTTGCCCGTAATTGGTATTACGATATAGAGTCCTATAAACCAGAAGATACCAATGGAAAAATTTCGAAAGAAGCCCTCCAAGGTTTTTCCTTGGGCTATATCAGCATCTTGATAATTTCATCATCATGTGGGGGCATATCTATGCTTGCATAATACCTCTGATGATACTGCTAAAACTTCTGACGATGATTTTCTCACATTATGGAAAGATTGTAGGAATATTGTCGATTCCAATTTATTTTGTCCTCACAGAAATTGTCTTTAGTCTTATCATACAAAATGGATTCAGGATGACAAGGACTCGAATTAGTGAATATGTGCAATCTATGCAGATGATCTTCAAAGATGTTAATGCAAGATGGTATATTCCAGAAGTCGGATCCTTATGGATAGAACTAAGATTAAATGACGAAAGCCAAGATCCTAATCTCCAAGAAGAAAAGGTCAATTTGATTGGTCGATCTGTAAGAGAAAAAGACGCTGCTCACGATTTTGAAAAAGAAGCGTAATTCTTTCATGTATTTCAGACTTGAAAATGCAAGAAAGCATATAAATATTGACAAAGTAGTTTGTGTATAGTTTGAATGTTTCCTAATTGATGGAATATTTGGTGGCACCTTGTTTTTATTTCATTCCAATAAGACTGTTGTAAAAAATCAAGAAATATCATAGATAGAAACTTTCAAGCAATTTCAGGAGATTTTATACCTTGATCTAGCAAATATACTAATATTAATTCTCATGCACAATTAGTAAACAACTTTTACAACTTTTGTCTTTCTCCCTTTTTAACTTTTCCATGTAAATTCTGATGCTGCAATTTTCTAACCTTGTACAAAAGTGAAATGTGTGATGAGTCATTGAATTCTAGGGAAATTGACTTGGCATTATCATTTACTTTCTAGTATTTATTATGGAGACTAATATTTTAAAATCACCTTATGACATATATAAGTATGTTCCCAAAGTGCGGATTGATGAAGGAGTTTTTAAGTATGTCCAAATCAAGGCTTATTTCAAGACTTCGAAAAAGAAATTAAGATTCGTCCGAGGTTATACCCGATTTGGATTACATGCAGACATATATGAAGATTTTCTTTCTGAATTTAAGATCAGTGACCTAAGAAATATGAGCATTCAGGGAAAGAAAGGATCCCCAATGAAGGTTCTAGACGCAGTAGAATTTAAATGCAAAGGAGGAGGAAGAATTGCCCATTCAAGTATGTAATGTTTCATAATTTTTGATATCATAGCAACTGAGAAGAAAATACTTGTGTATGGTTATTCCCAGACCTTTGGGCAATGCAAACATAAAGAAACCATCAAGCTTCTTAAAGAAGTCTTTCCAGATTACAAATCATCAAATTTTCAGTGGACAAATGAAGGATATTAGTGAAGAAGCAACTGTCACTCAAGATAAGAGAAATCAGGGAATCTTGTTCTTTATTTTTGCGAAATTTGAGAGTTCTCCAGAAAGAACAATCTCTATTGTAAGGAAATAATAAAAGCTTAAGTATGGGAGAATTAGATAAAGGGATATTCATGGAGAGAAAGCTTCAATGATAGTCAGTTAAACTACATTGTAAGATAGAGTGTATAATTACAAGACAAAATATTCTTTACACACGACCAAAAGAAGTGTTCATAAAGAAATATAAACACTACTTGATTGAGAAATAGGTGAAAGAGACAAGTTAATTTGTTACCTTATTACTCACCTAAAACTTTTTTCCCTTCTACATAGACAAGAAATGTCACAGCTTCAGAAATGATTGATCTGATGGCACTTGCACTGAAACCTCTACAGAATCCGTGCCAGCCATCAGTTTTATAGATGTCTTTCATGCAGCTGATAATCCCTCCATCACGGAAAAACTTATGGTTAGGATATTTTTGAGAGATCGGGCTATTACCATCACACTGAATTTTTGTCTTGATAACATCTTGAGGGTAGCAGACAATTGTACTAACTAATCCAGCAGCTCCTCCTGAAATAAAAGGAGCAAAGTATGTCTGTCCATAATATTCGTCAATTAAACTCTTTGTCACTTCATAAGTTCCGAAAAAGAAGGCCCCACAAGGGACTTCCCTGAATAGAGTAATCAAATTCCCTTTATATAAACCAGCTATTCCCTCATTCTTAAGAATGGTCCTGAACATTGTCAGTGCATTAGTCCTCTTGGATCTTGATCCAACCCCTTCCATCTGTAATCTGCACTTAATTAGCTCTGCTGGGGTCAGAATTAAACAGGCTGGAATTCCTGAAAATATTCCTGCTATCATGCTCTGTTGCCAAGTTATTTTCTCATGGAATCCTACACCCTGGGCCCATCTTCCAATTTCATATGAGCCAAAATAGAGAGCGTTCATAAAAGGTATGTTATAGAGGGGAGAGGCCACTCCTTTGAACAAGGAGGTGAGCCCCTCTCTTTGGACCATGAGCTTGAAGCCATCCAGGAATTTTACATTGAGCATTTGCATCCTGACCTTAATTGTATCAAAAGGATGCGAAATGAGAACATTAGCTATGCCTGCAATACATCCTCCTAAGAAGCTGATGCCTATTTGTTGGAAGTCACTTCGTTGTTTAGGATTGGGGCTTCCTAAAACAACTGAATGTGTTAGTGCTGTATTGTGATGGTCTGTCTCCATTATGCCCGATTTCAATATAATTTATTTGGCAATATTTAGAGTTAAATAACCGCTCCCCCTGATTTAATCCCGAAAATTGATAAGCTTCTGGCGATTCCTTCATGCAACTCGGCTCGAAAAAGTCTAAGCCATAGTTCCCTCTAAAAACAATCGACAAAGTCAAGAAATCATTGAAGGTAGTAAAATAAAAACTTAATATATATTAATTCACATTTCTCTAATTAATGAAGCATAAGATAATCCATTTATCTGAGCCCGCTTTATATAAGGAAGCCCTTTAATGGCCTCAACTGCTTGACGAGCCTTTACCAAGCGAATAGTGCAGTCAAATATCTTAATTTTCCGAAGACCGATCATCTTCGAAAGATTTTCTGCAGCGTTGGTTTGGATCCGTTTTTCGTTTTTAACGGGATCTAATCTGACACCGTTTGATCTAAGCTTCCAAGTGAGTTTTTCGAGTTTTGTCCCAGTCGAGAGTCATTCTCTGAGACAATTAAATCCTTTTATTATCTCATTGTCAAATTCATAATCCGAGTAAATTTCTAAGCTTAATGCAGGAATATTCTTAAGATTACAGAATAGTCCTTTCAGGCTAGCAAGAGCCCTCCAATCCTCAAAAAACTTTATGAAAAGCTTGACTTTGGGTAATATTGCAATTGAACTCATGTAGTAAAATAGCTCATAATAGGATCAATTGGCACTGTCAAAGGATAAGGAAAGATTTTTTAACTTCTTCATTCTCTTGAACAAAGTCTCAAAGTCAGCCTTGGAATTAGGCTTGATTTCGACCTTTATATTCATATAAAGAATTTCTAATTTGCTCAGAAATGAGACAACATGGAAGACTTGAGATAGCTCATCAATATAAAATATCTTGTTTGAGAATTCTAGGTCTAATATCCTCAATGATCTGCATGCAAGTTGTTTAAATGAATAAGAAGTCGATGATAGGTTAGCCAATTCCTGATATTTAATCTTAATAGAGTGAGGCTATCATTTTGTGCTAAAGTCTTGATATATTTGTCCTGTAGTAATATGGAATGATATGTTAAGGATTTTAGCTTTCTTGAGGCCTTGCAAATTTTCGTAAAAATTGCATCGTGGTGATCTAACTCCTCAAAAAGCTCATCATTCTTCACAGGCAACAAAAAATGAAACCCTTCCAAATGTCTGATTTTTTCAAGGAATCTCTGGAGGAACCTGAGATATAAACCAAACCCAGTGTTAAAGTTGAGACCTGATATGTCTACCACTAAGTTTTTGAGAGACTTATATGGGATGGTACGTATAAGCCGGGCCCTAACTGTTTTATTCTGGATGAAGTCGTCTGGATGGATAAAGAGAGAACTAATTTTGGCATTTTTGCTCCTGGTAATGACATTTAGTTTCTTTGAGAGTTCAGAAAAACTTTGTTTGATCTTCCTGAACATCTTCACAATTTTCTTGGGCATCTTCTTAAATTCCTTCAAAGAGAAACACCCGCTTGAGCATTTGTGAAAGTATATTAACCTTATTTTGGCCAATTTGAGCTTTCCTTTGCCCAACTCCTGCAATGGAACAATATTAAACTCCTTTAAATCCATTTTGGGACAAATACTATTACAAAATAATCCCTGACTAACGTTTATGTTATTCCAAAAGAGACCGGCAATTTAAATCTCTATCTCATGAACAGAAAATTTTTGGTTGACAATGATCGCACTGAGATCAAGCAAGAGAATTAAAAATAATTGAAATAGCATGTCAAATCTAGTTGAGAATGCTATTTGAGTCGTAATTTTATACTTTTTGCGTCTTATACTTAGGAGTATTAGATAATCTTCTAGAGTTTTTTCTTGAGCTTGGTTTAATAAATTTATTGTACAGTATGAAAGTACAAAGTCTGTTTCTCTGTGTTTGTCTTTCCCTTACATTATTGGGGTCTGCATCAGCTGCATTAGATGATATTGATGGAGGGAATGGGGCTAATTTCGAAAAACTTATGGCTGATTATTCCGACGCGCGATCTTATGTCATTTTTGATGAAGTTTGTACATTATTGGGAACTTGCTACCAAAATAATGACCAAGGATATGAACAATGTGTGAGATATTGCCCAGAAGGAGAATGCTATGAATGTAAAGGCATGACTTCTATCAGTTATTGCTGCCTTAATTTCTAGAATGTGTATTCAAAATCTGTAACTTTCCCGATAGCTCTGTAAAAGCCATAATTTGTAAAGATAATCAATGATGTATTGATTGTGCTATCCTTGTTGTCAAGAGTTATAAGAATTTGATTCTTGCAATACTCTAAGTATTTTATTACAGATGTGATATTGACTAAATGTCTTACCAACCATGATATCTAAAACCATCCGTGAAAATCTATTAATATTAGTTCTTGAATACATTGCAAATCATGAGAAAATTCATTTCAAGGAACCCAACTTGCTGAAGCTGTTCTTAGTTAGAGTAAATTTCCACAATTATTTCTAATAATTCTTCACGAAGTTACATTAATGATTACCAGGAAACTTCCTCCATTCTTTGTCATAAGGGCAGTACTTCGGAGAAGATAATTACAGAGAGCTTTAAAGGAAAATCCACTTAAATATTTTTGTTTCCTTTTCTTTTGAAGTGACTCAGGATGATTCGTCCTGTGTTAACTATCTAGTTGATTGACTGAGAATTGCTCTAATTGAATATCGAATTGAGAAGAAAAGGGTTGAAGAAATTGGTATTGTATCGAGCCCATTTAGTTGTTATAAATTCAAGTGCATTAATACTCATTCGACCTTTGTTCAGTCGAGTTGATTAGTTTTCAATGTATTAGAAAGCTGTTATCTCTGTGTACAAGAATTTGTTCAATTTTGTGTACTACTTATTTAGATATGAAGATAATTTATTCTACTTAGAGAGTGGTAATATTACTCTGTTAAATTATTGTTATTAGGCCAAGAATGACAAGATTATAATTTAGATTTAGTTTCTTCTATTGCCCTGATTACCGCAGTATAATAATGATTTTCTTCACCCAAAGACTTCTTATAATTATCTCTTGCCTCCTCTAAATATTTCAACGCAGTCTCGTTATTTCCCAACTTAGAGTACACTACTCCCAGATTACTTGAGATATTTCCAATGTAGAAATGATCATTTCCAAGGACTTTTCTATATATTTCTAAGGCCTTCTCATAGTTTTTTATGGCATCTTCAAGCTGATTCAGAGCATTTTGCATTCCGGCAATATTTGTACAGCTTTGAGCAATTTCTGCATCATCCTCTCCATAGAGTTTCTTTTTAACTTCAAGGGATTCTTTCAGGTATTTCAAAGCTTCCGCGAAATCTCTCTTTGCAGCATAGACCAAACCAATATTATTCAGACAGTTTGCAACAGTTGAATCATCTCCATAATGTTCTCTTGCTATCTTGAGACACTTATTCAAGAATTCAAGCGCCTTCTCCTGATGTCCTAGTCTATTGTAGATTGTTCCAATAATCAAATATGCTCTCAGGGTATTTGGATGATGGGGTGGGAGGGCTTTCTCATAAATCGGAAGGGCTTTCATCATATAAACGAAGGCAGTATTAAAGTCTCCAAGCTGGAATAAAGATTGCCCAATATCATTATAGGAATTGGCAGTTTCGTAATGAGAATCTCCAAGGTGTTTCTCTCTGATCTCAGCGGATTTCTTGAAATAATCAAGGGCCAATTGAGCTTCTCCCATTTTTTGGTAAACTTGACCAACACTGGAATTATAATGTCCGAGCATAGGATGGTCAGTTCCATAGTACTTTATAGTAATTTCCTTAGATTTATTGTGGTTATCCAAAGCCTGATTGAAATTATTCAGGTGATAATGGCTCTCTCCAATGTTGCTATATATCATAGCAAGCCCTATATGACCTGTTCCATATGTAGACTCAGTCAATTCTTTAGCCTTGGTAAAACTTTCAAGGGCTTTCTTATGCTCTCCAATACTTGTATAAAGGTATCCAAAGTTATTTTGAATACTAATTCCAAGATCTGGTGCGTCCTGGAACTTTGAGTAGATTTCATCGGCCTTGATAATATTCTCTCTAGCTTCAGCTCCCTTTCCTTGTCTTAGCAGTGCCACTCCAATGCTGTTATAGATCCTCGCTTGGAAGGAATCTCCATCTTTATGAACCTGCTTACTCAGATTCAGAGCGTCATTAAGGTAATCCAATGCGTCCCTGAACATACTGAGCTCGAGAAGAGATCTTGCAATTGAGTATTTTAGATCAATTAGCCCTGGATGCTTGTCTCCAAATTTCTCAAGGACATCATCATGGCCAGCTTTGAGCTCTTTGAATGCCTTCATATATTGTCCTGTTTCTAAGAGAAGCTCAGAATAAGATTTCCTGAAGACGTAAAGATGCTCACTACTGATTTTGTTATTTATGTTCTTAGCGATCTCTATGGCTTTTTCAAAGTCTTTACCGGCCTCAACAAATTGACCGGCGTACTTTCTTAAACAGGCAATGTTGTTGAATGCGGATGCTACTTCTAATGAGTTTTCTCCTTGGCTTCCAATTAAAGCATTTATTCCTTTTTGCCCAGCGTCTATTGCTTTGGCAAGATCCCCAGCTTTTACATAGGAATTCATTAAATCGGTATAGGCATTTGCCACCTGGATGCTCTTTTCACCGTGGGTGGAAATTAGGTTCTGAATGTTTGATAATTTGGATTCAAAGGGATTTTCACCCTTGGTTGCCTTCTTAGCAAAGGAATAATGATTTTGGAACAATAGAGACTGATAGTGGAATTTAGGGGCTTGTATTTCAAGCTTCTTAATGATTTTGCAGCTGTTCTTAAGGAGCTTTCCAAGTTGGATACCCTTGCTTAACATCGTTCGAACAATAAAATTTATTTGTCAGGATCAACTCAAAAGAAAATAAATCTCCAACTTGATCAGTTTATTAAACAGAATAAAATACAGCTCTCCCCTATAGAACCCAACAGCATACAAATATATAAAAATCATATGAGATATACTTAGTATTTATGCTGTTTTTACCTTGAAGTCATCGATTGTAATCCAATCAGATAATTTGCGAAGTTGTGGGAGCGGTTCACTCTTCAGTCTAACTAGAGCCAAGTCATCCCCTGCAATCAGCCCAAATATAAGGTTCTTTTTATTTTTGAGCAGAGGCATAAAAAGGCTTAGATCACTGGAACCCACTCCACTTTGAATAAAGTTCACACTAAGTTCTGACAAATATGGCATTTTTCCAAGGCATTTTCTCATTTCTTCTAAGGAGATGTCTGAAATATCTGAGACTGTAAATTTCAATGATAGCTGTCTGAGTCTTAGGCACTTAGCTAGCAAGGAGAACCTCTTTTCAAGTTTCTTGTCATCAACAGCTTGTATGAAATTCAGCTTTATGATCTCCATATTCTTTGATGCAATTGACTTGAAAAACACCTCCAAGTTATCCCCACTCAGCGTTTCATTGAGAGCTGTAAGAGAAATCTCTTTCAAATTAGTCAAGCCATTGTCAAGCTCAAGCATCTCACACCCTGCAAGTTCAAATGAAGAGGGTTCAATAGACATTCTTATACTCTGGACCTTCTCAGGCTTACTGAAGGAGTTATAGAACGCCAGATATCTTAATGGTTTAGCCTGCTGAGAAACAATATTCAACTCAAAGTCTGATAATTCCTTCATGCTTTTCATTATCGCTGGGAACAGTTTGGCGTGTGGGGCTTGCATTTGCTTCGTGTGAACAGTAGCTTTGAAGGTACTGATATTCACAAGATTAGACATATTGCTGATGAATTCCTTGAAAGGAGGCTGGTTCTCTACACTGAGATATGTAGTTAAGCTAAGTGATGAGGTGGCCTTTTGGATAATAGTATCCATATCGGGGATGAACAATTCAAGGAAAAGAGACTCTAGAGTAGAAGGGAACTTGACACACTTGAAAAAGTCAATAGCAGACTTTACAAGTTCTTTTATATTCAATGACAGATTTAAGTTTTTCAGACCTGAGAAAGTTTGGAACTTCTCAGTGAACTTGGTGTCATATTCCCCTTTCTTGAAGGCGTTTTCTTGGAATTTTTTCCCTGTGGAGATCATAAGGGTAGACAGATTTGGAAGCTTAGGCGCGTATTCGAGGAGTCCTTTGAGCGAATCGATTGTATCGACAATTAGATTGAAAGAATACAGACGATTCCAGAAATTCAGTGCATGGAAGGAATGAAGATATAGACACATATCTTGTTCCTCAATTTTTAAGTAGGTCCTTTTGAGGTCTTGATATTCTGAGAAACTTTTCATGATTTTTCTTATCATACCAAGAGCATCGACAGTCCATTTTGTATTGATAGAGATCTCTTCAATATATTTCAGCCTCATTAAAGTGGATATACGGTTTTCGTATAGATCTTCGAGATTGGTTTCTCCTTTGATGTAGAAATGTAGCTCGGAGAGCTTCCTATGATAGACCTTATTGTATCCGTAGTATTGGTGAGTCTTGTTGGGATATGTTCTGATATTCTTGCAGTTAATCAAAGTTCTGAATGAGATAGTCTCTGGTAGAGAAATTTTGGAACAAGTATTCTGAACCTTGGCAATAATCTTTGGTAATATTCTCCTCAGGGTATTGTTCTGAGCATTCTCAAGGGAAATCTCCTTCAAAAACCTTGTATTCTTTATAAGATTGTAAATTTTTGAGCAGTTAGAATCACTTGTAAAAGTATGATCAAGTTGGAGTTTATGTAGATACTTGTAGCTCCTTACTGTAAAAGCATTTTTTCTTCTAAGTGTAAGGATAGCATGAAACTTAACGAAGAAAGGTCGGTTCATAAGAGATAAATTTTATTTTATAATTTTTTTCCTATTTAAGAAAAATTTTAATCTTGAAAATTTAGGCAATTTTTAAGTTCAAGCCTAACTTGCATAGTTTGACTTATGAGAAGTAACTTATCAACAGAAGGCGAGTCTTTGTAGTTGAATATCAAGAAATGAGCTAAAAATTGTCAATAAGCTTATAGAATGGCTTTTCATATGGAAAATTGACTATGATGAAGACTAATAAAAAAGAATAATGGAGTAATAATTATAACAAATCAACCTGATCCATGACAATTTTTCCAATAACCTCACCTTTTTCAAGCCTCTCATGGGCTTCTTTAACATTATTCAAATTGAATACTTTAGTTTCGCGAACAGTGGTAAACAAAATCTTTTGATCCAATAGGTTTGCAATTATCTTCAAAATTTCTCCTTGCCTCTCCAGTTCAACTCCATTCAACACCTTCTCAAACATAATCTCATACAAAAGCTTCACATTTTTATTAAACAAGTTTATCTCATCCTCTTGTACCCTTGTAGTCACAACACCAATAACCCCAAATGGCTTGATAATATCCCTAAAGTGCTTGAAATTCTCAGTCTCCTGTTCATTACAATGCAGGATATAGTCCACCTGCCAAACCCCTACCTTATCCAGCTCATCAGAAACTGGATTGTGACTATTAATAACAGAATCAGCCCCACATTTCTTAATCCAATCATGAGTATCTTCCCTCGAAGCAGAAGCGATAACTTTGAGTCCAAGAATCTTTTTAGCAATCTGAATTGCAATGGATCCGATCCCTCCTGCCCCAGCAGTTATCAAAATAGTCTTTCCTTCGTTTTCTGTAGGATCCTCAGGGATCTTCATCCGATCTATCAAAGCTTCCCAAGCACTAATAGCATCCAGAGGAATCCCAGCAGCTTCAGAATACGACAGAAGGGTTGGCCTCCTTGCTATTACTCTGCTATCTATTGCATGATATGGAGCATAAGTCCCTTGTTTTCTCAAGTTTCCAGCATAGTAGACTTCATCACCGATATCAAACTTGGTCACATCAGACCCAATGGCTACTATAACTCCTGCAGCATCATATCCAGGAACAATTGGGTTGGTCTCGCTTACCTTAGTGGCATGCTTTCGGACTTTGCAGTCAACTGGATTGATCCCAATTGCCATGACTTCGACTAGAACTTCATAAGGTTCTAGCTTTGGGATAGGAAGGGTTAGTAATTCGAAGACCTGGGGCCCTCCTGTATGGGTAAAGCCTATTGCGTGCATATAAGGTTTGTTCATATTTGTTATTTATTATTTCTGTTCCTTTGAGAGAAATTTAGCTATTTCGAAAGTCTAAAATTTGAAGAGTTTAAATAAATCTGATCTTGATTCGATAAGAATTAGCTCAAAAATCAGAATTATGTCTCTAGCGAGATCAAAGGAGTTTATTAGTGTTTTATAGTGAGTGTGTTGGTCGAGAATTATCAAAGAAAATAAATGTAGTACAATTATTGAATTTGATAATAATATGCATGCACTTTTACTAAAATACAATTTTTACAAACAGCACAATTAATTATTTCTCTTTTCTTCTCTGAATGATTTGTAGTCTTCTCCCTTTATAATCAGGCATACGTTTCTTGGTTCCATAGGTCGGGAAGGGAATTTTCTTTGTAATGAAGGTTGGCTGTCTCAGCCATATCATTTGATAAATTGTGAAGAAAAACACCGCACATATATGCAGTATGACTAAGCCCATGGTTGCATGGGTGAAGAAATTCACTTCTCCTTTATCATCCCAGTCCATATGATGTAACATCAAAGATCCCAAGATTATTATTTCTAAAGCGAACAGTACAATATGAATAAGATTATCCCTCTTTACTTTGTAAGGAAGCCCACAGCCAGCCGTGAGTAACACCAGGACCCTAGATCCAATGGTAGCTCCTATCTGAGCATATGTATTATCAGTTAGGAACACTAAGAAGCAACCATAGGCGATTTTTGCCAGGGCTATGATGACAAGGAATCCTCTTGAGATAAACTTTGAATCTTTTAGCTCATCAAAGATAGTTGGCTGGGAGTCTGGTTTGTAAGTCTTGCTGTACTTTTTGGGTTTTGGAGCCGATAGGATTAGAAGAACCAGACTTACTCCCATGAAAATACAGAAAATGATGCTCAAGATTGAGGAAATATACTCTGCTGCTCCTTCGAAGGCTGAGTGGGACAGTTGAAGCATGCCACCCATAAGCAAGAATGGCCATAAGCTTAGCCAAAATCTGATTATTTGGGTTTTGTCAAAGGAATTATAGATCACATTAAGGGCTCCTGTTGTCATAGAGTCTTTGAAGGATCTGACTATCAATGTTAGGAAGAGAATTGCGATTAATAATATCATATAATTTCCAGAATTGTGGAAGAAGGAAGAAGGCAAATTATTCTCTAGGAATTTTTGAGGAGGGATCTGACTAGCATGCTCAATGGACATTTTTATTTCCTTGAGAGGATTTGGCATGAAGTTGAAGCCCAGAACTCCAACCACATCATATGTCTGTCTCAAGGACTCCGAGGCTCCATATATTAAGAATCTGGTGAGATAAACGAATTGTACAGATTCAATGCACATCCATGTTAGATATTTGCGTCCAATACTGAGACCGAAGAGGAATACCAGTCCGATGATTGTCTTACTTCCGAGAATGAGTCCATCTATGACTGTGAACTTATCTGGAGTGTAGTCAAAATTCATGACAACATTATGGTAGCCAAACACTATGACATTTCCAAAGACATCAACAACATTCTCAGGCTTGAGAAGTTCTACAGTGAATAGTCCGGAAGCTTTTTGGTAAGGATAATATCCCATATTTAGTTGATAATAGCTATCATTAATTTTGGTCACGGTGTAATTTTGGAAAGGGAGTCTATCAGGGAGCCTTGCAACCAACAGAATATCTTTGAAATTCCCCTTAAAGATCACATTCTCAGAAAATTTGATAGTAATAAAAGCCGGGTTTTCAACTTCATTACCAAAAACTTCTACTGTCACTGGACTGAGCTTGTAACAGGTATCCTTTGTGTGGGAGGTTCCCCCAGTACAATTATACCCAGGTTCGATTTTGCATCTACTATTGCATCCATCACCGCTTATAGTGTTTCCATCATCACACTCCAAGGCTCCCATATGAAGTCCATCTCCACAAATTTCTTTACAATAGCTTCCTTCATAGTAAAAGCCCTTGGAAGTATCACAAGGTAAACAAACCCCTTGCACCAACACCTTAAATGCTGGACAAGCAGTACAAACAGAAAAATGAGAACATTCTGCACAATTTGAAGAACATTTCTCACAAGAATCCGTATCTTCATCTGGGTAATACCCCGAAGGACAATTCAAATCCAAGCAAGTACCCTGGTCATTCAGTAACACTGCCCCAGGGGGACAAGTGGTGCAGTTTTGTGCACTAGGGCCGGAGCATGTTGCACAGGTAGGGTGGCAATTCAGGCAGACTCCCCCAGAAGCATATTGATCTGGTGCAGCGCAGGTTAGGCATTGGTTTGGGCCTGTTCCGAAGCAAGTTTCGCAATTTTGATCACAAAGTTTGCATGTGCTATCTGTTGGATCTGCAAAGTAGCCTTTTGGACATGAGAACAGGCAATGCAAAGGAGGGAGTCTGAGAGCACTCGCGTCACAAATGGGACAGTTGCTACTGCTTCCATCATAGCAGGTTGCACAAGCTGGGTGGCAGGGAAGACAAACACGGTTAATAGGCTCACCATAATATCCACTGGGACATGATACTACACATACTTGCGGGAAATTTGGAGGATTCATGAAGTATCCAGGGAGACATGTTAGGCAATTTGAAACAGAGGTACAAGTTTCACATGGAGATATACATGGTGAGCAAGTATTAGTCGTTGAATCTGGGAAAAATGTGGGTGGACAAGTGGTATCACAAGTGGACCCATATAGATAGTAGCCTGGGTTACAGGCACTACAATGGAATCTGTCAGGTTCGCTACAGATGCTACAGGCTGTGTCACAGATTGGGAGACAACGTTTGTCGTGAAGATAGTAGTAATCTTCACATTTGAGGCACTCTCCTGCAGTAAAGTTGCATTGGAGACATCTTGGATCACTGCATCTTTCACATCCGAAGGTGTAGTCACTCCAGCGATATCGCTCAATGCAATAGCATGGGTCATTAAGGGCGACATCGACAGGACAATAGTCAATTTCTGGTTGGTCGTCGTCTTCACATTGTCTGGTTGGGAACCAATAGACCCAGCTATTATTACAACCTAGCATTTTAGGATAGATAAAATCAAGATATACTGAAGCAGGTGGGTCCTATTGCGATTTGGCAGGCGTCATGGCAAGTATGGTAATAATCTGTTATTGTTAGGTCAAAATATGATAAATTAGTACCTGTCTCGATATCAAAGCCATAGATAAGGGTGAAGTATTTCATATTTCCAATGAAAGATTGAAGAGTTGAATAAGCTCCTATATGAATAGTATAGGAGGTGGCTCCTGAAGGCAATGAGTAGAATCCAGGGAGATAAACTCTGTTTCCATACTTTTTCTGTCCATTGATCAAGATCTGAAGAAATCCATAGTAATAATAGTTTCCGCCACTATACTGAATAAAGAAATGGTCATCATAGGTTCCAATGACTATGTGATGCCATTTTCCATTAACTAAGAAAAGATCACGAAAAATCCAGCTGAGACTTACTGATATCTCCGGTACTAGTTGTCCAATCTGTTGTATATACTGTTACCTTGTAGACACCTGCAGACATACGGGTAAAAGACAGTCTGTTCGTACTTCCACCCTGATTAGTAATTGTAAATATATTTCTTGTTGATCCACCCATTGTAGTTTCGTCAGGCTTGAACCAAAAGCCTACAGTCATCTTATAGTAATTGAATCCACCAATGGGAGCATTAGCCGAAGCAGATGTAGT